>SWCG01002839.1_pt1 | contig 319097 bp, 269 predicted proteins | sample 4690071 | NCBI WGS metagenome assembly SWCG01 (sample SAMN10267281, study PRJNA491770) | bioreactor metagenome | isolation source: DHS bioreactor inoculated with subseafloor sediment | place: Japan: off Shimokita Peninsula | collected 2012-10 | reverse complement strand
GGGGGGCGGAGCGCCTGTCCGCCGCCCAACTGTGCGAGCGGATCGCGCGCCGCTGGCCGGCGGCGGAAGCGGCGGCGCTGAGCTGGCGGGAGACCTTCGAACGGCTGGCCTATCAACAGGACACGTCGCCGTCCATCGGCGCGTTGCGAGCTTTGCGCCGGCAACGACGGCGCTTGATGAAGGCGTGTCGTTGACTCTTATCGGGCATCCAAGGGCATTCGCTTGCAGCGGCCCGCCGCCCGGACAAAGCTCCCGCAGCGGCTTTGTAGGGTAATCTGTGGGAGCCAGCCTGCTGGCGAATGCGGTCTCTGGTGTGAGGTATTCGCCTGCAGCGGCCCGCCGCCCGGACAAAGCTCCCACAGCGACCTTGTAGCAACCTTCTGAATTCATCTCTCCGGGATCCCGGCATCCCCTGGCGCAAGCAACAAGAGCACAGTAGTCTTTATGCCTTGATGATCATGGGAAAGGATCAGACAAAAAGGGGAGACCATGTCCGTCGCGCGCTATAAGGAAGCTCTGCAACTCACCGATCACGAACCCTGGGCGCAACACTTTTGGCAGGCGCTGGTGCCGTACAAGGACCAGGTGGTTGAGCATCCGTTGTTCGTGGAAATGGGTGAGGGGACTTTGGCACCGGAGCGGTTTCGCGACGCGTTGCTGCACTTCTATCCCTTGGTGGAAAATTTTCCCAAATACATGGGCCTGGCATTGGCCAAAACCCGGCCGGGCATTTTCCCCGGTCACGAGGAAAGCAAGAACTGGCTGATCGGTAACATCAAGGTGGAGCAGCGGCACGCCTATTGGTATCAGGACTGGGCCGCCGGCTTCGGTATCGATCAATCCATCCTGGAGAACACCGTGCCGCCCGCCGCCATGGACGCGGTGAACCATTACCTCTGGTCCATCGGCGAGCGCGGCACTCTGGAGGAAAGCATCGCCGCCACCAACCTGGCCATCGAATGGGCCACCGGCGAATGGAGCCAGCGCGTGGTGAAAGGCATGACCCATTACGCGGAGCAGGGAGTGGCGGAGATCAACCGGCATACCATGGCCTGGTTACGCGCCCATGCCAGTTACGACGACGCCCATCCCCATGAGGCCATGGAGCTGATCAAACGTGTGGCGATGGAACCGGAATCCCGCCGCCGCGCCTTTACCGCCGCCCGCCGCGGGCTGGAATACTACCTGCTGGCGCTGGACGATTGTTATCGGATGGGCGGGGAAAGAGCGGAAGAGCAGACACCGGAGTTCAATGAATAGTTAATAGAGAACAGTGAATAGTTAACAGCGAAAACCAAAAAAATGGCGCGGCCTCTTCACTCTCAGCACAAACTGTCCGTTCTCGCGCAGCTATTAACTGTTAACTATTCGCTGTCTGAAAGTGCAGCACCAGTTCTTCCAGCAGGTCCGGCAGGCCGGTGGCCATTTGTCGGACCACGGCGGAGTTTTCCCACAGTTCGTCCAGGGACGGGTCCTCGTCCACGCCGGAGATCAACACCACCGGCAGCAGCCAGTTGGCCATGGTGTCTTCGTGATCCTGATACCAGTCTTCCTCGCGCAGGAACACGCCGGCGAGGAAGCCCGCGCACCAACTGGCCAGATCATTGCCGTCCTCTTCCCGATAGGGATCCAGCAGGCACGGCAGGGTGGTGCGTTCACCATTGTACAGGCCGGTCAGCAGACGGCCGCGCAGCGACACCAAGGCATCCAGCACCGGCTCGGGCAGCTCGCTTTCCAGAGCGGTGTTGAAATCCTCCGGGCCCCCGTAGGGCCCCACCGCCAGGGCGCAGGTCAGGCCATGAATTTCCACCCAGGTAGGGGCGTCCTCGCCCTCACTGGCGAAATGCCCTTCGATGGTTTGCTTGAGACTCGGGTTGCTGACATCGCTCATAGATTCCTCCACATGCGGGCAAGGATACCGGTTTGCGCGGAGGAAGGCAGTATCCTCGTCATGGTGGTGGGACTGAGCCCTGGTTCTCGGTCAGTATGTGAGGCAGTGCGGCTTTCCCCAGTATCGAAAGGCGCGCGGGGAAACCGATGCCGGTGCGCGCACTCGAAGCGGATAAGAGGCCAGGGATTCGAATATGACGAGGAAGAGAGAGCAGGCGGTGATCGCCGTCAATCGATTCGGCCTGGGTGCGCGGCCCGGAGAGTTGGAGGAGGTCGCCAGGGATCCGCGCGAGTGGGTGTTGGCGCAATTAGAGAAACCGGCGTCCGCGGGTAAGGCGCTGGGCGGTTTACCGGACAGTAGGACCTACCAGAAACGGTTCATTGAGTGGCGCCAACGTTATGTTCAGGCGCGTAAGGCGGCGGAAAAGAACGATGGCAAAATCGACGAACCCGGCTTTGGCCAGACCTTTCGCCAGGAGCTGCTAGATGAAGTCAATCTGCGCGCGGCCTGGCAGTGCGAGACGCCGTCGCCGGTGATGGAACGGCTGGTGATGTTCTGGAGCAATCACTTCACGGTGTCGGCGGAAAAGCAGATGTTACGTTTGCTGGCCGGCTCAATGGAACGTGAAGTGATTCGTCCCGGAATGAGTGGCGATTTCGCCAGTATGCTGCTGGCGGTGGAGCAGCATCCGGCGATGCTGTTGTATCTTGACAACATACAGTCCATTGGTCCGGATTCGCCGGCGGGCCGCCGGCAAAATCAGATGGCGGAGAAAAAGGGCAAGCCAAAACGCGGGCTCAATGAAAACCTGGGACGCGAGATCCTTGAGTTGCATACCCTCGGCGTCGATGGCGGGTATCAACAGCAGGATGTGGAGGAACTGGCGCGCGGCATCACCGGCTGGCGGCCCTGGTTCGCATCACGCAAAGCGCCGAAGCTGGGTGAGCACGGCAGTGTTTTCGTGAACAGCCTGCATCAGCCGGGCGAACGGGTTTTGTTGGGGCGGAACTTCGAGCAAAAGGGCGCCGTCCAGGGGCGGTCCATGTTGCGGCATCTGGCTTCCCGGCCGGAGACCGCCGGTTTCGTTGCCCACAAACTGGCGCGGCACTTTGTCGCCGATGAGCCTCCCAAAGCATTGGTGAAAAAGCTCGCGACCACTTACCAGAGCCATCAGGGCAAGTTGCTGCCGGTGTACCGGGCGCTGTTTACCTCGGAAGAAGCCTGGCAACCCGGCGCGCCCAAGTTTCGCCGCCCGGACGAATACCTGATCGCCGTGCATCGGGCTCTGAATCATCAGCCCGACGTGAAACGAGGACGTTGGCGCGCGGAGATGAAGCTGCTGGGGCAACTGCCTTTCCAGCCTGGCGCACCCGCCGGTTGGGGTGACCGGGCCGGCGACTGGATCGGTGCCGACGGATTATGGAAACGGGTGTGGATGGCGCTGCGCTACGGGCGTTATCTGGACAAGGACATCGATCCCATGGAGCTGGCGCTGGCCAGCATCGGGCCCGCTCTCAGTGAGGAAACCTCCCTGGCCATCAGTACCGCCGCCAATCATCGTCAGGGCGCGGCCCTGGTGCTGGCCAGTCCCGAATTTCAATGGAGATGACATGGCAGTAACCCGGCGACAACTTCTTGGTGCCGCGCTGGCCGGCTCCGCCAGTCTGATGGTGTGGCCTTCCCTGGCTCTGGCGGCTTCACAGGCATCGCCGCAGCGCCTGGTGGTGGTGCTGTTGCGAGGAGCGGTGGATGGGCTGTCCGCGGTGCCGGCTCCCGGCGAGAAACGTTTCGCGGAACTACGCGGCAGCCTGGACCTGAGGGGATCGGGCGGCGAGGACGCGCCGCTGGAAATGGCCGATGGCTTCGCTTTGCACCCCAGCCTTGGTTTTGCTCACGGCCTGTTCAGGCAGCGCCAGTTCGCGGTGGTGCACGCCTGCGCTTTGCCCTATCGGGGGCGCTCCCATTTCGACGCTCAGGATTGTCTGGAAAACGGCAGTGACAAACCCCATGGCAGCCGCTCGGGTTGGCTCAATCGGGTAGTGGAGCAATGGCATCAAGGCCAGGGCCTGGCGATAGCCTCCGCGCAACCCCTGCTGGTGCGTGGCCCGGCGCCGTTCATGACCTGGTCGCCGACGCCGGGAAAACTGTCGCCCGCCAATCTGGCGCAGCGGCTGGCGCACAGCTATGGCCGTGACAAGCGGCTCAGCGGCGCCTTCGAGCAGGCCCTGGAAGCGCAAAACGTGGCGCCGAAGAAGCAGGGCGGCGCCGGTAATCTGCTCGCCATGATGAAGGCGGCCGGTAACTTTCTGGTGAAGCCGGACGGCCCCCGGGTGGCCATGGTGCAAGACACCGGTTGGGACACGCACGCCAATCAAAACGCCGTGCTGGCGCGTAAACTGCGGCTGCTGGATAACGGCCTGAAAGCGCTGCGGGACAGTCTTGGCAAGCAATGGAATCATACCGTGGTGCTGGTGGCCACGGAGTTTGGCCGTACCGTGGCGGTGAATGGCACAAGGGGTACCGACCACGGTACCGGTAGCACGGTAATGCTGGCCGGCGGCGGCCTTAAAAGCGCCGGCGTGGTGGGTGACTGGCCGGGACTGAACAAGCTGCGTGACGACCGTGACCTGATGCCCGCCAATGACACCCGGGCGGTGTTCAAGGGTGTACTACGTGATCACCTTGGATTGGACAAGAAAGCGCTGGATAACGATATCTTTCCGGGCAGCGCCCGGGTGGCGGCTTTGTCCGGGCTGGTTTAAGACCTTATCGCCGTCATCATCCCCATGACGATGTAGGAGCCTGCCTTGCAGGCGAATCTTTTGGTCCAGGCCCATTCGCCTGCAGGGCAGGCTCCTACAAGCGTTGGTATGCCTACCCGCTGACCCTGTTGCGGCCTTCGGACTTGGCCCGGTACAGGGCCTGGTCGGCCCGTTCCAGCAAGGTGCGGGCGGTGTCGCCGGGTTGGTAGGCGGCGAGGCCGCAGGAGAGGGTCACCCGCAGGTCCGGGGCGAAGGCGTAGCGCGCCTCGGCGAACCGTTCGCGTAATCGGGTGATGGCCGCCAGGCAGGCCTCATGGTGGCTGCGTGGAAACAGAATGGCGAATTCCTCGCCACCATAACGAGCCAGCACATCGGTGCGTCGCAGACAGTGGCTGGCGACGTTGGCGAAGCGCTGTAGCACCGCGTCGCCGGCCTGATGCCCGTAGGTATCGTTGACCGGCTTGAAATGGTCCAGATCCACCAGTGCCAGATACATCGGTGCTGGCTCCCGGCTGATCCGGCTCAGTTCTTCATCAAACCGTTCGAGAAAGTGGCGGCGGTTATACAGGCCGGTGAGCTCGTCGCGCACGGCGATGCGCGCGAGCCGGTCATGGGCTTGCAGCAGTGATTCGCGCTGGGCGCGGAAACGCTGTTGCAGACTTTGAATGTGGCCGCCCATGGAAACGAACCAGGTCAGGGTGAGCGCCAGAATACCCCAGTGACTGAACATCAGAGTGAACTGCCGTTGAGCCGGCAGCAGCAGCCATTCGTAGATCAGCAGCAAGGTGAAGGCGCTTTGCGCCACCAGCGCCATGGCGATCTGCCGGCGCCGGTGAATCGAGAACACACCGAAGGTCATCAGCATCAGGTACAGGCACAGCAGGGCGCCGCGCAGCTCCCGTGCATAGTGCAGAATCAGCGTGATCACGGCGATGCCCACCAGCATTTGCGCCACGGTCAGGCTGGGGTCCTTGAAACGCTCGCTGTAGCCGCTGCGGATGATCACGAAAAACACCGCGTTGATCGCCAGCAGTATCAGTAATAAAGGAAGATGGGGCAGATCCGGCGCCACCGCGCCCAGTCGGGTGCCGATCGCCAGCCCGCCCCACATCAGCAAATAGGAATACACCGCCATCAGCAGGCGGCGCAGGCGCAGGGCCCGATCCGGGTGATCCCGGGGTATCAGACGAAAACCGGGTTCCAATGAATGTCGACTCAAAGACAGCGGCCAACGGTCACCCGGGGGCGGTGAGGCCGGGGTGCCTGGGCATGTTAGTAGTTATATAAGCGTCACCCTACACGGAGCGGGGCAGGCGGGGAAGCGGAAAAGGAGGGGTGGGTTGGCCCTGGAACAGGAACCCGGAGGTCGCTACGAAGCCGCTGTGGGAGCTAGCCCTGCTGGCGAATTGGCCTTGGCGTTTGGGACTATTCGCTTGCAGGCAAGCTCCCACGGAGACTCCGTAGTCTTCTCTGTGGGGTAGGTGGCCCTAACCGTAGCGCTTGTCGCTCAGCGCCTGGATCCGATCATCCAGCGGCGGGTGCGAGCGGAACAGGGCGGAGAGTCCCCGGCGCACGCCGCTGTTGATACCGAACGCCACCAGGCTGTCGGGCATCTGGTTCGGCACCTCGGATTCCGCTTTCAGCCGTTGCAGCGCGGCTATCATGTCGCGGCGGTCCGCCAACTGGGCACCGGAGGCATCGGCGCGGTACTCACGGAAGCGGGAGAACCACATGACGATGACGCTGGCGGCGATACCGAAGATGATTTCCGCCACGAACACCACGATGTAGTAGCCGAAGCCCAGGCCGCCCTGGCCGTCGCGGCGCAGGAAGCTGTCGATCACGTAGCCCACCACCCGGGCGGCGAAGATGACGAAGGTGTTGACCACGCCCTGGATCAGGCTGAGGGTGATCATGTCGCCATTAGCCACGTGGCCGATCTCGTGGGCCAGCACGGCGCGGGCTTCCTCGGGGCGGAAGCGCTGCAGCAGCCCCTGAGACACCGCCACCAAAGCAGCGTTCTTGTTCCAGCCGGTGGCGAAGGCGTTGGATTGCTGAGCGGGAAAGATACCCACTTCCGGCATCTTGATACCCGCTTTCCGGGACAGCTCATCGACGGTGGCCAGCAGCCAGCGCTCGGCTTCGTTGCTGGGCTGCTCGATCACTTGCACCTTGGCGGACCATTTCGCCATCGGCTTGGAAATGAGCAGGGAAATGAGCGAGCCGGCGAAGCCAAAGACAGCACTGAAAATCAGCAAATTGGTCAGATCCAACCCGGTGCCACTTTGTGCCAGGTAGGAATTCACCCCCAACAGGCTCAAAGTAATGCTGGCGACCACGATAACCGCCAGGTTAGTGAGCAGGAAAAGCGCAATGCGCATCATCGGTATGTTTCTCCACTGACTGATGTTGTTGGCCCTGATGGGTCCGATGCCCGGACACCAGCGTACCCGACGTGGAGGGCCCCCACATCGAGCAAACTTCAATGGAAAATGGGGGCAGGGCGGTTGCCTTCAAGGTCCGGCAGCGGAATACTCCCGCTTTTCCCGGCGTGACTGCGAATGCCCAGGCTATGACCCACTCCTTTTCCATTGACCAGCTCGATCCCTATTTGGTTCCCCCGAAGGACCACCGGCACCGCCTCTTTCATGGCCGCGGCAAAACCCTGCCCGGCTGGGAGGGCTTGACTCTCGACCGCTTCCCGCCAGTGTTGATGGCGACCCTGTTCGACGACTACGACGCCGCCACTCTGGATGCGCTGGAACAGCGGCTGCGGGCGGTTCTGCCGGAACTGGATTGTGACACCCTGGTGTTTCAGCATCGTCATCGTCGGCCGGCCCTGACCCGGGTGATCACCGGCGCCGTGCCGGAACCGCACTGGGCCCATGAAGGGGGCCTGCGTTACCGGTTGGATTTCGAACGGGGCCAGAATCTGGGGTTCTTCGCCGATATGGCGCCCGGACGAAGCTGGCTGCGGGAGCGGGCGGCGGGCAAGAAAGTGCTGAATCTGTTCAGTTTCACCTGCGCCTTCTCACTGGCGGCGCTGGCCGGCGGCGCCGAATCGGTGGTGAACATCGATCTGTCCGCGCCGGCGCTGGCCCTGGGGCGGGAGAATCAGGTCGCCAACGGCTTCGCCGACGCCCGGGTGCACTATCTGCCGCACAATATCTTCCGCAGTTGGAAAAAACTGCATAGCCTGGGCCGCTATGACCTGATCGTGGTGGACCCGCCCAGCGCCCAGCGCGGCAGCTTCATGGTGGAGAAGGACTACCCCAAGGTACTGGAGCGGCTGTCCAAGCTGCTGGCGCCGGAGGCGGAACTGCTGGTGTGCCTGAACGCGCCCTGGCTGGGACGGGACTGGATCGAGGCGCGGGTGGCGGAGCGATTGCCGGGCGCCGTTCTGGAGGCGGTACTGCCGGGAGCGCCGGGCTTCGATGAAGCCGCGGAGCCGGCATTGAAAGTGCTGCACTATCGTTATCGGCGGCCTGACTAAGATCGCGGTCCGTGGACCATGGATGTCCCACGGCGGCTTCGTAGCCCAATCCGTGGGAGCCAGCCTGCTGGCGAATGGCGGCCCTCCGGTGTTGGGTCATTCGCTTGCAGGCAAGCTCCCACAGCGGCTCACGAGCCGCGATTCGACGTTGCCGTCTACTTCTTGCGAATGCGATCCAGATAACGGGCGATGCGGCCGATGGAATCCTCCAGGTCGTCCACCCGGGGCAGGAACACCACCCGGAAGTGGTCCGGGTCCGGCCAGTTGAAGGCCGTGCCTTGAACGATCAGGACGTGTTCCTCGCGCAGCAGATCCAGGGCAAAGGCCTCGTCATCCTGGAACGGGAACACTTTCGGATCCAGCCGCGGGAACAGATACAGGGCGGATTTGGGCTTGACGCAACTGACCCCGGGAATGGCACTGAGCATTTCCCAGGCAATATCCCGCTGCCGGCACAGCCGCCCGCCCGGCGCCACCAGATCATCGATGCTCTGGTATCCGCCCAGCGCCGCCTGGATCGCGTTCTGGCTGGGCACATTGGCGCACAGGCGCATGCTGGCCAGCATCTCCAGACCCTCGATGTAGCTCTCCGCCAGATGCTTGGCGCCGGAGATGATCATCCAGCCGGAGCGGAAGCCGGCGGCGCGGTAATTCTTGGACAGGCCGTTGAAGGTAATGAACAGCAGGTCGTCCGCCAGGGAAGCGATGGAAGTGTGTTTCTCTTCGTCGTAGAGGATCTTGTCGTAGATCTCGTCGGCGAACACGATCAGGTTGTGTTCGCGGGCGATCTGCAGCATGTCTTCCAGCAGGGCGCGGTCGTAGTTGGCACCGGTGGGATTGTTCGGATTGATGATCACCAGGGCACGGGTGCGGTCGGTGATTTTCGAGCGCAGATCGTCCAGGGCCGGGTGCCAGTCCTGCTTTTCGTCGCACAGGTAATGCACCGGGTTGCCGCCGGAGAGGCGCACCGCGGCGGTCCACAGCGGATAGTCCGGCGCCGGCAGCAGTACCTCGTCGCCGTTATTGAGCAGGGCCTGCATGGCCATCACGATCAGCTCGGAGACCCCATTACCGATAATGATGTCGTCCACCGAGACGTCCTGAATGCCTTTGGTCTGGCTGTACTGCATCACCGCCTTGCGGGCCGGGAACAGGCCTTTGGAGTGGCAATAGCCGGTGGCGTCGGGCAGATTATGGATCACATCCTGGAGCAGTTCTTCCGGTGCCTCGAAACTGAACGGCGCGGGGTTGCCGATATTCAGTTTGATCACCCGGTGGCCTTCATCCTCGAGCCGATGCGCCTCACGCAGCACCGGACCGCGAATGTCATAGCAAACACCTTTGAGTTTGTCCGACTTACCGATCCTGAAAGGATAACCGCTCATGGAGATCTCTCGCCCTGATCCGCGAAACAGAAGAATGGGAACCGATTCTACATGGGCGCGGAAATGCTGTATATGAAGGGGCGGCCCCAATAGAGGAGAAGCAATACCATGATCAAGTTCGAGGAACTGATGGCCCTGGCGGTCAACCGCAAGGGCGGCCTCAAAGCGGTGGAGGCGGCGCTGCCGGAAGTGAAAACGCCGGCGCAATTGCGTAAACCGGACGATGCCTTTTACTTTTCCGCCATGACCCGTCGTGTGTTCCGGGCCGGTCTTACGCACAGTCTGGTGGACGCCAAATGGCCGGCGTTCGAACAGGCGTTCTTCGGTTTCGATCCGGAGAAACTGGTGCTGATGCCCGACACCATGCTGGAAGAGCGCATGCAGGACACTCGCCTGATCCGGCACTGGGGCAAGATGAAAGCGATTCGCCATAACGCGCAACTGGTGCTGGACCTGCGCAAGGAATACGGCGGAGTAGGGCGCTGGCTGGCCGGCTGGCCCGAGGAGGACACCGTCGGCATGTGGCAGTTGCTGAAGAAGCGCGGCAAACAGCTCGGTGGTAATTCCGGCGCCGCCTTTCTGCGCATGGTCGGCCGCGATACCTGGTACCCCACCAACGATGTCATCGCCGTGCTCAAGTCCCATCGCATCATCGACAAGCCGCCGGTCAGCCAGCGCGATCAGGCCGCCGCCCAGGCCGCGTTCAACCAATGGCAAAAGGAATCCGGCCGTCCCCAGGCGCACATCAGCAAGATTCTGGCCTTCACCGTGGGATAAGCCAAAGTAAAGATCGCAAAGCAGAGAAGAACACTTTGACTTTTGCGCATCGGAGCGCGACCATAAATGAGAATAATTCTGCTTTCTTTCGGGCTCCTTATCTCATGACCAGAACCCTTCAGCGCTGGCTGAGCGCTTTCGTTGTACTGTTTTTGCTGTCATCCCTGGCTCAGGCCGCCTCCCAGACCGCTTTGGTGCAATTGGTGGAATACGTCGGCGCCGACTACATCAATGCCGTGCAGGACGGCGCCATCGTCAGCGACGAAGAATACGTGGAGATGGAAGAGTTCTCCCGTCTGCTGCATGAAGGGATCGGTCAACTGGACGATGTGGAAGGCCGGGACACCCTGCTGGAGCAGGCCGCCGCCCTGCAACAGGCGGTGGCCGACAAGGCGCCGGAGGCCGAGGTGAAAGCCCTGGCCCAGTCCATACGCGGTACCCTGGTGGACGTCTACGGCATCCCGGTGATGCCCAAGGCGGCGCCGGATATGGCGCGGGCCGCGGAGGTCTATCAAAGCACCTGTGCCCTGTGTCACGGCCCGGATGGGCGTGGTGATGGCCCCGCCGGTGCCGCGCTGGAGCCGGCGCCCACCGATTTCCATGAACTGGCCCGTTATGAAGGCCGTTCCCTGCTGGGTCTGTACACCACCATCACCGGCGGTGTGGAAGGCACCGGCATGGCCGCCTATGAAGAGACCCTGAGTGAAGCCGACCGCTGGGCGTTGGCCTTCTATGTCGGCAGCATGGCGGTGACCCCGGACATGGCCGCCAGCGGCAAGACCGCCATCAATAACGAGCAGGAGTTGAAAACCGCTCTGACCCTGGACGCGGTGATCGCCAAGGCGCCGGAAGACGTGCGCAATCAGCTGGGTGACCAGGCCTATGACGCCGCCGGCTACCTGCGTACCGAGCCCCAGGCGCTGTTCAGCCAGAACCGCTTCATCGAGATCAGTGACGGTAAATTGTCGGAAGCCGAGCAGGCCTACGCCGCCGGCGATACCGGTGCCGCCCGCGCCGCCGCGTTGTCCGCCTATCTGGACGGCTTCGAAATGATCGAGCAGCAGCTCTCCGCCGTGGACCCGGCCGTCATGCGGGGCATCGAACGCCGCTTCATGGCCGTGCGCGAAGGCATCGAGCGTGGCTTGCCGGAAGCGGAAGTCAGTGACCGGGTGGCCCAGGCCCGCGCTGGTCTGCAGGAAGCGGAGGACATCCTCAGTGGTGACGGCCTGAGCGCCGCCGCTACTTTCTCCGCCAGCTTCTTCATCCTGTTCCGGGAAGGGCTGGAAGCGCTGCTGATCATCGCCGCTTTGCTGACCTTCACCCGCAAAGCCGACGCCAAGACCGCCACCCGTTACATTCATTACGGCTGGGTGCTGGCTCTGGCGGCCGGTATCGCCACCTGGTACGTGGCTTCCACTTTGATCAACCTGAGTGGCGCCACCCGGGAAATCACCGAGGGCGTGGCCGGTATCGCCGCCGCCGTGATTCTGTTCTACGTCGGTTTCTGGATGCACAACAACAGCCAGAGCCAGAAGTGGCTGGGTTACATCAAGAACAAAGTCGACAGTGCTCTGGATGGCGGCACGGTATGGGCCCTGGCGGTGGTGTCGTTCATCTCCGTGTACCGCGAGATGTTCGAAACCATCCTGTTCTACCAGGCGCTGTGGACCCAGGTGACCGCGGCGACCCAGTCCTACCTGTTCTATGGTTTCGGCGCCGCCGTGGTGGCCCTGGCCGTGGTCTGTGTGTTGATCTTCCGCATCGGCATGAAGCTGCCGCTGGGGCTGTTCTTCAAGGCCACCAGTGTGGTGCTGCTGGTATTGTCGGTGATTCTGCTCGGCAAGGGCGTGGCCGCGCTGCAGGAAGCCGGCATCCTGAACGCCCGCTATCTGCCGTTGCCCACCATTGAATGGCTGGGCTTCTTCCCCACTATTCAGGGGGCATTGGCTCAGGCCGCGGCGATCGTACTGGCGGTGCTGATGTGGCTGCGTAGCCGGGGGCAGGTGAAAAGCAGCTGAAAAAGCAGTGAAGAGTTAATAGTTAATAAGTAACAGCGAAAAACAGCGCGGCTCGGGGGATGCCCTCGGGCCGCGTTTTGTTTGTGGGGCGGGAGGGATCGGGTAACATGTGGCGGCGCTTTGGTCTGGGAATTCCCGCATGCCCCGTTTCGCCGCCAATCTGACCCTGCTATTCACTGAATACCCCTTTATGGAGCGCTACGGTGCCGCCGCCCGGGCCGGCTTCAAGGGCGTGGAGTGTCTGTTCCCCTATGAATGGCCCGCGAAGGTGTTGGCGGAGTGTCTGCGCGCGCACGATCTGCGGCAGGTGCTGTTCAATCTGCCGGCCGGGGATTGGGATGCTGGCGACCGCGGGCTGGCCGCCTTGCCCGGCCGGGAAGCGGAATTCCGCGACGGCGTGGCGCGGGCCTTGGCTTATACCGAAGCGTTGGACTGTCCACGGGTCAATTGTCTGGCCGGCATCCCTTCCCCGGACGCCGATCCGGAACACAGCTTCGAAACGCTGGTCCACAATCTGCGTTACGCCGCTGATCAACTGGCGGCGCAGGGCAGGGAAGTGACCGTGGAGCCGATCAACACCCGGGTGGACATGCCGGGTTTCTTTCTTGCCACCAGCGACCAGGCGCTGGCCGCGATCACGGCGGCGGACCGGCCCAATCTGCGTTTGCAGTACGATCTTTACCACGCCTGGGTGATGGGCGAGGCGGTGGCGGCTTCCCTTTCCCGCCTGCGGCCCCATATAGGGCATGTACAGTTCGCCGATGCCCCCGGCCGCCATCAGCCGGGCAGCGGCGAAATGCCGCTGGCGGAGTTGTTCGCGCGGTTGGACCAGATTGGTTATCAGGGTTGGGTCAGCGCCGAATACCGGCCCCTGGGGCACACCCGGGACAGCCTGGGTTGGCTGCCGGTTTAACCCGCGGGCACAACTAAGGACAGGAGCAAGCGAGTCTTTATGAGAAGTTGGGGTGGCAAGATCATTGTCGGTCTGCTCGGTATGCTGGTGGGCGGCCCCATCGGTCTGGCGGTGGGAGTGTTGATCGGACACTTCCTGGATCGCGGCGTGGAACGGGTGCAGTCGTTCAACCCATTCCGGCCGTACCGGCCCGGTGAGAAGGAAGAGGTGCAGGATGCGCTGATGTCGGCGGTGTTCTCGATCATGGGGCATCTGGCCAAGGCCGATGGCCAGGTCAGTCGCACCGAGATCCAGCACGCCGAGGCGGTGATGGCGCGCATGCAACTGAATCCGGAACAGCGCCGTCACGCCATCGACTGCTTCAACCGGGGCAAGGCGCCGGACTTTCCCCTGGACGCCACCGTGGCGGAGTTCCGGCAGCGCATTCGTCACCGCCGCCATCTGGTGCTGGTGTTCCTGGAAATCCTGCTCCAGACCTGTCTGGCGGACGGAGAACTGAAACCGGAGGAAGAACGGATTCTGATCCGGGTGGCCAACGGGCTTGGGGTGCCGCCGGACCAGTTTCGTCAGATCCTCAACATGCTGTTGGCCCAGGCCCGCTTCGCCGGAGCCGGCGGCGGCGCTGGTGGTGCCGGGAGCGGCCAGCCTGGCGCCAGCCGCCCCTCCATCAATGAGGCCTACGGCGTGCTGGGGGTGGAACCTTCCGCCTCCAATCAGGAAATCAAACGGGCCTACCGCAAGCTGATGAGCCAGCATCACCCGGATAAGCTGGCTGCCCGCGGCGTGCCCGAGGAAATGATTCGCATGGCCACGGAAAAAACCGCGGAAATCAGCAAGGCCTACGAAATGATCAAGACCGCGCGGGGGTTCTAGCGAGCCTCTGGAGAATACCGCGTCATCCCGGGCTTGACCCGGGATCTCCCTCCGGAGGGGGGCATTTAGTAACGGGGGATGCCGGATCAAGTCCGGCATGACGTTTCTCAGGGGCTTCTGGACCTCTCGACAGGCTCCGGGCCCTGGGTTAGCGTTGGAGAGACCCGCCCGTCCTTGCGACCGCCCGTTGATGAGGGACCGACATGCTTGGCGAGATACACAGCATTCACCACGAATTTCCTGAACACCACGCCCGGATCGACGACCTGGCCCGCGGCGATCCGGGGTTCCGCTCCCAAATCCAGGAACACGATAAACTCGATAAACAGATTCGTGGCCTGGAACTGCGCGAAAGCCCCATCGGCGACGACGAAATGGAAGCGCTGAAACGCCATCGGCTGCACCTCAAGGACCAGATCCTGAAACGCTTGCTTAACGGCGCCTGACGCCGGTCCGCGATCCGCCAGCGGGCTGACTTCCATGGATTGCGCTACGAAGCCGCCGTGGGAGCGGCCTTGGCCGCGAATGGCTTGCCCCGCTGTTGGCAATTCGCTGGCAAGCCAGCTTCCCACGGCCGCTCCGCCGTCTTTTCCGTGGCGAGGCGGCTTGCGGCTCCCCGCTCATTCGCTCCCGCGTTGGCTGTTCTCCCCAACGGCGCGGGTTCTGCGACCTGTTTCCGCTACTCCCGCATTCACTTTCCCGTGCCGAACTCCGTGGCTAAGTGAATGGACTTGACTTATTTTGTATTTTCTATAAAAAATAGAAAATGTTCTTTGATGTAAAAAAGACGGATAAGACAAACAACAACCGACACAACAACGAAGGAGCGGGCGATGCAGCCGGATCTTGCATTCTCACGTCTGTTGGCGGAAGGCGACATGGTGTTGGACAGGCTGGACGCCTGTGTCGAGAGGCATCCGGAGAAGACCTTTATTTATTACGGCGAGGACGATGTCTCGCTGTCGTTCAAGGCGTTCAAGGAAAAGAGCGATGCCCTGGCCGCGGGGCTGGCGGGCCTGGGTGTGACCGCCGACGACCGGGTGTCGGTATTGACGCGCAATTCCCTGATGGCGGCTCTGAGCATGTTCGCCATCTGGCGCGTCGGAGCGGTCTATGCTCCGGTGAACTTCAACTATAAAGGGCGGCTGCTCAGCTATCAGTTACGGGACACCGCCCCCAAGGTCCTCATCGTTGATGTCAATCTGGCCCCGGCGGTGGACGAGGTGCTCGCTGATATCACCATTCCCCATTATGTGGTCTATCACCCCGAAGCCGGTGATCACGATGATCAGGGCGCGAGCCTGCCGGCCGGGTTGTCGCGGGAAAGCGTGCGGGATTTTCATGCCTTGATATCGTCCCCCATGGAGCCGGTGGCCGTGTCGCGGGGTTATGACGACGTGGCCAACATCATCTATACCTCCGGCACAACCGGGCCGTCGAAAGGGGTGGTGCAAAGCTTCCGCTGGATGAATCAGTACAACTTCCTGCCGCGCGCCTTCAACAACGCCGACGACGTGCTGTACTGCGACCTGCCGCTTTATCATGTCGGCGGCGCCTTTTCCCAGTTCGTCCGGGCGGTCTGGCACGGCAACACCGTCGGGCTGTGGGATCGATTCAGTCCCTCCCAATTCTGGCAGCGGATCGAACGCTGCCAGGCCACCGCATGTGTCCTGCTGGATGTCATGGTGCCCTGGCTTATGAGCGCCCCCGAGCGGTCCGATGACCGCCACAACACGCTCAACAAAGTCCATATGCAACCGTTGCCCCCCTCCAACCGTGAGGTGGCGAGACGCTTTGGTTTCGATTTCGTCACCGCCGGCTTTGGCCAGACCGAAACCGGCGCCGGATTTCTGGTGGTGATCGATCAGTTTGGTGACCAGGCCGGTACGCCCGAGCCACTCTACAAAGGGCTATCCAAGCAAGACGTCAGAGCCGCCGCTGCTGAACTGGACGCGCTGATTGTCGATGGCACCAAGGATATCCCCAAAGGGCTAATGGGGCGCCCGTCTCCTTTGCTGGAAGCCTCCATCCTGGACGAAAACGACCAGCCTTGTGCGCCGGGCCAGGTTGGGCAGTTGTCATTTCGGCCGCGATTTCCCTCGCTGATCATCCGCGAGTACTTCAACAAACCGGAGAAAACCCTGGAGGCGTTCCGCAACCTTTGGTTTCACACCGGAGACGCCTGCTATCGGGATGAACAGGGTTGTTATTTCTTCGTGGATCGCATGGGAGGGTACCTGCGCGTGCGGGGAGAAAACGTCTCCTCCTATGAAGTGGAGGACCTGATCAACACCCACCCGGCAATTCAAGTATCCGCGGCCATTCCGGTGCCGGCCAGGGAGGGCCATGAGGAGGATATCGGTGTGTTCATAGAAGCGGTCGAAGGCCTGGCTCTGGAAGTCGATTCGATACGGGAACATTGCCACGAGGTCATGCCGAAATACATGGTCCCCCGGCATATCCGTATCGTGCCGAGCATGCCGTTGACGCCCACGGGCAAGATCGAGAAATACAAGTTGCGCCAGCAATTGTTGGAGGAACTGAACCGAAAAAATCACCCCCACTGATACGCACTTTCCGTATCGCGGGTACCCGATAAGGAGAACAGAAATGGGTATAAAAAGACGTCAGTTGTTAGCCGGCGCGACAGGCCTCGGCGCCTTGGCCGCGCTCCATCCTTCACTGGTATGGGCCAAGGACAGCAAACCAATACGTATTGGGGCCATCTTCCCGATGTCCGGCATCGGCGCGGAAGCCGGCGCCGCCTGGCTGCAGGGCTCCCGCCTGGCGGTGGAACACTGGAACCGTAATGGCGGTGTGCTTGGGCGACCGATTGAACTGGTGGTCCGGGATGACAAGTACTCCAGCAGTGGCGCTGTTACCGCGGGCAGGGAATTGGCCACCAGCGGCGTCAATCTCATCGTCGGTGCCTGTCAGTCGCCGATGGCGTTGGGGCTGGCGCCTTTGCTGGAAGAGTTGAACGCCTTGTGCGTGGCGCCCACGCCGGCGGCCATGTCGCTGACCCACGAGAACTACAGCCGCAATCTGTTTCGCCTTTGCCCCAACGCTTACATGCTCTACGCGGGACTGGGCCGCATGCTCGCGCAAAAACACCCGGACATTGATCACTGGGCCACCATTGTTTTTGACAGCGAATATGGCCATGACGCCATCCGCTACTTTGAGTATGGCGTGCGCAGTGTGTCTGGAGACAGGGAGGTAACGTTTGATCGGCCTATCTACACACCGGTTCAGAAAACGGATTTCCAGGTGGAGATCAACCAGTTGATGAACTCGCCGGCGAAAGGCCTGTTCTGTGGTTTGATCGCCGCGCCCATCATCAGTTTCCTGCAGCAGGGGCGGAGTATCGGGCTGGATAGGAAGTTCGAAGTGATGGGCGAGTCGGGTACCGACCTGTTGATCGCCAAAGCGTTGAAGACCGCCATGCCCGACAACCTCTGGTCGGTCAGCTATTGGCATCCGGAGAACTCTTTCTTTGCGAAAAACACCCTCAGCCAGCAACTATTCAAGGATTATGTCGAAGCCACTGATGATCGCTATCCGGTCGGGCTGTTAACCAGCAGTCATCGAGCCACCCAAGCTCTGCTCAGCGGCATCGAAAAGGCGGGTGACACCGACACCCAGACCGTGGTGGAGGCGATGGAAGGGCTCACCTTCGACACCATCACCGGCCCCTATCATATCCGCAAGGAAGACCACCAAGGCTATGGCACCAGTGTTTACGCCCGGGTCGGACCCAAAGAAGACGAGCCGTACTACGGACTGAATGACCTGGAAGTGGTGAACGACGAACAGACCATGGAGCCGCCGTCCCCGGGCGAGGCCTTCACATTGCCGGCATGAACGGCGCCATGCCCCGGCGGTTTGGCGCGCCGTTCCGTTCCGGGGCCGTGGACTAACGCATCTCTATGCAGGAGGTCGCAGTGGCTACGCAGATGATTTTGGCGGTATTGAATGCCCTTTCCATGGGTATGGCGATCTTTCTGGTCGCCGCGGGTATCACTCTGATTTTTGGTCTGCTCAAGATTCTCAACATGGCACAAGGCGCCTTCTTCATGATCGGCGCCTACCTGGCCTTCAGTATTATCGGACATCAACAGCTTTCGCTGCCGGCCTTCATCGGCGTGGCCATGTTGGCGGGACTGGCGGTGGGGCTCTTGGGTCTGCTCACGGACCGGTTAATTTTGTCCAGACTGCGGCATGTGGATTACCACTACATGTTGATCGCCACTTTCGCGCTGATGATGGTCTGCCATGGTGTGGTCAAAGTAATCTGGGGCGTGAATTTCTTTTCGGTATTGCCGCCGAAAGGGTTGGATCAGCCCCTTCAGATAGGCACGATTTTTTTATCGCGCTATTCCGTTTTCGTGATTGCCGCGGGCCTGGTGACCTACGCGATTCTGGAAATCGCCATTCACCGGTTGTGGGTGGGCAAACTGATGCAGTCCCTGGCCAGCAAGCCGTGGATGTGCGCGCTATTGGGAATCAATGTGTCGCTGGGGTTAACGCTCAGCGTGATGTTCGCCTTTTTCCTGGCCGGCTTTGCCGGCGGCCTGATGCTGCCATTGCAGAGTCTCTCACCGCAGTTGGGTGATGCTTATCTGCTGTATGGTTTTTTCGCCATCATCATTGGCGGTCTGGGCAACATCCGGGGGGCCATGCTGGGAGCCATTCTGCTGGGGCTGGTCAACAGCCTGAACACCATACTGTTACCGCAGTGGCCGGGCATCGCCATTTACGTGGTGCTGGCGGTTTTCCTGTTCTTCCGCCCGGAAGGGTTGTTTCCCAGTCTCGCCGCCCAGCCGGAGGACAGCAGCGATCAGAACGAAGCCGCCATGTCCGGTCCGGTATCCCATCGCAAGAACTGGTTTCGGGTCGGCTCGCTGCTCTTCGTGGCGGCACTCAGCTTACCTTTCTGGGCCGATGGCGGGCTGCTGTACATCGCCGGCAGCGCGGTGATCTATGCGCTGTTCGCGTTGTCCTGGAACATTTTGTTCGGCTACACCGGGCTCGCGTCTTTCGGCCACGCGGCGTTCTTCGCCATCGGAGCTTATTTTACCGGCGTGATGTTGCGCGATTGGCCGCAGGTGCCATTCCAGCTGATCCTACTGGGCTGTGGTGTGGCCGGAGCGCTGGTCGCCGGCTTGCTGGGTGCTCTGGCGCTGCGTCGTTTGGCCGGCATTTTTCTGGCGGTGTTGACCATCGCTTTGGCCGAGGTAACCCGTTTGCTGATCAGCTACAGCGATTTCCTTGGCCGGGAAGATGGACTGGTGGGTATTCCGCGACCAGTACTGGACGGTCTGGGCATCGACCTGAGTCGATCCTCCTCCTACTACTGGTTCCTGCTGGTGGCCGTGGCCCTGCTTATCGGCATGTTGTGGTGGATCCTGCATGGCCGATTCGGCCGTTTGCTGCTGATTACTCGTCAGGATCCCGATCGCGCCGCTTTTCTGGGCGTGAATGTGATCCGGGTGCGCACTATGTCTTTCATGCTGTCCGGGGCGGTGGCCGCCATCGCCGGCGGCCTGTACGCGCCCTGGGCGCGCATCGTGACACTGGAGCAGGTGAGCTTCCTGGCCTCCACGCAACCGGTGCTGAACGCCATGCTCGGTGGTGTCCATTCGTTTTGGGGGCCGTTGATCGGTGCTGGCATTTTTGCCGCCCTGGAGTATGGGACCCGCACTTTTGTCGGCCTTTCCGAAATGATGATGGGCGCGCTGCTGCTGTTGATCATTCTTGCCGCGCCTAACGGCGTGATCGGACTGTGGCGTGCCTATACCACGGCCAAACGAGCCGGCACCACGGACAGGAAAGAGGGCAGTGTGACGCCGGAGGAAAAATCACCGAGGAGACTGGCGGATGGACATTCTCAAAGTTGATCAGGTTTGTAAAAGCTATGGGGCTTTGGAAGTACTCAAGCAGGTCTCCCTGGCGGTTTCTCAAGGCAGCATCTTCGCCATCATCGGTCCCAATGGTGCCGGTAAGACCACGTTGTTCAAGGTCATGACCGGCGAGAGTCCCGCTAATGGCGGTTCGGTCTGGTTTCATGGCGAGGATGTGACGTCCGCGCCGGCCCACCGCCGCGCCCGCGCGGGTATTGGACGAACCTTCCAGGTGGCCAGGGTGTTCAACGACTTTTCCGTACGTGAGAACGTAATCGCGGCGGTGGAAGCCCGGCGCCGTAATCAGCGTCAATCCCTGGGTCGTTGGTGGGCGATCAAACCGGATTCGGCGGTGGTGTCGGAAGCGGAGGCGTTGATCGATGAAATTGGTCTGGACGGATCGGAGGATGTGGCCGCGCGTTTTCTATCCCATGGGGACCGAAAACGTCTCGAGTTCGTCATCGCCCTGGCTTTGCAGCCCAGGCTGTTGATGCTGGATGAACCCACCGCCGGCATGTCTCCCGCCGACCGGCTGGGAATCGCCGAGCTGATTGTACGGATTCGCGATCGCCTGGGCGTCACCGTGGTGATGACCGAGCACGACATGGACATTGTTTTCAAGTTGGCCGACCGCGTGCTGGTGCTCAATTACGGTGAAGTGGTGGTAACCGGCACGGTCGAGGAAATCCGGGGCAATCCCGCGGTTCAGGAAGTCTATCTCGGCAAGGAGGTGCTGCATGCTTGAAGTGCGAGATCTGAACGCTTTCTACGGCGATGCGCACATTCTTCACAATGTTGCTCTGCAAGTGGAAGCCGGGCAGCGCGTGGCGTTGTTGGGGCGTAACGGCGCGGGTAAGTCCACTTTCCTCAAGAGTGTCATGAACGCCGGGCCCGGCGTGAACGGTTCAGTCCGGTTTGAAGGAAAAAACCTGGGCAATCTGCCGTCGTATCAGCGCGCCCGGCTGGGTATTGCTCTGGTACCGGAGGATCGTCAGATCATTCCCCATCTCAGTGTGCTGGAAAACATCGCCATGGCCGGTCACGCCCGGTCCGGCCGCCCGGCGCTGACACCAGGCCAGATCGCCGAGCACTTTTCCATGCTGGAGCCCTTGGTGAAACGTTACGGAGGTCAGCTTAGCGGCGGCCAGCAGCAGCTGTTGGCCATCGCCCGTGCCTTTGCCGGGGCGCCGAAACTGTTGTTTCTGGACGAGCCCACGGAGGGCCTGGCGCCAATCATCGTGCAAGGCATGGTGGATGAGATCCTGGACATCTGCGCCAACAATGGCACGGCCTTGTTGTTGTGTGAGCAGAACATCTGGTTTTCCAGAGCCTGCACCGATTATGTCTACATCATTGATACCGGCAAACTGGTGTTTCACGGTGACTGGCGGGCTTTCGACGCCAATCCCGAGATTACCCAACGGTATCTTTCGGTATGACCGGCCAACGGTATCGGAGGAGAGTAGCACCATGAAAGGCGCTTTGAACGGTATACGAGTGCTTGATCTGTCCCGGTTCGTGGCCGGTCCCTATTGCGCGATGATGCTAGCGGACATGGGCGCGGAGGTGATCAAGATCGAACGGCCGGGCCCTGGCGAGGTGGCGCGGGGCATTGAGCCGGGAGTGGATGGTCAGAGTTATTACTCCTTTGTCGTCAATCGCAACAAACTCGGCCTCACTCTGGACTACCGGCAACCCGCCGGCCGTGATTTGTTGCGTGAGCTGGTGGCCGAAGCGGATGTATTGGTGGAGAACTTCCGCCCCGGTGTGATGGAAGCCATGGGGTGTGGCTGGGATGTGCTCAGTGCCATCAACCCGCGCCTGGTGATGGCGCGCATCTCCGGCTTTGGTCAAAGTGGACCGCTGGCCAACAAACAGTGTTTCGATGCCGTGGCTCAGGCAATGAGCGGGCTGATGGACATGACCGGCGATCCCGCCGGTCCACCCATGCTCACTGGAACCACGGTGATTGATTACACCACCGGCATGTACGCCGCCATGGGCGTCCTCGCCGCCATTAATGCCCGCCATCAAACCGGGCAGGGGCAGGTGGTGGACGTCGCCTTGCTCGACAGCGCCGTATCCCTGCTGCTCAGTGCCATACCCGAGCGCGCCCACGGTGATACAGCGATTACTCGTCGAGGGAATCGGGATCGCTTCTGCGCGCCTTCCAATACCTTCCAGACCCGGGACCGGCGCTGGGTGCTGATCAACTGCGCCGATGATCCCATGTTCGAGCGCCTTGCCGCCGCCATGGGGCGGCCGGAACTGATCTCGGATCCCTGCTTTGAAAGCCGCCCCCGCCGCGTGGAGAACCGCGACCGGATCGAGGCGATGACCGGAACATGGGTGGCCGGTCTGAGCGCCCGGGAAGTGGAGGCGCAATTGGAGCAGGCCAATGTGCCCTGTGCCGTGGTGGCCACCATCGATGATGTTCTGGACAACGAGCAGCTGCGGCACCGGGGACAGATCACCGAAGTCGCTCATCAGAGCGGCAAGAAAGTCATCACCCAGGGAGTGACGATGCAACTGTCGGACACGCCGTTGAGCATCCGCTCGGCATTGCCCTACGTGGGTGAACATTCCGGCCAGGTGCTGTCCTCCTGGCTGGGCTATTCGGAGCAGCGCATTGGCGCGCTGGCCGAACAAGGCATCATTTCCGTGACTCGTTCGGAGAAACATTATGCGTCTTAGATTACGACAACTGTGCCTGGTGGCGGACAAACTCGAGCCCGTGGTGGAGGATCTGAAAGCGGTATTCGGCCTTGATGTCTGTTTCAGGGATCCTGGTGTCGGCAAATTCGGGCTGCACAATGCCCTGCTGGCAGTGGGGCCGACTTTCATCGAGATCGTGGCGCCGGTTCAGGAAAACACCACCGCCGGTCGCTACCTGCAAAAGCGCGGCGGCGATGGCGGCTACATGGTGATCCATGACACCGATGATCTGGAGGGGTGGGCGGCGCATCTGTCCGAGTTAAATATCCGCATCGCCGCGGCCCTGGAACACGGCGATTACCGGGGCTTGCAACTGCACCCCGGCGACACCGGCGGCGCCTTGTTGGAGATCAACACCACCAAGGGCGGTGATCAACTCGATGACGCTTACGGTCCCGCCGGTCCGGATTGGCAGTCCCACGTCCGGCAGGAACGGGTTAAGGGCATTGCCGCCGCCGAATTACAGAGCGCGGACCCGGAACGACTGGCCCGCCGGTGGTCGGAAGTGCTGCGGCGGCCCTGTGAGGCGGTGCCGGCTGGGTTTGAGGTGACACTGGATCACGGCCGTCTCCGGTTCGTGCAAGCCCGCGACGGTCGGGGTGAAGGTCTGGGTGGTCTGGACATTCAGGTGCAGGACGCGAAGGCAGTGCAGGCACAGGCCCGCGCCCGTGATTTGCCGGTCAGCGACGACACCGTGGTGATTGGCGGCATGCGCTTTTATCTCGTTTCCCCCTGACCACGGACAGGCGCAATTGCCGGGAGGCTTTGTATGGATCTGAATTACAGTGAAGAACAAAACATGCTGCGGGAAAGCGTGGCCCGCTTCGTTCGTGACCGTTACGACTTCGCCCAGCGGCAGCAATGTCTGAGCGCGGGGGAGGGTGCCGCGTTCTGGTCACGGTTCGCTGAGCTGGGCTGGCTGGCGATACCATTCAGCGAGGATCAGGGCGGCATTGGCGGTGGCGCCGTGGAGGTGGGCATCGTCATGGAAGGCCTGGGACGGGCCCTGGCCCTGGAGCCCTATCTGGCGCATATGGTGGCCACCCAATTGCTCGCCAGGGTGGCGAAGGAGTCGGTGAACGCACGCCATTTACCGGCGGCGCTGGCCGGCGAAAGCCGTCTTGCGCTGGCCTTTTCCGAAGCGGGAGGCCGCTACCATCCCGCCTTTTGTACCACCAGCGCTTCCCCTCTGGGGGACCGCTATGTGATTCAAGGGGCCAAAAGCGTGGTCCCGGGCGGACAGCATGCGGACCTTTACCTGGTGGTGGCGCGCACCGCCGGCCAAGCCAGGGATGAACACGGCCTGACGTTCTTTTTGCTGGAGCGCGATCATCCCGCTCTGCGGGTGCGTGAGTATCAGACTAACGATGGCACCGGTGCCGCGGACCTGACTTTCGAACAGCTTGAGGTGAGCGGCGACGCTCGCATTGGTGAGCTCCATGGTGCCTATGCCGAACTGGAATGGGCGTTGGACCTGGGGGTGGCCTATCAGGGCTGGGAGGCGGTGGGTGCCATGTCAGCGCTGTCCGACGCCACCTTGGAATACCTCAACACCCGCAAGCAATTCGGTAAACCCCTGGGTGCCAATCAAGCGTTGACGCATCGCATGGTGGATCTGTTCATCGCCGTGGAGGAAAGCCGCTCCAGCGTGCTGCGCGCCGCCCTGGCGATGGACGCGGAATCGCCGACCCGGCGGCGGCGCGAGTTGTCGCTGAGCAAAATCGCCGTTGATCGTTGTGCCCGCTTCGTCGGCCAGACCGCGGTTCAGTTGCACGGTGCCATGGGGGTCACCAACGAATTGCCGGTGGGGCATTACTTCAAACGTCTCACCGCCATCACCGCCACCTTCGGTGACAGCGAATGGCACGCCCGGCGCATCCACCGGTTGGATAGTGCCTCCTCCCGTGAAGCAGGAGTGGAACATGGACATTAATCTTTCTCCGGAACAGCAGCGATTCGCTGAGCAGGTGCGGGAATTCATCAGTCGCAACCTGCCTCGGGATATTGCTGAAAAAGTCCGCCGCGACCAACATCTGGACCGGGACGATCATATGCGTTGGCAGCAGATCCTCGGCAAACAGGGTTGGCATGCCTTTACCTGGCCGGAACAATATGGCGGCCCGGGCTGGTCGGTGATACAGCGGTATTTGTTTGAGGTGATCAGCGCGGAAATGGACTGTCCGATTATCCAGCCCTTCGGGCCGCGCATGGCCGGTCCGGTGATCTATACCTTCGGTACGGAACAACAAAAAGAGCGGTTCCTGCCCGGCATTCGCGACTCCAGTGTCTGGTGGTGCCAGGGCTATTCCGAACCCCAGGCCGGTTCCGACCTGGCTTCATTGTCCACCTGGGCGGAGGACAAGGGCGATCATTACCTGGTGAACGGCCAAAAAATCTGGACCTCCTATGCCCACCACGCGGACTGGATGTTCTGCCTGGTGCGCACCTCGAAAGGCGAACGGCCACAACAGGGCATCTCCTTTGTGTTGATCGACATGCGCACCCCGGGCGTGGATGTGCAGCCCATTCTAATGCTTGAAGGCACTCATTCGTTCAACACCGTGTTTCTAGAAAACGTCAAAGTGCCCAAGGAAAATCTCATTGGAGAACAGGACAAGGGCTGGACCTACGCCAAATTCCTGCTCGAACACGAGCGGGTGGACAATGCCGCCATCGGTGTGACCAAAGCGGCGTTGCGCCGGCTCAAACGTATCGCCAGCGAAGAAATTGCCGACGACGGCGGCCCGCTGATCCAGGATCCGTTGTTTCACCGGAAACTGGTGGAGGTGGAAGCGCAACTGCAGTCTCTGGAAGTCACCGCATTAAGAGTCCTGTCCCAGGTGGCCAGTGGCGAGGCGCCGGGACCGGTGGCATCGCTGTTGAAGATACGCGGTACGGAGATCGCTCAGCGTATCAGCGAGCTGGCTTCCGAGGCGGTGGGTGCGTTTTGTTTGCCTTACCAGCCGGACTATCTTCACGACGCCGGCGCGGAGCAGCCGGTGGGCCCGGCGCACGCCGCCACCGCCGCTAATAACTATCTGTGGCGCCGTTGCATGTCCATCTATGGCGGTACCAATGAAATTCAGCGAGAGATCATCGCCAAGCGGGTGCTGGAACTACAGACAACGTGACGGGCGGGTGACCTGATGTGGCTCAATCGCGTCCCTGTTCCTCGGAGAGACGTTCCTCCAGATAGCTCAGGATAAGATTGGAGCTGGCGAGAATATCCTCCTGGATACTGCTCTTGGCCTTTTCGCCGTCACGTTTGCGCAGGGCCTGGAGCACCGCGAGGTGCGGGTGGGTTTCCCGGGGTTCGCAGGGAGGGTGGGCGGTGAAGGCATTGACGGTCGGACCACATTGCAACCACAGATTGCGGACAATGCGGGAGAGAAACGGCATGTCCGCCAGGTCGCACAGGCTTTGATGAAAATGCACGTTTTCGCTCATCATCGCCAGATAATCCTTTGCTTCCTTGGCGTTGCACAACTGGTTATGAATTTGTTCCAACTGATCGATATCCGTGCCTCTGGCCAATTGGGCGGCACGCCAGGCCGCTTCGCCTTCCAGCATGACGCGCAGGTCGCGGATTTCCTTGTAGCGTTCCGGCGGCAGGATCGCCACCCGCACGGAACGTCTGTCTACTTGTGAGAGCACTCCCGAAGACACCAGCCGGGCCAGTGCTTCGCGCACCGGTGTCTGGCTGATACCCAGTTCCTCGGAAATTTCCTTCAACTTGATCTTCTCGCCGGGCTGAAAGCGCCCGCTCATCAGCGCCTGCCGAAGATATCGGTGTGCCTGGGCACTGAGACTGTCCTTGGTCAGGCCCACCGGGGCCTCGGGCGGGCGAGGCGTCTGTGAAGACATGAAGGCACTCACTTTTATATTTGACAGAAAATTAAAGGCGCGAATCTAGTATGGCGCCCCTGATCCGTCAAGGCGGAAACCGGAAAGAGCAGGGCTTGACGGTCAGAAATCGTTGGTTTTATATTTTGTATAAAATATACAAAATTATCCAGCAATACGCTTCACCCAACGCGGATACCAACAACAAACCCGGCTCCATAACCGAGCCGCTGGCAACAAGCGAGTACAACAATGAGTGATCCCCAACTTCTTGAACGGCTCGAGCAGGGCATCCTGTGGCTGACCCTGAATCGTCCGGAGAGCCGTAATGCCCTGACACCGGAGATGATCGGTCAGCTGCGCGAAACCCTGGAAAAGGCGGCGGTGGATCCGGCGGTGCGCGTGGTGGTTCTGGGCGGCGCGGGCAAGGGTTTTTGCGCCGGCGGTGACGTCAAGGCCATGGCGGACCGGGGCGACCCTGGGCCGATGGAACAGCGCGTGACCGAACTGCGCCAGTCCATGGAAAGCGCGCGGCTGCTCCACGAAATGCCCAAACCCACCATCGCCATGGCCCGCGGTGCGGTGGCTGGAGCCGGCCTGTCGCTGGCGTTGGCGTGTGACTTCCTGATCGTTTCCGACCGTCTCAAACTGACGTCCGCCTTTGTTAACGTCGGGCTTTCCGGTGACTTTGGCAGCACCTACTTCCTGACCCACCGGCTCGGGCATCGCGCTCGGGAATTGGCGCTGCTGTCTCCGCTGCTGGACGCCGCCGAAGCGGAACGCCTGGGTCTGGTGAACCGGGTCGTGGCCGATGCCGAGCTGGAAAACGTCACCGCCGATCTGGCCGCCCGCTTGGCTGCCGGACCGGGACTCACCCAGGGCCATATCAAAGCCAACCTCAACGCCGCCGAGCAGGGCGCCACTTTGGCACAGCTGCTGGACCAGGAAGCCTGGCGGCACATTCGCTGCAGCCTGACCGAGGATCATCAGGAGGCGGCCAGCGCCTTCGTGGAAAAACGCACGCCCCAATTCCGCAATCGCTGAAAACGCCGCATTGCAGCCCGCCCAAAGCGGGTACCCGCACTGAACAGGAGAGCACCATGTCTTATCAGGACATCGAATACAGCGTGAGCGGTCATATCGCCACCATTACCCTGAACCGCCCGGAGCGCTTGAACGCCTGGACCCATTTGATGGAAAACGAGATGCGTTCCGCCCTCGCGGTGGCCGAGGCGGACGATCAGGTGCGCGCGGTGGTGATTACAGGTGCCGGGCGGGGCTTTTGCGCGGGCGCTGACATGAGCCTGCTCAACAGCGCCGCCAGTGGTGAACGTGATAGCAACGATAAGGAAGACGCACAGAGCACAAGCGCCGATGATCCGGAAGGCAACTTCAGCCGTAAGTTCAGCTATCTGCTGCGGGTGTCGAAGCCCATCATCGCCGCCATCAATGGACCGGTGGCGGGCATCGGTCTGTGCATGACCCTGTTTTGTGATTTCCGCTTCATGGCCGACAACGCCAAGCTCACCACCGCTTTTTCCCGTCGTGGTCTGATCGCCGAGCACGGCGCCTCCTGGATGCTGCCCCGGCTGGTGGGCACCATGAACGCCCTGGATCTGCTTTATTCCGGGCGCCTGGTGCAAGCGGAAGAGGCCCAGAGCATGGGGCTGGTCAAGACCTTCCCGGCGGAGGGCTTTCTGGCGACGGTGGAGAACATCGTGGAGGAAATGGTGACGCTGTCCTCGCCGCGCTCCATCGGAGTGATGAAACGCCAGGTTTTCGACGGCCTGTTCCAGTCCTTGTCGCAAGCCTGGGACGTGGCGGATCGGGAGATGGTGGCGTCCTTCGACAGTAACGATTTCAAGGAAGGCGTTGCTCATTTCATGGAAAAACGCGCGCCGAACTTCACCGGCTCCTGAATCGCGCCCTTCCACCATGAGGACCCTGCGTTATGGATACTCTCGACTCCACGGAGATGCACGCTTTTCGCCGGGAAGTGCGTGATTTCGTCACCGTCACGCTGCCCGAACCGCTGAAACAACGCAGCCGGCAAGGATTTCATCCCAGCAAGGAAGACATGCGGGAGTGGACCGCCACTCTCCATGGCAAGGGATGGTCGGCGCCGCACTGGCCGACCTGCTACGGCGGCACCGATTGGTCGCCGCTGAAACGGATGGTCTTCGATATCGAACTGGCGGAAGCCTGGGCACCGGCTCCCAGCCCTTTCGGCCTGTACCTGATTGGCCCGGTGATCTACACCTTTGGCACCGATCAGCAAAAAGAGCGCTATTTGCCGCGCATCCTGGACGGCTCCGAATTCTGGTGTCAGGGCTATTCCGAACCCAACGCCGGCTCCGACCTGGCTTCGCTGCGCACCGCCGCGAAAAGAGAAGGGGATTACTATCGGGTCAACGGTCAGAAGATCTGGACCAGCCAAGCACAATTCGCCGACTGGATCTTCTGCCTGGTGCGTACCGACAACAGCGGCAAGAAGCAGAACGGCATCAGCATGCTGCTGATCGACATGCGCAGCCCCGGCGTGACGGTGAAACCGATCATCACCCAGGATATGGATCACTACGTCAATGAAGTGTTCTTCGAGGATGTGCGGGTGCCGGCGGAGAACCTCATCGGCGAGGAAAACGCCGGCTGGCGTTACGCTAAATTCCTGCTGGAAAACGAGCGCACCAGCAGTGCCTACCTGCCGCAGGCGAAGCAGGACATGAAGCGCCTGCGCGAAATCCTCGACCGCATGCGTGAGCAACAGACCGATGGAATCGACGACGAGGCGCTGGACGCGGAATGCGCGGCCCTGGAAATCGAAGTCGCCGCCCACGAGCTGGCCATTTATCGCATCCTCACCGACAACGCCAGCAGCCAGGCCGATACCGCCGCTTCCATGGTCAAGATCCAGGGGGCGCGGCTGCAACAACGTATCAGCGCCTTGTGGGTGGAGGTCCTGGGCATGCACGGACTCCCTCTTTTCCAGCCGCATCGGGAGCACGACTTCGGTGACCCGGCGGCGATGGGGGCCATGTCCCAGTTCCTGATTCGCCGGGCGGTGTCCATCTATGGCGGCACCAATGAAATCCAGCACGGCATCATCGCCAAACGGGGACTGCATCTATGAGGGACGCAACGTTACAACGGCGGCCGTTGGCCCTGGGGCTCAGCGAGGATGAACGCCAGCTCCAGGACAGTATCGAGCGTTTCATCGACCACGAATACGACCTGACGCGCCGTCGCGCGGCGCTCGCCGAAGGCGGTGACGATCCCGCCTTATGGCGGCAGATCGCCGAACTGGGGTGGCTGGGTGCCTGCCTGCCGGAAACCGACGGCGGCTACGCTCAGTCCCCCAAGGAGGCCCTGATCCTGCTGGAGCAATTTGGCCGAGGTCTGGTGCTGGCGCCCGTGCTGGATGCCATGCTGGTGCCATCGGCGATTATACGGGCGGCCGGGCAGGGCGAACGCGAGGCCGCGCTGTTGATGGCGATGATGGGCGGGGAGCGCCGCCTGGCTCTGGCCTGGGCGGAACCGGGGCGACGCTATGATTTGCGGCCGGTGACCACTCAGGCACGGCACGATGGCTACCAATGGCGGCTGCAGGGTACCAAGGCCACGGTACTGGGGGCTCCACAGGCGGACACGCTGCTGGTATCCGCCGCCGCCGATCAGGGGCCGGTGCTGATGCGGGTGCCGGCGGACGCGCCCGGACTGGCTATGACATCCTGCCCCACAATCGGCGGGCAACCGGCGGCGGACTTGTTTTTCGCCGATGTGCGCGTCGCCGATGACGCCCTGGTGGCCAGCGAGGAAAGCGCCGCGGCGGCGTTGCAAGCAGGGTGGGATTGGGGCGCGGCGGGAGCCTGTGCGGAAGCGTTGGGCGCCATGCGCGCGGCTTTGACGTTGACCCTGGAATACGTCGACACCCGCGAGCAGTTCAGCCAGCGATTGTCGCGATTCCAGGTGATCCAGCATCGTCTGGCCGCCATGGCCCTGGAACTGGAATACAGCCAGGCGCTGTTACCTTTGCTGGCGGCGCACCTGGATCGGCCTGGCGAGCGCTCGTCAACGGTCATCGCCGGTGTCCGCTCGCGTATCAGCGCGGCGGCACGCAGGGTGACCGCCGACGCGGTCCAACTGCACGGCGGCATCGGTGTCACCGACGAGGCGGCGGTGAGTCATTATTTCCGCCGCGTGGTGGCATTGGACCAGGCCTGGGGAGGGCACCGTTTCCATCTGCAGCGCTACCGTCAGCAGCGTCACGGCCACGATTTGATTCACGCCTAGCGGTGGTGCCACAACCGCCCGGTGTGCATCAATCAGGGCCACGAAGCCGCCGTGGGAGCGGCCTTGGCCGCGAATGGCTTGCCCCGCTGTTGGCAATTCGCTGGCAAGCCAGCTTCCCACGGCCGCTTCGTCGTCTTATCCGTGGCGAGACGGCTTGCGACTTCATCGCCGATCCTTGCCCATTCCTATGCCAAGCGCCGGCCGTGCCTGGCTTTTCTTTGACTTTTGCCGCCAACTGCCCCATCTCTTTGCCCATCGTTTGTTCGTTCGGGAGTTGATATGACGGCCTATTCCGTTCTGGATCTCTGTCCCATCCTGCGTGGCGGGGATCCCACCCAATCGTTTCGCCATTCCCTGGATCTGGCCCGCCACGCCGAGCAGTGGGGCTACACCCGCTATTGGGTGGCGGAGCATCACAACATGCCCGGTGTGGCCAGCTCCGCCACCGCCGTGGTGATCGCCCACATCGCCGCTGGCACTCAACGCATCCGGGTCGGTTCCGGCGGTATCATGTTGCCCAACCACGCGCCGCTGGTGGTGGCGGAGCAGTTCGGCACCCTCGCGTCCCTGCACCCCGGCCGCATCGACCTGGGACTGGGGCGGGCACCGGGCACCGACATGGAAACCGCCCGCGCCTTGCGTCGCGACCTGCAATCCAGCGCCATGGAATTCCCCCAGGACGTGCAGGAACTGATGGCCTATCTGGATGACCCGGACCCGGAACAGCGGGTCAAGGCGATCCCGGGCGTGGGCACCAAGGTACCGGTGTGGCTGCTGGGTTCCAGTTTGTTCAGCGCGCAATTGGCGGCCCGGCTCGGCCTGCCATTCGCGTTCGCTTCCCACTTCGCGCCGGAAGCGCTGCACGATGCTCTGGCGATCTACCGCGACCGCTTCGAGCCGTCATGCTACCTGGACAAGCCCTACGCCGCGGCGGGTATCGGCGTCTACGGCGCGGACGACAACCGTGAAGCTCAGCGGCTGTTTACCTCGGTGCAGCAGCAGTTCACCAACCTGCGCCGCGGCCGCCCGGGGCCGCTGCCGCCGCCGCTGGAAAACATGGATGAATTCTGGTCGCCGCTGGAACGGGCCGGCGTGGAGCAGGCGCTGCGTTGTTCCATGGTCGGCGATAAAACCACGGTCACCGAAGGGCTGCGGGAGTTTCTCGACAAAACCCAAGTGGATGAAGTCATTATTACCTCAGGCATATTCGACCACGACGCCCGTTTGCGTTCATACAAAATGGCGTCGGAGATATTAAGCGAATTGCCATGATGGCGGATTGATATCGCCGATTTGAGCGGTGGCCGGCTTGGATGGCCTGTTACAAAAAATCGTCGGGGACGATTTTTGACGTTACTTTAGTAATGGCCCGCAGGGAATCGTCATGGACGGCGGTTACAAAAAAGGGGACAGAAACCCTGGACAAAATCAATCGGTCGTTTCAAAGTGAATGACTGCACCGGCGGGTTAAAATCCGCCGGCCTCGGAAAAAAATAACAGCGAAAAAGGGGACGACCATGCCACGGAGCGGGCGGTTGATTCTTCCAGGGTATCCACATCACGTCATGCAGCAGGGATTCCGTGGTCAAACGGTATTCCACACCGATGGGGATTTCCGCAAATACCTGCGCGACATGCGCGAACTAAGAGAGGAACTGGGCGTGCGTATCTACGCCTGGTGTCTGCTCAGCAATCAGGTGCATCTGTTGCTGGACCCGGGCTCCGATCCCGAGGCTCTGCCGGAATTCATGAAGGCACTCTCTCTGCGCACCACGCGCCACCGTAACCGGCGGAATCAGCAGAACGGCAGCCTGTGGGAAGGGCGTTACCGTTCCTCCCCGGTACAAACCGGCTATTGGTTTCTCGCCGCCCTGCGTGGCATTGAGCTGCAAGCCGTGGTGCACGGTGAAGCGGCCCACGTGGGCAGCTACCGCTGGTCCAGCTACCGCGAACGAATGGGCAGAGCGGAACCCTATTGCCTCGACCTCCATGCTGATTACCTGGCGCTTGGCCGCACCGATGAAGAACGGCAGGAGAGTTACCGCCTGCTGATACGGCAAGGGCAGAGTGAGCAGGAGTGGCGCCATATTGAGCTGGCGCTGCGTCGCAGCCAGCCCATTGGTGATGATATGTTCACCCAGTCCGCCGCCATCAAGGCGTCCAGGACGGTTACATCACGTAACCGAACCCGCCCCCGAAGCCGGAAATCCTGAGCCTTTCAGCGCTTCCCCCGCTCGATGAGCGGGGGCTCTGCCTCTCCCTTCCCTTGTTCGTAAACTTCTGACGCCCTACGCGCCCTTTCCTTGGTCCGCGTTTCGGAACCTTGTTTCAGATTCCCATAAAAAACAGCAAGTTAAATAAATTAGAGTGTTTCGGGAATGAGTAAACCTTTACAGCATAAATGTATCTTTTTTGCCCGGACCTTGGGCCTTTTGAGCCTTCCAGGGAAGCAAAAGGGGGACAGGTAACTGAGGCTAAGTGATTGATTTAAGAGCGCCTTTAAAATGTAACTGAACGATAAATGGCGAATTTCGAAAGATCAACTTAAGACACAACTGTGCACCGTTGTAATCTCATAGTCAGTCGGTACGGGGGGCAACACAGCGACCGGTACCGGCTACGGCAAGCCAAGGAAGCAGTAACGACTTGCCACCAACCCAAAATATGGAATTAAGAGGAATTGATCATGAAGAATATGAAGAAAGCTTTGATCATGGCGATCGGCGGTGCGGCTCTGATGGGGGCTGCCAGTGCTCAGGCGGCTGTAAATGGTTACCAGGGCGGTGTTGTGGTGAGCTCCGCAAGCGCGACCTTCGCGGGCACCACGGTTCTGACCCGTACTGGTCTGCCCAGCCTGACCTGTACTCTGTCGCTTGACGGCACGATTACCCGCACTGCTACTGGCGCGGATATCGAAGTGACTGGTGGTAGCGTCTCCGGTTTCCTGTGTGGCGTGGTTACTCTGCAGAACTTCCCGTGGACTGCTTCAGTCCCTGAATCCGCGGCTCCCACCGCAGCGGCCTCCAACGTACCGGTTCCGGTGACCTTTAATGGTGTCAGTGTGAACCTGTGTGGTGGGCCGTTCACTGTGGATACAACGTTTACCAATGGCCCGACCGCGGGTGCTGTTCCGAACGTGGAGCCTTCTTCTTTCACTTTTGCCGGCGCAGCGTTGGGCTCCAACTGCTCTGTAAGCGGTACACTGACCGTCACCGATATGGCCGACGATATCGATGTCTACGATGATGGCCTGTAAGAAAATAAACTGAAACATGTTTAAAAAAAGCCCGCGTAATGCGGGCTTTTTTTGGGGAGTTAAAAATGAAAAGGAAGATTGCATTAATGACCGGTTTGGCCTGCTTGGGGTCCACTTCCTGGGCCGGTTTGTATCAAGGAGGTGTTGGCGTCCCAGAGGCTTATGCAACTTTTACAGGTGAATCAATTTTCCATAGAGACGGCCTTCCAGATTATCGCTGCGACACGATTATCGACGTTAATTTAGAAGAAATTGCCAGCGGTGTTGTTGTTGAAGTAAGTGGGTTTAGATTTGAAAATTCTTTTTGCCCTTTTTTTAAAGGAATAAACTTGCCTTGGAACGGTTTCATTCCTGATACAACACTACCAAATGATCCATCTGTAAGTATTCCTATAAGCCTTTCCGGGGTCGGGCTCAATGTGTGTGGCTCGCCATTTACTGTTGATGTGAGCTTCAATAATGGGGGAGGTTTGAGTTCTGGTGTTAACTCTGTTCCATCTGTTCTGGATATGGAAGCAGGAGAGCTTGGATCAAATTGCACTTTGAGCTTTACGTTGGAGACTGACTTGGGAGAAGATGTGGATATTCGGTAGTATTATCTTAATTTTTTGAAAAGGGAGCGAAAGCTCCCTTTTTTATTGGGGTGTGCTTGTGAGGGAGATTGCTTAGAAGTATTCCTCGACTAGTGATTGAAAGGTGTCTTGAGTGAGCCGGGGCAGCGCGTCTTTCATGAGCTTAAAGTAACGCCCCGCTAAATTGCAAGGGCGTTACTGGCAATCAAAGGTGTCTATAAGAAAACTCTTTAAATGGATTACTTTATCGGCTCGGACACATATTGAATGTTTGTTCCGGACTCAGGTATCCGGACCGGGATGATGCCAGCCAGGAGGCCTTGGTTGGTCCATATCTTAATATCAAAATCGATGTTGTCCGTGTTGCGCTGGGTTATGACCATTCTTCCATCATTCATAAATTCCACGGGGCCTGACAAGGAGATGGTTACAGGAACACTGATGGACGAATGTGAATTGTCGGTCACGGTCATGGGAATATGAGAGGTGAGGTCTATGCCATCAATGTACATATCAACGGTTGCATCAAGAACCGGCATGCCGTTCTCCTCACGGATCCAACCGGCAATAGGCGTGACTCGTTGATCGCCATTCTCAGAACTGTACCGCATCCGCATTACCTGAGCGCCGGATGAAGATTCCATCAGATAGAAGAAGAACCCTGCTTGGGTATATAGGGGTACGGCGGAGGACATCAGTTGGCCAGGCCAAATAATGACTTTCAGTCCTTTCCCTTCCTCATACTCATTGGTTACTTCCGTGACCAAAGAGCCATTCAGGTATGTGAACTTCTGTGACGGACACTCGGCAGCTTGTGTTAGCGCGGTGCCCCCAATGGGGGGCGGCGTTGGCGTTCCAGATAGTTGCACTTGTACTGCCTGTGCTCCTGTGAATCCACACCCGAAGTTCGCGCCGTTAAGACCCAGAAACTCCGTGTCAGGCATAACGTCTCTTACCGTGTATCCTGGTAGCGGCTGTCTGGACAGCAGCTTGGCGCTATTGGGTGGTGGTGCGATTCCACCGGGATCCAAATCGGTATTGGGAAGTGCGAGTGGAGGTTGATGGTCCGCACCTTGCTCCTGACGATCGGAGAACACCATTGCTGAGTAAGGGTTAGCGACAGCGGGATAAACAAGAATATTACCCATATCATCCATCAACATTTCTTGTGTTATGTCAAAGTTATGGTCATGTATGAAATTGGCATTGGCATCAAAGGACGGACCATTTTTCAGCGTCATCAAAACATTGTTGCTGGGTGGTTCGGCTCTAAAGAATTGAGCCATGTCGGGGCCGCCGCTTTCATAGTTAATCGGTGTGGTTTTAAAGAAATATTGTTTGTCGTTATTAACGCCATTTGCATAAGCGGAAATATTAAGATCAGCAAATATGGCGGTTTGCAACGGCAATCCGTCTAAATCGCAAATGGCCCCGCTTCCGCTGCAATCTGCCGTACTTGAATGGCGGTCTCCATTTGAACGAAGTACATACCGGTAAAGTTCACCCTCAACCCAGTTTTGTTCCGGCCAGAAAGTTATGGATTTCCCCGATTTTTCCAGTCTTCCCTGTACTGCTTCCCAGTCATCTGCTACTCCACCTGAAGCGCTGTGCTCGACAAGAAAGCTGCCTCCCAGAGATACGCTATGAGGATCGATCGCTTTAGAGAACTGCGCGATGATCGGTCTGTTCGCGGGAAGTGAAGAAAGTGGTAAAAGATCGTCCGCTGGTTTGATATCATCAGCGCCCCCTTGGTCCCAGCCAGGAAATGAATTGAGGCAACGGCCAACGATATTGTTCTCCAGGTCGGCTGTCGTGTGATCCAGCGCACAAGGAAAACCAGGGTAAACGGAGAGAACGAGAGGTGCGTGTTTGGGAACCTCCCTGGTGTCGTTTATGGGAGTACCATTACCGTCAACAAGTTTAAAACCGGTTTCAACGATGTAAGGTAAAGAAAAGGTCTCATCAATCGTTGCTTGGATGGGATTGCCTGCCCGATCGCTCACTCCACTATCTACCTGTAATTGATAGATATTTTCCTCGGTTTCGTAGTCATACTTCAAAGGTTCTTGAGGAGTAATGACCAGCGCCGCCCCATCAGCATGGACGTCGGTGGGGACTTCCATCCCGTTCTCGTACAGGCGGACTTGGTCTCGCAAACTTTCATTCAACAAAGGTTCGCTAAAGTTGAGAACGATGGGATCTCCAGGGATATACAGATCCGCCTTGCTACGAGTGATGCCATCGTGGTCGGTGTAGTCACCAAGAGTCCAGCTCTGCAGAACCGGCGGCTGGTTATCTTCCATCTCCGCCACCGCATCCACCGGCGGATTCTGCTGGTCCTTATACGATTGCAGCTGGAAGCTGAGCAGGCCGTAGCCGTATTCCTGGCCGAGCACGTTCGGTTCCACCACGCTGACGGCGTCGATGTTGAGTACGCCTTCGGTGGTGTCCACGGCGGCGGTGCCGATCAGTTCGATGTGCAGAATGTCCTGGGTGAAGGCGCCGTTGGTGCGCGGGTCCTCGGTGGCGATGGCCACGTCCATGAACAGGTGCACGATGCGCAGGGCGTCGCTGCGGTTGCTGTTATAGGGGTTGGGCACCAGGTAGCCGGTGGCGTCGCTGAGCATGCGCATTTCCACCTGGCCGGAGGAGAAGCCCGCCGGTACGTGGCCGCCGATCAGTACGTCGATGCTGCTGCCGTCGAGCACGGTGTTACGCGGCAGACGGATCGGGGTGACATCCGGGTACTGGGTGACGTCCGCCAGTTCCGCCATGACCGCGTTGTTGCTGGCCTGGGTGATGTTGGCGTCTTCGCCCAGCAGTACGCCGTTCACCGGCACCTCGTTAATCGGCTTGCCGGTCAGCGGTGACAGGTTGGTGCGGTTGGCGGAATCGGTGATGCGTTGCACCAGCACCGCCGGCTCACCACGCGGTGAGGAGTCCTTCGGCGTAAAGGCGATTTCGTCGCCGCCGAAGGTCTCGCCATAGACGCTGGTGATGCCGTCGCCCAGGCGCAGGGTGTAGGTTTCTCCCGGCGTCAGGTAGGAGAAATACTTGTCTTCGGGATCGTCGGATTGCGGGTTCGGGTCCACGGTCATGTAGCGGTCGTTGACCACCAGCACCGCGTCCACCAGATTGCCCTGGCTGTCGTACAGGCCCACGTTGTCCGCCGGCGCGGTGCTGCTGGCCGGTGCGTTGCCGTAGTGCACGGTGGCCGGGTCGATGGGCTGGCTGAACTGGAAGCGGAAGGTGGAGAAGTCCATCACCGGTTCGCTGCTACCGCCGTCGGGGATGCGCCGCTCGATGACGAAGTCGTCGCTGCTGACCACCAGGGAACGCGGGCCCTCATGCAGCGGCCGGGTGGTGAAGCCCAGCACCTGATTGGCGGCGGTGCCTTTTTCCAGTTTCAGGTTCTTGATCACCACGGTGTAGTCGGTGAGCGGTTTGAGTTTGTCGTCCGGGGTCAGTACCAGGCCGCGGGGTTCGCCGTCCACGGTGGAGAACGTCGCGGCCAGGGTTGGGCCACTGGCGTCGCCTTCGTGCAGGGTTATCGCCGCCTCGGCGGCGTCCACGGTGACGGCGCTGGAGAAACGCAGTACCACCGGGGCCGGCGTCGGCACTTCGGTCTGGCCGTTGTCGGGGTAGGCGTAGAGCAGGCTCTGGCGTTTGCTTTCACCGGCGTCGGGGCCCGGCATGTCGCTGCCGCCACCACCGCCACAGGCGCTGAGAATCAATGCGGAGGAGATCAGCAGGGCCCCCCGCTTCAGGGTCAACGTAATCATGACTACTCCTTAGAACTGCATGCTGATGGAGGCGGCGAAGACGTTGACGTCGCCGTCGGTCTTGACCAGGTCGTCGTTACCGGTCTGATCGGAGTACAGGTGGAAGCTGCGCTCGCCGATATCGTGATACTGGTAGGCCAGATCGAAGCGCACCGGGTGCTTGAAGCCGTAGACACGATTGGCGGTGGCGTGGAAGCCGATGCCATAGATGGTGCGGCGCGCATCCAGGTAGTTGATCTCCTTATTGACGCCGGTTTCCAGCGGCGACTCCTGATAGGCGATACCGCCGGAGAAGCCGATACCGGGCTCAAACTCGTATTCGACGCCGACACGGGGGATAAAGGTGTCCCGGAACTGAAGGTCGCCGACATCCTTGATGTCATCGTGGCCCGAGGTCAGTTTCTCCTCCAGCTTGGACCACTCCTGGAACTCCAGGGCCACGCCGGTGCGCCATTTGCCTTTTTTCACCTGGGTGCCGAACACATAGGTGTTGGGCTGGTAGGAGTCGATGGTGCTCAGATTGATGAACAGGCCGGGTTCCGGAATGGTTTCCGGGATGACCATGTTGGCGTCAACGCTGACACGGGCATAGGAGTAGCCACGGAAGGCAAAGGCGGTTTCCACGCCGTTGTACCAGCACTCGGCGTCGGGGCAGAAAGTCTCCTTCCAGTCCAGGCTCATGCTGAGGATGGGCCGCAGTACCGGCTTGGCGGTGACGTCCAGTTGTTCGTACTGGGTGTCGCCAGCCAGGTTGCTCCAGGCATAGAGCTTGGCGTCGGAGTGCAGGGTGATGCGGGTGCCGAAGCCGATGGCGAGGCCGCGCCAGATGTTGGTGCCGACGCCCAGGGACAGAAACAGCGGCTCGCGGCCGTGGCTGAAGTATTGCCCATAGGGGGCGGTGCTGGAGTTGAACGCCATCAATTCCTGGGAGTACTTTTCGGAGCCGATCAGCAGACCAAGCACGATGGGTTGGCCCAGTTCGGTGATGTCGGACAGATCGGTGCGCAGGCCGAGCAGGATCTGCTGGGCGGGATCGTCCTGGACCTTGTAGGTACCGTGGTTCTGGCTGTCCGCCTTGAGATTGGGGTCGGCGTGGAGCAGGCCGGCGGTCATTTCACCGCGGGTGTCGCGGGCCAGATAAGCGGGATTGTAGAAGGCGGTGGAGACCTGGGTGTTGAACATGGAGAGGGCCTGGACGGTGGCGACATCGCTGGGCATGACGCCGTAGGTGGTGGCCAGGTTACCCATGTTCGCGGAAGCTATCGCGGGGGCAAGCAACAGTGCGCCGGCGCGAAGTCCGTTTCTCAGGCGGGAGCGTGATGACATTGGTGACAATCCTCCAATTTCTTATGTGATCTTCTTGGCGTTTTTTTTATGTAGTGCCGCCCTCGGATTCGGGAGAGTAAAGGGGTGGAGCGGCGTACAAGGGGTAGGGTAGGACAGAAGTCACTGTGTCCAGAATTTGTCATTGAAAAGAGACTCTTCAAGACACTTGAAGGAATATAAAAAATCAATAAAAACAAATAGTTATGATTTTTATGTAAGTGTGTTGTAACGCTCTTTTGGCGCTAAGGTCCAAGGAAAAAAGAAACAAAAATAGCCCAAAAGTTTACTTTGCTCGAACCAATATGGGGACACAAAACGTATACCCTGACCAGCGCTGTACTCTGAAAAAGGGGACACGAAGCATAGGGAGAAGGAATTAGCGCTGGAATGCCCGTAAAGTAAGGGGTCGGCCATTGTTCCTGCCCGCCATGCACTATTGATTTTTAAGTAAACATGTGTTCACAACCGTGATGACGGCGATTTTTGTCTCGGCTGCCAACCGGGGCTGGAACGGACTGCTAAGCGTCTGTAGGAGCCAGCCCTGCTGGCGAATCGGCCTTGGCATGGTGATATTCGCTTGCAGGGTAAGCTCCTACAGAGATTTCGTGGGGTGGGGCTCTGAAAGGAGAGGTGGAAAAAATACGATAAAGCCCGTTTCCCGAAGCCCGGATCGGATCTCGGGCTTCAGGCATTGTTTGTCCCCGAGACGGGTCAGTGCTGACTGCCGGTGCCGCGAAGCCAGCTCAGGATCGATTCCCGTGTCAGGTAATGAGGTTTTGCGCGTGGCCGTTGGTCTTGGGCCGTTCGGGCTTTAAACGACCCAGTTTGACGTTTTTTGACGCGCGCACCTCACCGTTGGAAAAGGTATAGACGTCTCCGGTTTCGGAGAGAAACACGGTCCAGTAGAGCTCGTGTTCCGGCCCATAGTCGATCAGTACGTGGGCCAGTCCCTCGCCCCTGGGGGTATTCAGGGGAATCGCCGGATTCAACTGAATCATCATCATGGCCAGAACCTCCATGGTTAATGCCAACACCCCGATTGTGGCGTGAGGCGAAGCGGAAACACCATAAAAGGACTGTAAAAGTAGATGAACGGTTACCTGTTTTACCGTATTTGACCGCTTTTCAGCGTTTTTCGATGCAACCTTTGCGTGGATTGCCGATCACAGGAGATCCCGCCCTGACCATCACGCAAATTCGCAAAAGTGGTTTGGAGCGAAAGTTCGAGAACGGGTAGTTTAAAGGGCGTGTCCAATGGCACGACCGCATAGTGAATGGAGGCTGAAGAATGAATTCAAGGATTAATGCCCTGCTGGGCGGCGTGCTGCTCACCGTTGCCTTGCCGGCCCTGGCTGCCGAGTCGGAGCCGCTTCCGCTGGAGAAGGTGGCGCCTTATCCGCAAGCGGAGGAAGGCTACCAGCGCTGGGTGATCCGCCTGCCCGAAACGGAGAATCCGGCACGCATGCAAGTGGAGCTGATGCCCGGCAAAATTCAGTCGGTGGACTGCAACCACACCTGGTTCCACGGCAAGCTGGAACAACGGACTCTGGATGGCTGGGGCTATTCCTATTGGCGGCTGAGCGATGTCAGCGGGCCGGCGTCCACGCTGATGGGCTGTGGCGACGATACGCGCCGTGACGCCTTTGTCGGCGTCAACGGTGACGGCTTCGTGCTACCCTACAACAGCCGTCTGCCGGTGGTGGTGTACCTGCCGGAAGGGTTCGAGCTGCGTTACCGCCTGTGGCGCGCGGATGAGGAGCAGATGGAGGCGGAGCAGGAGTAGGCGCGTACACGGCCGTGGGATGCGCGCCCACGTCGTTCGCCGCCAGGGCGGCTCCCACAGCGGCTTGGTAGTATGATCCGGAGCCAGCCCAGACGCGTTGTGGGAGCTGCCCTGACGGCGAACTCAGTACCCTGGGAACCGATTCACAATTTCGGCGCCAAGCCACGACAACAACCGCTTGACTGGTGTTCAATGTCAGGCACGATGGAAGAAAAAAGTGCTCAGGAGGAGCCATGCCCCGGACCCAGCGTCCCGTTATAAACGGATATTTCAATTACTTCGAGCAATGCGGAGACGCCATGCGCAGCGTGTTCCGCGATAACCTCGATTGCCGCCGCTATCTCGCCAACCTGTACGAACTCAAATTGCGTTTTGAAGTGCCGATTTATGCCTGGTGCCTGTTGCCCGTGAGCGCCAGCATTCTCACCGGCCCGTTTCGCAGTAGCGACGACGCCACCGAATTCATGCAGTCACTAAGCTTGTTTCAGGTGGAGCCGCGCCGTATGCCGGCTCCGAGCACCGCCAGCCGTCGTTGGGAACAGCGCTTTCAGCTGTGTCAGGTGGCCCCGGGGTACTGGCCGCTGGCGTGCATGCGCTACATGGAGTTCCTGCCGGTACGGGCCGGTGAATGTGATATGCCCTGGAATTACTCCTGGAGCAGTTTCCGGGCGCGCATGGGCATCGAACCCAGTGCCTTGCTGGATCCCTACCTGGGCTACCTGCGCATGGGCAACGACGAAGAAGATCGCCGCGAATGCTACCGGCTGTTCATGGGGCGCGGTGTGCCGGATGGCGAGGCCGCGACCATACGTGAAGCCCTGCTCAGAGCATCGCCGTTAAAAGGATAACGACAAAGAGTAACGACGATTTCTGCCTTCCAAGCCAACATTGGCTCTCTTACGGCATCCAAGGGTGCCGTTTTTTTTGTGCATAAAACTTGTCCGTCAGGTTTTAACGGCCTCTTCAAAGAGCGTTGCTCATATTATTTTCAATAGTGTCTTCCGCTATGTCGGGGGTGCATTTTTATACGGAAAAACAAGGTCCGTCGCCTTTTTTCAGGTAGGCTGTCGCGGCAAAACAAAAGGGGACAGATAAAATCCGTACCATGGTGCCGATTTCGGGTTGGTATTTTTAGGGTGAAGTGTAAAATTATCGAAACATAATTAAAGACTGTGCAGAGAGCATGGCTATGCCACGGAAGAGGCGTTTTATTCTTCCAGACTTCCCCTGTCATATCATGCAGCGAGCCCGAACCGGTGAGCGGATATTCCGGGAGGTGGAAGAATTTCATAAATACTTGCTGGATGTTCAGGATCTGCGTACCAAACTGGGTGTGAGGATTTATGCATGGTGCCTGTTGAGCGATCAGGTCAATCTGCTGCTTGATCCCATGGGCGATCCCCAGCGCATTAGCGAATTCATGAAGTCGCTGTCGGTAAGAACGGTGCGCCGGCACAATCGCATCGCCAAGCGTAATGGCCGGCTTTGGGATGGGCGCTATCGCTCCAGTCCGGTGCAATGGGGCCCGTGGTCGTTGTCCAGCATGCGTTATATCGAAACTCTGCCCTTGAGTATGGCGGGGGTGGAGCATATTGATCATTACGACTGGTCCAGCCATGTCATCCGTATGGGATTCATGGCCGGTTATCCGCTGGATAATCATCCGGATTATCTGGCTCTGCACAGCGATGAAACAGAGCGGCAAAAGCTCTACCGCCGGCTTCTGACCCGGGAGATGGGGGACGCTGAATGGTGCCGTATCCATAACGCTATTCACCGCAGCCAGCTTACCGGTGATGACCGCTTCATCGACCAGGTGGAAAAAGCCACCGGTGTCCGTATGGCCCGCCGGGGGCCCGGCCGCCCCAAGGGCTCGTTGTCTCGAACCCCCCGCCGCCGCAAGGCACGCCGCCGCCGCTGAACGGCCAGCCACAAGGCCAGCCCCATTCGCCAGCAGGCTGTGGTTCCCACAGGCGGCGCTACGGAGCCGCTGTGGGAGCTTGCCTGCAAGCGAATACCCAACACCAGAAGTCCCATTCGCGTTGCAGGGCCACCATGGGAACCTCCTACAGGGAGCGACGGCGGAGATTGCGATAAAACACCACCTTGGATAAGGTTTATTCAATTGATTTATTGATTATTTGAGGTCCGTGCATGCCTGTGTCCCGCCAGGAACTGTTTGATGTGCTCTCCCAACTGGGCCGCGCTTTGGGTAATGGCCATCGGCTGGCGCTGCTGGAGCATCTGGCGCAGAAGGAAGCGCCGGTGGAGGAGTTGGCGGGGGCCAGCGGCCTGTCCATCGCCAATGCCTCGCAGCATCTCCAGCATCTGCGCCGAGCCGGGTTGGTCACCGCCCGCCGGGAGGGCCGGCAAATGGTCTATCGGCTCACCGATGAGCGCATTCTGAGGCTGCTGACTCTGCTGCAAGAGGTGGCGGAAACCCATCTGGCTGAAATGGAACGCCTTATGGGGCGGCTGTTCGCCGACGATGATGCCGGCGAAGCCCTCGAGCCGATGACTCGCGCTGAATTACAGCGGGCCCTGGAGGAGGGGGCGGTGACCTTGCTGGACGTGCGCCCCAACGCGGAGTATCAGGCCGGACATCTGCCGGGCGCCCTGAACGCACCGGTGGCGGAGTTGGAGAGTATGCTGTCGGCGCTGCCGCGGGACCGGGAAATCGTTGCCTATTGCCGTGGGGTCTACTGCGCGTTCTCCCATGACGCCGCCCGTCTGCTGCGTGAACGGGGCTTCCAGGTGCGCCGTTATCAAGCGGGCATCCTGGAGTGGCGCGCCGCGGGATTACCGTTGGTGGATTAGGGGCTAGGGCCTGTTCACACGGCGGGATGGAAATAGTGTGAACAGGCTCTGGCCGGGAGCCTGACATCTGTTAGACTCGAAGTCGGATCATGGAATGTCAAACGCCGTGAGGCGCGGACGAAACTGGCAAGAGGTAAACACCATGCTGGTGGAAACAATAAAAGAATCACAACAGCAATATCGACAAGCGGGCCTGTCCCAGGGCGTGGCACGGCAATGGCAACAGGGCGTTGAAAAGGGCGCCACCGATGTCGCCCGGTCCATCCTGCAACGTCAGCTGCAGCGCCGTTTCGGCCATGTCCCTCCCCACATCGAAGCGCAACTGAACGCGGCGCGCCTGGACGAACTGGACCAATGGATCGATCGCTTGTTCGATAGTCTGACCATCGGCGAAGTATTCCGCTGATCCGGCGTGATGATGTGCCGCCAGATGGCGGTGCTCAAGGGCTCTGGCTCATTTTTCCGAGGTGCTTTGCTGCCGCCAGGCCCAAAGCGCGGCGAGGGCGGGAATGCCGAAAAGAAACAGGTGCACCAGCAATTCTTCACCGAGAGCGTATCCGGCGCGCAGCCCCTGGCTCAGGTTGACGGCACTGACCAGCAGCCACACCACGATGAACCCCAGGGCCGCGCGGCCACGCCAGTGGGGACGGCTGAATAACTGCAACATCCCCAGCAACAGCAGCCCAGCGGCGATGAAAATAAGCGTACGCATGATGATTTCCCCAAATTAGCATCCCGAGGACGGCGGACTATGAAGCCGCTGTAGGAGCTTGCCTGCAAGCGAATACCCCAATCAGAGGCCACATTCGCCAGCAGCAGGCTGGCTCCCACAGCGGCTAGCGCTGACGGACCATGCTCAGCGCGTGGTGTAGCCGCCGTTGGCGAAAATGGTTTGGCCGGTGATCCACCAGCCTTCGGTGGCGAGGAAGCGGACGATGGGTTCGATGTCCTCAATTTTTGTCAGGTCGCCGTTCATTGCCTGGGATTTATGAAACTCCACCCGTTCCGGGGTCTCCTGGGGATAGAAGAAGGGCGTGTCCATGGGGCCCGGGGCGATGGCGGTGACGGAGATGCCACGGGAACCGAACTCCTTGGCGGCGGCCCTGGTGAAGTGGTCCACCGGCGCTTTACCGCCGGCATAGGTGGAATAGCCGTCGGTGAAGGCCCCCAGCAAGGCGGTGACGATGGTGATGATCTTGCCGTTGTCGTTGAGGGTCCGGCCCGCTTCCTTGATAAAGAAATAAGCCGCTTTGGAATTGATGTCGAACATCGAGTCGTACTCGTCTTCCGACGTTTCCAGGATCGGCTTGCGCAATACTTTGCCCACTGTGTTCACGGCGATGTCCACGCCGCCGAAGTGGGATATGGCCTGATCGAACAAGGCGGTGACCTGATCCGGTTTGCTCAGGTCGCCCTGTACCGCCAGAGCCTCACCGCCGGCATTCTTGATCGCCTGTACCGTGGCTTCGGCGTCCGCCTTGGAGCCGTCGCTGTGATAGTGCACCACCACCTTGGCTCCGCCTTCCGCCATCTTGCGGCTGATCAGGCCACCCAGGTTCTTGGCGCCGGCGCCGATCACGGCCACTTTGTTTTGCAGAGTCTGCGCGGTCATATCCGTTGTCTCCTTTACTGGACTTTAGCTGCGTATGTGATGTGGTGCATCCCTGAATCAAGGGCAGGGAAGGTCACCATCCTCGTTGAGGTTAACTACCTGTATTCCAGGGATCATGCCTCCTTTCTCGACAGCACTGTTCGAGCTAAACGAACAATGAGCATTACCGCGATTAGCATGCAACCGGGGGAGGAAGTTATGCAATCGACTTGGCGTATTTTTGGGATTTAAACGGGGGCACGCTTTTCCTGAATCCATGCCGCCTCGGGTTTGCCGCAACGCGGATTGCGCTTAACGCAATCGACCCGGGGAAATCGTGCCGCCTAGGATGAGCCTTCCAGAGGGAGAGCATGATTATGAACAATAGTGACCCGACCCGTTTTCTGGTACAGCGCGACGATCCGCGTACCTTTCGCTGGCAGCGGGATGAGCGATTATTTGGTTTGTCAGAGGGTGAGGTTGAGGTGGCGGCGGAGAAATTCGCGCTCACCGCCAACAACATCACCTACGCGCGTTTGGGAGACAGCGGCCGTTACTGGGACTTCTTCCCGCAGGCGGATGGTTGGGGTTCGGTGCCGGTGTGGGGCTACGGGCGTGTCATTGCCTCCCGGCATGAGGAGATCGCAGAGGGAGAGCGGATTTACGGCTACTTCCCAATGAGCAGCCACCTGCGCCTGGCACCGGAAAAAGTGACCGCCCGGCGGTTTCTGGACGGCGCCGGGCATCGCCGCGGGCTGCCATCCACCTATAACGAATACACCCGCGTGACCGGGCCGGAAACGGATCGGGAAAACCCCCATTTGGTATTGCGTCCCTTGTTCAGTCTGTCGTTTTTTCTGGCTGACTGGCTACAGCAGCAGCGGGCTTTCGGTGCCGAACAGATCCTGATCTCCAGTGCCTCAAGCAAAACCGCCCTGGGATTGGGTTTCATGCTGACCGGAGCGGACCGCCCCGCCGGCGAGGTGATCGGGCTTACCGCGCCGGCCAATCGGTCCTTCGTGGAAAGCACCGGACTCTACGACACGGTGCTGTGTTATTCCGATCTGGATACGGTCCGGCGTCGGCCGTCGGTGTATGTGGACATCTCCGGCAACCAGAGCAGCAGGGCGGCGGTGCATCGCCATCTCGGTGATGCTCTTCGTCACAGTTGCCGGGTAGGCTTTACGCACTGGGACGCGGCTTCGACGAACCTGCGTGAACGGGAACCGGGGTTACCGGGCCCGCCGCCAACCTTGTTTTTCGCGCCGGACCATATTCTCGCCCGGCGGCGGGCCTGGGGCGCGGAACGTCTGGCCGAGACGGTGCGGGATCACTCCGCGCGCTTTTACCGGCACGCGGCACGATGGCTGGAAATCCAGTCGTCCCATGGGCCGGAAGCGGTGGAGCAGGTCTATCTTGAGGTACTGGAGGGCCGGGCACGCGTCGATCAGGCAAACGTGCTTTACTGGTGACCTCTGATCCGAGGAGATGCGAATGTGAACCGGCGCTCGCCCCCCTGGGGGGCAATCGAAGCGTTCATCGTCGCCGCGCGCACCGGAGGGTTTCGCGACGCGGCGGAGAAGCTGGGGCTGAGCCCGTCGGCGTTCTCTCGCCGCATCCAGGCTCTGGAAGAACACATCGGCGTGCAATTGTTTGATCGCTCCGGGCCTTCTCCGCAACTCACCGCCGCCGGCCGCCGCTATCTCCTGCGCCTGGAACCTGGCTATCAGGCCCTGCGTGCCGCTACCGAATGGATGGCGCCGGATCCGATCCATCGCCCATTGCGGGTGGGCATTTCCCAATCCCTTGCCATCAGTTGGCTGCTGCCTCGCCTGCATCGCTTCCAGACCCGTGAGCCGGGCATCGAACTGATCCTGCAAACCCGTTCCGGCGACATCGATCTGGTCGGCGGTGCCGCAGATGTGGGGATTCTCTTCGGTGACGGGCAATGGCGCCATCTGGTCTCGGAGCCGTTGATGGCGGTCACCGCCGAGGTGGTCTGCGCCGAACGGCTGGCCTACGATCTGCCGCCGCCCGCACGGATTGAGGATTTGCCTCGTCACCGCCTGCTTGAAGCGGTGTATCCCGCCAACCAGTGGCGCGACTGGTTCCACTGGGCGGGGCAACCGTCCTGGTCCGGCCAGGAACGGCTTCGTTTCGACAGCTTGCAGGTTTTGTATGAAGCCGCCGCCCGTGGCCTCGGTGTCGCCCTTGGTGTTCGTCCCCTGGTGACCCCGTTTCTGGAAAGCGGGCGCCTCGCCGTGGCCTTTCCCGGCACCTGGGCGATTCCCGGCCATTACCACATCGCCACCGCGCCCGGGCGCCGGCATGACCGGGCCGTGCAAGTGTTCTGGCAGTGGCTGAAGGAGGAGGCGGCTGGCGCGGTGCCGTTATGAGCCCGAGGGCGGCGCGATCAAGGCCATCAGGGAATCAAGCAGTTTTCTCATTCGCGCGGGGGTGAAACGTTTGGGCTCGATGGGGTTCATCAACATCCAACCGTCGCCAATGGCAACCAGATAATCGGTGAGCAGGTCAGCTGAAATGTCGTCGCGAACCTCGCCGCGCTTCTGGGCGGCTTTCAGAATCGAGACGTATTTTCGGCGGAAGTTGGCATAGCGCCTGGCGATGATGTCGGCGAAGACCGGGTCGTTTCGTCCTAGCGCAAGCAATTCCGATGTCACTGGCCAGAACGCATTCTTCCGGCTGGTCAACTTCATCCACTCCTCGGAAAGACGCTTGATGTCACCACTTTCCTCAATGCCCTTCAGCATGACGTCGAAGCGGTCGAAGGCGTGTTCAAGCAGGGCCACCACCAGTTCCTCCTTGTTGGAGAAGTAGTGGGTCACCACGCCGGTGGTGCAGCCGGCATGTTTGGCGATCTTGCGCATGGACGCCTTGGCATACCCTTCCTGGGCAATCACCGCCGATGTCGCCCGCAACAGCTCCTGGCGTTTTGCTTCGTGGTCCCCGGTCGGGCGGCCCCGTCTTGCCGATTTTGGAGTGCCGTCTTTGCTGTGCATGGTCTGACTCTGATCCGCCTGTCGCGCCTGTTTCGTTGGAACCCGGAAACACGACCCGCACGAGCCGACCACGACAGGCGTGGCTGGTTCGCCTGAGCATGGTTTGGAGGCTGGGAGGCATCCGGATGATAAAGACCATCATGATAATACATTCAGGGGGCCTTATGCCAAGGCAACACAGTGTTGGGGCGGACTTGGGCGAGCGAGGGAGAGTCGCATTGGTGTTTGCGGTTCCGGAATAATTAAAATAACATATGTTTTGGTAAATATGCTCTTGTCCACATTTGCATAACGATGGTTGTCAAAACGGAGATGACACGGGTATGTGGGCAAGATTCTTGCGAGCAGGAGAGAAAAACAAGGAGACTTTCATGCAGATCACCGAGGCTCAGAAGGATGCATTCCGTAACGACGGAGCAGTCCTGATCAAGAACTGTCTCAACGAGACCCAACTGGCGAATTGTTACGAGGCCTTTAAGTGGAACGTCGCCAATCCAGGCCCGTACCATTTCCGCAAGTTGGACGGCACAAAGCTGCAGACCCACATCGATAACGCCAATCCCGCCGTTAAGGAGCACTATGATAATTTGGTGAAGACGCTGCCGTTCGCCGAGATATTTCAACAACTGTGGGGCTCGGAACACGTCTGGTACTTTGCCGAGGAGATCTTCTCCAAGGAAGGCGGCAATAGTGGTCGCGGCCCCTGGCACCAGGACACCGCCAACCTGCCTTGGGCGGGCCCGCATTGGGGCAACGCCTGGATCACCTTCCAGCCCATTCCCAAGAAAAATTCTCTGGAAATCGTTCGCGGTTCCCATCGAGGCATCCAGTACGACGGCTCGACCTTCGCCAATCCCGACGACCCCACCGAGCCGTTGCACGCCGACGGCACTTATCCGCGTTTACCTCATATTGACCGGGATCTGGCCGAGGACCCGAATTCGTGGGATGTGATGTCCTGGGCAGTGACGCCTGGAGATGTGCTCTTCCTTCATCCGCGTTCGTTGCATGGCGGAGCCGCCGTGGATGCCGAATGTCCCACGCGCCACACCCTGGTATTGCGTTTCTTTGGTGATGAAGCCCGATTCCGTTGCCTGCCCGACGCCAACCCGCATTACGCGCGCAATGGACCTCTGTTCAGCGAGGAAATGGCCAAGCTTGAAGACGGCGGCCTGTTCCGCTCACCGGTATTCCAACAACTGGCCTGAATCGGCCTCGAAGGAGACACATAATGAAACGACAAATGATCAATCCCGAAGGAACCGGTGATCTCTACGACCGCCTGCACCTTTCTTCGGCGACCCGCGTCGGTGACACCATCTGGGTGTCCGGCCAGGTAGGTGTGGATCGGGCGACTGGCGCGGCCGGGCAGGGCATGGAGGAGCAGGCCCGGCTGGCATTCGAAAATCTGAAGTACGTGCTGGAGGCGGCCGGCGCCGATATGGCGGATATCGTTGAGATCATGACGTTTCATCTCGATATGCACGGCAGCGACATTCAGGAATTCGTCAAAGTGAAGGATGAATTCCTGACGAGTAATTATCCCTCCTGGACCGGGGTGGGTGTCACTCAACTGGCCCGCCCGGAATTCAAGATCGAAATTCGCGCGGTGGCTGTCGCCGGGTGCGGCGCCGACTAGCCGGCTCACCATGACACGGGCCGCTCCTGGCGTTGGAGCGGCCCAGCGGCCATTTTTACAACAAGAGGAAAACCGAATGACCCAGACTCGTAATGCCGGTCTTTACGGTACCGGCAAGGCGGCCGGCCAGATCGTGCGCGCCCTGGAGGCAAGCCCTCACCGGCTGACCACGGCGATCTCCTTCCTCGAGGAAGAAGCCGGGCAGGACATCGGCGTGTTGACCGGAGGAAGTGCCTTGGGGATCCCGGTGACCACGGACCTGGAGGCGGCGATAGGCTCGGGGGATTTCGACGTGCTGCTTTACGCCGGCCTGTCAGGCGACGTGCTGTACCACACCATGGGGTTATGCGCCGAGGCTGGCGTCGACCTGGTGCACGCCTGCTTCGCTCACCCCCGCCTGCGACTGGCGCCGGACCTGTACGCACACCTGCAGTCGCGGGCCCAGGCGTCCGGTTCGCGTATCGTTGGCACCGGCATATTGCCGGGTTTCTGGCTCGATGTAGTGCCTTCGCTGCTGACCAGCGCCTTGCCGGCGCCGGTTTCGATCGTCGGGCAGGCCTGCTCCGACATCACTTCCTGGGGCTTCGGCGTACTGGCGAATGAGCTTGGTCTGGGACAGCCTCCGGAGGACGGACAGGGACCCGTGGGGGGCATCCTGCAGGAATCAGCGCAGATGATCGCCGAAGTGCTCGGTCTCGAGGTCGGGCAGCCGAAACGCCACGGAGGCTTCGTGGTGGCCGAGGCGGATGCTGAAGTGACCGGTATCAATATTCGACCCGGGGACCGTATCGGCTTTGAAGAGTACGCGGTGATCACCCATGAGGGCCGGGAGCGGGTACGGATCGGCTGGACCGGTTTGCCTGGGGGCGCCTTCAGTGATTTCAAACGCGGGCTGTCGGTCAAGGCGATCGGCGGTGACGGTACCGAGATTGTTATTGATATCACCAACCCGCTGGATCCGTATCCCGGCACGGCGGCACGTTTTATCCACGCCGTCCATGGCGTGCAATCCCTGCCAGGAGGTCTGCATACGCCGGTACGGCTCAGCATCTGACACCATGGAGAGAGAACAAACTGATGTCCACCGAGACAAGAATCTACCGAACACTGGGCGGCTGGGTGGAAGCACCGGACGACCCGCGACCCGAACTCGACGGTGAAATTAACGCCGATGTGGTGATTGCCGGCGCTGGTTTGGCCGGGTTGTGCGCGGCATTGGAACTGACCCGCCAGGGAATGGAGGTGGTCGTTCTCGAACGCGGCTTTGCTGGCTGCGGAGCAAGCAGCCGTAACGCCGGCTATCTGGCCGGCGGGCAGGGGCTCAAATACGACCGCTTTCTCAAAACCGTCGGCATGGAAAAGGCCAAACGGATCGTGGAGTTCTATGAAGAAGGTGTTCGTTTCGCTGAAGCCCGCTTCAAGGAGCATGACATCGACTGCGATTACCTTCAGTCGGGTTTGATTCGGGCCGGGATCCATCCGTCCCAGGAAACGGCGGTACGCAAGAACATGCGTCTCGAGGCGGAGCTTGGTCTTTCCGCTGAGTTTCTGGACCAGGCGGCAATGCGGTCCCGAGGTATCCCGCCAGCATTTCTGTTTGGCAGTTACGTGGCGAGTGGTGGAACTCTGAACCCTGGTAAATATGTCCTTGGCTTGCGGCGTGCCGCGCTGGAGGCGGGAGTCACTCTCCATGAAAACACACCGCTGCTATCCTATGAGGACGGGCCCATCGTCAAGGCGCGGACACCGCGGGGTTGTGTGAATGCGCCTGTGCTGATGTTAACCACCAATGCCTATACGCCGGGGCTCGGACTGCTCGATGATCAGGTGGTGCCGCTGCGGTTGTCGGCCATCGAAACCGAACCGCTTTCAAATGAGCAACTGGCCGCGCTGGGCTGGCCCGGACGCGAAGGCATCACGACGCCGCACTGGATCATGGAGAGCCACCGTTTGACGGCGCGCAACACCCTGGTGGTCACCACCAAGAGATTGCGGTACCCGTATGGCTCGCGGACACCGGAAGCGCCGGAGCAAAAGCAGTACCAAGCGCTTTACACCGCGCTGCAGGACCGCTTTCCGATGTTGAAAGGTATCGCCATCAGACACTGTTGGAGCGGTTATATCAGCTACGCCAACGATGGTCTGCCGGTAGTGGGCGTCACCGCGGAAAACCGGAATGTCTATTATTCGGCGGGATGTTGTGGGCACGGTGTTGGCACCCAAGGGCTGGTGGGGTACCTGCTGGCTCGCCACATTGGCGGCTTCACGAACCCGATGCTGGCGACACTGATGGATCACGTCACACCGGCCATGTTGCCCAAGCCACTGCGCTGGTGCACCCTCAATCTGGCACTCAACGCCGCGGGCCGACTGGATGATCGGCTGGACAGAAAAGTGCGCTCTATTTGACTCCCCTGGTAGCATCAACCAAGAAAGCCGCCCGTTTTGCAACGGGCGGCTCGCACGACTGGGAATGAGACAGGGAGTCTAACTCGCGGTAGCCTCCACCGCCGAAATCTCCTCCAATGATCGCTTCGTGGTTCGTGGACCAAGAAGAAGAACGATAACCGAGAACAGCACATAGGAAGCCGCAGCCGCGATCATAACCCCTTCGATTCCGCCCTGGGAGAAAAGAGCGGCGCCGAGAACGCCGGATACAGCCCCGCCAGTACGCCCCGCTGAGAGGATGACGCCGGTGCCGAGACCACGAAATTTCAACGGAATCGCCTCGGGAATGTAGGTGTAGTACACGTTTATGACGATGCCCGTGATGATCGCGGCGGCACCGCCCGATACGATGACCATCCAATCATCTGGAGACGTTCCCAAAAAGACCAGGGTAATGGCGCTTATGACAGCGGTTATGAACATAAGGTTCTTTCGTTCAAAAAGATCCATGATGAAGAAGGTCACGAAAGGAGTAACACAGTAGACCACATTCCATATCATCTGAATGCCATACGCCTTTTCTTCACTGTAATGCAGGCCCTCGACCAGGGAATACAGAGCCCAGTTGGCAAAAAGGTAGTACCCCAGCGTCGCTCCAAAGAAGCCTATGGAGATAATCGACACGACACGCAGGATGCTCTTGTCCGTGATCAGATCTCGCAGGGAAGGGCGCTCACTGGATTGATCGGGAACCGGCTTGGGCTCGCTCAAAGGCCCTTTTCTCAATGCCTTAGCCTCCAGCTTTTCCACAATGGCCCTGGCTTTCTCTGATTGTCCGACGGAAACGTACCACCGCACCGATTCGGGCAAGAGGAAATAAATCAAGGGAACTATCAGGATGCCGACGCCACCGGCCATGAATAGATGTCTCCACGCATTCGGGCCACCGTGCGGTAGGACGTACATGGCAAGGAAAGCGGCTCCCACGGCGGAGAACATCAAACCACCGGAAACCACTGACAAGAATCGCCCACGACTCCGGCCCGGAAACATTTCGGCGACATAAACAAGGAGGACGGAAGTGGCGGCCTGGACGCCAATTCCAGTAATAACCCGGGTAATGAGCATGACCTCGAAGTTCTGAGAAAGGGCGGTGCCGATGGCTCCGAGTGAATAAATCGCTGTCGCCCACATAAGAACGGGGCGGCGACCGAGCTGGTCAGCGATCCTGCCACCAATCAATGCGCCGACGATCATTCCAACGAAAAAGGCACTGTTGACAAAACCGATCTGTCCGAGGCTGAGATCGGTGTGGTTTTTTATTGCCGGCGTTGAATACGCAAAAATTGCATTGTCGTAGTACTCAATCATCAGATTGGCGGCCAGAACCAGGGCCCAGATGATATGTGATGACACCACTGGAAGACGGTCCAATCGTGCTGATAAATCCTGATTACTTCTTTGGGGGACGCGAGAGTCCACCATGGTGGAGTACTCCATATTGTTCTCCTGATTTGTTTTTGTGCTCATTGATTTGCCAGGAAAGAGACCAGCGAACTGACTCTGGTTTTCGCAAACAATGACGGACTCTAGCTTCAAATAATGATTTGCACAACACTTGTTGCGATAAATTGAATGGACTGATACATTGCATTGGGATGATGTTGTACCTAAGGGCTGAAACAAAGTGGATAGACTCAAGTCATCAAGCCGATACCGCTAATAAATAAGATGGGAGAGTACCTATGGCTGATATCAGCGAAGCCGCGATGAAGATAATTGCCGAGATGATGGAGAGACCCGTGATCTCCCGCGAGAATGATAACGAGGCAATACTGATTCATGATGAGGATCTGCCGCATATTGCGTTGCCTGACGGCTCCACGATGCAGCTTCTCCATGTGGACATAAATCAGAATCTGTGGGTGATTCGGAACCGTTTCAAACCAGGATTTTGCATTGATACCCATTACCATACCGGGCCGGTTTTTGCCGTCACGCAGTCCGGAGAGTGGTTCTACAAGGAGTATCCGGATAAGATCAATAAAGCAGGCTCATACCTGTATGAGCCCGCCCATTCCATTCATACTCTGGCGGTATCCGAGCAGGCCTCGGAGGATGCAGTGGTCTGGTTCGCGATCTTCGGCAGCAATGTCAATATTGATGACGACGGAAATGTGACCAGCGTCCTGGATGCCCGCCTGATGCTTGAGTTGTACCGGTCTCTATGCGCGGCCGAGGGTAAAAGTTGTGACCAGATGATCGTTGTCGGAGAATGACATGCCGGCAATGAAATCCGTATTTGTAACCGGGGCGGGTGGGTTCATTGGCAGGCATCTCATTGAGCGGCTGCAGGCTGAAGACGTCGAAATTGTTGCTCTTATGATGCCAGGGGAGCCGAAACCCGATAGCTGGGGTGACGAGGTTCGTATCGTCACCGGCGATGTGCGTGATCTGATGTCCTTGGCATCCGACATTGGGCCGGTGGATACCGTCTTTCATTTGGCCGCGGTGGTCAGTGACTGGGGGGCGCGCCAAACCCACGTGGATATTACCGTGGGTGGCACAGAGCAGGCGATCGAGCTGGCACTTCATTGGAAGGCCCATTTCCTAGTGACAACCAGCATCTGTTCCTATGCTTCGGCTCTGGCCAAGGGGGTACTGACAGAGGAGAGCCCGCTCGGAAAGGCTTCATCGCCTTATGAGTTCTGTAAACAGGAACAGGAAAGGCTGACTCGGGAGGCGGTGGTCAGACGTGATCTGAAGGCTACGATGATTCGTCCCGGAAATGTCTTCGGTGTTGGCAGCGTCTCATGGGTGGATCTACTGGTGGAGGCCCTTCGCGGTAAGGTTCCCTGCATGATTGGTAGTGGTGATTGGGATGCGGGGCTGGTTCACGTCAGGAATCTGGTCGCTCTCATGGTAGCGGCGGCGCGGGTTGAGAATCCCACCGGTGACGTCTTCAATGCCACGGATGAGTTCGGAGTTACCTGGAAAACCTACCTGACACGTCTGGCCAGCATCGCCGGAGCACCGCCGCCGAAATCCATACCTCAATCGATGGCCAAAGTGCTGGCGACCTCGCTAGAGTTCACGGCCAAAATGAGAAAGCAGCGAGAGCGGCCTACGATTACCCGGCAATCTTATCGTCTTATGGGAGGTCCCAACGAAATCTCCAGCGCCAAGGCGCGGCGGCTTCTGAACTATGAGCCTGTCATGGGGTTTGATGATGCTATGCAGGAGCTGGCGCGAAATCTGGGGACCATGGATAAGACCGGTTTGAACGAGTCGCCTTGGATATGGGTTACCGGTAGCGCCAGCGGTTTAGGACGTTATCTGACCGGCCAGTTGTCACAAAAGGGGTATCGCGTTCTGGCGACGGATATCTGCGACGATGGGCTGAAAAGGGCAGCTCGGGAAGACCATTGGCCAAAGGAACGGGTCGTGACGGAGCAACTCGATGTTACCGACCTTGGCCGGTGGCAAGCATTGTTGTCGCATTATGAGGAAAAAGGCATTGTCTTTTCACATCTTCTGAATGTGGCGGGCTACATACTGCCGGGCGTCTTGTTTGAGAACATGGTTGAACAAACCCGGAAGCACCTGGAAATTAATGTAATGGGGTCAGTGAACGGCTGCCAAACGCTCATGTCCCAGTTTCAAAAGCGCGGTGCTGGACATATGGTCAATGTGGCTTCATTCGCCGGCTTCGGCCCGGCGCCAGGTGTCGCGTCGTATTGCATGTCCAAGGCGGCGGTGCGTAGCTTTTCTCTTGGGTTGGCCATGGACCTTCAGACGGCCGGTTCGAAGATTAAGGTGTCCTGCGTGTGCCCCGATCTGATTGCCACGCCGATGATGGAGAAACAGGTCGGTTTCGGCGATCACTCGCGCCTGGTTTTCTCCGTGCCCAAGCCGTTAAGGGTGACAGAGGTGGGAAATCTCATTCTGGGTAAGGTATGGGATAGGCAGCCCATGCAGGCGACCATACCGTATGGCCGCGGTCTGATCTCTCGCATTCTCGCTATTAGTCCTGACCTGTCTCTGAAGGTTTTTCGTCGGCTTGAAGACAAAGGACGCCGGAATCTTGAGAAAGCTCGGGATGAAATGTCGCGGGTGTGACCGGTTCGGAGCTGTTGCACGGCCCCTCAGCGAATAGAGGGGCCGCTTTTCTATTGGCTGTCAGTTCTTAGGGGAACGTCTAGAAATCGACGGTCAGGTTCAGGCTGGTGGCCTTGGCATCTTCATCAAAGGTTGCCATGCTGCCAACACCACTGAGACCGTTACCGTGCAATCCTTCCGCGGCTCTGTTTTTCTCCAGGTATCCCAGGTTCCACCAAAGTTTGACGCCTTTCCTGATTTTGTAGGTGAAGCGTAGATCATAGACCATGCTGCTTTCCTGCTCTTTTGCCGTATACGAAAGCTTGCCATGATTGTCAATGTGTAACCTGCCCACGGCACCGGTGATGTTGAGTTTGGGCGTAACGTCGAATCCGATCTTGGTGGCGATCAAGTTCTGATCGAAGCCCTTCAAGCCGAAGCCCTGCCCGATGGCGTACAGACTGGTGGGGTTGTTGGTAGCCGTGGGGTTGCTATTGAGCATACTCGACCAGGTATCGAATCCAGGAGAAACATAGCCCCCGTCCCAGACGCCCACGACCTGCAAGCCGAACTGCCACGGTGCCGAATCCCGTACCAGGCGAAGGTAGGCCGCGGGGGAATCACTGGAGAATACCTGGCCGGTTGTCTTTCCGTCACCATCACGATATTTGACGTTGCCACCGCCAAACCAATTGAAACCGGCGGTAGCGGTGAAGTGGCCGATGTCACCGGAAACGTAGCCGGTGAGCAAGTTTACGCCGCTCATGTCATAACCATTGGCGTCAGGGGTACCATACCCGGAATCATAGCTGTTTTCCCATACGCCATAGAGGAGCCCGGTCTTGATGCCGTTGAACTTCGATATCACCCCGACGTCGACCTCACCCCCATTGTCCTTGCTCTGGAAAGGGCTGGTGTCGTTAACGCGATAATATTCGGCAAAAAGCGTTGTGTTGCGCCCCAGCTGGCCGAATACAAGAAGGGTGTCGTGGCGGTCATCGCAGCTGATAAAGCAATGATTGAAGCTGGATGCCACGCGACCAACATGTAGGATGACCTTGCTCAAAGGGATTTGAACATAGCCAAGGTCGAGACGAACATTGTCGCCACGGCTGGTAGTGTTAAAAGAAGGGGCGTTGCTTCCGGTGTCGTGATCATCACCGACCCAGCGGTCTCCCGCCAACTCTATGCTGGTACGAACTGATATACCAGTGTCTTCGTCCAGGAAGTTGGCTTTGACTCGGACCAAATGGCCTAAACCATTGTCGGTATCAGATTCGCCACTAGCGTTTTCAAAGGCAGAGGATTGGAGCGCAAAAGCGGTGGCGCGATATTCCATGCCAAAGTCTGTTTTCAAAGCCTGAACAGGGGAAGATCCCAGTGTGGTCAATCCCAGTATCAGGCCCGCTCCAAGCCTTCCTTGCACGTTCCTATGCCCGGAATTATACGGTAAAGGAAACCAAGAAACTTTCCCGAGCTTTTTTGTTGTCATCATGTTCTCCCGATTGTGATTGTCGTGGCCACTTTTGATGATTTGGGGTGGAGAGCACCCCTTGGCCTATATGTATTTTTTTGTCTTTGATCTGCTCGCCGCATGAGTACGTCAGAATCATGCGGGAATATAAATAACAATTGTTGTGTAAAATGGCAATAACCGTTATGATTTCCTGGCTACATCAGGAGAGAGATGCGCTGGATGACAAAACCTTTCCGTTACCGTTTTCGTGTTCGCTACAATGAGTGTGATGCTCAGAAAGTAGTATTCAACGCTCGATATGCGGACTATGTGGATCTGGCTACAACAGAGTTCCTTCGCAATCTTGGCGATGGTTATGGTTGGTTTTTGAATCTGGGGCTGGATTATCAGGTGGTGAAGTTGACTCTACAGTGGCGCGCATCAGCTCGGTTTGACGACGTTATTGAAGCACGGGTGAGCACGGTCAGGCTGGGTAATACCTCGTTCGTTCTGGAGCATGATCTGATCCGTGTTAGCGACGATCTCCCCATCTGCCGATCGGAGGCGGTATATGTGATGGTGTCCATGGCGTCGCTGGAGAAGGTTCGAATTTCAGAGCCCGTGAGGCAGGCTCTGGGCAGAGGAGTACCGGGATCTCTTCTCGACCAGAGCGGGAAAGTAATAAAGACAGGGTGATGAGCTCGACCTGGACAGCAAATCTTGCCACAATCGGGCCTTTGCCAAGGCAATGACTGTATTTGTACATTCTTTGAAGAAGGTTATTGGAATGAGCTCTAATGGAGCGAACAGGGCCGAGAATATAGCCATACAACGTGCTGATTTCGGCCGTGTTTCCGTCCTGTTTGGTGAAAAAAGCGGTAAGTATCCCGATGGTAACCAGGTGCTTGTTCGTGGAACCGATACTCGCGCGGCGTTCGACACTCCGATTGTCTCGAACTATATCGGCGCGGAGTTCGACGCCACCGAGCTGGTGGTGATGGGGCATGTGCATGAAGACCATATGGCGGGGCTGCACCGTTTGCCCGAAGCCGAGGTTCATGTGCATGAGGCCGACTTGCCATCGGCGCGCACCTGGGAGGGCTTGGTGGCCGCCTTCGGTATGACATCGGAGGAGCGTATCGAGCAGACACTGAAGAAGTTCCAACGGGACTTTTTCTACGCGCCCCGGCCCGATGCACAGGGGTACCAGGACGGCGCGTGCTGGGAACTTGGCGGTTCCACGGTTCGGGCCTTCCACATGCCCGGGCATACCGCGGGCCACTGTGTGCTACTGGTGGAACCCGAGGGTGTGGCCTTTATCGGTGATATCGATCTGACCGGGTTCGGCCCTTACTATGGGGACGCCTGTTCGAACCTGGGCGACTTCCGCCGCACCCTGGCGCGGCTGCCGGATATTCCCGCCAAAGTCTGGGTCACCTCGCATCATCGGGGCGTCTATACCGACCGGGAGCATTTCCTCAACGACCTGGCAGCCTTCGCCGCCAAGATCGATCAGCGCGAGCAGCGGCTGCTGGATCTGTTGAGCGAATCCCCAAGAACGTTGGGGCAGTTGGTGGAGCAGCGGCTTCTCTATCCTGCCGGGTTCAACGCCGCCTGGGTCACGGACGCCGAGACTCGCACCATTTCCCAGCACCTGGCCGAACTCACGGCCAATGGACGGGTGATCATGGACCAACCGGGTATCTATCGGCTGGGGAATTGAGCGCCTTCGCACCCTCTGAAAAACGTCATGCCGGACTCGATCCGGCATCTCCTGCCACGAAGCCATGCTCCCTGCGGAGGGCGATCCCCGGGGTGTTGTCCAAAGATTCCCCTATGCCCATTTTAAGAAAGAGCTGACTTCGCTTTTATCCTTATGAACGGAAGGGCGGTTTTGGCCCCGATCTTATTCCATTTCCTGTAATAAACATAAAAGAAAGGCAGTGAATTGGCGCTATCGCAAAAACCAGATCGAAGAGAATTGCGAAAAATGGAAGCGAAGAGCGAGAGCCTTGAAAAGACGCAGAGCGGCCCCGGAAGTGATCGACGCTAGGATAATTATTTGTTATAAATCGAATTGTATAAAAATAATACAAGAACGCAATTTCCTGTCAGCGCCATACCGGCATGAGGAAGTCAGCGCAGCCACCTGAAAACACAATGATTTCCGATAGGGCCAAAGGCGACTATGGAGCAGGGGCATGTCAAGGAAGAAACGAACTCTGGTGGTGGGGGAAGCTCATCACGTCTTTGAGGAAAGTCATAACCGGGAACCGGTATTCATCGAGGACCAGGATTACCAGGAGTACCTGCGTCTTCTGCAAGTGGCCAAGGCCCGCTTCCAGGTGCGGGTGCATGGTTGGTGCCTGTTGCCCGGTGCCGCCCATTTGCTGCTGCGCCCCATGCGCAGGGCGGATGACCTCAGCTGCTGCGTTCAGTATGTGCAGCGCCGCTACAGTCAGGACTTCAACCACCGCCATGGCCGGGATGGCGCGCTTTGGCATGGACGCTTCCGCAGCGCCTTGGTGGAGCCCGGGCAGTGGCTGTTGGCGGACCTGCGTTACATGGAGCTGTTGCCGGTGATGGAGGGACTGAGCAGGTCGGCGGGGCGTTACCGCTGGAGCAGTCATGGGGCGAGGATGCGTGGCGACCATCCTGGATTGATCGATTTCAACGAAGGTTTCCTGCATCTGGGACCGGACATCAACAGCCGCCGGGACGCCTTCAGGGAACTGTTGTCGATGGGCTGCGAGGAGCGCGAACGGGAGCGTATCGAAACCGCGGTGAAGCGCAATCAATACATCGGTAGCCGGGCCTACGCCGACAAGCTGGAAAAGCTTACCGGGGAGCGTCTTCACTTCCGTGGGCGTGGCCGGCCCAGGAAGAAATAACCGTGGCGGCGCCTTCAATTCGGGCCTTTAAAAAGAGCGTAAGTCGCTCTTTTTATTGAGGTTTTTCATCGAAAAAGGTTGTCTGGCCAGGCTGGATAAGCGATAGTGATCCGTATCGATCGGGAGCCTTGTGTTTCCAATCGTGGATGAACTTGTTGGTTTTTGCTGTTGTTTATGCACGCTCAGCCAGGGCGCCCTGCCTTCTTCAATATTGGCCCCAAACCAATAAGCCTCTGGCTTGAGCGTTTTTTTCCCCTTTGGAGTACATCTTCGAGGCTCATGGAGCCGGTGTTCGACTAGCACCCACCCGAGATTTATTTCCCCTGTAGGAGCCTGCCTGCAGGCGAATTGTTTTATTCTCCCCAAGAAAACCTTCGCCAGCAAGGCTAGCTCCCACAGCGGCTTCGTAGCCCCTGTGGGAAGCCGCCTCGGCAGCGAATCGACGCGCCAGGCAAGACCATCCGAATGGCGCTTCAAAGGGGATCGGTCAGGACGCGATGATACGGAAGCGGGCTGCTCTGGCGATAGGCCGCACCCGATTTTGTTCCCGTTTCAGATCCACGATGCCGTAATGCGACAGCGTTTTCAGAGTGCGGGACAAATTACTCACCCTTCGGCCCGTGGTTTCCGCCAAGGTGGAGATAGAGGCTGGCCGAGTTTCCATTATCACCTTGAGCAGCGCGCGATTGTCGTCACTCAGAACCTCGGCGAGGGAGCGCATGGAAGTAAACCAAATTCTGGGTTCCCCTCGAGCGGGCTTGTAGTCGCCCCTGGCGATGGCCAGGGCACGAGAGCGGATCTGTTCCTGGGGAAGAATGCCGATAACCATGGTCTTCATCATCGTCGTATCTCCACTAACATTCGATCCACATCGTCGAAAAAATCACTTAAAAGCTGCGCGGCATCCGTGAACTCATAAATCGTGCCTTTATCCTTGGCATGCTGATGTCTGTGATCGTGAGCCAGAATACGTCCCGCATACTTGAAGCCTCGGGTAGGTCTCACGGCATGAGTGTTGTCATAGCCCAATATTCGCCTTCCATACGGCTCATGGAGTGTTAGCGAATATCGAATGCCGTGCGCTACCTCAGGCGAAGGCTTTACGCCCAGGCCTTGATTTTGATCCAGTACCCGCGCTCCTGGTCGAGAACCGAGCCATCCAGATCAAGCAAGGTCGCCATGGCGGGATCATATTGCATGGAGTATATCATCTGTTGATAAGATTGGGTATGCCAGAGCCCTCGTGGATGGGGGTGGCAGAGGAGCTGAGTAATATGAACTGTGTCGCGGGCGGTATCTGTCAGCCAGCGCGGAAGTTGTTGTCAGCTGAAGCAGTGCGGTTGTAGGGAATAGTGCCGCGTGAAAGAAATCTGGTCGCTGCTGCGTTCGCGACATGCTGTGCGTCATCGCGTGTTTGATGGACTGGTTGAAGGATCCAGAGCAATAATATCTCAGCAAGGTGTTTTGGAATGGCTGCGCCGCCGTCTGCCCCAATGGATGCCGGGTGTAACGATCCCACAATTGCTCGACTTACAGGAGATCCAGGAAATGACGCGCAACAGTGCTCAGGAATGGAAGGACATGCACCATCAGGTGGGTCTGAGGGAAGGCCTGGAACAAGGTCTTGCACAAGGCATTGAACGAGGTGTGGAACAAGGTTCCACCGCCGAAGCCCGAAACATCCTGCTGCGTCAGTTACGGCGCCGCTTCGGCGAAGTGCCGGCGGAGATCGAAACCAGGCTGAACGGCGCCAGCCGGGAACAGCTGGAAGACTGGATCGACCGCGTTTACGAAGTGGAGACGGTGGCGGCAGTTTTCGACTAGCACCACCCCGAGATTCACTCCCCCTGTAGGAGCCTGCCTGCAGGCGAATTCTTTTCTCCTCTCCAAGAGAACCCTTCTCCAGCAAGGCTAGCTCCCACAGCGAATTCGTAGCCCTCCTGTGGGAAGCTGCCTTGGCAGCGAATCAACACGCCGGATAGGACCTGATACGAATGGTCCTTTATAAAACAGGCTTACAAATAAGAGCGGCATTCTCTTTTATAATTTTCTTTATTCGCTTCAATGGGTTGCTCTGTTTTTCCTGCTATATCATAGTCTACTTTTTCGGGGATGGCGGCCCACTGCGGAAAACAGTTAGGAATAACGTCGATACTTACAATGCTTTGGCCAAAAGCTGACGTCCTTTTCCGCTTTGACTGACAGACCTGCCCGCCGTCCGTGGTCATACTCCTCTCTGTTTTTGGGAGAGGGATATGACGGATCACGATACCAGTTACAAGTTTTTGTTCGCGCACGCGGAAATGGTGCGGGATTTATTGATGGGGTTCATGGATAGTGGCTGGGTGCGGAGTTTGGATCTGACTTCCCTGGAAAAGGTAAGCGATGGCTACATCAGTGATGATCTACGCGCCCGGCATAATGATGTTCTTTGGCGGGTACGTTGGAAGCGGGAGTGGGTATACCTCTATCTGATGCTGGAGTTTCAGTCCAAGGTGGATCACTACATGCCACTGCGCGTCCTGACGTACACCGGGTTGTTGTATCAGGATCTGCTTCGAAGCGAGGCTCTAGAGGAAACGGGGCGCTTGCCCCCGGTACTACCCATCGTGTTGTACAACGGCCGGAAGCCCTGGCGTGCCTCCACCGATCTGAATGATTTGATCCAACAGGTTCCTGAGGCACTGAAGCCCTATCAGGCCCGGCAAAAGTTCTTGCTATTGGATCTGGGGATACAGGTAGGCGAGGGGGCATTGCGTGAAAGGAATCTGGTCGCCGCGGTATTCGCAATGGAAACCAGCGTGACCGAGGAGGACATGTTGCGGGCTTCCTCCTGTCTCGTAAACTGGCTGGAAGGAGCAGGGCAAGCCCACCTGCAGCAAGGTGTTTTGGAATGGTTGCGTCGGCGGGGCCCACGCCTGGACTCGCAGGTGCCCTGGCAGGAAATTCACAATTTAAGGGAGGCTCATAGCATGCTGGAAGACAGAGTGCGGGTGTGGAAAGCCCAGTTTCGTCGCGAGGGGTTGCTGGCCGGACGTGAACAAGGCTCCACCACCGAAGCCCGAAACATCCTGCTGCGCCAGCTACGGCGCCGCTTCGGCGAAGTGCCGGCGGAGATCGAAACCAGGCTGAACGGTGCCAGCCGAGAGCAGCTGGAAGACTGGATCGACCGCGTTTACGAAGTGGAGACAGTGGAGGCGGTTTTCGACTAGCACCACCCTGTATTCATACCCCTGTGGGAGCCTGCCTCGGCAGCGAATCGACGCGCCAGGAGGACCAGATCCGGCTGGCACGAACCTTTCCTACATTCACTATCCCTTTCCGCTGACAGGTCTTTCCGTTTCGGCTGACAGACCGCGCCTGTTTCTCACTGTCATAGTGTTGTCCTGCCAGGGGAGGGGATATGACAGATCACGATACCAGCTACAAGTTTCTATTCGCACACGCAGAGATGGTGCGGGACCTATTGCTGGGATTCATGGAGGGGAGCTGGGTGCGGGAGCTTGATTTTGTCTCTCTTGAGAAAGTCAGTGATGGCTATGTCAGCGACGACTTGCGTGCCCGGCATAACGACGCCTTATGGCGGGTGCGCTGGAAGCGGGAGTGGCTGTATATCTATCTGATGCTGGAATTTCAATCCAAGGAAGACCGTTACATGCCCGTCCGGATTCAGACATACCTTGGACTGTTGTATCAGGATCTGATTCGGCGAGGGGAACTGGAAGTGGATGGGCGCCTGCCCGCGGTTCTGCCCATTGTGTTGTACAACGGCCGGCGGCGCTGGCGTGCCGCCACGGATCTTAATGATCTGATCCAGGAGTCACCGGAAGCATTGCACCCCTATCTGCCCAGGCAGCGTTTTTTCCTGGTTGACCAGGGGCTTTATGCAGACAAGGGTAATCTGAGAGAAAGAAACCTGGTTGCCGCGGTGTTCGCGCTTGAAAACGGTGCAACTTCAAGAGACATGCTGCGCGTCATTGCGCGTTTGGTGGACTGGTTGAAGGATCCAGAGCAACAATACCTGGAGCAAGGTATTCTGGAATGGTTACGTCGCCGTGGGCCAAGCCTGGACTCCCAGGTGCCCTGGCAAGCGGTCCATAATTTAAGGGAGGCACACAGTATGCTTGAGGACAGAGTACGGGAATGGAAGGCTCAGTTTTGGCGTGAAGGCCTCGAGGCCGGCATGAAGAAAGGCCGAAGGCAAGGGCTGCAAAAAGGTCGTCAGGAAGGTCGCCAGGAAGGCTCCACCACCGAAGCCCGAAACATCCTGCTGCGCCAGCTACGGCGCCGCTTCGGCGAGGTGCCGGCGGAGATCGAAACCAGGCTGAACGGCGCCAGCCGAGAGCAGCTGGAAGACTGGATCGACCGCGTTTACGAAGTGGAGACAGTGGAGGCGGTTTTCGACTAGCACCCACCCGAGGTTTATTCCCCTGTAGGAGCCTGCCTGCAGGCGAATTCTTTTCTCCTCCCCAAGAGAACCCTTCGCCAGCAAGGCTAGCTCCCACGGCGGCTTCGTAGCCCCTGTGGGAAGCTGCCTAGGCAGCGAATCGGCGCACCCCATCAACCGCCCAGACAACGCGACCCCACCTCCGATTCCTTTTCCCAACACAGACAACCACCTTTCTCTCTGGTTTCGGTAGACGTTTCCTCAGAAGTGTTTCCTTTTCCCTCTTTTATTATTGTCCCCTTTTTATTTTCTGAATTTTTCTCTCAAAAAAAGCATCGTTTTTTCGTGAGCGACACCGTCTCTTATCCAAAAAAGGTTCCAGGTACATTTTCTGTAAGCCGCATGGTTGCTGGGTTTGTGTTTTTAAAAAAAGAAAAAGTGCTTAAGGGGACAGGTAATCTATTGTTTTGCGGTTGTGAATCTATTTATCTGGTCCGTGCCGAAGGGTGAACAACCCGAAGGTGGTCAACGGAGCAACTCCGTTGACCGGAGGCAGGCCAGGGATGCAGTCGACCTGTTCTCCATCAAACCAAAAACGTTCAAATGCTATAAACAGGAGATGTAGCAATGAATATCAAAACTTTTAAACCGATGATGTTGGCACTGGCTGGGGCTGTGGCGCTGACTGGATTTAGTAGCGCTAACGCGGCCGAGCAGTACGTTGTTTATAAGGGTAATACCTTATTGGAAACCCCTTCAGGGCAGCAGGCGGGTTGCTGGCTGACTATTGCCGGAACAGTGGATGATACTGGTGTTGTAACCGTAAAAGCTGCTGGTGCTCGCCCCGGCGATTACCCCACTTGCTCTGGTATCTATCTAGGGAATATCGCCTGGACTGGCACTATGAGCAATACCAGTGGCGCCGGTACTATTGCCCTTAACACGTCGGCCTCGATTCCTGGCGCTCCGAGCACGGTGGTTCCCTCTACAGGAGAATCTTGCGGTGGCACGGTTACCGGCATTAGCTATCCTGGGGTTGTGACTGTTGGCGGGGTGAACATCCCGACATCTGTTCACATTACGGGTGTGAGCAACTATGGTGGTAATTGCACCATCAACACCAGCGATCCGGCGGGATTGGATCTGAAAGCGCCCTGAGTATGTATAAATTCTGAAAACAGTTAGGCCATTAGGGGCCTCGCCATGTTGGTGAGGCCCCATCTTCTATGATTCGAAATCCTCCTAAGATTTAATTTGTCGGAAGTCGCGTTGCTAATGCCATGCTCACGGCGCAGATCCGGTACCAGAATGCCATTTTCGCCTTGCTTGATAATCGTTAGGGTTTGGTTGTCCGAAAATTGTGACTTCTTCATGAGGCATATTCCTTGCGGTATTCTAAGGTTAAGAACTGATATTTATTGGAGGGCTTGTCAAGGAAATAAAAATTGGTGGATGTGGTGCGATAATTATGTTGAATCCGGCTGGCATCGGTTGATGCTAGCCGGACCAGGAGAGGGAAACGGAGGTGTTACTTTATGGAATCCGAAATGTATCTGAGAAAGCTACCCTTCTCGGGTACGATGAGATCGATATAGGTGACGCCACTATTGGCTCTGAGATTTATATCAATAACATTGATATTGAATTGATCTATAACCATTCTACCATCCGAAAGAAAAGTCACTGGACCGCTAAGTTCCATAGAAATCGGGTAGCTGTACAGGTTGTGCGCATATGCGGATAGGATTCGACGTCCTACAACTTTATCTACCAACTGAGGAGCGTCCAAATAAAGATCTACGGATGCATTGAATACTGGACGGTTGTGTGCGTCGCGTTTTATATAGCCGACTATGGGGACGTTTCTGTCGCCTGCGTCATCTTTGGAATATCTTAGCCTGAGGAGTTGGTATCCGCTTTCTGATATTTCCGCGTTTGGTCTTGCTAAATATTTAAGGACCATTCGGAAGGAGGTCCCAAGCACATGGCCCGGGTAAAGATTGATAGGAATGCCTTTCCCTTCAATGTAATCGGGTTTTACATCGGCAAATAGAGCGCTCGAAAGATGGGTGAATTTTTCTTGCGGGCAGATAGCTGGAACTCCGGTCATGCAGCGCTTTTCTCCAAAGAATGGAGCGGTCTCTGGACAGCCTTCTTGATCAGGCGTCGGTATGAAATCCTGATAGCCACACCCAACATTTCCAGAGTCCCATGGCCCACGTACACCGGGATGGCCCGGCTGGGTTGGTATCTGGAGGCCAAGTGCATTACCCGGGGCGTTCAGAAAGCTGACGTTGGCGACATTGCGCGCCAGAACCTTAGCGCTATTGGGGCGAGGTCTCACGCCTTGAGGATCAAGAAGATACCCTGAGCGTTCGTCCACTAGGTTCGCAGTGTATGGGTCTGGGATCTGATCGGTACCCTTTTCTTCTGTTTCATATAGGGAGAAAACATCATTTGCTTGCCAAGAGATACCGATAGGTGAAAGCCCGAAGGCACCTGGCCATTTATGAAGTTCTTCCGAAATAAGATGACGATTTCGGTCCAAGGTAAGGTTGTTATTGATATCTGATCGATCGGTGGTTCTCAGAACCTGAAGTACGCTCCCATCTCCTTTCGAACCATAAAAGTACTGTACTAAATTCGGCCCTCCACCGGTGGGTAGTGGAGTGGAGTCCCGGCTCAGCTGATCTATGTTGTAGGGTAAAACCGAGATCACAGTGGAGGTGTTTTCAGTTATCACTACATCACTCAAAAGTTGTGTTTGCAACGGAAGTCCAAATAGATCGCATATGGAGGCGTTGTCATATTGCGCATTGCATTCGGCGAGATCAGAGCGGTAATCGCCATTGGACTTTAAGGTGTAGCGGTAGAGTGCCCCGTCTTCCCAAGCGATGTCAGGCACGAATTGGATCTCATCGTTGGTCACCTCGGTACGTCCTGATACGTTTTCTAAAATTTCACCATTCTCGTTGATTTTTTCAACCAGGAAGGTAGTGCCAAGGACTACACTAGAGGCATCTATCCTTTTCGATAAAATGATAATAATAGGTCTAGCATCGGGAAGTCTGGGGATGGGTAGGAGATCGTCTAAAGGTAAACGTTGATTAGTCGGCAGTTGCTGTTCCTCTGGAATTCCACCAATGCAACGACCCGCGATGCCTAGTGAGAGATTTGTAGTTGTCGGATTGAGAGCGCAAGGGTAGCCAGGATAAAGACCGAGGATATGAGGACTGCGCCGCTCAGCTTCGAGATTCCCAGTGGGGCCATCAATGTTGGAGGTGGTTCTATTCTCGACCCATCTAGGCAACTCAAACCCCTCATCAAAACTCCCACTCCAATCTTCTCCTCGTAGATCCTTGATCCCGCTCGCCAACTGCAAACGATAGGACGTCGGATTGGTCTCCGGGCTGTAGCGAAGTGGCTCCTTGGGCTTGATCACCAGCGCTGCGCCATCCACGTAGTAGTCAATGTCCTGAGGCACGGCGGTGTTGTTGTTGTCGGTGAGCATGAGAGAAACTTTGCCGCGAACGGATTCCCGGTCCAGTGGCCGATTGAAGTTGAGCACGATGGGGTCGCCGGGCTTGGCCATGGCGGTCTTGTCCAACCCGGTCTGCCCATCTATTCCCAAGGTCCAGCTCTGAAACTCCAACGGCGTGGTGTCTGGCACCGGCGCGGGGGCGTTGAGCTGATCCTTATAGGACTCCAGCTGGAAGCTGAGCATGCCGTGGGCGAATTCCTGGCCGAGCACGTCCGGCTCCACCACGCTGACCGCGTCGATTTTCAGCACGCCTTCCTGCGGATCCACTTCGCCGACGCCGATCAGTTCGATGTGCAGCATGTCCTGGGTAAAGCCGCCGTTGGCGCGGGCTTCGTCGGTGGTGATGGCCACGTCCATGAACAGCCGCACGATGCGCAGGGCGTCGGCGCGGTTGTGGGTGTCGTAGGGGTTGGGCACCAGGTAGCCGGTGGCGTCGCTGAGGAAGTGCATTTTCACTTCGCCGGATTCAAAGCCGGCGGGCACTTCGCCGCCGATCAGCACGTCCAGGCTGGTGCCGCTGAGGATGGTATCAGCGGGGATGCGTACCGGGGTGACGTCCGGGTAGACGGTGACGTCGCCCAATTCCGCGCGCACGTCGCCGCTGGCCTGGGTGACGTTGTCCTGGCCGAGCAGGGTGGCGTTCACCGGCACTTCGTTCACCGGTTTGCCGGTGAGCGGGGAGGTGCGGGTGCGGTTTTCCGAGTCGGTGATGCGCTGTACCAGGATGGCCGGCTCGCCGCGCGGTGATGAGTCTTGCGGGGTGACGGTGAGTTCGTGGCCACCAAATGTATTGCCGAAGGTGCTGGCCAGGCCGTCGCCCAGGGTGAGGGTGTAGGTCTCTCCCGGAGTGAGGTGCTCGGGCGCGGGGTCCAGGGTCATGTAGGGCCCTTCGGTGAGCAGGCGGGCTTCCACCAGCTCGCCACTGCTGTCCACCAGGGCCACGGTGTCCGCCGGCGTGGTCCCGTCGCCCGGGTTGAGGCCGTAGCGGGCGCTGGTGGGGTCGATGGGCTGAGTGAACTGGAAACGGAAAGTAAAAAAGTCCATCACCGGTTCTTCGACGTCACCGCTGGGGATGGCGCGGGTGAGAGTGAAGTCGTCGTCGGCCACCACCAGGGACTTCGGGCCACGTTGCAGCGCGCGGGTGGTGAAGTGGATATCCCGGTTCGGTGCCTTGCCCACGCTCAGTTGCACGCCGCGCAGGGTCACGGTGTAGTCGGTGAGCGGTTGCAGTTTTTCCGTGGGTGTCAGCAGAATGCTGCGGCCATCGGCTTCCACTTTGCTGTAGGTGACGGGGACGATGTCCCCATCGGCGCCCCCAAGGCGCAGTTTGATATTGTTTTCGGCGGCGGCCAGCTCGATGTCGCTGGAGAACCGCAATACCACCGGAGCGGGGATTGCCACTTCACTTTGCCCGTCGTCCGGATAGGCGTAGAGCAGGCTTTGCCGCTGGGCGTCGTTGGCGTCATTGCCGGGCATGCTGGAGCCGTCGCTGCCGCCACAGGCGGTGAGGACGGTGGCGCAGGCGGTTATTAATAAGGTCCCGTAGAGGGTCCGGTTAAAGGTTCCGCGAATCATAAGGTTCTCCCCCCTTAAAACTGCATGCTGATGGAGGCGGCGAAGACATTGACGTCACCGTCGGTCTTGACGCGGTCATTGTTGCCGGTCTGGTCGGAGATCAAACGGAAGTCCCGCTCGCCGATGGCGTGGTACTGGTAGGCCAGGTCGAAGCGCACCGGGTGGGCGAAGCCGTAGACGCGCTGGGCGGTGGCGTGGAAGCCCAGGCCGAAGATGGTGCGGCGGGCGTCCAGATAGTTGATCTCTTTGTTGACGCCGGTCTCCAGCGGCGATTCCTGATAGGCGATCCCCCCGGAGAAGCCGATGCCGGGCTCGAACTCGTACTCCACGCCAATGCGGGGAATAAAGGTGTCACGGAACTGCAGATCCCCCACGTCCTTGATGTCGTCGTGGCCGGCGGTGAGTTTGTCTTCCAGCTTGGACCATTCCTGGAACTCGAGGGCCACGCCGGTGCGCCATTTACCTTTTTTGACCTGAGTGCCGAACACATAGGTGTTGGGCTGGTAGGAGTCGATGGTGCTCAGGTTAATAAACAGACCGGGCTCGGGGATGGTGCCGGGAATGATGGTGTTGGCGTCGACGCTGACGCGCGCGTAGGAGTAGCCGCGGAAGGCGAAGGCGGTCTCCACGCCGTTGTACCAGCAGTCGGCGTCGGGGCAGAAGGTCTCCTTCCAGTCCAGGCTCATGCTGAGGATGGGCCGCAGTACCGGTTTGGCGGTGACGTCGAGGGTCTCGTACTGGGTGTTGCCGGAGAGGTCGGTGTTGGCGACCAGCTTGGCGTCGGATTGCAGGGTGACGCGGGTGGCGAAGCCGATGGCGAGGCCGCGCCAGATGTTGGTGCCGATGCCGAGGGACAGGAACAGCGGCTCACGGCCCTGATTGAAGTACTGGCCATAGGGGGCGGTCTGGGAAGTGAAGGCCATCAGTTCCTGGGAGTATTTTTCGGAGCCGAGCAGCAGGCCGAGGACCAGGGGCTGGCCGAGTTCGGCGATGTCGGAGAGGTCGGTGCGCAGGCCGAGGAGGATTTGCTGTGCGGGATCGTCCTGGACCTTGTATTTGCCGTGGTTTTGGCTGTCGGCCTTGAGGTTGGGATCGGCGTGCATGAGTCCGGCGGTCATTTCGCCACGGGTGTCGCGGGCGAGGAAAGCCGGATTGTAGTAGGTGGTGGAGACCTGGGTGTTGAACATGGAGAGGGCCTGGACGGTGGCGACGTCACTGGGCAGGACACCGTAGCTGGTGGCTATGTTACCCATGTTCGCGGAAGCGATCGCCGGGGCAAGCAACAGCGCCGCGGCCCCTAGGCGCCGCGGCCCAAAGAGGGGCTTCAGTCGGGAACGGGAGATCATTTCAGGAAATCCTCCAAAGATTATTGTGGTCGTTATTGCTCTTTTTCTTTTTTGCGCTTTTTTCGTGTTTTCCTTTTTTCTTTTAAAAAAAGAGGCCGTCTTTACGATTGGCAGCCAGAGCCTAGGAGCGGTCGGCCGGCGCCCATAACCGGCGATTGAGAATGGTCGGTCACGATTTTTCTTTTTGGTTAAAAAGGGTTTTTAAAACAAAGGGTTGGGGCTGTTTTGGGAGGGGATGCAAAGCGCTGGACGAAGCGATGAAGAGGGTAAGAACAAGGGATAAGTAAACAAAAGGATGTCGTTATTCTACCATTTTGCTGTCTTTTTCGGACAAAGGAACGACGCTCTGTCCTTTAATGAAGAGCGACGACGGGATTATTAATTAATCGGGGAAATGTATTTTAAAAAGGGGACAGGAAAAAGGCCGGCCACCATAGACCGCCTCTGAAAAACGTCATGCCGGACTCGATCTTGTGTCATGCCGGACTTGATCCGGCATCTCCTTCTCCGAAGCCACGTGCCCTCCAGAGGGAGATCCCGGGTCAAGCCCGGGATGACGGAGCCGCTGTGGGAAGCGAGCTCGCTCGCGAATCAGGGGGCTATTCGCTGGCAAGCCAGCTTCCCACAGCGGCTTTGTAGTCGGGTCTGAAGCTAGCTCTACCAGCGAACAGAGAGGGAAGTGATCAGCGAGGTTTTACCGTCATATCAATACCCAGTGCCCTCATCATCGCCAGCGTGGTTTTGAGCGTCGGGTTGCCTTGCTGGCTGAAGGAGCGGTAAAGCTGTTCGCGGGACAGACCGGTTTGCCGGGCGATTTCCGTCATGCCTTTGGCGCGGGCTACCACGCCCAGTGCATGGGCAATGTAGCCGGCATCGCCGGTGGCGAAGGCTTCCGCCATGAAAGTGGCGATCGCGGTTGGAGAACCGAGATCTTCCGCCGGATCGTAAGGGGTTAATGCATCCACGTTTTTCTCCATTCCCGGGCCCGCCAGCGTTTGAATACATCGGTTTGTCTGATTTCCAGAACAGATTGTGGTTTATAAATCACAGGCTGGCAACATCCTTTTGAACCCGGGGCCTCGCGGCGGCTTTTGGGAACGGGCTACTGAACGTCGCGCCAGCGTTGATAATCCTCGCGGGTGACACCGAGGCCGGCAAGGCGCTGTGGCGACAATTCCCGGATATCTTCCTCCAGGTCTTCGAAGTAGGCGTTGCGGTCGTTTTCGGGGACAGCCCGGGCGGCTTCCTTGAGACGGGTGGTCAGCGCAGCGCCGGAGAGACGTTCCAGAATGATCTGGCGTAGTACATCCCGGCGTTGTGCGCGGTAGCGTACCCGTATGGTGTCCACGCCCAGCGCTTCGGCGGTGGCGTCGTATTCCTGACAGCCGCGCAGATAGGAGGCGCGGTACAGTTCGATCAGGGGGCGGGGATCGTTCAGTTCATAGACGGCCAGCATGGCGGACGCGTAGTCGTCCTTTTCGATGGCATTGAACGACAGCGGTACCCGGTTGCGGGTAATCAGCGGAATGTTGGCGGCAAGACGCGAGGTGCGCTTGTTGACGTCGGTGAAGGCCTGCAGATAAGCCACGTGCAACAGCAGGAACAAACTCTGCTCATAGGGTTCCTGGATCGCCATGGCCTTTGCGGTGATGCCGCGCAGGCGGCGTTCCAGGGTGGTGGGGTTGTCCAGGGGGATATAACTGGACGCGCCGACTCGCACGCCATGATCCCTGATCTTGCCGGAATGGGGAGGGGGCACCAGCCCATCGGACAGAAGGTAATGTAACGTGCAGATCTCCTCGTAGCTGGGCTCCATATGGCCGGCTCGCTCCACCAGGTAACGGATCGCTTCTTTATGATTGAGGATCATCACGGCTTCCTCATCGAGCTTTCCGGTGGCGCCGGTACCTTCCAGAAGCAGGCGTTGTGTCTCGATCAGCGAGTAGGTGTTTCCCTCCAGCCGGGATGAATGGTAGGACAGGTCAATCAACAGCCGGTTATAGATGCGCCGCGCATAGGTGCCAGCGGGCTCGGGAGTGTCGGTACGCCGCCCCTTGTCGGTCAGAATGTCGATGTCGGCCTGGCTGAAGTAGCGGCTGTGGTTGGGTTTGTATTCTTCCAGCCAGTCGCCGTTATAGCTCACCGGACGGCGATCGAGCAGTGGCCGCCGCACCCGTTCAAGTGTCTGACGGGCACCGTCACTGAAAGAGAAGAACACAGGAGGCTCTGGCTCACGGATTTCCGCTGCCGTGCTTTCGGCCAGACGGTATCGAGTGCCGCGCTTTTGTCCGCTTTTGACAACAAGCCCTTGTTCGACCAGTTGGCTCAGCCAGCGCCGTGTTGAACGCTCGGCGAACCCTTCGGGCAAGTGTTCAAGAATCTCCGGCAGGCTGGCCGGCGCCGACAGCTTCCAAAGGACATCCAGTATCTGGTCTGCCTTGGTGTGATTGCGGATATATTGGGACATCGGATTTGGCCGTATAAGTATTTATACGGCCATTATGAGAGAGATACGGCCAAATTCAAGGCCAAAGTGGCGCTTTTTTGGCCGTATCTTGTTTGACGGCCGAACCCCATTCGCTGCCAAGGCAGCTTCCCACAGCGGCTTTGTAGCCCGGTCTGTAGAAGCGAGCCCTGCTGGCGAATCTTTTTGGCGCTGTGCCCCATTCGCCAGCAGGCTGGCTCCCACAGCGACCGTGTAGCCACCTCAAGCGTCATGGCCTCGTGCCGTGGAGCCACGCCCGGCCATGGGCTATAATGCGCGCCCCTCGTTCCAGCCAGGAGTGCCCCAATGACGGTGATTCGCCAGGACGATCTGATCCAAAGCGTGGCCGATGCCCTGCAGTACATCTCCTATTACCACCCGGTGGACTTCATCCGCGCGGTAAAGGAAGCCTACGAGAAGGAAGAGAGTAAGGCGGCCAAGGACGCCATGGCGCAGATTCTGGTGAACTCGCGCATGTCCGCCATGGGGCACCGCCCGATCTGCCAGGACACCGGTATCGTCACCGTGTTCGCCAAGGTCGGCATGAACGTCACCTTCGAAGGCGACATGTCTCTGGACGACATGATCAACGAAGGTGTGCGCCGGGCCTACAACCACCCGGACAACGTGCTGCGCGCCTCGGTGCTGGCCGATCCGGATGGCAAGCGCGCCAACACCAAGGACAACACCCCGGCGGTGATCAACTATTCCATCGTGCCCGGCGACACCCTGGAAATCGACGTGGCCGCCAAGGGCGGCGGTTCCGAGGCGAAGTCCAAGTTCGCCATGCTCAACCCGTCCGACTCCGTCGTCGACTGGGTGCTGGAACAGGTGCCGAAGATGGGCGCCGGCTGGTGCCCGCCGGGCATGCTCGGCATCGGTATCGGCGGTACCGCCGAGAAGGCCATGCTGATCGCCAAGGAATCCCTGATGGATCCCATCGACATTCACGAGCTGCAGGCCCGTGGCCCGCGAACCCGGGCCGAGGAACTGCGCCTGGAGCTGTTCGAGAAGGTCAACGCGCTGGGTATCGGTGCCCAGGGCCTGGGGGGTCTGACCACGGTGCTGGACGTGAAAGTGGCGGATTATCCGACCCACGCGGCCAACAAGCCGGTGGCGATCATTCCCAACTGCGCCGCCACCCGCCATGCCCACTTTATTCTCGACGGCAGCGGCCCGGCGGACCTCAAGGCGCCGGACCTGGAAGAGTGGCCGGATATTGCCTGGGGCAATGACGAGGGCGCCAAGCGCGTCAACCTGGACACCGTGACCCCGGAAGAGGTGCAGACCTGGCAGCCCGGCGACACGCTGCTGTTGTCCGGCAAGCTGCTGACCGGCCGTGACGCCGCCCACAAGCGCATGGTGGACATGATCTCCAAGGGCGAGAAGCTGCCGGTGGACTTCACCAACCGCTTCATCTACTACGTCGGCCCGGTGGACCCGGTGGGCGACGAAGTGGTGGGCCCGGCTGGTCCGACCACCGCTACCCGCATGGACAAGTTCACCCGTACCATGCTCGAGGAAACCGGGCTGATCGGCATGGTCGGCAAGGCCGAGCGTGGCGACACCGCGATCCAGGCGATCAAGGACAACAAGGCGGTTTACCTGATGGCCGTGGGCGGCGCCGCTTATCTGGTGTCCAAGGCGATCCGCAAGTCCCGCGTGGCGGCTTTCGAGGACCTGGGCATGGAAGCGATCTACGAATTCGAGGTGGAAGACATGCCGGTGACCGTGGCGGTGGATTCCAACGGCGAATCGGTACACAAGACCGGCCCGGTGATCTGGAAAGAGAAGATCGCCGCCAAGAAGTCGGCGTAATCCTGCCTCGCTTCCGCCCCGGGGGGAACCTCTCGGGGCGGAACGCGTCAGACAGACCACTATGAATACTCTTGCGTTGTCTCGATGGGGGGCACTGGCCTTGTGCGCCCTGCTGCTGGGTGGCTGCGCCGGTCTGCGGCAAACCGCCGGCGGCTGGCTCGGTCTGGCGCCGGCGCCGGCCACGGTGGCCGGTCTGGACTATGCCACCCAGAAACGATTGGGGGTAGCGGAGTTGGCCTGTGATGAGCTGGCCGCGGCCTGGCGGGAGGACCGCTGGCTGCCCGGCGACGAGCGGGCGCGGTTGATCGCCCGCTGCGGCGCCCGGGTGCGCCGGGTGCTGGATGCCCGTGAACAGGATCAGGAACTGGATCGTTTGGTGTCCGAGGCCTGGGATGCCACCATTCAGGCGCGGCTGGAACGCGAACGGCGGGAGCGCCGCCGCGAGCAGGTGCGCCGTGCCATTGCCCAGGCCCGGGAAGAGGCCGAGGCCCGCAACGATTCCGCCGCCGAGGATGCCCTGGCGCAACTGCGCGAACGGATGGCGGACGCGCATATCCTGCAAGTGCTCAGAGAAGTGCCGGACCAGCCCCTGGCCTATGCCATCGGGCAGCCCTCGGAACGCTCCATGAAGGAATTCCTTTCCTGTCTCGAAGTGGCCTATCCCAATGAAGGCTATGAGATGCAATGGGAGGGCGACAGCCTGTCGGTGCGCGCGCTCAACGCCACCATGCCCCGGGGCGACGTGGATATCGACACCCAGTTCGTCAGTGTCTGGAACACCTGGATGCTGCAATCCCTGAGTGTGGCCGAACTGCGGGCCACCAACGCCCAGGACCGCTTCATGCTGGCCCAGAACCTGGTGGCGGGGCAGTGTTATGACGTGGATGGGCGGTTGTAGGGCGTCGCGCGCTCTGTGGGAGCCAGCCTTGCTGGCGAATTGGTTTTGTGGGGTTATTCGCTTGCAAGCAAGCTTCCCACAGCGGCTTCGTAGTCTTTTCTGTGGGAAGCTGCCTTGGCAGCGAATCGCCCGCGGAATTCAGGGCCGCGCCGTGGTCGCCCGGTCCACCAGATACACCAGCCCGTGATAATCAATGCCGCCATGATGGCTGAGACCGATCTCGCAGGTGCGGCTGGTGGAGATGCCCTCGTCACAATGCCGCACGGTGTCGCGCAGATCGCGCAGGGCGTGGGCGTTGAGTTCCGGGGTGGTGAAACCTTTGTCCCCGGCGAAGCCGCAGCAGTGAATCCCTTCCGGTACCACCACTTCCCGGGCACAGCGACGCGCTATGTCGATCAGCCCCGCGCTTTCCCCAAGATGCTGCGTGCTGCAGGTGACGTGCACCGCCACCGACGTGTCCAGTGGTGAAAACGTGAGCCGGGAATACAGCTGCTCGCGGATGAACTTAACCGGGTCGTACAGCTTCAATCTCGGATCCAGGCCGCCTTGGACCAGCCGCAAGGTACAGGGGCTGGTGTCGCAGTACACCGGATCCTCGCCATCGCGGCTGGCTTTCAGCAGCGCCGCCGCCAATTGATCCCGTTTACGGTCGCCTTGTTGCGGATAGCCTTTGGAGGCGAACGGCTGGCCGCAGCACAGGCTGTCCAAATCTTCCGGGAACACCACCTCGAAGCCCGCCTTTTCCAGCAGCGCCCGGGTTTTGTCGATCAGCGGCACCTGCTCCCGGTCGTTCAGCGACGGCCCCATGGCGCGGGAGACACAGGCGGCCAGATAGACCACGCGCGGACGCTGCCCGGCGGAAAGATGGTGATGGCGGGGCAGGGAGGTGGCTTGCGGCATGGCCGGCGTCCACATCGGGATGCGGTCGCCGGACAGCCGCCGCAGGCCATTGGCAAGCGTTTGCAGCCGTTCTCCGCCGAGCAGTTTTTGCGCGGTGGTGGCGCCGCGCAAAGTGATCCGGGTGGCGCCGAGCGCGCCGCTGAAATGATCGGCCAGCCGGTCGGCGGTGCCGGTGTGCCGGGCCTGTCCGGCTCTCAATTCACGCACCAGATCGCCGGTGTTGATGCCCACCGGGCAGCGCTGGGCGCACAGGCCGGTGGCCGCGCAGGAATCGATGCCGCGATACAGATAGTCGTTCCAGAGCGCGGTGGCGCCGGCTCCGTCGCGGCGTTTGGCCTGAATGTCCCGCCATACCACGATGCGCTGGCGCGGTGTCAGGGTCAGGCCGCGGGAAGGGCACACCGGTTCGCAGAAGCCGCACTCGATGCACTTGTCGACGATCTCGTTGGCGGCGGGCAGCGGCTTGAGATGTTTCAGGTGAATGCGCGGGTCCTCGGACAACACCACATCCGGGTTGAGGATGCCGGCGGGGTCCAGCAGCCGTTTGATTTTCCACATCAGTTGATAAGCGTCGCGGCCCCATTCCAGCTCCACGAAGGGCGCCATGTTGCGGCCGGTGCCATGCTCGGCCTTGAGCGCGCCGCCGAAGTCTTCCGCCACCAGTTTGGCCACGTCGCCCATGAAGGCTTCATAGCGTTGCACCTGGGCCGGGTCGTCGAAGCCCTGGGTGAACACGAAATGCAGATTGCCTTCCAGGGCGTGGCCAAAGATGATCGCTTCGTCGTAGCGGTGTTTGTCGAACAGGGCGAGCAGACCGCGCACGCCGTCGGCGAGTTGTTCCACCGGGAAGGTCACGTCCTCGATGATCACCGTGGTGCCGGTGGGCCGCACCGCGCCCACCGCCGGAAAGGTGCCTTTGCGGATGGCCCAGAGTTGTTCGTTCACCGCCGCATCGGTGCTGAAATCCACCTGCTTCTCCACCGCGAAGGCGGCGAGGGCCTGACGAATTCCTTGTAACTGTTCCAGCAGCAGGGTTTCGGCGGCGGCGCGGGATTCGATCAGCAAGGCGCAGGCGCCATCGGACAGGCCCGGCACCCAGCCGGGCATGCCCGGCTGGTCCTGTACCGAGCGCAGGCTGCGGCGGTCGAGCAATTCCACCGCCGACACCGGTTGCTGCTTCAGCACCGGCACCGCCCGGCAGCAGGTGTCCACGTCGGGGAACACGATCAGGGCGCTGGCCCGGTGCGGGTACTCCGGCACGGTGTCGTAGGTGACCGCGCTGATGAAGCCAAGGATTCCCTCCGAGCCCACCATCAGATGGGTGAGAATATCCAGCGGATCGTCGTAATCCACCAGCGCGTTCAGGGACAGGCCGGTGGTGTTCTTGAGACGGTATTTGTGACGGATGCGGCTGCTCAAGGCGTTGTCGGCGCGGGTCTCCCGGCCCAGTGCCGCCAATTGTTCGAGCAGGGTGGCGTGACTTTGCCGGAAGCGCCTGACGCTGTCCGCGTCCTCGGTGTCGAGCACGGTGCCGTCGGCCAGCACCAGGCGCATGCCGGCCAGGGTGTGGTAGGTGTTCTGGGCGGTGCCGCAGCACATGCCGCTGGAATTGTTGGCGACGATGCCGCCGATCTTGGCGGCGTTGATGGACGCCGGATCCGGGCCGATCTTGCGACCCAGCGGCGCCAGCCAGGCGTTGGCCTGGGCGCCGATGACGCCGGGTTGCAGGCGGATCTGTGCGCCGTCGTTGCGAATATCCCGGCCGTTCCACTGGTCGCCCAGCACGATCAGCACGGAATCACTGATGGCCTGGCCGGACAAACTGGTGCCGGCGGCGCGGAACGTCACCGGCACGGCATGCTCGCCGGCCAGCTGCAGCAGCGTCACCACTTCCGCTTCTGTTTCCACCCGGATCACCAGTTTCGGTATCAGACGGTAAAAGCTGGCGTCGGTGCCGAACGCCAGGGTGGACAACGGATCGTCGAAACGCCGTGAGGCGGGAATCAGGGCTTCCACCGCCCGCAGAAAAGGGGCGGGCAGCGGGCTGTGGGCGGCAGCGGTCATGCGTCCTCCAGAATCAGTACCACCAGGTCCTTGGGACCGTGGGCGCCGTAGGCCAGTACCTGTTCGATGTCGGCGGTCTTGGACGGGCCGGAGATCAACAGCGCGTTGGTGGGCATGCCGGCGCGCCAGTTCAATGCGCGCTGGGCTTCATAGAGATTGTCATGGATGGCGCTGGCGCGCAGTAGCGCGAAATGCACCGGGGGCACCAGACTCATCAAGCGCGGTTCGTGGCGGTCCGGGCACAGAATCAGACTGCCGGTGGCGGCGATGGCGCCTACCGTGCCGGTGAGACTGGCCGGGGTGTCATGGAACAGCTCGTGTTTCCACTCTTCCACGGGCCGGTCGTAGGCGTGTAACGCCGGCGCATCGGAACGGCGCTGCCAGTGTTCGCTCAATTGCCGGCCATGGTCGGTCTCCGGTGCGATCAGCAGACGTGTCAGCTGCTTTTCGTCGAGCAGGGTGGCCAGCAGGTCCGGCCATTGCGTCTGGCTGGTGAGATGAATTTCCGTGCGCACCGCTTCCATCAATTCCCGCAAGCGGGCCATGCGCTGCTCCGGCGGGTAGCGCCAGGGCTCGGTGACCAGCGTCTCGTCGAAATCGTCCGGCAGCGCTTCGGTACCGGCCAGGCTGTGCCGGAGTTTGTCGAGAATGCGGGCTTTGGCGCTCATCGGGACTGCTCCAGATGTTTCCGGGCCAGTTCATGCAAGGAACGGGCGGCGGGTTTGGGGGCGCCGCGGTGCTCGGTCCAGGGGCCGAGACGGGAGGGTGTCAGCGCGCGCAAGCGGGTGGCGAAGAAGCGGAACAGCCGGTACAGCAGCGGGCGCGTGTACAACGTGCGCCAGAGCGTCCAGACGGTGCTCTCCAGTGCCGAGTATTTGCTGCCCTGGCCGCGCATCACCGCGTGCCCGGGGTCCGGACGGGACACGTTCTCTTCGCGCAAGCGCCGCAACAGCGATGGAATCGGAATCCGCACCGGGCAGACCTCGCCGCAGGCGCCGCACAGGGAAGACGCGCTGGGATGGTCCGGCACCTTGTCCAGGCCGACCAGGTGCGGGGTGATGATGGCGCCGATGGGGCCGGGGTAGACCTCGCCATAGGTGTGGCCGCCGACGCGGGTGTACACCGGGCAGTGATTCATGCAGGCGCCGCAGCGGATGCAGTTCAGGGTCTGCCGCAGTTCACCGTCGGCGAAGGCCTGGCTGCGACCGTTGTCGAGCAGCACCAGATGCACTTCTTCCGGCCCGTCGCGCTCGCCGGCCTGGCGCGGACGGGAGATCATATTGATGTAAGTGGTGATCGGCTGCCCCAGGGCGGAGCGGGTCAGCAGCGAGAGCAATGGCACTACATCGCGCAGATGGGCCACCACTTTTTCGATGCCGGTGACGGCGATGTGCACCTTGGGCACGGTGGTGCTCATGCGGCCGTTGCCTTCATTTTCCACCAGCACCAGGGTGCCGGTTTCGGCCACCGCGAAATTGACGCCGGAGACACCGATGTCGGCGTCAAAGAATTTTTGCCGCAGTATCCGGCGGCCAGTCTGAATCAATTCGTTGACGTCGCGGGTGTAGGGTTCGCCCAGTTCCCGTTCGAACAGCCGGGCCACCTGATCGGCGTTCTTGTGGATCGCCGGCATGATGATGTGCGAGGGCTTCTCGTGGTCGAGCTGAATGATGTACTCGCCCATGTCCGATTCCAGACACTCGATACCGTGGTCGGCGAGGACATGGTTCATGTCCATCTCCTCGCTGACCATGGACTTGCCCTTGATCACCTGTCTGGCCTGACGGCGCTCGGCGATGTCGAGGACGATGCGATTGGCCTGCTCGGTGGTTTCCGCCCAATGCACCTGGACGCCGTTGGCGGTGAGATTGCTTTCCAACTGTTCCAGCAGGTCCGGCAGCCGGGACAGCGCGCGGGCGCGGATGTGATTGCCCAGGGTGCGCAACCGTTCGCGCTCGTCGGCGTCGCTGAAGGCGGCGGCGCGCTTCTCCATCAGCGAGTCCATGGCACCACGAAAATTGCGTCTGAGTTGGGCGTCCCCCAGTGCATCGTGGGCGCGGCTCTTGAATTCATCCCGTAGCGGGATGCGCGCGGGCTGGCTCATGGCTGGCCTCCGGTGCGTTGCCAAAGAAAGCTGGCCAGATGCTGGCCTTGCAGGGGCGCCCGCTGTTTTTCCAGGGCGCCGTTGATGTTCATCAGGCAGCCGGCGTCCGCGCTCACCACGCGGGCGGCGCCGCTGTCGCGCAGGGAGCGGGTCTTGTCCGCCACCATGGCGCCGGAAATATCCGGCATGCGCACACAGAAAGTGCCGCCGAAACCGCAGCATTCGCTTTCGTGATCATGATCCACCCGGCGTACTCCGGACAACTGATCGAGCAGAGCGCGGCCGTGATGGTGAGTGTGCATTTCCCGGCGGGCGCTGCAGGAGGTGTGCAGGGCCACCTCGGTGGGCGGGCCCTGATCGTGCAACTCAACCCGGCAAACATGCAGCAGGAACTCCGCCAGTTCATAGGTGCGTTCCGCCACGGCCCTGGCCCGTGCCAGGGTATCGGGCTCGCCGGCGAACAGCTCCTGGTAATGATGGCGGAACATGCCGGCACAGGAACCGGAAGGCACCACCACCGGCCAGTCCTGGTCGAACAGCGCCAGCTGCGCGCGTGCCACTTCGCGTGCCTGATCGGTGTAGCCGCTGGTATAGGCCGGCTGGCCGCAGCAGCTTTGCGCCTGGGGAAAAACCACCTGAATCCCCTCCCGTTCCAGTAACCGTATGGCATCCATGCCGGCCTCCGGGAAAAACAGATCCACCACGCAGGTACCGAACAGATAAATCCGCTCGGGTTTGTGCTCCGGGTAAGTCCGGGGCGCGGCGGCCGGCTCGGCGACGCGGGTGGCCTGGGGAACGAAGGTGCGGGGAGCGTTCATGGCGGCTATTCCTTCATTGAACCAACGGATCGGTGATACCGAGGAGGTAGAGCGCCACCAGGGCGACCAGTCCTGTCATCATCACATAATAAAACGTCGGCCAGATGGTTTTGCGCAAAGTCGCCCCTTCCTGACCGAGCAGGCCGACGGTGGCGGAGGCAGCCACCACATTGTGGATCGCCACCATGTTACCGGCGGCGGCACCGACCGCCTGGGCCGCCACCACCATGGCGCCGGACAGCCCGAGGCTGTGGGCGACGCCATACTGAAACTGGCTGAACATCATGTTACTGACCGTGTTGGAACCGGCCAAAAAAGCCCCCAGCGCGCCCACGGCGGGCGCGAACAGGGGGTAAATGCCGCCGACGCTATCCGCTACGTAGCGGGCCATGGCAATCGGCATGCTAGGCAGATCCGAGGCGTTGACGCCGGAGTTGATCAGAATCCGCACCATCGGCACGGTGAACAACAACACGAACCCGGCGCTGAGCAGAACGCCGGAGGATTCCTTTACCGCCGCGCCCAGGGCGGCGGGTTTCATGCGGTGCAGGAAAAAGGTGATGGCCACCACCGTGACCAGGATGCCGCCGGGCAGATACAGCGGTTGGACGCTGGCGCTGATGCCGGTTTCCCCGAGCAGGTCGCTGCAGCCGATGGCCACGCTCTTCAACGCCGCGCCGATTTCCGGGAACACCCGGCTGATCACCAGCAAAACCCCGACCAACACATAGGGCAGCCAGGCGCGCAGGGTGCCCATCGGGCGGCCGGTCAAATCCGCCACCTTGATTTCCAGGCTGCCCAGCCACTGCCGTGGCCAGTGCTCGCGGTCGGCGAAATCCCATTGCTGTTTGGGGACCAGGAAGTTCAAACGAATGGCGGCGGTGACGATGGCCAGGCCGATCAGGCCGCCGAGCAGGGACGGGAACTCCGGCCCGAGCAGCAGGCCTGTGGCCAGATAGGGCAGAGTGAAGGCAAGGCCGGCGAACAACGCGAACGGCAGCACTTCGAAGCCGGCTTTCCAGCTTTTGTCCTTGCCAAAAAAGCGGGTCAGCATCAACACCATGATCATCGGCATGATGGTACCCACCAGGGCGTGGGTGATGGCCACGCTACTGGTGATCTGCTGCAGAAACTGCTCCCAGCTGGAACCGCGCTCGGTCAGCTCGAGGCTCAGGGCGGCGCTGTCCAGACCGCTGGTGACGCCGACCACAATGGGCGTGCCGACGGCGCCGAAGGAAACCGGGGTGCTTTGCACCAGCATGCCCATCAGTACCGCCGCCAGGGCCGGGAAACCGATCGCCACCAGCAAGGGCGCGGCGATGGCGGCGGTGGTGCCGAATCCGGAGGCGCCCTCGATGAAACTGCCGAACAACCAGGCGATGACGATGGCCTGAATACGACGGTCCGGGCTGAGCGTGGTGAAGCCCTTATGAATCACGGCAATGGCGCCGGAATGCTTGAGTGTGTTGAGCAGCAGCAACGCACCGAAGATGATCCACAACAACCCCAGAGTGATCACCAGCCCTTGAAGCGTGGAGGCGAGCAGGCGGTTGAAACTCATGTCCCAGACCAACAGGGCCACCATGGCGGAGAACAGGTACACCACCGGCATGGCGCGACGGGCCGGCCAGCGCAAGCCGATCAAAAGTAATGCGGCAAGGACGATCGGGGAGAAAGCGAAAAGAGCAAGCAGGCCGGGTTGCATGGCGCGATAGTCTCCTGGGTATTGTTGTTTGCATCGTCGAAAAGGTTTGTGTAAATTGGTCTTACCAATTATCCAAAATGAAAAACTAGCCTAAAAGCTGATCCCTGGTGCGTCAAGACAGGGGTCGGTAAGACCTTTGTCTATTCATTGTGGATAGTGGGTGGTGTGGAGATGTGGAACGTCGTAGGATTTCTTAATTGGTAATACCAATTTGAGAGGTGGCATGAATACGGGACAAGTCCGTCATCGGCGACTTTCCGATGAAATCGTGGAGAAGTTGGAAACGATGATTCTGGAGGGCAGTTTCAAGGCCGGAGAACGCTTGCCGGCGGAACGTGCCCTGGCGGAGCAGTTTGGTGTATCGCGGCCCTCCCTGCGTGAAGCGATTCAGAAGCTGGTGGTGCGGGGGCTGCTGACCAGCCGCCAGGGCGGCGGTACTTTCGTGGCGGAGCAACTGGGCTCCACTTTCAGTGATCCGTTACTGCATCTGCTGGAAAAGCACAGCGACGCCCAGCAGGATCTGCTGGAATTCCGTCATACCCTGGAAGGGGCCTGCGCCTATTACGCCGCGCAGCGGGCCACGGAACTGGATCGCCAGCGTCTGCGCGATGCGTTCGAGACCCTGCATCGTTGCTATAGCGACGCCAAGGTGGCTCGCGCCGAGGAAGGCGCCGCCGATGCCGCCTTTCACCTGGCCATTGCCGAGGCCAGTCACAATGCCGTGCTGCTGCACACCATTCGCGGCCTGTTCGAGCTGCTCAAACACAATGTGGTCACCAACATTGGCGGCATGTACGAACAGCGGGATGAAACCCGTGACATGCTGCTGGCCCAGCACCGCCAGCTTCTCGACGCCATCCTTGAACAGCGCGCGGAGGATGCCCGCGCGGTGGCGCAGAATCACATCAGCTACGTGCGCGAAGTGCTCGATGAAGCACGCCAGCAGGCGCAGCGGGTGGAGCGGGCGGAGCGCCGGCGGCGTTGAGGGCCCGGTAGTGGGAAGCATGCTTGCAAGCAAGCTCCCACAGCGGCTTTGTAGCGCAAGCTGTGGGAGCCAGCCTGCTGGCGAATGCGGCCTCTGATGTGGGGTTATTCGCTTGCAGGCAAGCTCCTACAGCGGCTTCGTGGTCTGGTCCGTGGTAACCCACTTCGGTGAATGTGATTGCCATCACAAAAGCAGGACGAAGAATTTGGTTTGTGTGGCGAAGAGAATGGTCGTTTGGCGTCTGTCGGGATTATGAAAATGTTTTGTTGCCGTACCGAAAAGCTTCCTCATTCCACGCCGAAGAATCGGCGTTAGCGCTCTGATACGATTCACTTTCTTTATTGTCATCGAGCTGTCTTCAACGGATGGCATCATACCGCTTCATGGTCCGTTATAACCCCTTTATAAAGACCTGTTCGTTGTCGTTATTTGGTTGACAAACCTGATGGTATAAAAGAAAAAGACGAGCTGAGATATTCCTATTACGGATATGGGAATGACACTATCAACAGGGAGCGTTCCTTCTGTGATCTTTCCGCGCACTTCTTCTGATTCCCTTCTGTCTCAACACCGTAGAGCGGCGCCATGAGCATGCTTGTGCAAGCTTTTCGTTCCTTGATCAGCGAGCAGCACAATCGCCTGCTGCGCCTGAAGTTTCCCCATAACGATGGGCCGGATGCGGTACTGCTGCCGGAGCAACTGGATGCGACGGAAGGCCTGTGCCGGGATTTCAGCTACACGGTGACATTGATATCCGATGATGCCCATCTTCATGCCAAGAGTTTCATCGGCCGCATGGTGACTCTGGAACTGGTGCGCAAGGACGGCTCGCTGCGTTATTTCAACGGTTATGTTTTCGAGTTTTCCCGGCGCGGCACCGATGGCGGCTACGCGACCTATGAAATGCAGCTGGGGCCATGGCTCAGTTTCCTGAAGTTGCGCAAGGATAATTATCTGTTCCAGAACCAGACCGTGGCGGAGCAGACCGCGGAGGTCTTCGCGGATTATCCGCTGCGGGACTACCGTACCCATTTTATCAAGCAGGAGGACGATGCCACGCTCACTTTCGCCATGCAGTGGGATGAGTCCGACTACAACTATCTGCATCGGCGCTGGGAGGAGCGAGGCTGGTATTACTGGTACGAGCATCGGGCCGATGGTCATACCCTGGTGCTCAGTGATGACTCCGCCACCTCGGACCCTGTCGATGGTTCGGAGCGGGTGCGTTATCACAAGGAAGGGGGCAGCCGGGTCAGCGACGCCATCAGTGAGTGGTTCGCCCATCGCCGTCTGGCGTCCACCGCTTACAGCGCCTCCAGCTTCAACTTCAAGAATCCGCAACCGCAGATGGCCAGCGCCGCCACCGTCAATGATCAGGGCATGGTGCCGGACCTGGAGGTTTACGAGTACGCCGGCGCCTACGGTTTCAAGGCCCGGGAGAGCGGAGAAATGCAGAGCCGCCGCCGCATGGAGGAAATCGAGGCCCACGCCAAGGTGTTCCAGGGCGAGGGGGATTGCAGCCGGTTGCAGCCGGGCCGCTGGTTCGGACTGATGGATCATTTCGATCATGATGTGGAAGAGGAAAGCGACCACCAGTTCCTGGTAGTGGAGACGCACCATCAGGCGCGTAATAACTACCTTGGCAAGGAGTCGGCTTCCCATTACGAAAACCGCTTCCAGTGTCTGCGCAAGAAAGTGCCCTGGCGGCCCGGGCGCGGCTTCAACAGTCAGCAGCCCAAGCTGTACGGGCTGATGACCGCCACCGTGGTGGGCCCCAGCGGTGAGGAAATTTATTGCGACGAGTATGGGCGGGTGCGGCTGCAGTTTCATTTTGACCGAGAAGGCCAGAGTAACGAGGCCAGTTCCTGCTGGGTCAGGGTGGCATCGAACTGGGCCGGTGAGCGCTTCGGTTTCATGGCGGTGCCGCGCATTGGTCAGGAAGTTCTGGTCCAGTTTCTGGACGGTGACCCGGATAAGCCGATCATCACCGGCCGGGTCTATAACCAGGCCAATATGCCGCCCTGGGATCTGCCCGCCAACAAAACCCAGACCGGGATTCTGACCCGTTCCAGCCAGGGCGGCGGCTATGACAACGCCAACGCCATCCGCTTCGAGGACAAGAAGGGCGAGGAGCAGCTCTGGATCCACGCGGAAAAGAACCAGGATATCGAAGTCGAGAACGACGAGACCCACTGGGTCGGTCAGGATCGCAGCAAAACCATCGACCGCGATGAAACCAGCCACATCAAGCGCGATCGCACGGAAACCGTGGACCGTGATGAAACCATCACCGTGCACAACAACCGCGCTGAAAGGGTGGACCGGAACGAGACCATTTCCATTGGCGCCAATCGCACCGAGGACGTGGGCGGCAATGAGAATGTGGTGATCGGCGGCAACCAAACCGAATTGATTAAACAGGCCAAGGCGGAAACCGTGGCCCTGGCCAAGGCGCTGACCATCGGCGGCGCTTATCAGGTTTCCGTGGGCGCGGCCATGAACACCACGGTGGGGCTGTCCCAGTCGGAGCAGGTGGGCATCAATAAATCGGTTCTGGTGGGTAAGCGGTTCACCATCAATGCCCGGGATGAGTTGTCCATCACCGTTGGCAAATCCTCGCTGGTGATGAAGTCCGATGGCACCGTGCGCATCAACGGCGTGCAGTTTGAGTTCGGTGCCAGCGGGCCGGTTCACATCATCGGCAAGGACGTGGATATCAACTAGGGCATCCAGAAGACGCCATTCAAATAGTGTGTACAGGCCCTCGGACGATGGAATTCCGCAACCTCACGCCTTTCGATGCGCTTTGCTACGGTGGTCTGGATCCGGCCGGCGCCGAGCATCGCATCATCGCGATGAAAGTGGGCTACCGTCTTGTACCCGACGACAACGAGGCCGGCGTGTTTCATGCCCGGGTGATGGACGATGAACCGCTGCCGTTGTGTATGGAAGACCGTTACTACGGAGAGCCGGGGCACTCCAGCGCTTTCGAGGAAAGCGATCTGGCGCCATACAAACCCAAGTGCGATGTCCTGCTCAGAGGGCAGGCTCACGCGCCCGGGGGCAAGCCATCCCGATCATGGCGGGTGCGCTTCAAGCTGAGTCTGCCGATGGCTCCCGCGGAGATACAGACACCGCCGCCGCGGCCGCTGAATCCCCGTATGCCGTTGTCGGAAAAACAGCGGGATCAGTGGCAGCTTGAGCTTCAGCAGGCGGAGCGGACTCGATTACAGGTGCCCACCGCCCGCGTGCTGATGGACAAGGTGCTCCAAGTCACCGGGGAGCGTTATTTCAAACGCCGCTGGGGACGCTGGTGGCTGTCCCGCCCGGCCCGTGCGCGGACGGTGCCATTACGCTGGGAATATGCCTTTGGTGGGCGTAGTGAAGTCGCCAATCCCGGCCATGCCGGCGATCCGTCCGCGCCTTCTCATTGGCTCAATGAAGTCTGTTTCAGCAACCCTTTGGGCCGTGGCTGGATCGAGCGCCGTCATCGCCGCCTGGCGAACAAGGCCGGTCAGTCGCTGACCCGGCTGCCGGCGCCGCGAATTGAAGACCCGCAACAGCCATGCCGTGAGCTGGTGAGGGGCCGTCATCCGGACGGTGAACAGGACGCCACGGCAATGGCGCGTCTGGCGGCCGGGTACGGCGCCGCGCCGGCGGGGTTTGGCATTGTCGGCCGTGCCTGGGCACCGAGGTTGGCTCATGCCGGGACTTACGATGATGACTGGCTGAAGCGGCGCTGGCCCGGCTTGCCGGAGGATTTCGATTTCGCTTATTGGAATGGCGCGCCGATGGATCAACAGATCGAGTATCCGTTACCGGGAACGCGTATTGAGTTGTGGCATCTGACCGACCCGTCGCAAACGCCGCGCGGCTATTTGCGAACCGAGCTGCCGCAACACAAGCCCTTTGTTTTGCTGCGGATGAGCAACGGGGCCATGGTGCCGATGCCGCTGTTGACCGACACCCTGATCGTCGATACCGAAACCATGGAACTGCATGTGACCCACCGGATTTCGATTCCCCAGGGGACGCCGGTACGCGTGATCGAAGCCCGGTTTGAGACCGATCCGGAAGCGCCGCTGGTGAAGGCCGGGATCGAAGTGGAGGAAACCACGGATGGCGGATGACTACATCGCCCGCAAGCAAGGTGGCTGGAAGGTAGTGAGCCTGGCCCCGGATGTCTGCAAGACGCCCATGGGCAGCAGCACGCCGCCGGTGCCGTACCCGGTTACCGCCGAGCTGGCGCAGAGCGGCAAGACCGCGGCCACGGTGCGTGCCAACGGCCATGAATTGGTGCTGTTCGATGCCAGTCTGGTGTCCAAAACCCTGGGGGATGCCGCCGGCAGTGCCAAGGGGGTGAAGAGTGGTACGGTGGGGGCGGCGAGCTGGCCCAAGGGGCGCAGCAGCAGTGTCTTCGTACAAGGCAAACCGGTTGTCCGCCACGACGACGAGTTTTGGATGAACGGCAGCCATGGTGGCAACTGGACCATTGCCGAGTTGTTGAAGGTGCTGTGTCCCAAGGATAAGGACGTGGTGGATGATCTGGCCGAGACCGATGTCTACATTGCCGATGATATCTACTATGACGACCTTATCTACGACGGCAGCCAATGGACTGTTGATCGCTTTCCTGGCGGCGGCTCCTGGGGTGGTGATTCGCTGTTGATGCTGGCGACCGGTTCCGCACAAGCCGCCGCGACCACCGCCTATCACGAGCTGATACACAAACATCAGGACCTGTCCATGAGCTGGCAGGCGATGGAGGAAGATGCCTACTACAGAACCGAGGCATGGGCCATTGAACGAGGGATGCCAGCACCGGACATCGACGGGTTCGAGTTCCGGACCACCAAAGCGGATGGCGCGCTTGTGCCGAACCGTGATGACATCGAGCGGTTCGTACAAGAGACTTATCCTATTCCGGCGGATCCAAACGCGGCTTTTCCGGTGGGAGTGAACGCTTCCGGTGATGTGCAATTGAGCGATGGCACGACGCGGCCACCAGAGAGAGGAGACCGCATAGCGGGACAGGAGGAGACGGCCCGTAAAAGGAAAGTACCTCGCTCGGTATGGAAGTGCCCGGGTGAAAGCGACACCCCGCCCGAGGAGGAATGAATATGCTCAGGGCCATGGAGCGTTGCTCGTTTTTGTTGAGTCTCTTGTGCCTGACCGCCTTGACTCAGGCCTGTGTTGGAAACAACAACGGAAATAACAGCGGGCAGCCCCCGCCAATGGATACCACCATGACCAGTATCGAAGTGAACACCGCCGACGGCGTCCACCCGCTCACCATGGCGGATCTGGAAGCGCTTAAAGCAAACCTGATTGAAGTCCTGTCGGAAAAAAAGCCGGAGCAGGACTACGGTTTCCTGATTGGCGAACTGCGAGATCATTCCGCGCCCATGATCAGTGAAGACGGCGTGGCCAGAATAGGCGGCTGGCGCCTCACTGAGATTTCCGGGAGGCCGGTGTTCGAACGGCAACAGATGCCGCGGGCGCCGATGATGCGTTTTTTCCATGCGCCGATTGCCTTGGATGAAAATGGTCGCTGGCGAATCACGGATGTCATCATCGTCAAGGTGCGGGGCCGATAAGTACCGGACCGGAATGGCTATGGAAAGGGATGCCGGAGATGGATGACGTCATCGTATTACCCCCGATCACGATCTACGGGGGCAGGGAACTGCCGAATGGCGATTGGCTGCATGTGAACCCCAGAACCGAAGGGGTTCTCATGGAGGTGTTCCCGGCGGATGAAACCATTGCAACGCCGTTGTCCCGGGAGCTGCTCAGCTATGACGATTACGCCGCCTATCGAGAGGCGCATCCGGATTTGGATCTTCCCGAGTTCGAACCGCCGGACGAGGAAGAAGAGCAAGCGCCTATTGGCCGCCAGAACCGCTCCATTCAGAGCCACGGCGGTGGTAACACCATAGGGCGAGTGGTCGGCGAAACCGGCGCCACTCCGGGACCGGCCAGCGAGGCCAACCCTCCGCTGGAGCCGGAAACCGAACAGGAAGAAGGGTTCTGGTCCCGGAACGGTGAAGGCATTCTGGATGGCACCCAGTTGGTCCTTGATGGCGCGGGCCTGATTCCCGTGGTCGGAGAGGTGGCCGACGGTATAAATGCCCTGGTCAGTTTGGCGCGCGGCGATTATGCCGGTGCCGCTCTGTCCGCCGCCGCAATGATTCCCTTCGCCGGCTGGGGCGCCACCGCCGCCAAGGGCGTGCGTAAAGGAGCGGACGCCCTGGAGGGCGCGGGCAAGGGAGCCAGGGAAGCGACGGAGCAGGGGGCGAAAAGGGCGAATGAGCCTTCGACGAGCGGCGGCGGTAAAGATGGGAAAGGCGATGGCGCTAAAACCAAGGGGCGGGGGAAATGTGTTCTCAGGCCTTACCGGCCCGACACCTGTAAAGCAGAAGAAAAGATTGGGCATCATGTCGTCCCTGATCGGGCGTTCAGACTCGGAGGTCGTAAAGGTGCGGGAAGACGTCAGATTCCCGGTGGCTTATCCGAGCCGGAGGGTCTTGTGATCTGCCTGACGAGAAGCCAGCATACCCGAGTGCACCGGCTATACGACCAAAAGTATGAGCCTGGAATTGGTGCACTGGGTTCCCCTCCGGGAACGGCCAGCCTGCTTGCTTTGGAGATGGCGGGGGCTAAAGCTGCGGCTTCGGTCACCGGTTGCAAGACATCCAGCCTCGCGGCTCAATTACGCGCTTACCATCAAGCGAAAGGAATGGGGCCGGACTTCAAGGTCAGGGCTAATAAGAGCGGCAAACTGACGCGTGAGCTGTCGTTTGGCGACTTGGGTAGTGAAGGACCCGGGGAATTCTAGAAAAGGCAATACTATGTCAAACACGAAAGGTTCACCGATTACATTCGTAAATGGCTGCGCAATAAATCGGGATATGTACTACATCGCTTCTTCCCCGGACCTATGGACTGAGTCGGAGGATGCGCCTTATTCCGTGATGTTTATATACCAGGATCAGACGGAAGAGAAATGGTTCTATCATGAGCTGCCGAACTGGGAGGTGGTCTCAACGTGTTTCCCGGAACCGATGGCCAATGAAACGCGAAAAGCCTATGCGCTCAACATAGACGGCGAGGTCGAGTGCTACAGCCGGGATGGCACCATCATTGAGGTGATAGACGATGCGGGCGATAAGGAAGGCGGCCCGAATTACGGTCCGGTGAACAGAATTCGCAAGCTGGGAAAACATCTGTACGTTTGCGGCCATGGCGGCCAGGTCTACAGGAGGGTGGATACAGGTTGGGAGCATTGTGATGCTGGTTTGCTGCAGGCTCCGCTCTCCGCTCAGCCGTCTTCGGGAATCACGGAAGAAGAGCGGCAACAAATGATCCAGAGCATGATTGATACAATGGATCATGAGATCGCGCTTTATGATATCAACGGCCCGAATGAGGATGACCTGTATGTCGTCGGTAGTGATGGCTTTATTGCTCACTACGATGGCCAGGACTGGAGCCGGCTGAATCGTGTTACCGGTTCTCACCTGAATTGTATTCATGTTGTGTCGCCATCGGAGCTGTGGATCGCGGGGAGTGTGGGGACGGTGCTGCGGGGCAATGCGCGACAGGGTTTCAAAGTTGTTGCCCGAAAAACATCGGAATGGGACTTCTTGTCCATTACCTCCTATGAAGGTTCTGTTTATATTGCCGCTGACGACGGCATTTATTCCATGCGAAATGAGAAGCCAGAACGTCTGGATATCAGTGACAAACTGAATTTGAGAGACGTCTCCGATATTGAAGCCAAGGATGGTGTTCTTTGGGCTCTTTCGCCTAAGAAACTGCTTCGCTACGACGGTAATGAGTGGGAGTGCTTTGAACATCCGAATAATCAATAAAAAGACCTGACTCTCAATATCAAGCTGGATATCAAGAGCTGGGAGATCATCTTCAGGATTGTGTTCCGGTGCCGTTTGTAAGGTCAGCAGGCCTTTTTGATCTGGATCAGGATTTGGCTCTCCCGACACGGGCAGACTGCTGTGGTGCAGAGGATGGGGAAAGGAGCTTGGAGGACCCTCATCTGGAGAGCGTCATGGCAATACGGAAACTGGAGTCAGAAGCGGATTTCCAAACCTATGGGCAGGTGTTTCTCGGCTATGTGGTGTACTCGGCCCCGACCCGGACTTACCTTACCCACCGAAGTCGAAGGGAGGGGGAACCGCCCGTGTTGAGCGGCTACCACCCGGCCTGGGCCCATCGGTACGATAGGCTGGAAGACGCCATGGGCGACGCCACGCTTTTGCGAAATGGCGCCGTGGTCATGATACTGGCGGACCAGGCCGGTGAATACTGCCTCCATGAGCTGTAACACGGCAAGGGGCGGTTCGTACCTGGAGCGGGGCTTCGCTGATCAGGCTTGAACAACCTGTTCAAGCAGTAACAATCCCGGTATCCAGCCGGTGAATACGGCGCATAACAGAGTGAGCCATGCCACCGGCTTCTGGATGTTCCGCGACAGCCCCAACAGCAGAAAGAAGCTGAACCACAGCACGGTCCAGGCTACCCAATTGAAGGTATTCCATAGACCGAAATCGCCACCGATGTCCGCCAGTGATTGGATCGCGATGATGCCGGCAGTGAGGCTGACAAACAGGCAGAACCAGCCCAGCCCCTTGCCGTCCACATTGAGAAACTGATTGGCGGCCACCCACAGATAGGTGAAGGCAAACAACAGGGTGAAGGCGCCGGCCTTGATGGATAGCGGGCCCGAGGGCTCGGCGAGAATCAGGAACAGGGCGATGCACAGGCTCAGTGCACCGACGAACAGGTTGATGACGGCGACCTCGCGGCCGCTGATCTTGTTCATCAGCCAGATGCTGTTGAGAAACAGCACGGCGCCGACGTACAGCAGAGTGAGTCCGAGTATCATGATGTGTACTCCTTGTTGTTATTGGCATGATTCGGGGCCGGCTCTTTACCGTCCCGGGTTCTGTTGCAAAATCTCCCTGGCGATTTCGAGGATGGATTTCCGCTTCTTCATGGCTTCCCGGGAGAGAAAGGTATGGGCTTCCTCTTCCTCCCAGTCGTGGTGCTTCATCAACCGTACCTTGGCGCGGTTGATATCCGCCTGATTGCCCATCCGGTCCTGGAGCTGGGCGTTCTTTTGTTTCAATTTCGCTGTTTCTTCACTGTTGCGGCGGGCGGACACCAGCACTGGCAGCACCTTATGGCTGTCCAGAGGCTGGGTAATGACGCCATGGCAACCCAGTTCCAGGATCTGTGAGAGAACGGCGGGGCTTTCGTATTCCACCAGCGCCACCACCGTGGTGCGCGGATCGCCAGTGGTGACCAGGCTGCTGATCTCTTCATGGTGGCGGCTTTGGAAAATGCCGGTGAAGATGACGTCCACCGTCACCTCGCACTTTTCCGGTGGCGGCCAGAAGTGACGCACGGAACAACCGATGCGGATCAATTGCAGTACCAGAGCGTCACTGATGTCCCCAGGCGGATTGATCACCAGGACCTGCAAGTCCCGGAGCGTATTGAGAATGGCCGCGGCGCTGGTCGGGGTGGTCATCGGCGCTCCTCCCGGCCCATGCTGGCGGACCAGTCGTCCAGGTTGTGCACCACCACGTAAGGGTCTGGCCGGATCGGTTGCGGAGACTGCCATTTGACCTGGAATACGCCCCGGGCATCGATTTCAGCGATCCGGGACGTTAAATGGGTGTGATTGTTTTGCCGCTCGATGCGGATCGGTCCCTGAGGGGCATCCAGCTCCAGTTCATAAAGATGACGCCGAACGTCTTCCACGTGCCAGCTGCCAGCGGCCCGCATCGCTCTGGCCAACATCAGGGTTTGGCAATAGGCCGCCTCCGTCCAGGCGGTGATGGTGACATCCTCGGGGAAAAAAGCATGGCAGGCATCGATGAAAGCGCGGCTCGCCGCGGTGTCGATGCTGGAGAAATAGGGGGCCACCACCACATGGCCCTCGGCGACCTCGTTGCCCATCTCCATGACTTCCGCCTCGCTGGTGGTCAGGCTGGCGATGGGGGGACGCGCCGAGGTGCTGTAGTGACGGGCAAAGGCGCGGTACAGTTCCGCCGTGCCGGTGCCCACCACGGTGGAGAACACCACATCGGCCTGTGCTTTGATGATCCTTTCCACCGCATGCTTGACTTCATCGTCGGAGGGATAGAGGGGGATATAGATTTCCTCCACCACGCTGCCGCCGTGCTGCCGATAAAGATGGCGCATGACGTGATTGCTTTCCCGGGGATAGATGTAATCCGAACCGATGAAGACCACGCGCTCACCGTAATGATTGATCAGGTAGGCGGCCAGGGGCGCGCTGTTCTGGTTTGGCGCGGGACCGCCATAGAAAATGTTCGGGGAATATTCGAAGCCTTCATACGGTGTGGGATAGCAGAGCAGGGCGTCGGCCCGTTCGATCACCGGCATCACCGCCTTGCGGGTGTGAGACATGTAGCACCCCACCAGCAATTTGACGCCCTGATTGCGAATGAAATCTTCCGCGCACAGCCGGTAGCGGTCCGGATCACCGCCGGGATCGTGGCTGACCGATTCGATCGGGTAGCCGTTCACGCCACCTTCGCGATTGGCCTGATCGATGGCGAGCAGGGCACCGTAGCGTTGCGAACGCTCGATGTCGGCGGTAACGCCGGTGGCGGAGAACAACAGACCGATAGTGGGGCGGTCCCGGTGGTGGGGCATGGTACCTCTCCTGTTATTGTTATGGGCCCGCCACTACAGTGGCAGGAAGACCACGCGTTGGTGTTCCAGCCGGGCCCAATACGCGGTTGGGGTATCTCCATTGTCGCAGGGGTGATGATGGCGCAGAAGATACTCCGCCAACGGCACTTCCAGATACCGCCGGACACCACGGCGCAGGGAGCGGGCGCCAAATTGCCGATCGAACCCCTGCCTGGCCAGGAACGACACTACCTTTGGGTCCACATCGAGATGGCAATGGTGTTTGATCAGGCGCTGATTGAGCCGGCTGATCTCAAGCGCCACCAGTTGCTCAACGATGTCCGGTTCGATCCAGTTGAACGTGATGGTGGTGTCGATGCGGTTGACGAACTCCGGTGAGAACGCCTTGAGCAGTTTGCCGCGCACCAGCTTGTCGATATGGTGATGGCGGCGGTCGTGGCCCCCTGGCAGCAGGGAGCGGGGAAAGCGCGCGCGCCGTTCGTCGTAATGCTGAATATCCCGGGCGCCAAGATTGCTGGTCATGAAGATCAGGGTGTTGCGAAAACTGTAGGTGCGCTCGCCGGACGCCACGGTCAGCATGCCGTTATCGAAGACGTTCAGCAGCGCCTGAATCACTTCGTCACTGGCTTTTTCCAGTTCATCGAACAGTACGATACCGGGGCGGCCCTGGGTGCCTTCCAGTTTGTCCTGGTCGAGCAGGGTGGTGCCCTCCTTGGCGCCCACATAGCCCGGTGGGGCGCCGGTCAGCGCGGCGGCGTAATGCTCCTGGGACAGGGTGTTCATGTCCACCCGGCAGAACGCATCGGCATCACCATGCAGAGCCCGCGCCAGGGCGCGCACGATCTCGGTTTTGCCGACGCCGGTGGGGCCCAGGAACAGAGCGGTGAACAAAGGCCGGCGTGGGTCGGTGATATCGGCGCGCACCACCTTGAGAATGTCTTCCACCGCCTGCAGAGCCGGGTCCTGGCCGAGGATTTCGCCGCGCAGGGTGGCCATGATGGTGCTCACGTCGAAACGATAACGGCTTTGCAGAGCCGATTGATGACGCAAATGGGCTTGCACCACGTTGTGCCGCGCCGCGTTTTCATGATTCAGAGCCAGGTGTTGATCGCGCTGTCTCTGATTTTGTTCGATCATATCGTTGAGAAAGGGCATGGTGTATCCCTATTGTCCGGAAAAAAGCTGTCCGAAAAAGGGGCGGCGTGCCGATCGGCACGCCGCCGCGACTCAGGCTTCTTTCTCCAGGCCCTCGTAGGGCACATTACCCACCGGGCATTGCGCGACACCAGCGCTGGAGCGGGTGATCTTCTCCACGTTTTCGCGTGCTTTTTCCGCGTCGTTGACCCAGGTCTTGTAGAACTCGAAGGGACAATCCGCCAACCCCTTGTCACCGTCGCCGGAGGCGTGCATGCCGCTATAGCCCCGGTGCAGGATCTTGAACAGATGGTTCTGGGATTGATCGTTGGCGCGGGCATCGCGGATTTGCGAGAGCGACAGCTGGGCGAACTGAATACCCATTTCCTCCTCACCGCATTCACCCAGCGTGCGGCCATCGAAACCGATGAGCGCGGAATGCCCGAAGTAGGAATAGACGCCGTCGAAACCGGCGGCGTTGGCCACCGCCACGTAGCAATTGTTGGCCCAGGCCATGGCCTTGGACATCAATACCTGCTGTTCCTTGGCCGGGTACATGTAGCCCTGGCAGCGAATGATCAGTTCGGCGCCTTTCATGGCGCAATCCCGCCAGATTTCCGGATAGTTACCGTCGTCGCAAATGATCAGGCTGATCTTCATGCCTTTCGGGCCGTCGCTGACATAGGTCTGGCCGCCGGGGTACCAGCCTTCGATCGGACACCAGGGAATGACCTTGCGGTACTTCTGGACGATTTCGCCCTTGTTGTCGATCAGGATCAACGTGTTGTAGGGCGACTTGCGCGGATGTTCCTCGTGGCGTTCGCCGGTCACCGAGAAGACGCCCCAGGTGTTGGCCTTGCGGCAGGCGCGCGAGAAAATTTCCGTTTCCTCACCCGGCACGGTGGCGGCGGTCTCCATCATTTCGTCGGGGTCGTACATGATCCCCTGCAGGCTGTATTCCGGAAAGATCACCAGATCCATGCCCGGCAGACCTTGCTTCATGCCCACGATCATGTCGGCGATTTTCTGGGCGTTTTCCAGAACCTCGGCCTTGCTGTGCAGGCGCGGCATCTTGTAGTTGACCACCGCCACGCCGACGGTGTCGTTGCTGCTGGAGATATCTCCATGACGCATAACTCGTACCTCTTGTTGTCGTTTTCATTAGGGCAAATGGAGTGGCCGTCACGGATGACGAACCAAAAAAAAGGCCCTTCCGGGACAAGTCCCGGAAGAGCCCATTTGCTCTGTTGGCATTGTGCAATCTGGTTGGCGTAACCGCATCGCCGTTGATGGGCGCCGCCTGTTTGTCACGTTATAGGCGCTCCTTGCCGCCGCTGTCAAGCACTCCAATCCGATGCAGGAGTTGGGATATTCGCTTGCGGGCAAGCTCCCACAGGGGCTTCGTAGTGCGGACTGTGGGAGCCAGCCTGCTGGCGAATGTGGCCTCCGGTATGAGGTATTCGCTTGCAGGTTCGCCCCTAAGGTTGGAGCGTAGCGACGCTACTACTCAGATCGAGAGTGGCCCGGGTACCTCCTCCCGGCATCGAATCAAAATCCAGTGTCCAACCAAAATGTTCACAGATCCGCTGGCTCAGAAACAAGCCGAGCCCGGGGCCTGTTCCCGGGGCGGGCAGCGCGCGCAGACTTTGGGTGTAGTCGCGGGCAACCTGTTCCGGGTCGAAGCCCACGCCGGTGTCGGTGATCCGCAATAGCACGCCGTCATCGGTATTGACATCGATTCCGATGGACCCCTGATGAGTATTTTCGGCGGCATTGCGGAGCAGGTTGCTCACGGCGATACGAAGCATTGAGGCGGGCGTGTTCAAAACGGTGGCGGGCAAGGGGGTGAGCTCGAATGCCATCGGTTTGTTCGACACCAGATGTTGATGATCGTGGACCAGCGCGGGCAGAAGCTCACGCAGATCGCACCACTCCCGTGTGCCGTTATCCGTAGGTTGCTCCCGTGACAGGAACAGCAGAGCGGCCATGATTTCGTGCAGGTTATCCACCGTCTCCCGAATACGGTGAAGTGGCCGGTGAGCCGTCGCCGGTAACGCCGGCAGGGTATCGAGCACATCCACCGCGCTGGCGATCACGGCGATGGGGGTGCGGAATTCATGGCTGGCCTGATCGAGCAGTTGCCGCTCCCGGTCGATGAATTTGTCCACCCGGTCCAGATAGCCGTTGGCGGCCTGGGCGATGTGGTGAATCTCCACTTCCTTGTAGTCGACCGGCAGACGGGCGCCGGCCTCTCGTGGATCCAGGGACGCCATGCGTTTGGCGATGTCCTTGACCGGCGCGGAGAGGCGCCGGGCCAGAGAACGTACCAGCAGAATCGCCAACATCAAGCTGATGACGGCGATTACCGCGCCGAGCACGGCACCCTGATTTTGTTGTGTTTCCAGTTCCGTGATGTCCAGCGCCAGCACCACTCGCTCGGTGTCATTGGGATGGACCAGAGCCACATAGGTCCGCCCTTGCCATTCAATTTGCCGGCCCTGGAATCCCAGAGGCAAATCACGAAAGGGCGGAGGGGCGGACTCTTCCCCTTGCCTGGCGGGAACGTACCAGCCACGCAAAGGGCCGACCTGCGGCAGCTTCCTGGTTTTCAGGGGTTTGTCGGCATCCAGATCCGCCAGGGTGGATTCCAGAATGATGCGCCAATACTGACTTTCGAGCAGGGATTGCGACAGGTAGCTATGGAAGGCGATGACGGCGGTCAGAAGAATGATCACCAGCAGGAAGCGGCTGTTGATCCGCCGGCGAAGACTGGTATGCCGGCAGCTATTCATGGTCAAGCTGGCACAACCGGTAACCGACCCGGGGCGCGGTGTGAATCAGCTTTCTGCTGAACGGACGATCCACCACCTTGCGCAGGTGGTACATGTGCGAGCGCAGAATATCCTGATCCGGCGGGCCGTCGCCCCAGAGAGTGGACTCCAGTTTTTCCCGGGGCACGACCTTGGGGGATGCCCGCATCAAAACTTCCAGCAGCCGCCGACCGGCCGGCGGCAGGGAAAGCATGCGGCCGCCGCGTTTGATTTCCAGTGTCTGAGGGTCAAATCGCAAGTCGCCCACGCAGAGGTCGGCGGAGCCGGCGTCCCAGCCCCGGCTGACCAGGGCCCGCAGGCGGATTTCCAGTTCCGCCAGAGCGAAAGGTTTGATCAGATAGTCGTCGGCGCCGGCCTCGAAGCCGGCGATTTTGTCCGGCAGCTGGTCCTTGGCGGTAAGCATCAGCACCGGTGTGGCGAGGCCGGCTTCGTCGCGCAGGCGCTGCAGGAAATCGAGCCCGTTCAGGCGTGGCAACATCCAATCCAGGACGATGACATCGTAGTGGTTATGGGTGGCCAGATGCAGTCCCGAAAGACCATCCGGTGCCGCATCCGGATAATGACCACGGGCTTCCAGGTAATCGAACAAGTTGCCCGCGAGGGCACTGTTGTCCTCGATGATCAAAACTTGCAGGTGGTTACAGCCCGCCAACCGGATCATGGTGCCCTCCCGTGAAGCCTTAAAAGCGGTAGCCGATGGACAGAGCCGCCCGTGGCTGGGTGGCGGAGCCGTGGTCTTCCACCAGCGGGCTGTCGGCGGCGTCGCCGAGCAAGCGCGCCACGCCCACCTGCGCGCGCACCAGCCAATGCCGGCCCGGGGAATAGTTCAGTCCCAGGCTCAGTCCTACATCTTTCATGCCAGCTTCGGCTTCATACACAGGCAGACCGGTTGTCATCGCCTGATCCGGCGTGATTCCGAAATAGGCATCGGTGAAATCGGCGTCGGCCCAGGTGGCGCTGGCTTCCAGTTCCAGTTGTAGACGCGGATTAAGGGTGAAAGTTCGGCCCGCTTCCAGATCAATGTGCAGGCCGTCGTGGCTGCTGGAGATATCCTGATACACGGCCAGTTGCGCTTTCCAGGGGCCTCGCCCCACGTTCAGGGCAAGCCCTCCGTCGACACCGGCATCGATATCCTCCAGGCCCTCAAGGATCGAATTGTCGTCGCTGTCGCGGCCGGAATGATAACGGGCCACCGCATCCAGCCCCCACACGCCATTGCCCCATAATCGCGCGCCGGCGGTGGTACCACGCAGATACAAGCGCTCCCCATAGTCAGCGAAGATCAGCGGTACCGCGCGTGTCTCGAGGTCATCGGAGCCCGGGTAGTCGGGACGGTAAAGGGCGCCGGCGCCAAGAATAAGACGCCAGTCCGGTTTACCGTGGGGCTCTTTGCCGGAAGGTGTGGGGGAAGCGAAGGCGATGGGGGGAAAGGCCAATAACAGGATCAGCCGGAGCGCTCGCGCGTTCCGCCAGCCCGGGCGAAGCGCCAATGTGGACGATGGGAACATGTTTTCCTCCAGTCGGCCGGTGGGGCCAGGAGACTCACCCTAGCGTCGCGGGTGTGGAGAAAATGTCGTCGGCTCGCGGGGAAAGCACCGGGCGGCGATTTTTCGTACCGGCGCGAATGCGGTAGCATACGCGCCACTTTTATCAAGGAGGATAAGGCCTTGGAATTATTAGGGCTGCTCAAATTGCTGTTCATCGTGGTAGTGCTGGGGCTCACCGCCAGCAGCCTGATCGGCTATTCATCCCGTCGCCGCCGGAGCAAGAAGGCGTTGGCCGAAGTGCGTGAGCAGGGCGGAGTGATCCGCCGGTTGAGCGAGGCGGAACAGCAGGCCTTGCCGCCGGTCCACGATCCGGCCAAACCGAAGCGTCCGCTGGCGCTGGAAAGCGATGACGTTTTTCTGCTGGAAGGCGCCTATTCCCGTCATGGTATTGAATCCAACGGAACCAGCACCTGGCACGACATCATTGGTGGCGTGGAGGTGTTCCTGCCATATGACGCCGATCTGTTCCTGGCCGAGCACAACCGCGCCGAAGTGGTGTTCGCCGGCAAGATGGCCGTGGTGGTCGGGTTGAACCAGGAGTTCGATTTGCTCAGCGCGGTGGAGCGGGATCAGCGCCGTAACACCGCTGATCAGCAATGGCAGGACGGTGCTCGCGGTGCTCTGCAGGATGTGTTTGTCGACAGCGATGACGATCCGGATCGGGACAAGGAAAAGGACGAAGAGGAAGCGGCACGTAAACGCCGGGTGGACATTTACTCTCAGCGGGACGAGACCGTGGCGGAGATCGAGGCCCGTCGTGGCCGGGGCGTGGGGCTTTTGCCGGGGCTGTTGCTGACATTCGCTTTCATTGGCCTGGGAATCGCCACGGCCCGGACCAGTGTGTTGGCAATGTCCCTGTGCAGTGGTGCCGCCGTGCTGTTGACGGTCTGGGCGTTGTGGCTGTTCTGGCGCCGCTGGCGCCCCGGCCCGCCACGGAAGGTGAATACGGTTGCCGGCACTCTGAATCTGACGCCGCTGCTGTTCGATGAAGCCAACAGCCGTGTAACCGTGGCCCCCACCCTGGGCGACAAGCTGGTTTTCAGCCTGCCGGAGCATTGGCGTCCTCATGTGAGCTATGAGGACGGTCAGCGCCTGGAGATGGATCTGCGCGTGGACGACTACTCGGTGGTCAATTACAACCGCCAGCTGTCCCTGGACGAGGAAATCCGGCGTTTCCCCCCGGCCTACTGGGGGCGGCACCTCACCATGGCTCTGGTGGCGGGTGTGGCGCTGGTGGTGGCGTTGTTGTTGTCACGGGCGCCCTGGGCTGATCTGATGCTGGCCTGGAACGCGGTGTCCGGGAGCAGCTATGTGGAAGCGCGGGAGGCGTCGGATCTGCTGGCGGCGCCGCCGGGTCCCGGCAGCATGGTGGATCTGGCCGGTTCGGGGCGGTGCCAGGTGCGTGCATCGATGGGGGATTGGCAGTATCCCAGAGTGCACTGTGACTGGATCCGCTGGGGAGGCGATACTTCCGAGCTGCCCCGGGTGGAGATCGACGAGCTCACCGCCGGGCTGTTCTCCGATGAGGTGGTGAAAACGCGCCGGGATCCGTATGTGGAGATGATGGTAAAGCTGTACGGCCGGGATCCGGGTCAGGCGCCGCTGGTGGTAAGCAACCCCGAGGAGTTGATCGAACTGGTGGAGAATGCTTGCGGGTCGCGGCAACAGCACGCCTGTGCCTACCTGCGCGATACCATCGTCGAACATCTCCGTGTCGCCTTGCCGGAACGGCCCAGCGATTGGCGGACACTGCGCGAGGAGGTGGCCGGCTATGACGGTGAGAAACCGCTGCAAGCGGTAATAGGGCGCTCTCAGCTTAGCCTGGTAAAGCGCCGTCTGCGCGCGGTGGGGCGGGAACGGGCGGAACAGGTGGTGCCGGATCTTGGCCGCCAGATCCATGAAAAGGAAAAAGGCGGTGTGCTGGTGCACATGATTGGCGACCCGGGGCTGACACCGGCATCGATGACCGATATTCAATTGTGGCGGCGTTTCGTCGAGCTGACCACGCCAGGTAGCGCGGAGCCGTTCTCGGCCAAGGGGATGGTGGTCCATCGCGGCGAGGACGAATCGGGCGCGCCGATATTGGTGGTGGATGTCACTCGCCAACTGGACTGGCCCTGGCGCTCGCTGCTGCTCAGCTTCTGGATACTGTTGTGCGCCGTGCTACTGCCGGTTCACATCTGGTTGGCGGTACAACGGTACCGCGCCCGGCGGCGCCGTGAAGCGGATCTGGCCCGGCTGCATGGCTGGGCGTGACCGTCCCACGGAGGTTTTTCGTAGTCGGGTCTGTAGGGGCCAGCCTTGCTAGCGAACTGGTTTTGGCGTTGGGGATATTCGCTTGCAGGCAAGCTCCCACAGGGGCTTCGTAGCATGGTCTGTGGGAGCCAGCCTGCTGGCGAATTGGCACCCGACGCGGGATATTCGCTTGCAGCGGCCCGCCGCCCGGAAAAAGCTCCTACCGTGGCTTCGTCGTGTCTGGGGTGACTGATCACGCCGCCAGCCGGGGCGTGATGCGTGGCGCCAGCCAGTCGATCACATAGCGTACCCGGCGTGGCAGCAGTTGCGAGTGCGGGTAGGTCAACAGTACCGGAATGGGATCCGGCTCGAAGGCTTCCAACACTTTTACCAGAGTACCGTCCGTCAGGGCATCGCGTACCTGATAGTGATAGAAACGTCCGAAGCCGAGGCCGGCGATGCAGGCCTGCCGGGCGCTTTCGATCTGGTTGGTGACGAGGGTGGGATCGATCCGTACCGTCTGGTCGTGAAAGCTCCATAGCGGCCCCTGCGGTGCGAACAGCACACAGGGGCGATGTCCCAGTTCTTGCGGCGTCACTGGTTCTCCCTGGCTCTCCAGATAGTCCGGACTGGCGCACACCACCGTCGACATCTGTCCAAGGGGACGGACAACCAGGGAGGAATCCCGTGGATGCCCGATTCGGATCGCCAGATCCAGGCCCGCTTCAACCAGATTCACCACCTTGTCATCCAGCACCAGATTGACGCGCATGGCGGGGTGGTCACTGAGAAAGCGGTTCACCAGGGGCGCCACGTGATAGCGGCCAAAGGTCTCCGGAGCGGTGATTCCCACGATGCCGGAAGGCCCTTTCTGACGTTCCTGCAACGCGCTTTCCGCCTCGCTCACTTCGGTCAGAATGCGCCGGCAGCGCGCCAGATAATCCCGGCCTTCATCAGTGAGCGACAATTGGCGGGTGGTGCGATTGAGGAGACGGACGTTCAGGGAACGTTCCAGCGCCGCCAGGCTGCGCACCACTGAAGCCGGGGATTGTCCTTGCGCGTCCGCCGCCGCGCTGAGACTGCCGCTGTCGACGATACGCACGAAGGTGGCCATCGCTTTCAATTTATCCATGCTTCGCTCTCCAGGCTCCCGCACCGGGCTGATTTGTGCGCCGCGCGTAATACTGTTCTGCGTTCGGGGCCATTTTTCACCTATCCAAACTAGGTCAGCATCGGTGGCCAATCAATAGGCCGAAAGTGGAGGTTTTGGGCTATGCAGGTGGACGACCCGACGACATCGCATGACTGCCCGGTGACGGCGACTGGCTATGACCACGTGGGCATTCGGGTAACCGATCGGCGCCGGTCGCTGCGTTTCTATGAACGCCTGGGGTTCCGGCAAACCCACCATTTTCCCGGCGCCGAAGCCAATGAAATGGTCACCACGGCCGGGGTGCGGATCAATCTGATTTTCAATGGCGCTCATCGGCCAGGCGGTCGCAATGTGTTGCTGGATGAACCGGTGAAACTGCCCGGTATGACGCACCCGGCGTTTCTGGTGGAGGACCTGGCCGCGCTGCAATCCTGGCTGGAGCAGGAAAGTATCGTGATTACCGAAGGCCCCAAACGGATCGGTCCGCGCCGGGTGGCGCTGTTTATCCGTGATCCCGACGGCAACGTTCTCGAATTCAATCAACTGATTCCCGAGCGGGACTGATTTCTCGATAGGAGAGCAATGATGAAGCTGTATGACCTGGAGCCTTCGGGCAATTGCTATAAAGTGCGTTTGTTCGCCGCGCTGGCGGGGCTGCCACTGGAGATCGAAGCGGTGGACTTTCTCGCCGGCGAACATAAAGGGGAGCGCCTTTCCGCGCTGAATCCCTGGGGGGAATTGCCCATCCTCGAGGACGGCAAACTGGTGTTGCGGGATTCCCAGGCGATATTGGTGTATCTGGCCGGGCGCTATGGTGGCGAGGCGTGGTGGCCGGGGGAGGCGCACCTTCAGGGGGAGGTGATGCAATGGCTATCGGTGGCCGCCAATGAAATTCAGCATGGTCCCAACGCCGCGCGTCTGGTCGACAAATTCGGTTATGCCCTGGACAAGGCGCTGGCGCTGGAACGCAGCGAGCGGATTTTAAGGTTGCTGGATGATCATTTGGCCACTCACCAATGGCTCGCCGCCGGCCGGCCCACCATTGCCGAATGCGCGGTGTTTCCCTATCTGGCGGTGGCTTGGGAGGGCGGCGTGGATCCGCGCCCCTATCGTCATGTGAATGCCTGGATGGAACGGATCAAGGCGTTGCCCGGCTTTCAGCCCATGCCCGGGATTTAGTCAGAGGTCGCTACAGGGCCGTTGTGGGAGCTTGCCTGCAAGCGAATCTTTCCCTGAAATACAATTCGCTTGCAAGCAAGCTTTCCACAGTGGCTTCGTAGGCCGGTATTCTTGTTGGCGCAAATCACCCGGCGATGGAATAGAGGGTAAATGGCCGGGCCAGGGCGTACCGCTCCAGTACCTCGTCGCGCCAGTTCTTTGCTGTCAGACGGTCCAGCAGAGGAAGCTCCGCGTCGGCTTCTCCGGGGCGCTGATAAAACGCCTGATTCCAGCGTTGCTCAAAGGGGTATCCGGAGGCGCTGTGTTCCCGCTCCACTTCCGCCCGCAGTGACCGTATCGTCCTTTGCCAGTCGTCGAGGGACGCCGCCGTCAAAAGCGCGCCAGCGTTTTCAAGAAAGCCAGACAGGGCCGCTTGCAGCACCCTCTGTCCGTGATCCGGTGACTGCACCAGTAGAAGCAGTCCGCAGCGGCCGTCCGCTTCCTCCTGATAGCGGCAGTCCACCCAATAGCCCAGCTGCTGCCGTAATCGCAGCTGCTGATAGAAGGGGGCGGCCAGATGGCGTTGCAGCAATCGCCAGCACAGGCGGTCCAGTACGTGGCGATGCGGCGCCGGCAGATAAAGCAGACGGGCGTGATCGGGGTAGGCGCAGGGAACCGCCTGCTGCCCGGTGGGAATCGCCGTGGCGCGGGTGGTGTCCGTGGCGGTATCGGGGAAAAAGCGGGCGGTTATGGGAGACAGCCCCGTGGCCAGCCGTGTTTCCGGCCAGGTTCGTGGGTAAGCGCAGTACAACGACGCAGGAGAGGAAAGGAGCCCCTGGTTTTCCCGTGTCACGCCATCAAGGCGATCCCGCAAAACCTGAAGCAGGCGGTGCGCCGGCGCTGCTGCGTCCCGTTGCCGGCACCAGATCCGATGCCGGTGTTCCGTCAGACGTTCCCAAGGGGCGTCCATAGGCGCGAACAGGGTTGCCAGTGTTGTCCGGATAGCGGTGTCATCGGCGGCAAGGTCCAGTATCAGCTTGGCGCCGCTTTGATGGACACGGACCTTGGGACCGGTGAAAGGCGCATGCTCCAGCAACAGGCGCCAACGCAGGCCCAGCCGTTCCACCGCTATTGTCTGATCACCGGGCCAGCGCCAACCGAGCCTGAGGGTGTCCTCGGTGCCAAGCGGGACGCGGATGAGCGTCTTCAAGGAAGGCGGGGCCGCGGTGGCCGCTGCCGGTAGTGCCAGCGATGTCTGGAACAGATCGGTTGCCGCCGGCCGTTGCCGTGGAATGGCGCGGTAGGGCGTGCCGGTCCAAGGCGTGAAGCGAGTGAAGTCCCGGCCGTTGTCGTGGTCGATGACCATGGCGCCGGTGTCGCTCAGCCCCCGCAGAGTGTTATGCCAGGTGTGGTCATCGGGCGGGGCTGGGGGCGCAAGCAGGGTATCGGCATCCACATCCGGCTCTCCGGCAACACGGCGTGCCAGATAGCACAGGCGCGCCAGCTCGGCGTCCGGGGGCGCGGGAAAACCTTCCGGGTCCGGGGTGGCCAGCCGCGCCGTTGACGGCCATCGGGAGGGGACATAAGCCGCCATTCGTGACAGCCAATGCTCCAGCAGGGCGGCGGCCTCCTGGCCGCGCCCGGGTGCGTCCAGCTCAATCAGGCACTCTCCTTGGTTCAGCCCCTGGTTCCGGCTGCGGCGCTGCCCGGTCACGGTGATCGTCGAGGCCATGCCGGTGGAGCGCAGGCAGCCCAGCGCGCCGTGGTGGCCGGGTTCCCGCAACCAGTGGCGCAACCAGGGCCAGACCCGCTCGTCCTCGGGTAGCGGAAACAGCAGTGTGCAGCTGGTATCGGACCGCGGGGCCCGCCAGAGCCAGTCCTGTTGCTGGATGTCGCTGGGGAATGCCGTGGGCAGAGGTGGCCGGGATGGGATCGGGCCGCTGGGCAGCCGTGAAAGCGTTTCCGCCAGTACGCCATCCACGTTGTCCGGTAGCGCGCCCCGCAGAACCAGTGTCATGTTGCCGGCGCGGAACCAGCAAGCGTGAAAGGCCCGGACCTCCCCGGTCAGGGAAGCCAGGGGGGCGCTCAGGCTGTGGGCGTTGCCGGCGGTGAAGCGGGCCAGCGGATGTGACGGCCGCGCCAGCCGAGCCAACAGCGCCTGACGATGCAGGCGCGGATCCGCCAGCCGGGTTCGGAACTCGGCATCCAGAATCCGTCGCTCCCGCGCCACCGATTCCTCGGTCAGCAAGGGCCGGCTCAGCATGTCGATCAGATGGGCCAGGCAGGGGGCCAGTCCTTCCGCGTCCACGGTGAAGAAGAACGCCATGGTGTCGTCCAGGGTGCTGGCGTTGTAGTTGCCATTCCAGCCCTGGATGCGGCGGGCGAAGTGATGGGCGTCGGGATAACGCTCACTGCCGGTGAACAGAATATGCTCGAGCAAATGTGCCAGCCCGGGGCGGGTTTCGGGTTCATCGTGACTGCCCACGCCGATTTGCAGCACGGCTGTCACCCGCGACCCTGGCTCCGGCAGCAGCAGGGTGCGCAGGCCGCTCTCGTGATGATAGAGGCGCGCCCGGGAGTGAGACTGTGGCAACCGTCGCGGGTCGTGGACAGTGAATGCGGTCATTGGCCGGACTCCTGGCCAATGGGGGCATGGCGTCGGTAGAAGGCCAGTTCCCGTTCCAGCACCAGTGCCCGGTTGCGCGGCAAGCGAAAGCCATGCTGCTCTTCGGCGAAGCGCACGCACTCCACCGGCACGCCGTTGGCGTGCAACGCCGCCACCATGGCTTCGGTTTGTTCGGGTAGCACGACGGCGTCGCGCAGGCCCTGGAAAAACAGGGTTGGAGTGCGCAGGCGCGCGGCGTTGGCCAGCGGTGAGCGGGCCTGATAACGGTCCGCGTCCCGCTCGGGATCACCGATCAGCCAGTCGATGTAGTCCGCTTCGAATTTGTGCGTTTGCCGGCGCAACCGGAGCGGATCGCTGACGCCGTACAAGCTGGCGGCGGCGCGGAATGTGGCCGGCGCGCGGGCCAAGGTGTTGAGCACGGTGAAGCCGCCGGCGCTTTGTCCTCGCAGGAACAACCGGCGCGGATCCGCCAGCCGTTCCCTTATCAGTGTCTGCACCGCGTACAGCACATCGTCCACGTCGCTGACGCCCCACTGTCCCGCCAGGGACTGACGATACGCACGGCCGAAGCCGACGCTGCCCCGGTAATTCAGGTCCAGCACGGCGAATCCGCGCTGAGTCCAGAACTGTATTGCCGGATTGAACAGCGGAAAACTGGCCGAAGTCGGGCCACCGTGAACCGTCACCAACAAGGGCGGCGGCGTACAGTCGCCGGGGCAGGGCGGGTAGTAAAAGCCGTGGCGGTGAGTGTCGTCGGCGCTGGTGAACGTCAGCGGTTGCGGTTCTGATACCGTGCCCGCTTCCAGAGGCAGGGGCGCGGCATCGAGTATGGAGAGATCGTCGCCTTCTTTTGCGCTCAGATGCAATAACGTGGTGCCCCGGCGTGGCCCGGCGGCGAGACAGAACACGCCCAGGGGGCCGGCGCTGATGGCAAGAAAATGCTGATAGTCCGAAGGCATCGCCGCCGGCGGGACGGTGTCTCCCGCAACGCTCAAATGGCCCCGGCCGTCCCGCCACCAGGCCACCACCGGGCTGCCGTCCGGCAGGGTATCGTAATGGCGGGAGCCGAGTAGCCAGGGACTGGGGGTGTGATCCGCTTCCCTGCCGGGCAGACATTGCCACTGTCCATGCCCGAACCGCCATGGGCGCCAGTGTCCGCTGCCGTCGAACAGGCAGAGCAAACGCCCTTGCCGGTCGAAACGGGGTTGTTGCGCCGAATGCTCCGGTTTATCGAGGCCGGGCAGGGCCGTGCCGGGCAAGCCGTGGTCAGTCAGTTTCACGTGGCGCAGGCGGCTGGCCGTCCAGGGCTGATGAGGGCGATCCCATTCCACCCAGGCCAACTGTTGGCCGTCGTCACTGATGGCGGGTGACGCATAGAAATCGGCATCCTCGCTCAGCACCCGCAGGGTGCGGTCGCGCCCCACCGCCACCAGCCGGTGCCGTGTTTGCTGGTTCTCCGGCCGCTCTTCCACGGCGATGATCCGGTCGCGTTGATGGTCGTAGGCCAGTCCGCCGTAACGGCGATCCGGGTGATCGGTGAGCGGATGGCATCGCGGTTGCGAAAACCCCTGCCAATAAAGCTGCTGGTCGTCCTCGTTGACGAAGGCCAGACCGTCCGTGCCCAGACACAGAGCACTGCCACCATACTCGTAGACCCGAGAGCGCACGCTGAACCCGTCCGGCGTCAGGGTGCGGCGGCCCGCCGCCGTCCATTCCTGCACCCGAAAGCGCCCGTCGCGGGGATCGCTACGGGTCCAGATCACCCGTTGCGCGTTGCTGTGCAACTCGCCGAACTCCACCGTGGACGCCACCGCCTGGCGGGCGCTCAGTGGCGATAATCGGGCCGGATCAGCCCCGGTAGATGAGCCGGGCATTGCGTTCATTACGGTAGGTCAGTGGCGGCACCTGATCCAGAGGTGTGCCGGCCTGTTCCCGCGCCGCCACGATGGTGTGGTGATGCGGCGACTTGGCGCACACCGGATCGGCGTTGGCGGCATCGCCGGTGAGCATGTAGGCCTGGCAGCGGCAGCCGCCGAAGTCCTCGTGCTTCTCGTCGCAGGAGCGGCAGGGTTCGGGCATCCAGGCGTCGCCGCGGAAATGATTGAAGCCGGGAGAACGATGCCAGATGGTCTCGATGGTGTGGTCTCTGACGTTGGGGAAGTCGATCGGCAATTGCCGGGCACTGTGGCAGGGCAGCGCGGTGCCGTCCGGGGTGATGGTCAGGAACATACTGCCCCAGCCGTTCATACAGGGTTTCGGGCGCTCTTCATAGTAGTCCGGCACCACGAAGATCAACTGGCAGGGATTGGTGGCCTCTTCCAGGCGGCGCCGATAGTCCGCCACCGTTTGTTCCGCTTGTTGCAACTGCGCCCGCGAAGGCATCAGGCCTTGCCGGTTCAAGTGGGCCCAGCCGTAGTACTGGCAGGTGGCCAGCTCCACATAGTCGGCCTCCAGGTCCAGACACAGTTGGATAATATCGCCGATACGGTCGATGTTGTGCCGGTGAATGACGATATTGAGCACCATGGGAAAATCGTGCGCCTTCACCGCCCGGGCCATTTCCAACTTATGCTGGAACGCTTTGCGGGAGCCCGCCATCAACTGATTGCCGGCCGCTTCGGCGTCCTGGAAGCTGATCTGAATGTGGTCCAGGCCGGCGTCCGCCAGGGCGCGGACCTTGTCCCGGTTCAGCCCCATGCCGGAGGTGATCAGGTTACTGTAATAACCCAGTTCGCGGGCGCCGGAAACCAGCTCGATCAGATCCGGCCGGGTCAGCGGTTCGCCGCCGGACAAGCCCAACTGGGCCGCGCCCATGGCCCGTGCCTGGGCGAACACGTCCAGCCATTGCCCGGTGTCCAGCTCCTGGCCCTGGTCGGCAAAATCCACCGGGTTGGAGCAATAGGGGCATTGCAGCGGGCAACGGTAGGTCAGCTCCGCCAACAGCCATAACGGCGGTCCCGGGCGGATCTCAGCGTTCGGTGAGCCAGTGGTTGCCATGGGCGGCCTCGAGAAAATCCAGCACGTCCGCTTCCAGATCCGGTACCTCCGGGAAGCGCTGATGCAGAGTGGCGACAATGTCCGCGACGCTGCGCTCGCCGTTCACCAGCGTGAGGATCTGGGCGGCACTGTCATTCAGTTTCACCATGCCTTCCGGATACAGCAGCACATGGGCCTGCTGCGCCGGTTCCCATTGCAGACGGAAGCCCCGGCGCAACAGCGGAATGGCGTCGTGATGTGGTGCGCTCATTGCTGCAACCCCCGGTGCCAGACGCCTTTATCGGTGACGGTATGGTAGGGCGGCCGTTCCAGTTCGTAGGCCATGCTCATGGCGTCGAGCATGGTCCACAGAATATCCAGCTTGAACTGCAGAATATCCAACGCCCGCTGCTGGGCCTCGCGGGTAGTGAAATGATCCAGCGTAATGCGCAGACCATGTTCCACGTCCCGCCGTGCCTCGCCCATGCGGTTGCGGAAGTAGTGATATCCATCCTCGCCGATCCACGGATAATGCCGGGGCCAGCTGTCCAGCCGCGACTGGTGAATCCGCGGCGCGAACAGTTCGGTCAGGGACGAACAGGCCGCCTCCTGCCAACTGGCGGCGCGGGCGAACTGCACGTAGGCGTCCACCGCGAAGCGCACCCCGGGCAGCACATGTTCCTGGGAGCGTATTTCTCCGGCGCTCAGGCCCACCGCCTCGCCCAGGCGGATCCAGGCTTCGATGCCGCCTTCGCCGCCGGCGGCGCCATCGTGGTCATGAATACGCTGCACCCATTCGCGGCGGACATCCCGGTCCCGGCAGTTGGCGAGGATGGCGGCGTCCTTCACCGGAATATTCACTTGATAGTAATACCGGTTCGCCACCCAGCCCTGGATTTGCCGGCGGCTGGCGCGGCCCTCATACATGGCCACGTGGTAAGGATGATGGATGTGGTAGTAACGGCCCTTGTCGCGCAACGCCTGTTCGAACTCGGCGCGGCTCAGGGGCAGGGCGGGGGCCTGCTCGCTCATAATCGGATCGCCATTCCATCGTAGGCCACCTCGACCCCCTGGCTTTCCACCCGGGCGCGCTCCTCGGAGCCGTGGTCGAGGATCGGATTGGTGTTATTGATATGGATGAGTATCCGGCGTTGGGGTTCCGGCAGACTGGCCAGCAGCTCCAGCATGCCGCCCGGGCCGCTCTGCGGCAGATGGCCCATTTCGCTGGCTGGTTTGGTGCCGACGCCGGCGTGGCGCATTTCGTCCTCGCGCCAGAAAGTGCCGTCCACCAACAGGCAATCGGCACTGGCCATCAGGCCGCGCAAATCGGCGTCCACCTGGCCAAGGCCGGGCGCGTAGAACAGGCGCTTGCCGTTGGCATCCTCCACCAGCAGGCCGATGTTGTCGCCGGGGTGGGGATCATTTCGGTGCGGAGAATAGGGTGGCGCCGCGCTGCGCAGCGGGATTGGCGTGAGGCTCAGTCCCGGACAACAGGGGATGCGGAACTCACCGGCCAACGGAATCGGGTTCCAGCGCAGCCCGCCGTTCCAGTGGTCGAGGATGCGGAACAGCGGAAAGCCGGTGCACAGATCCTGATGGACCATCTCGGTACACCACACCTCATGGGGGCAGCCCTCGCGCAACATCAGCAGGCCGGTGGTGTGATCGATCTGGCTGTCCATCAGCACGATGGCGCCAATGGCGGTACCGCGTTTGCCGTCCGTCCGGCGCAGTTCCGGCGTGCTTTCCAATTGGGCGCGGATGTCCGGTGAGGTATTACACAGAATCCAGTGCTCGCCATCGTCGGACAGCGCGATGGAGGACTGGGTGCGGGGCACCGCGTCGATGGTGCCCTGGCGCAGCCCGGCGCAATTGGCGCACTGGCAGTTCCACTGGGGAAAGCCGCCGCCGGCCGCCGAGCCGAGAACTCGGATATACATAGGCGTCAGAGCCTGGTCCCGCGGATCCCGCCAGCGCGGGCCCGCGGGCACCAGCGTCAGCGATTGGAAATGTACATGGTGACTTCAAAGCCGATGCGCATGTCCACATAGCTGGGTTTGGTCCACATAGCGAGCTCCTCGATTGTTATTCGTGTCAGAGATTGGCCGTGATCGGCCGATTCATTTGAGCACTGCCCGGGGAATCGGATCACTGCTACTTTAGTACTGAATGTGCCGGTCCATAGGGCCCGACTCGGCGGTGATTACATTTGCAGGAGCCAGCCCTGTCTGGCTAATCCCGGCCTCCGGTGTGGGTACGTTCGCTTGCAGGCAAGCTCCCACAGCGGCTTCGTAGCGCGAACTGTGGGAGCCAGCCTGCTGGCGAATTTGCAGGGCAAGCCACGCTTCCGCTTGGCATCAACGCCCCTCGCCATGTCGCTTTGGTCAGGCGTTCGCCAGACGGCTTGCCCATAATGCGAAGCCCAGGCATCGGATTCGCTGACCGGAGGTTTCGTGCGTATTTTACGGCTGCTTTGTGTTTCTCTGGTTTTATCCGTTTCTCTCCCTGCCGGTGCCGACAAGGCGCTGGATCTGACCCCGGCGCAGCAGGCCGAGATCAAACGCTTCGCCCCCGGAGTAACGTTGACCCCGGAGCTGGCGGACAAGCTGCGCGCCATCGCCTTTGACCAGAAGCGCTCGCTGGATGAGCGTATTCAGGCAATGCAAAAAGTGGCTTGCTATAAGCCGGGAGAGCCGGTTAAACGGCGTATCTGCATCTGGGACATCGCCGGCCGCGCCGGCCCCATCTTCAAGGCCGCCGAGGATCAGCGGAGCCGGGTTCTGAAGTACGGGGTGGATCTGGAAATGGTGCCTTACACCAGCGAAAGCGTGGTGGTGGAGGATCTGAAAGCCGGGATTTGCGACGCCGCCCTGATCAGTGGCCTGCGCGCCCGTTTGTTCAATCAATACACCGGCACCATCGACGCCATCGGCGCGCTGCCTTCCGACGATCACATGAAGCTGTTGTTGCGCGCCATGGCCAGCCCGAAAGTGGCGCCGCGCATGGTGGCCAACGGTTATGTGGTGCTGGGTATTGCCCCGGCCGGGCCGGCTTATATCTTCGTCAATGACCGCGCCATCAATACCCTGGCCAACGCCGCCGGAAAACGGGTGGCGGTATTGGATTACGATCCGGTTCAGGCGGAAATGGTGGCGCAGATCGGCGCCACGCCGGTCAACTCCGATATTGTTTCCGCGCCGAACAAATTCAACAACGGCGTGGTGGATGTGCTGGCGGCGCCGATCGTGGCCTATGAAGTGCTGGAGCTGTACAAGGGCATGCGGCCCAATGGCGGTATCATCAATTACCCGTTGGCGCAGATCACCATGCAGCTGATCGGGCGCGCTGATAAATTCCCCAATGAAGTGGCGCAATTGGTGCGTGAGGAATTCTTCAACGGCTACGACCGGATCATGGCGCGCCTGGCGCAAGAGCAGGCCAAGGTACCGGGTCACTGGTGGATTGAAATTCCGGATCGGGATAAACGCGAGTACGAGATGATGATGCAGGATGCCCGTTTGACCCTGCGCGGGAAGGGGTATTACAGCGCGGATATGTTGACTCTGGAACGCAAGGTGCGCTGCAAGCTGGACCCCAACCGGGGAGAATGTGTCAATCCGGTGGAATAGAGCAGCTGCCCCGATTTCCAACTACTGTAGGAGCCAGCCCTGCTGGCGAATGCTTTTTCTTCCACCGCCAGGGTGATTCGCCTGCAAGGCAGGCTCCTACAGAAGAGAATTAATGCTTCAGCCGACAACCTCAGGTGCACTCGGCCCGGGAGGCGTCCAGCTTGCAGCGGATCTTGCGCATGATGGTCAGCATGTCCGGATCGTAATAGCCTTGATCGCGGAGCTGATCGCGAGCTTCCTGCATCATCAATTCGTATTCCGCTTTGTCCTCATCGGGAATTTTCACCCACCATTTTGGGTCCACCGCTTTTGATTCCTGTTCCACCTGCTGCCGGAAGCGGTCGAAGTTCTCATAAAAATAGCTGCGTGATTTCTGGAACATCTCCTTGGGAAAGCGATCGGTCTTGGCGATAACCTGCAGGGTCAGTTGCACCAGCGGATAGTCGATGATGCCGCCGTCCGGGGAGAGCCCTTTATACAGTTCCAGCGCCTGATAGACCGCCAGGGGCGCGAAGATCACATCCACCGAACCGTTGTTGAATTTAGTGGAGAAGTTGGTGACATCGGAATCCACTGGCGTGGCGCCCACCTGCGACACCAGGCCGGCCTGGGTTTCATCGTATTCCAGCACCGCCACTTTCTTGCCGGCGGCCTTGTCCAGCGTATTGATCTTACGATCATTGACGAAGATATAAGCGGGGCCCGCCGGCGCGAAACCGGCGACGGAGTAGTTACCGCCTTCCAACTTGTCCGCCATCTTCGGGCTGGCCAGAACCTGGGAGATGATGCGCAAGTGATCCATGCTGGGCACCGCGCCGATGGCGTCGATGGTGCCGGCGAACTTATTGAATCCGCGGGCGCGGATCCCGGTCACCAGCGCGGCGTCACAGACACCGGCCTTCAGATCCTCGGTAGCGATCAACTCGCTGGTATAGGGCAGCAGTTCTACATCCAGGCCCCAGGACAAAGCGGTGGTCTTCCAGTCGCGGGCGCTGTTCATGATCGGCCCGGCGTTGCCGACGATGTCGAACACGCACACTTTGCGCTTGATCGGTTCCGCCAGGGTGGGCAGGGAGAGGGCGATGAGCAGGGGGGTAAGCAAGTACAACGCGGTTCTTTTCATTGGGGGCTCCGTGATCCGACAGAAAATCGGGTCTGTTTTCGCTGTCGAGAGGCTGGCTTCGCTAGGCGTGTGTGGAAACGCGTCCACGAGGGCTTTGAAAAACAGATCATACCGGACGCTCAGGGCATCGTGACGATACGCGTTTGAATGTATCAGCGGGTATGGAGGCGATCAATTTACCGTACTGGCCGCATCGCCATGGAAGGCAGCAGAAACAGCCAATTGCTTTGCTGGCGGACCGGTGTGGCGCGGTGGCTGGGGAAGGACGTGAAGGACACGGCTTGGCAGCTGATCCGATGTCAGCGGCCAAGGAGCGTCCCCAAATCCTGTCGTCGCCGCCAAAGAGGCCAATGCCGTCCTTGTAAACCGCGCGGGTTTACCTCTCATAAAGAGCGAACAAGTGAACTCTAGGGGGCGATCGGAGGCAAAAAAAATGACTAAGCGGAAACGCGCTTATTGCGATTTATTTGGTTCCTGTGTGTGGATGCAAAAAAACGGACGTAAGAACCTGAGAAAGGCGCAAAAACGGGTATACAAAGGCGGTTTCAATATACACCGATTTGTAATCAAGTGAGCGTTTGCTAATCCCGGAAAAGGCTTTAAACGGGGTGCTTAAAAAGGGGACAGGAAATACAAAATCATTGTCTTATTAAAAGTGAACGACTGTAAATATTAAAGGGTTCCTAAAGAGCTCTAAAAGCGTTAGGGTTTTAGTTTCATAACCGTACCAGGAAGTAATGTTATGTAAGCCCGGCGCAGTCTGGGCCGGGGAAGCTCAGCGAAATCAATAACAAGGAGAAGCGCTATGAGCAGCAAGGAACGCGTTTTGCTGCAAGGTGTCCCTCACTATGTAGTGCATAAAACCCGAGACGGCAGCCCGATCTTTCGTACCACGGTGGATTTCAACTACTGCGAGCGGCAGCTGTTGGAATTGCGCAGGGAGTACGAAGTCGAGATCCACGCCTGGTGTCTGCTGCCCGGCGAAGTCCATTTGTTGATCACCCCCACCGGGCGGGCCACGGAAGTATCCCGCTTCATGAAAGGCTTGTCTTGCCGCACCGCGCTGTTCTTCAAGAAGATCCATGGGGAGGAGTCGCCCTGGGAAAGCCGCTTCCTGTCCACGCCGGTACAACCCAGCCAGTGGGTGCTGACCATCATGCGTATGATCGAGCTGTTGCCGGTGACACGGGGGCTGGTGCAGAAGATCAACCAGTACGCCCACAGCAGCCTGCGCATGCGTTGCGAGAAGACTCAGACCAGCTGGCTGGACGATCCGGAAGAGTACCTGCGTCTGGGAACGAACCGGGACGAACGCCGCTTCGCTTACCGGGAATACCTGCGTTTGGGCAACAACCCGAAGGAAGTGGACTTCATCGTCAACGCCGTTACTCGCGGGCTGGTTACCGGCTCGGACCGCTTTATTCGGGAAGTGGCGGAAAAGTACGGCGAGCGCGTGTATGGCCGGCCCCGGGGGAGGCCCAGGAAGAGGCCAAGTCAGGACAGTGACAGCCCACCCGGCGGCGACAGTGAAGAATAGCCGCCGGCGTGCTGATCACGAGGTCCGATGACAATGAATCGTCCTACTCTGACCGCCGTGCTGGGCCGGGCCGCACGCTACCTAGTATCGCTGGCGCTGCTTGGCGTGCTGGTGTACCTGGTGGTGTGGACCGCGGGGTTGCTGATCCGCGGCCCCAAGCCGCCGGAACGGATGTCGGCGGACAGCCTCTCTGTAACCGTGCCTTCGCAAAATCCAGCACTGACGAAGGCGGAGATCGCGGGCTGGAATCTGTTCGGCGAGTACCTGTCCGAGAACGGCACGGCCGAAGCGCATTCCGATGCACCAGAAACCCGAATGAAACTCACCTTGCTCGGCGTTTTCCATAACCGGGTGGACGAGCACGGCTGGGCGATCATCCAGCCCGAAGGTGGAGAAGCGGGGTTGTATCACGTGGGCGATGAGCTGGTCCGTGGCGCCACACTGAATGCATTACGGGTGGATCACGTGTTGCTCAAGCGGGGAGGGCGCCTGGAGAAACTGCCGCTACTCGACTGGGAAGCGATGCCAGGGATCGTGGCCTCGGCACAGCCGGCTCGGGATGACAAGAAAGACGATTCGGAAGTGGAAAAGCTGCTGAGTGACCGGGAAAAGGCCATGAAAACCATGGGCGTCGAGCCGGTGAGCCCGGAGACAGCCAATGGCTACCGGGTGATTGATGAAGAGGGTGACCTGGTCAAGAAGTTCGGCTTCCAAAAAGGCGACATTATCTTTTCCGCCAATGGCTATCCACTGGGAACCAAGGAAGACGACCTGCTGGCCCGCCGCTCCGTGGTGGATAGCGGCATTGGTGAGATCATCGTGAGGCGGGGAAGCAAGGAGTTTCTGATCGAGTATCGGACAGGCAACGGGAATATTCGAGGCATGGCCGCCCTGACCGCGAAAACCCCCGAGGGAGGATAGCGCCTGCAGATCACGCTGCGAAGCCGCTGTGGGAGCTTTGTCCGGGCGGCGGGCCGCTGCAAGCGACTGTCCCAGCACCACAGGCCGCATTCGGCAGCAGGCTGGCTCCTCCAGATCACGAGGTTCACGGGCACGCCGCTTTCAAACTGTGGGACGGTAGAGGGGTGTGCTAAGGTTTTCCCGTTCGAATCATCCCTTGTGCAAGGAGAGCGGAATGACCGATGACAGCCGGGTTGGTCAGGTTGGTGAGTCCTGGAATGATACGTTTGCCTCACGGGCCATGAATATGCCGCCGGATCCCGTTCATATGGAGACCTATGACGAATATCCGAGCAAGTTCAGCCCTCTGTTTTTCGTGGTGATCGCGCTTGCCGTGTTCACCGGAGTAAGTAGTTTCGCCTCCTATAAAAGTGGCAATACCACCTGGTGGCTGGTCCTGTTGGTGGTAACGTTACTGCTCCTCTTCGCCCTGCGCCGCTTTCCCAAGCCGGACGATCTCAAGGACATCGCTTATGAAAAGGGTCTGCTGATCCCCGCCATCGTGATCGATACCCAGCCACTGACGTTACTGGCCCTGGCCGATATGCGCGGCCAGGAAGATGTGGATCTGGTGTGGGGCTGTCTGAAGCTGCCCGTCAAGCAGCTGCCCCATCACACCATCGCCATTGATGAGAAAGTGCCCTGTGTGTCGATGTTTGGAATGCCGGGGAACGGTTACTGGAGCATTTTCCAGCCTCGTCCGGTGGCTTGGGGGTACGACGATCCGGCCTTGGTGAAAAAGGTGACCGAAAGCCTCACGGCGAAGGACGTGGATGATGTGGATGAATGGGCGGTGCTGCAGGAACTCAAGGATGCCATGAAAGCGGCACCGAACAACAAGGTGATCTACTTCGACGCGGCGCTGCGGCAAACGGACAAGCCGTAAAGCAAAAAGGACTCTGGTATTTCTGGTTCCCGCGGAGCTGGGGAGCCGCTGTGGCAAACTTGCTGGCAAGCGGCTCCCGGCTCGTGAGCCGTGATACCGAATCCGGCCCCACCTGATCAGCGAAAGACGTCTTCCAGCTCTTCCACCTCGTAAGGCCGGTCGATCCAGTCTTCCAGCTGTTCCCGGCTGGCGCCGTTCAGTTTGACATCGATGTGTTCAGGGACTGTACCGAAACGGCGTGCCAACTGACGCCGCAGAATATTTCGGGCCTCGGCGGTGGAACCTTCCTCCCGGCCTTCCTTCCGGCCTTCCTTCCGGCCTTCCTCTCGGCCTTCCTCCAGACCTATTTCCCGACCTTCCTCTCGGCCTTTGGTGAGCCCCTCCCGGCGGAATTGGGCTTTCCACTCTTGTATGCGTTCTTCCAGCATGGTGTTCGCCTCCTGTAAGTTTCGAACTTCCCGCCAGCTGATTTCCGGAGCCAGACTGGGGCCCCGGCGATGTAGCCATTCCAGAATAGCTTGTCTGAGTTCACTCTGCTCAGGCCCCTTGAGCCATTCTAGCAAATGGGAGAAGGCCCGAGACAGGTCTTCCGGGGCCTGGCTTTGCTCCAGCCGGAATATAGCGGCGACCAGATTACGCTGCCCAGGCAGGGCGCCCTCGTGAAGCAGAGCGCCCTCATCCAAAAGTAGAAACTGTAGCCGGGGCAAATAGGGGAGCACGGCGTGGGGAGGGGGCTGAATCAAATTGTCCAGGGCCACCGGAGCGCGCCAGCGTCCCTTTCCGTTGTACAGCACTATGGGCAGTACCGGTGGTAACCGGCGGTCCTGGCTCAATTCCTCACGCCGGATCAGGTCCTGATACAGCAGACCGATGTAAGTGAGGATACGCACCGGCATGAAGCGCTCCACCGTGGACTGAAACTCCAGCATCAGATAGAGATAAATCCATTCGCGTTTCCAACGTACCCGCCAGAGCGCGTCATTGTGGCGGCTAAGCAGATCGCCGGTAGCGTAGCCGTCACTGACCTTTTCCAGTGAATCCAGATCCAGCTCCCGGACCCAGTCCCCTTCCATGAACCCAAGCAGCAAATCCCGCATCAGAGCGCGATGCGAAAACAGAAATTTATAAGCGGTGTCGTGCTCCCCCATGAATCCTCCCCAAATCAGCAGGGGAGTAATATGACGCGCACTCCGCGATCAGTCTGTCAGCCCTGGAGGAATTCTCTGTCCGCCACAAGCAAAGGGTAGTGTAGGAAGCATTCCCCCGGACAGCACACCACCTCACAACGAAGCCGCTGTAGGAGCTTGCCTGCAAGCGAATCCTGGCTCGTGAGTCGCAATACCGAACCCGGTTCCCAAACCTGATCAGCGAAAGACGTCTTCCAGGTTTTCCACCTCGTAGGGCCGGTCGATCCAGTCTTCCAGTTGTTCCCGGCTGGCGCCGTTCAACTTGGCTTCAATACGTTCGGAAAGAGAGCCGAAGCGGCGTACCAGTTGGCGTCGCAGGATATTACGGGCCTCGTTGACCAGCCCCTCTTGCAAACCAGCCTGGTGGTGCATGTCCTTCCATTCCTGTGCACTGTTGCGCGTCATCTCCTGAATCTCCTGCAAGTTCAGCATTTGAGGAATTGTTACGCCCGGCATCCATTGGGGCAGCCGGCGGTACAACCACGCTACGAAGCTGTGCCGTAGGCCCGCCAGTTCCGATGGGCGCAGCCAGTTTATCAAATCGTCAAGAACCTGGGGCACCTCGGCAAAGGTGCGATGATGCTCCAAACGGAACAGAGCGGCGACCAAGTTGCGCATTGATGCCAGCTGATCCAGATCAAAAGCGCCTTGGTCCAAAAGCAGAAAAGCCTGCTCCGGCTGAAGTCCCAAAAACTCCGCCGGACCTGGCTGAATCAGATTCCGGACATGAATGGGAGCCCGCCAACGGGATTCTCCATTATACAGCACGACTGGCAGAACGGAGGGGAGCTTCTGGTTGTCATCCAGCTCATGGCGGCGAATCAGGTCCTGGTACAACAATCCTGTGTAGGTATGAACCCGTACCGGCATAAACCGTTCCACGGTGGATTGAAATTCCAGCAGCAGATAGAGATAAATCCTGTCCCGTCCCCATCGCACCCGCCAGATCGCGTCATCGTGACGGCTGCGCAGATCATCACTGACATAGCTGCCGTTCATCTTTTCCAGGGAATCCAGATCCAGTTTCCCGAGCCAATCTCCGGAGACGAATCCCTCAAGGAAATCCCTGACCATCCTCGGGTGAGAGAACAGCAGCTTGTAACCGGTATCGTGATCCATCATGCCCCCCTTCCACATCACCGGGGCAGTATGGCGTGGAGACGAAGACGGGTCTGTCAGCCCTGACGGAAAACTCTGTCGGCGGGGAGACGCGGGTAGTGTAGGAAAGCATCCCACTCGGATAGCACACCACCTCACTACAAAGCCGCCGTAGGAGCTTTGTCCGGGCGGCGGAACCCCCGCCGCCTCTTCACCACGCAAACCCCAAGGCCATCTCCGTCCTTATGGCCCCGCACTAGCTCCTCAACCAAGGTCCCTCTGCTGTGGGGAGCTTGCTAGCAAACGAATAACCGCCGCTCCGTCATCTCTCAAATATTCCAGAAGCCAACCAAACCACCTTCGCCAACCGTTTTAGCCAAAATAATAATTACCCTAGAAGTCCCTGCAACTTCTGGGGTAATTAAAATGCCCGAAAAGATCCAATAAATACCCCAGAAGTTCCCCGAAAATGGCGCAGAAGTGAAAGGTTAAGTGTTTGATTTTGAAAAGGTCTTTTCTGTTACATAAATAAAGTCTCGTTTGCATCTGAATTTAATCTGGTTACGTATTGTTAATTTTTTGGGGATTGGTACGGTCGTAATGGCTTGGCTTCAAGGAAGGTCCGTAAGGGCTGAGTAGGGCGCTTCAACGAAGCGTGGGAACAAAGCAGTAAGGCAGCCGAGGGTCGCCTTGAGCTTGGCGGGAAATAACAAATATTCCTCATGTGAAATGGAAATAAAGGAGAAAGATTGTGAAAAGTATAGTTGCTAAGAATATGTTAATTGCGGCGGGAACGTTAATCAGCGCCGCTGCATTTGCAACCCCTGGAGCACACGGTCCTACTGGTGGGCTATGCTCTCCTGATCACGATACAAGCTCCAACGGAGTATGGGATTGTGTTGAATGGACGGGCGCGGGGACAATGACTGGCAATGACAACCATGCGTCTGAGGGAGGCTGGTTTGGTCCAGGTGGCACTTCAAATGCAAATGATACCTTTGTATTTCGTGGTGACTCTGCCCTTGCCTGTCCTTTGGCAAGTGCAGATTGTACTCTTGAGCTTAGAGGGCAAGTTAGGGTCAACACCGAAACTGGGAATGACCTAAGCATCAAGGTTCTAGATGGATCTGTGAGCGGTTCCAGCTTTTTGTGTGGCTCAATCAATATTAGCGGGTTTCCTTGGTATGCAGCTGATACCTCGGAGCACGATGTATTTGATAATGCGTCATACATTTCAAGCCCTGGGGGTGGTTCTGAGCCTAATGGTGTAGGCATCGGCAATTTTGGCAACATTGATTTGTCCGCCCTTATTTATAATATTTCGGACGGCCATGTACATGATGTTGAGTTCTCCAATGGTGATCCAAGCGTATCTGATCCTTCGTACTTCTACTTTAATAGTGTGATTTATGAAGATGGTAGCGCTCACTCCAGCCAAGGTTGCTCAGTCGATGGTAAGCTCTATATTGCCGACGGTGTCGATGATATTAATGCATATTAATAAATATCGATAATATATTGGGCTTTGGGGGTGCACTGTTGCGCCCCCTTTTTATGTGTACGGAAAGGTCTCGAACCACCTGGAGCTATACTGTCGATTTAAGAGTCAATCAAGATTGAGGTCTGCGGCAAGGCGTTTGATTAGTCTATAGTCACCGCAGACATGATTTATATGCAAGAAATCTATAGACAGGAGATCAAGGGATATTCGCTGTTGGTCCAGGGTATTATTGAACGGAGCTAGCTCGCGGAGATATCTGCTCCTAAGGAAAAGTAACAAAAAACAGGATCTCGCCGATACAAAAAATGGGATAGCCGAGGAACTCCCTCAGGAACTGTTATATATAAAAAGTAATGATTACGCGAAATGAAAATAAAGGAGAAATAAAATGAAAAACAAAATTGCCAAAAAATCAATCATTGCAGTGGGCGCTTTAATCAGTGCTTCTGCACTTGCGGCCCCTGGAGCACATAGCCCTACTGCTGGGTTATGCTCTCCTGATCATGCGATAAGCTCTAATGCGGTATGGGACTGCATTGAATGGACGGGACCAGGGACGATGACTGGTAGTGACAACCATGCTTCTGAGGGGGGATGGTTTGGTCCGGGCGGTACTTCAAATTCGAATGATACATTCGTCTTCCGTGGCGATTCTGCTCTCTCCTGCCCTCTGGCAAGTGCAGATTGTACCCTCGAACTTAGAGGGCAGGCCAGGATCAATACAGAAACAGGGAATGATCTAAGCATTAAGGTTCTCGATGGAGCTGTGAGTGGTTCTAGTTTGCTGTGTGGCTCAATCAGTATTGGTGGATTCCCTTGGTATGCAGCCGATACTTCAGAGCACACTGTATTTGATGATGCATCATACATTTCGAGTCCTGGAGGAGGCTATCAACCTAATAGCGTGGGCATTGGCAATTTGGGCAATATCGATTTGTCGGCTCTTATCTATAACATTGTGGACGGCCATGTACATGATGTTGAGTTCTCCAATGGTGATCCAAGCGTATCTGATCCTTCGTACTTCTACTTTAATAGTGTGATTTATGGAAACTCCGATGACTGCTCGGTTAGTGGTAAAATCTATATCACTGATGGCGTCAATGATATTAATGTTTACTGATAGAGGTCGACGTGTAGTGGATGGGTGTGCCGACTCCTTTTGGCGGTGATGCACAAAGCATATAAAAACCTTAATGGATTGTTGTTTGGTTACATACGAGAACTAGATTTGTCATTTTTAAGGTTAAATAAAGGGGGCAAGGCCCCCTTTATTTATTTGATCGGAGCTGAAAGGTACTGGAGGCGACTTCCCTTCTCGGGGATAAATAGATCTCCGTATCCATTGAATCGTCCTGTGCCCCTTTGCCAGAACCGTACAGTAAGATCTACTGGAGCGGTGTTGATTTGTTCCACCATCATACGACCATCATCAAGAAAATTTACTGGTCCCTCAAGGTTCATCGTTATGGGGTATGAACGCATATTGGCTGGGTTCTGAGGAGCGCCAATCCCCCATTCGGCTACATAAGGGATATCCACATATAAATCAAGCTTTGCTTGAAGTGTTGGTTGGCCTTCAACATCCTTGATCCATGCAGTGATTGGCTCAGATCGATATGCGGCGAAATTTCCAGAGTCATGATAACGCATTCTTAATATCTGTATGCCAGTTTTTCCCGGTATCCCAAATCCGGATCCGTTTGAACCTGATAGTGCGTAGACGTCGAGAGATGTCCCTATAACCATTGAAGGCCAAATTAGAACCTTGATGCCGTTTTCAGTAACTTGGTCAGTTACTTCTGCGATTATCGATGAAATAAGGTATGAGAACTTGTGGTCCGGGCATTTCATCGGGGTTTGATCAAAAACATTTAATGTGACGTTGTAGGAACATCCGATATTAAAGCCAAATATGCCACTTCCAGGATTTTGCTCGATATTACTGGTGAGATTGTCATTTTGATATCGAGATATAACTTTGGCGCTATTTACTTCTGGGCTGAGGCCGTCTGGGTCATATTGTGGATATAGTTCGGAAGATTCAGTGGTTGGACCAAACTCTTCCGTTTTATATTGATATTCGCCGTTTGAGTAAAAGAAAGGAAAGCCATATAGGGGTTCAAGATTGGTGCTCGTGCCTAGATTCGATGCATCGTGCACCAAATTTCGATTGGTATCAGAAATTGGCTGGGTGGTTAAGTACTGGAGGGTGTTTCTATTTTTCTCTTCCCCTCTAAAGAATTGAACAAGATCAGGGCCACCAGCCTGAACATCCGATGAAGTTACGATGAAATCGTAGTTTCTCTGAAAACCAGTATCTCCAATGTAAGTAATATTCGTTGTTCCAATGGGCTGAGTTTGCAGAGGGAGTGGTGTGGAGGATTTGTCGCAAATGGCTGTTTCGCCACAAGTATAGTTGCTATCGCTATATATCCTGTCGCCTGGAACACTTCCGCTAAGGTCTCCGATGCGATATCCAGAGGAGGCTAGCCTGTAGCGATACAAGGAACCGATCTCCCAATTAGAATCAGGGTAGAATACGATATCTTCTCTGTTTTTCTCTAACTTTCCTTGCACATTCTCTAGTACGTTTTCATTGTTATCGATCTTCTCAACATAAAACGTCTTTCCGAATACAACAGATTCGGCGTCAATTGGTTTGGAAAACCTTATGATAATGGGGCGGTCGGAAGGTAGGCCGCTTACTGGAATGAAATCGTCTGCAACTACAGATTTGTCTATCTCCGAGGCATTGGGTTGTTGACTCAGATCTTCAGGTCCTCCAGCGCATCGGCCAGCTATATTGTTCTTCAGATCTCTACTTGGATCAATCTCTCCTTCTCCCTTGTCATCTAAGTATTCCTGCAATAGGGCACATGGATATCCCGGATACGCAGATATCACCATTGGCGCATAATCTTGTGATGGTGGAGCGCTATTATAAATGGGCGGAATCACAACTCGAGCACTGACTGCAGCCTGACTTTTATCTACTATGGTTGGGAGAGTAAAATCGTTATCAATCGGTGATGATATGGCATTACCTACTATGTCGGTCGCCGTCTCCAGTTGTAGTCGATAACCAACCGGAGCCTCCTCCGGGCTATAAACCAAATCCTCCTCCGGCTTCACCACGATCGCCGCGCCATCCACATACACCTGCGCCGGCATTTCTTCTTCCGCTCCGCCGTTCACGGTTTTATAGAGGGTGACGTTACCTTCCACGCTTTGCGGATCGATAGGCTCATCAAAGTTCAAAATAATCGGATCCCCAGGCTTGGCCAGCAGGGACTTGTCCTCGCCGGTGATGGTATCCGTGCCCAGGGTCCAGCTTTGCAGGGTAGGGCCGGTGGTGTCTTCCGGGGCGGTGGGGGCGTTCATCTGATCCTTGTAGGACTGCAACTGGAAGCTGAGCAGGCCGTGGCCGTATTCCTGGCCGAGGATGTTGGGTTCCACCATGCCGACGGCGTCCAGGTTGAGGACGCCGGCTTCGGTGTCCACTTCGGCCACGCCCACCAGTTCGATGTGCATGATGTCCTGGGTGAAGCCGCCGTTGGCGCGCGGGTCCTCGGTGGCGATGCCCACGTCCATGAGCAGGTGGACGATGCGCAGGGCGTCGGCGCGGTTATGGACGTTGTAGGGGTTGGGCACCAGGTAGCCGGTGGCGTCGCTGGTGAGGCGCATGTCCACGGGGCCGGAGCCGAAGCCGGCGGGGACTTCGCCGCCGATCATCACCATTTCGATGGCGCTGCCGGTGAGCTTGGTGCCGCGGGGCAGGCGGATCGGGGTGACGTCGGGGTATTCGGTGACGTCCGCCAGTTCGGCCACCACGGCGTCGGCGCTGGCCTGGGTGACGTTGACGTCTTCGCCGAGCAGGGTGCCGTTGACGGGCACCTGGTTGATGTTCTTGCCGGTGAGGCGGGACAGGCCGCTCTGGGTGATCCGCTGCACCAGCATGGCCGGTTCGCCACGCGGTGAGGAGTCCGCCGGGGTGAAGTTGATCTCGGTGCCGGCGAAGGCTTCATCAAAGGTGCTGGTGAGACCGTTGGTGAGGCTCAGCGTATAGCTCTGCCCGGGTGTCAGATACTCCGGTTTCGGATCCACGGTCATGTAGTGGCCGTTGATCAGGAGCGTGGCTTCCACGGTTTCGCCGCTGCTGTCGGTGAGCACCACGGTGTCGCCGTAGCGGGCGCTGGCGCGGTCCACCGGCTGGGTGAACTGGAACCGGAAGCTGGAGAAATCCATGATCGGTTCGTTGGTGTCGCCATTGGGCATTTGCCGGTCGATGGCGAAGCCGTCGTCCTTGACCACCAGGCTTCTGGGCCCTTCGGCCAGTGGCCGGGTGGTGAAGCGCAGGGTGCGGTCGGCGGAGGTGCCGTTACGCAGACGCAGGTTCTTGATGGCGATGGTGTAGTCGGTGAGCGGGCTCAGCGATTGCGCCGGTGTGAGGATCACGCCGCGCGGGTCCGGGCCCACGGTTTCGGCGGTGTAGTCCAGGTTGCCGCCTTCGGCGTCACAGCACAGGGTGACGCTCTGTTCCACGTCGCCGAGTGACACGTCACTGGTGAAGCGCAGCACCACCGGTGCCTTGGTGGGCACTTCGGCCTGCCCGTCATCGGGATAGGCGTAGAGTAGGCTTTGCCGTTTGCTGTCGTTGGCGTCGTTGCCGGGCATGCTGGAGCCGTCACTGCCGCCACAGGCGGTGAGGACGGTGGCGCAGGCGGTTATTAATAAGGTCCCATAGAGGGTCCGGTTAAAGGTTCCGCGAATCATAAGGTTCTCCCCCCTTAAAACTGCATGCTGATGGAGGCGGCGAAGACGTTGACGTCACCGTCGGTCTTGACGCGGTCGTCGTTGCCGGTCTGGTCGGAGATCAAACGGAAGTCCCGCTCGCCGATGGCGTGGTACTGGTAGGCCAGATCGAAGCGCACCGGATGCTTGAAGCCATAGACCCGCTGGGCGGTGGCGTGGAAGCCCAGGCCGAAGATGGTGCGGCGGGCGTCCAGATAGTTGATCTCTTTATTGACGCCGGTCTCCAGCGGGGACTCCTGATAGGCAATACCGCCGGAGAAGCCGATGCCGGGCTCGAACTCGTACTCCACGCCAATGCGGGGAATAAAGGTGTCACGGAACTGCAGATCCCCCACGTCCTTGATGTCGTCGTGGCCGGCGGTGAGTTTGTCCTCGAGCTTGGACCACTCCTGGAACTCCAATGCCACACCAGTGCGCCACTTGCCTTTTTTCACCTGAGTGCCGAACACATAGGTGTTGGGCTGGTAGGAGTCGATGGTGCTCAGGTTAATAAACAGACCGGGCTCGGGGATGGTGCCGGGAATGATGGTGTTGGCGTCGACGCTGACGCGCGCGTAGGAGTAGCCGCGGAAGGCGAAGGCGGTCTCCACGCCGTTGTACCAGCAGTCGGCGTCGGGGCAGAAAGTCTCCTTCCAGTCCAGGCTCATGCTGAGGATGGGCCGCAGCACTGGCTTGGCGGTGACGTCGAGGGTCTCGTACTGGGTGTTGCCGGAGAGGTCGGTGTGGGCGACCAGCTTGGCGTCGGAGTGCAGGGTGACGCGGGTGGCGAAGCCGATGGCGAGACCGCGCCAGATGTTGGTGCCGATGCCGAGGGACAGGAACAGCGGCTCACGGCCCTGATTGAAGTACTGGCCGTAGGGGGCGGTTTGCGAGGTGAAGGCCATCAGTTCCTGGGAGTACTTCTCGGAGCCGAGCAAGAGGCCGAGGACCACGGACTGTCCGAGTTCGGTGATGCCGGAGAGATCGGTACGTAATCCGAGCAGGATTTGCTGGGTGGGATCGTCCTGGACCTTGTACTTGCCGTGCTGTTGGCTGTCGGCCTTGAGGTTGGGATCGGCGTGCATGAGTCCGGCGGTCATTTCGCCACGGGTGTCGCGGGCGAGAAAGGCCGGATTGTAGTAGGTGGTGGAGACCTGGGTGTTGAACATGGAGAGGGCCTGGACGGTGGCGACGTCACTGGGCAGGACACCGTAGCTGGTGGCTATGTTACCCATGTTCGCGCAAGCGATCGCCGGGGCAAGCAACAGCGCCGCGGCACCGAGGCCACGGTTCAATACGGGGCTTAGTGTCATTGCTGACAATCCTCCTGATTATCTTCTTATCGTAGTGATGTTTTATTGTTCGAGAGGCCGGCGCTTGCCCATCCCCGGGCGGCTTCTCCGGTTCAATGGAGAGTACCCCATAAGAATGGGGGCACGTAACAAGTTGGCACTAAAGTTTCAAACAGGGACTCGAAGGTGAAAAATAAGTCTTTATAAATCAAAGAGTTGACCTTTATCTTCTGCGCCATTTAAAAGCGAAGAGCTCGATTTGCAGTGATTTTTACAGAAGAAATAGAAGGTGCTTGGGACGTTTGCAAAAGCAATTTTTGATTGAGAAAAAGACAGTGCTACCAATCTGCACCGGAGGTGCAAAAAAAGGGGACAGGAAAGTTGGCCATCAATATTCTTATTGGGCCGTTTTTCTTTTAAGGAAATGCAAGGATGTATTTGTAAGGAAGAGGTTTATAACCAAAAAGTAAACGGATGTGCACGAATTGTGGAGCGATGGTGGGGGCTATTGATTCTGGAGAGATGCATTCGCGCTGTATTCGCCGCCAGGGCAGCTCCCACAGCGGCTTCGTAGCCCGATCCATGGGAAGCTCTGGTTTGCTGCGAGTGGATCAAGCACCTACAGGGACTTCATAGCGTAAGCAGGAGAAGGGGAAAAAAGAGATGGCCGTTCTTGGGGGGGGGGGATTAGAACGGCCATGCTTTCAATACCTGAAAGAAGGGGTCTCACTGATTGGCACCCGTTGGGGGCGGGTGTGACCGAATCCTTGGTCGCCAGCGAGGACCCCACTCTCTCATAAGTGATGGTAACTGTGTGTAAAATGCCTATAAATCAGTCTGTTAGTGTTATGCGTGTCACATTTTGGCGGCTTTCCATGGCCAGCCATCCTTTGCCTATCGCCCGGTTGAGGGCGCGGATCAGGGCTTGAAGGGAGGCGGTGAGCACATTCTGGTCCCGGGCGACGCCGAACAGCTGCCGGGTGCCCACCCGGATTTCCACGTAGGCGTACGCTTCCGAGTCGGCGCCGTCCCCGGCGGAGTGCTGGTGGTAGTCGGCGATGTCGCAGGCCAGCCCCAACCGGGCGCAGGCATCCACCAATGCTGATAATGGTCCATTGCCGCTGCCTTGCAGGGTGAATTCGCCTTCCGGCGTTTGCAGGGTGCCACGCAGACGGGCCTGGCCGTCGGCGGTGGTCACCACCGGATCCCGCAGCGCCAGAGGGGCTGCTTCGAACAGGTACTCCTTGCGGAAGCACTCGAGAATCATGTCGCCGGTGATTTCGCGGCCGGTTTGATCGGCGATCAGTTGCACCGCGGTACTGAACTCCATTTGCAGACGGCGGGGCAGAGTGATGCCGTGCTGTTCCATCAGATAAGCCACGCCGCCTTTGCCGGATTGGCTGTTGACGCGGATCACCGCTTCATAGCTGCGTCCCAGGTCCGCCGGGTCCACCGGCAGATAGGGCACTTCCCAAAATCCTTGCGGATTGTTGGCGCGGGCGGCGAAGCCTTTTTTGATGGCGTCCTGGTGAGAGCCGGAGAAGGCGGTGAAAACCAGATCACCGGAATAGGGGTGACGCGGATGCACCGGCAACTGGTTGCAATATTCCACTTCCCGCTGGGTGTGGTGGATGTCGGAGAAATCCAGGCCCGGGCTGACGCCGGCGGCGTACAGGTTCATGGCCAGGTTGAGCAGGTCCAGATTGCCGGTGCGTTCGCCGTTGCCGAACAAGGTGCCCTCGACCCGCTCGGCGCCGGCCAGCAATGCCAGTTCCGCACTGGAAACGCCGGTGCCACGGTCGTTGTGCGGGTGCACGCTGATGATGACGCTGTCCCGCCGGGAGAGGTGACGGCAGAACCACTCGATCTGATCGGCGAACACGTTGGCGGTGGCGACCTCCACGGTGGTGGGCAGGTTGAGGATCATTTTGTGCCGTGGCGTGGGTGCCATTACGTCCATCACCGCCTCGCAGATTTCCAGAGCGAAATCCTGCTCGGTGAAGCAGAAGGTCTCCGGGGAGTACTGGAAGGTCCAGTCGGTGTCCGGATAGCGCGCCATCTGCTCCCGGATCCGCCGGGTGGCGTGGGTGGCGATGTCGATGCAGCCCTGGCGGTCCACATTGAACACCACTTCACGAAACACTGGCGCGGTGGCGTTATAGACGTGGACGATGGCGCGAGGCACGCCTTGCAGCGCCTCGAAAGTGCGCTCGATGAGATCCTCCCGGGCCTGGGTCATCACCTGGATGGTGACGTCGCCGGGGATGGCGTTGGTCTCGATCAGCTCGCGCACGTAGTCGTAATCGATCTGCGAGGCCGCCGGGAAGCCCACCTCGATTTCCTTGAAACCGGTGCGTACCAGCAGATCGAAGAAGCGCCGCTTGCGCTCCAGACTCATGGGATCGATCAACGCCTGGTTGCCGTCGCGCATGTCCACGCTGCACCAGACCGGCGGGTGCCGCTGAACGCGGTCGGGCCACTGGCGGTCCGGCAGTTGGACGGTCTGGAAGGGGCGGTATTTGCTGGACGGGTCCTTCAACATCATTTCGGTTCTCCTGTTGTTCGGGGGGCATCACCCGCTGGTGACTCCGCGTTGTCCTGATCCGCCAGGTAGTGACGGATGGCTTGTTCGGCTTCGCTCAGATGGCGACGTAGCAGTGCCAGGGCACGGCTTTCATCGCCACTCCGCGCGGCATCGAGCAGAGCTTCGTGATCATCGCGGGCCTGGTGGCCGGTGCCCATGGCGGAGAGATGGAAGCGCAAGAAGCGCTCTTCCTGCTCCAATTCCTGCTCGATCAGATACAGCAGACGGGCGTTGCCGGCCCGCCGGTAGAGCGCCATATGGAACTCCCGGTTGAGGCGGGCGAGGGTGGCGCTGTCCCTGGCTTTTCGCAGGGAGGCCAGACGAGCGGAGGCGTCGGCCAGGTCGGTGTCGCTCAGATGCGGTAGCGACAAACGCAGAGCTTCTGGTTCCAACAGCAGGCGCACGCCGTAGGTATCCATGGCGTCCTGGTTGATCAGCGCGGTTACCACGGCACCTTTGTATGGCTGGATGTGCAGCAGCCCCTGGGACTCCAGCCGACGCAGTGCTTCACGCACCGGCATGCGGCTGACGCCGAACAGGGCGGCGATCTCTTCCTGGCGCAGCGGGGTTTCCGGCGGGATGCGGCCGTCCATGATCGCTTCGCGCAGCGCGCTTTCGATCACGTCCCGTGCCAGATGGGCCGGGGTCTCGGTGGGCGTGAAGACACCGGAGAGCGTGGGAATGGGTTTGCGGGGCACAATGCACCTCTAATTGGATCCTGGATCCAATTTAGAGTATGACGGTAAGGCGGTGCTGTAAATAGATGGGGAGTGTTTTGCGTTAGCTGGCAAGCGGAGCGCCGCCCCGACTGGCTCCTACGGATCATGCTACGAAGCCGCTTTGGGAGCTTGCCTTGCAAGCGAATATCCCAACGCTGGAGGGCCGCCCCACCGCTTAGTCAGCGGCAGTTGCCGGCCTTGCGGTAGCCGGCGGCGCGGGCGGCGGCTTCGCTGTCGAAGTTCACCCGGTTGCTGGGTTTCATGGCGTTATAGCTGGGGCAGCCCTGGGGCAGATGGTAGACCTTGCTGTTGCGGTTGCCATGAATGGGGCCCGCGGATCGGGTGCTTTCGGTGCTGGCTGGTGTCCGACTGGCATCGGCCACGACGGAGACCAGCCCCTCGCGGCTGTTGCGATGGTTCAGCGTCCAGCTTCGCTCGCCGGTAACGAACGGATTGGAGTGCCCCATGATGGCGGCGATGCGCCGGTCCCGCTGGCGCTCCCAGGTGGATACCGGATGGCCGCGGTCCCAGGCCATCAAGAGCCGTTGTTGCTGTTTGCTCAGGCGCAGATCATAACGGTCGGCCATGTAGAAATAGACGCGGGCGACCTGGCCGCGCAGTGCCGGTGGCGGTTGCGCGGTGCGGTGTTTGAAATCGACCTTGAAATCACAGGCGCCATATTGAGCGGCCACGTTCCGAACCGGTCCGAAGTTGTAGTTGCTGCGATCGCCGTTGACCTCGCCCACCACCGGGGTGAGGTTGTGCATGTCCGCTTCCATCACACGGAACAGGGGATCTTCCGATACGCAGTTGCGGCGCCCGCCGTTTTGCCAGCACTGGCGCTGACGGCCGAAGTTGGAGGCGGGAACGATATGCTCCCATTCGATGCGCGCGGCCCGGTTGGCCTGGGCGCGCACCTGGTAACCGCATTCCCGCAGATGTACCCGGCCGCCGGTGCGGCCGGTCCAGTCCCAGGTGCATTGGCAGTAGGCGTCGCCGACCTGATTGCGATCGTTGTAAACGTGATCGCGCAGTTCTTCTTTGGCTTCGGCGAAGTGTTGTGGCGCGGCCTGCGCCGATAAGGTGAAAAGACAAACAAAGAGAGCAAGGAGCCCGCGTTTCAATAATGCCATTAACGAAAAAGCCTTGTTTTACAGTGTGGGAACGGCGTGAAGTGAGCGGCGCGCAGTATAACGATTTGATCGGCTGGGGAAAGGGGAACATGACAATGTAAGAGCGCGATCAGAAGGAGCCAAGAAGCCGCTGTGGGAGCTAGCCTTGCTGGCGGCCAGGCCTTCCAGCGTCGGGCTATTCGCTTGCAGGGAAGCTCCCACAGCGGCTTCGTAGCATATCCGTGGGAGCTAGCCTTGCTGGCGAACCAGGCCTTCCAGCGTTGGGCTATTCGCTTGCAGGGCTAGCTCCTACGGCGGCTTGCTTAGATCGGCAAGCGGGTCTGCGATACTTGTGCGCCCGGTATGGTTCGTGTTCACAAGGGGGTGCTATAGTCCGGCCTGCACTGATCACGGAGGTTCTATGAAAGGAATATCCAGATGCCGTGGCGCTCTGCTGGTGGCTGTCGCCACGGTGGCACTGACCGCCTGCTCCGAGCCCACCATTGATGGCGGCTCTGAACAGACGTTGCAAACGTCCATCGCCCGGGTCCGTGATGGCTTGCCGCCGGAGCAGGCCGACCGCTTCGAGCAAGCGCTGCAAGTGATCGTCTCCGATAAAACGAATTTCGCTGCCTCCGTGGAAGGCGATCCCGATGATGTGCAAGAGATTCTGCGGCTCGCCCTGAATGGCAAGACCGGCAAGGCGGTGATCGCCCAGGCGGATCGCATTCAGCAGGCCCGGGAACAGGCCCGCAGGGACAAGGCGGAGGAAGAAATCAAAGCCCTGGAGGCGGAGAAAGCCAAAGCGGATCGGGAGCGGGCGGCCTTGTCCCGATTTCAGGTGGCCTCGGCCAATTTCTTCATGAAGGACCGCAAGATGTTCGGCAAGGAACCGGTCATTGAGCTGTCGGTGGTGAACGGTACCGATAAGCCGGTGTCCCGGGCGCACTTCCAGGGGCGTTTCATCAGCCCGGATCGCAGCGTGCCCTGGTTCGAGGACGATTTCAGCTACGAGATTCCCGGTGGTCTGGAGCCGGGAGAAAAAGCCACCTGGAGCCTGTCACCGAGCCGTTTTGGCCCCTGGGGTGACCCGGATGTCCCCGAAGACGCGCAGTTCAGCGTTGCCGTGGTGGGACTGGATGGCGCGGAAGGGGAGCCGCTTTTTGATGACCACGAGTTCAGCGATACCGCGGGTCAGCGTCTGTCGGAGCTGAAGGAACAGTACCGGACGGAGTAGCCCGCTTCAGTCCTCCGGTACGTAGATCATGCGCCCGTCATCTAGGCGGTAGGTGACACCGGCCCGTGATCCCTGGCCCTGGCCGACTTCGCCGTTGGATTCGTAGCGCGTCAGTTCCTGTCCGTCCTTGATGGTGATGCGCATGTCGGCCTCGCCCGGGTTTTCCACTACCACCACCTTGTCCCGCGAGAACGGATTCAGCGGGTTCTGTGCGATGGTCACCATCAATATGCCGATGATCACCAGAAACAGGTCGATCAGGTTGATTACCGACAGCATCGGATCATCGGCGTCTTCGTCATCAATAAAACGCATCAGAGTTCACCTTCCCGTTGCCGCTGTTTTTCCAGTTCGCGCAGGTCCTGCAGCAGCCAGCGGCGGCGCACGGTGAGCATGAAGAAACACAGACTGGCTGCGATCAAAGCCAGGATCACGGCGGAAAACGCGGCGACCATATTGCGGCCGACGCTTTCCGCGTCGTTGTTACCAAGCGCCAGCAGTGCCGGTCCCATGGGAATCATGGTGGCGATCAGTCCGAGCATGGGGGCGGTGCGTGAGACGATGCGCAGCCACTCCAGCCGATGCAGGATCCATAATTCCAGATCATCGCTGTGCGGCGTCATGTCATGCCGCCGGGCGAACGCGAACAGCTTCCCGGTATGATCACCACGGCGGCGTTGCCACGTTTCCACCAGGAAGGCGCCGAGCATCACCAGGGCATAGCCCAGGGCGAGGGCGATCAGGGCCAGAACCGGTGCCAGAAAAATACGGGAGACGGCGTAAAGCAGGGTTTCGATGTCAGCAAAAAAGGTCATGAGATTCTCAGGATTCGATTTTCCGGGAAAGTAACCGCGGTGCACGTTGGCCACGGGCCTGCCACAGGGCGCCGGCGCCGATCAGAAGCCCCATCAGTGTTAGCGCCCACAACAGGCGGGGCGCGTCGTCCGGGGACTCAGCGGCGACCGCCTCCATGACCCGCCCTTGAACCGCCTGCGGTGCATCGGACTGGTTGGACGGCGACGGCTGCGCCGGGTTGGGGGCAGCGGCCGTGTCCGGTTTGGCGCCGCCATCAAGCCCGAAGCCCCGTGCCATGTCGGCGATGAAGCGGCGGGTCACCTCGGCGCCGCTGTCCGCTTCGAACTGCTCCGACAGGGTTTGCCAGCGTTGCGCCAGTTGACGGCGGGTTTGCTCGGAAGCGTCCCAGTAGCCCTTGCGGATCGCTTCGGCCATGCGCTCCAGGAGCTGTGCCTGAGCGGTGGGGTTATGCTGCTCGAACCATTCATTGGTACCCAGGTCGCGGGTATCGGTGACATAGGTGTCGAACAGCGACTGCCACTGGTCGTCGCGCACGGTGTTGGGATCCATGACCTGCCAGCCGAACAGATTGTTGGTGGCGTTGAGGACCTGCAGGGTGCCGGCGTAACCTTCCTGCTGCATGGCGCCGATCCATTGCGGGTTGAGGTAACGCACGCGCAATTCGTTGGCGAGGAAGCGATCCAGGCCGGTGGTGTTGACGGCGCCGCCGCGCAAGTCGGAGATCAATAACTGCGGCGCCTTGCCGTCCAGATGACGAATGGCCGACGACAAGCCGCCAAGGAATTCAAAGGGATGGTCGGTGGACAGCACGCCGTGCAGGTTCGACGAGCGTGACATGATCGCCGCCTCGGTGCCGTGCAGTTGCTCGGCCAGCAGGTTGGCCGTCCCGGGACTGTCCCCCCAGCTTTGGCCACCGTAAGCGTGGCGGCTGCTGGCGAGGAATTGCCGTGCCAGGACGTCGTCGTCTTCCCACTCGGTGGAACGCAGGGCCAGATCGGGCACACCGGTGCCGTACTCGCCGTGGGCATTGCCGAACAGCCGATGGCGCGCGGCGGCTTCCGCTTCGGCGTCCGGCAGGCCCTGTTGCCGCAAAGCGGCGGCGATGCGCCGGTTGTTGATGGCGATTGGATTGCCGGGTTCGTCCAGCTTGGCCAGCCGTGTCAGCGCGTCGTCGAGCAGCCGCATGAAGCTGTCGAATTGATCGCGATAAACGCCGGTGACCTGCACCACCACGTCGGTCCTGGGGCGCCCCAGTTCCGCGGCGGGAATGATCTCCAGCTCGGTGACCCGGCCGGCGCTGTCCCAGACCGGCCGCAGGCCCAGCGCGTGCAGGATTTGTGCTTCGGTCACGCCGAGATGACGAATCGCTTCCGAAGCCCACAGGCTGAACGCCAGCTTGCGCGGCCAGGCGCCGTCATGCTCGGCGCGGAAGGCCTGCACCAGTTGTGTATAGGCGGTGCCGGCGGCGTCGTAGGCGGCCCGGGCCGGGATCTTGTCGGCTTCGAAGGCGTACAGATTACGGCCGCTGGCCACGTCCGGATTGCGGATCGGATCACCACCGGAGCCGGGCCGCACGAAGCGGCCCTCCAGCCCGGCCAGCAGCGCTTCATTCTCTTGGGTATTGATCAAGTGCTGATTCAGTTGCCGCGCTCGACCGGCAAAGTCCGCGAGGTCATCGGGCGTATCCCGCGAGGCTTCGGGGTCGAGGAAACGACGCACCGTTTGATAGGGGAGAGTGGTGCTCAAGTCATCCTGGTCGACGGCGAACAGTTCTTCATGGTCCGTTCCCAGGGCGGTGTAGAACGGCTCGCCGAGCTGTTGCATGACAGTGCTGATGCGATGTTCGTCCTTGGCGGGTTCGCCAAATGTATGCAGCCCCAGCGGCATGGCGGCGCGCGCCAGCTCGTGCAGATGATCGTGCAGCTGTTGCAGGAAAGTGGCGAAGTCCTGCTCGGTCTGTTGCGCCGTCCAGCCCAGATCTTCATGCAAGTGCGCGTCGATGGTGGCTTCACGGATACGCGCGCTGACTTGCTCACGCACCATGCCGGGATCCAGTTGCTGATATTCATGAATCAGATGGTGCAGGTCACGTAGCTGGTCGTACAGCCCGGCCGGCGCGAACGGCGGTGTCTGATGGCTGATGGTGACGGCGCGGCCACGGCGCTTGGCCTGGATGGCTTCGCCGACGTTGTCCTGAATGTAGGGATAAAACACCGGCAGATCGCCCACCGCCAGCCAGGGGTAATCGCTGGCGGCGAGACCTCGGTCCTTGCCGGGCAGCCATTCCTGGGTGCCGTGGGTGCCCAGATGGATCAGCGCGTTGGCCTGGTATTGCCGTTGCAAATACAAATAGGCGGCCATATAGAGAGGATCGGGGATGCTGTCGGTGTCATGGTAATGTGCCGATGGATCTCCGGTGCGCGGCATTTGCGGCATCACCAGCAGCCGTCCGAGCCGCCAGCGTGGAATGACAAAATAGAGCTTGCCGTCCACTTCCCGCACCGCCTGATGTTGCTCAAGGGCGCGGCCGCGCTTCAGTTCGGCTCGACGTGATGACGGCAACCGCGCCAGCCACTGCTGGTATTCGTCCACGGGGAACAGCGCGGCCATGTCCTCGGCCAGCAACTCGTCCAGCGATACCGTGCCGTACAGAGCGCCGAGCATGCGCTGGCCGGCGGCGATCACCTGCTGCTCGGTCACTGGTTCACCCACCGAGTATCCCGCCTCGGTCAGGGCAGTCTGAATGGACACAATACTGCGTGGAAGGTTGAGGTTCGATGCGCCCAGGTTCTTCTCGCCAGCCGGGTAATTCCAGTACATCAGCGCCAGTTTCTTGTCCGCCGCCGGTGTATGGCGCAGTGCCACCAGACTGCGCAGTTTGCCGATCAGCGCATCGGTTTGTGCCGGCAACAGATCGTCCACGCCGCCGGTGGTGGCGGAAAGCACGGTGGGGTCGCTGATGCCCCAGCCTTCGGGGGTAGCCAGAAACACGGCGGTAGTACGTGGAGCCACACCGCTTTTGGCGTCGGGCCAGTCGCTGGCTTCCCCGTCACGGAACCGCAATGTCTGGATCACCGGAATGTCCAGTGCGAGGAAATCCCGGCGGCGCGCCTTACCGTCACGCAGGTGAGTGAGGTTGACCAGGACATCCACCTTCCCGTTGCCGAGGACGTCGCTCAGCCCTTCCGAACCGGCGGTGTTGAACCAGAATACGATTGGCAGCAGACCGGCGGCTTCGCTGCGGGCGATCAGGGTATCCACTTCGCGGGTGAGCAGGTCGGAAACCACGCCCCGGTGAATCAGGAACGCCACCCGGCCTTCGGGCCGGCTCTGCCGCTGTGTGTCATGCCAGCCAAGATAGTCGTCAATGTGCTCGAAAACACGGGGCGCGCGCGGGTGGTAGAAGCCGTTGCCGGGCAAGGCTTCGGGGGCCTCGAGCAGATGCGATGGGGCGGGGGCGGCGCCTTGCAACGTTTTGGCCAGAGCAAAGAAACGACGGAAGTTGTGCTCGCCTCCGGCGGCGTACAAGGCGCTCAGGACGCTGCCGTGGCGGGGCTGTAACTGTACCCAATCGGGCCGGCCACCACCGATGATCAAGCGGGGGCGTTCGCCGTACTCCGGAATGACGTTCAGCTTTTGCGTCACCGTCAGGCGATCATTCGGGCGCGGTACGTCCAGGACGATCAGCGCGGCGGAGCGTGCCGCTTGCCGCAGTGTGGCCGCTGTGCTGGTCTCCACGTTCAGGTGCCGCAGCGCCATGCCTTCCTGTTTGGCGAAGGTTCGCAGCTGCTGAAATTTTTCCGCCGACACGAAATCGTTGTGAAAGACCTGTATCAATGGCTCGGCGGTCGCGGCGGCCGCTCCTGACAGGCTGATCAGCAGGCAGGTCAGGAGCAACCGGAAATAGTGCAGGGGCTGTGCGCTCATCAGAATGTGGCCGTCAGGCCGACAAAGTAGCGCCGCCCTTCGTCGGCACGGTCGTGGAGATCCGGGTCATCATTGGCCAGGCGCTCGTCGGTGAGGTTTTCGACACCGGCGTGCAGGCTGATCCCGGGGCTGAAGGCGTAGTCCACATAGCTGTACAACAAGGTGTGATCCGGCCGGTCGCGCTCGGTTTCGGAACGATACTGGGAACCGACGTACTCGGCGCGGACACGGGTGCTGATCCGGTCGGTGGTCCGCCAGATGAGCGTGGTGTTGGCGCGGTGCCGGGAACGGTCGGCCAGGCGTTCGTCGTTGGTACGGTCGCGGGCGTCCAGATAGGTGTAGTTGGCTTCCAGCCGCCAGCGTTCGAGCAGATCCACCGCGGCCGTCAACTCCAGTCCGCGCAGGCGCGCCTTGGCGATGTTGTCGTATTCCAGACAGACATAACCGGGCTCGAAGCAGGTCGGCTGGCGCACGGTTTCGATCAGGTTGCGCACGTCGTTGTGGAACAGGGTGGCGCCAGTGGACCAGCGCTCGTGATTCAGCGTGGCTCCCAGTTCAAAAGAACGATTGGTTTCCGGTTCCAGGTCCGGGTTGCCACGAATGATGCCGCGTCCGCCCATGGCGGCACGGGATTCGAATTCCGGCGACAGTTGTTTCAGGGTCGGTGCCTTGAAGCCGTGGCCGGCGCCGGCCTTGAAAGTCAACTGGTCGCTGGCATGGAACATCAGATAGGCACGCGGGCTGGTTTCCCAGCCGAAGTCCTGGTGATGATCAAAGCGGCTGCCGAGCACCAGCTCCCATTTTTCACCGAGAACAATCTCGTCCTGGGCAAAGGCGGCGTAGTGAGTCAGGTCGTCCTTGCCCTTGCGGTTGATATTGGGATCTTCCAGTTCCTCACGCCGGACTTCACTGCCGACGGTGAGTTTGTGCATACCGCCGGCGATCCAGCCCACGCGGCCGTCCAGCACGGTGTCGGTGAACCGGTTGGGGCCGGTGGTATCCGCGCCGTCACTGCGGTAAGTCTCGCGATCCAGGGTGCTTCGATAGAGCCGGACCTGACTGTTGCCCCAGCCCCAATCGCCCCGGTGGGAGAGAGAATAACGGCGGCGCTGCACTTCATTGTCGGATTGGTAGGGGCTGGCGCGAACGCCTTCCAGATCCTCGTTGCCGGCGTCCACGGAGAGGTCGATGCGTTGATAGGGATCCGGGGTCCAGGTCAAACCCACATGGCCAGTGGTGGCGCGCTGTTCGTCCAGGGCGGTGAGTTCGGGGTCGGCGGCGTCGAGCAGGGCGTCGCGGCGGCGGTATTCACCCCAGACATTGACCCCCAAGGTGCCAGGTACCAGCGGCCCCCCGGCGTGGAAGCCGCCTTTATAGTGGTTCCCGTCAAGGCCGTGATCGCTGATCAGGGCCTGGCTGCTGAACGATCCCCGCCACTGATCGGTGGCGGAACGGGAAAGGATATTGACCACGCCGCCCAGCGCTTCCGAGCCGTACAGCGACGACATCGGCCCGCGAACCACTTCCACCCGTTCGATGGCGTCCACCGGCATCCAGCCCAGCTCGAAATCCGAGTGAGCAATGGCGGAAGCGGAATTGTTGATGCGTTGGCCGTCGATCAGTACCAGGGTGTGTTCGGAACTCATGCCCCGGATCGAGATGCCGCGTCTGCCGAGGCCAACGCTCTCCACGTCGATACCGACCGCATCCCGGACCGCGTCGGAAAGATCGTGCACGGGCCGTTGGCGCAGATCATCGCCGTCGATCACCGACACGCTGGCGGGGGTATCCGCTTCGTTCCGCTCCGAGGCCGTGGCGGTAACCACAATGGCTGGCAGGGTGGCGGGCTGGCGGCGCTGCTGGGTTTCCTCGCCGAGGGCCAGGGCCGGGCTGGCGGTGACAACGGACGAGAGCGACACAAGGGATACCAGTGAACGTCGAAACATCTGAGCCTCACGAAGGGCGCCAGCGGCGCCGAAAATGGATAACAAGCGGCAAGGGCTCTGTTCCTCCCCCGAGGAAAGAGCGTGCTGGACCGGTTCCAAGGGTGGTTCCGGATCCGAGTTTAATTTATGTTATATCATAACATTCAATAAACCAACCGCCCTCTTTCCAACAGGAGCACACCATGCCTGACCACACCGCCCCGGCCGAACAGGCCCGGCCGCTGACCGAAGCAGCGCTGCGGCGGATGCCCAAACGTGACTACATGAACCGGCGGCAACAGATGTTCTTCCGGCAATGTTTGCTGGCGATGAGAAAGGAGATTGAAGCGGACCTGGCGACTTACCGTCTGGCGCTGCAGTCCGATGAGCGCCAACCGGACGACTTTGATCTTGCCAGTGCGGAGGAAGACCGGCGCTATCTGTTGAGGACCATTGAGCGCAACATCGGACTGCTGAAAAAAGTGGACGGCGCTTTGCGCCGGCTGACTACCGGCGATTATGGCTACTGTCTGGAAAGCGGTGAGCCGATCGGCATCGAGCGGCTGTTGGCCAGGCCGACGGCGGAGTATTCCATCGACGTGAAAGCACGCCAGGAAAGCCGCGAACGGCATTATGTCCACCACCGGTCGTGATCGGGGCGAATTCCTCTTGATTCGGACTCCCGCTTTGTAATCGCGAACACATGTGGGGCGCGACGATTTCCTACAGACATCCCTTGCTCGTTTGCTAGCCTGACCCCAATTACTCCAGTTAGAGAACTCTGATGTTCCAATGCTCCATGGATGGAGAGTTCAGTGGCTGAGCATCTTGCCAAATATAGCGGTTTGCTATAATGTGGTTTCGTAGCTTCAAGGAAGATCATGCACATCATCACACAGAAGCGAATCTGGGAGGCCAAGGAGAAATGGCCGCGGGCAGCCACGGCGCTGGATATATGGTACCGACTGATGAAGGCCAGCGAGCCCAAGGACTTCGCGGCGATGAAGAGCATCTTCCCAGCGACCGACAAAGTGGGGCGTCATCATGTGTTCGACATCGGCGGCAACAAGATCCGTTTGATCGCCGTCGTTCACTACCGCTTCAAACGGGTCTACATTCGCGCCATTCTCGATCACCGCGAGTATGACAAGGGTCAATGGAAGGAGTGATCCATGACTGCCATTCTTGATCAAGCCGCCATGCATTGGGCCCACATTGCTCCGTTGCTTGACGAGCCGGAGAGCGAGGCGGATTACGATGCCAAGGTCGAAGCTCTGGATGAACTGCTTGACGCCATTGGGGACGATGAACAGCACTCCCTGGCGAGCCTGGCGGCGCGCCTGGGTGATGTCATCAAGGCCTACGATGAAACACACCGCCCAATGTCTGATGTCGCGGGCATTGATGTGCTGCGTTACCTCATGCGGGAGCACGGGGTAAACCAGAGCCAGTTGCCGGAAATCGGGGCTCAGTCCGTGGTTTCTTCCATCCTGTCCGGCAGACGAACGCTCAACTGGCGCCAGATTTGTGCCCTTTCCGAACGATTTGGCGTTCCCACCGATGCTTTCAAGGACCGATAGCGCTTGCTACCCGGAAGAAAGGCAATCTGAGGGGAAACTGAACGCGAAAGTGGCATTTGATGTGAAAAAAGCGTGTAAAAACGTAAATGGGGCTTTAAAGGGAACGTAAAGACCGCCCGAGATGCACTACACTACCGTCCACGATAATGGAGGTCTGACTCGCTGGGACGCGGTTGAATCGTCAGTCTGTCGCCTGCCCTGGTGTGATCCCGGCGGGTGATGTAACGAGGATCATCACGTCAATGATTGAGTATTTTGCCCCAGGCGAACACCCGCGCGGTTTCGTCGGGTTCCTGGTGACGGCCCGTATCGACGGTCATACCAGAAAAGCGACGTTCTCCACCCGGACAGCGTCATCCCAGGATAAATCCAACCTATGGGTCCAATACCAGTGGTTAAGCGCCGTGGGGATGGACCTGGAATGGAAAATCGAGAAACGGGAACGGCACTATCAGCGATTCGTGACCAGCGATCACCCCGACACACGGCCGGGACGCGGCCTGGGTGTTCATGGCCTCACCGCCGCCTTTTATGCGTCCGGAGACGACTGGATTCCGGCGTTCTCCGTGGCACGCAACCCGGATGTGCTGGGGCGTCCGCAAGTGGATCGGCGCTTCACTTTCGAGCACGCTCCGTACTCCGCGGTCTGGCGGGACGCGGTGATGTTCTGGGCCGAGGAGCACGCCATCGAGGATGCCGACCGCGAGCGTTTGCTGACTCGGACTCCGGAGCCGGCCCTCTTTTCGGCGCTGCGGCGGCGGATGAACGAGGAAGGGAACGACATCCCCACGGAAGCCCTGTCCTCGGTATACCGCGAGCAACGCGATGCACTGGCGGCCACAAGAGCCCCGGCACAAGCTTTGGAGGCGGCGCTCATGGATGATCTGAACGACTGGCAGCGTCGACACCAAAAGCACAGGGACAGCGCCGCCTGACACGGATCATCATCGGCGTCCAGGTGGTATCACTGATACTCGAATCAAGGGAGTCGGGACTGAAGTGGACCGCCAAGGAGGGGGGGATGGTGCCGGAAGATGGTGCCGGAAAGAGGAATCGAACCTCCGACCTACTGATTACGAATCAGTTGCTCTACCGACTGAGCTATTCCGGCATGGACCTGTAACGGCGCGGTAGTTTAGCAGGAATGGAGGTGGAGGCAAGGGGAGGCCGACAAGGCTTCCCCGGGTGGTTCATGGTTTCGGGTACAACACCATCTGTGTGCAGCGGAACAGCGCGATGACCTTGCCACTGTCCTGGTGACGCACTTCCGCGTCCCACAATTGCGTGGTGCGGCCCAAGTGGACGGCCTTGGCTTCGCAGGTCACCACGCCTTCGCGGGCGGTACCGATGAAGTTGCTTTTCAATTCCACCGTGGTGAAGCTGACGGCGCCTTCCGGTAGCGAGGTCTGGCAGCCGAAACCGCAGGCGGAGTCAGCCAGGGCGATCACCGAGGCGGCATGCAGATAGCCGTTGGGTGCCAGGTGATGGCGGGCCACGGTGAAGTGTCCGCGTATCAGGCCGGGCTCGGCGGTGTCCCATTCCAGTCCCATGTAGCCGGGCAGGAAGCCGGCCTGGCGTTCGGTGATCTGGTCGTTCTGGTTGTTGCTCATGTTTCTTTTTCCAAAGCAGGTGTTGAACAGGATGGTACGGATCGCACTTTCGGGATCCGGGTCATAATCGCGGCGGCAAGGATGTTGGTGGCGATACTGGCAAGGATGGGCACCGTGTAGCTGTGGCTCAGGTCGAAGATGTAGCCGGCGGCGGTGGGGCCGATCAGAGTGCCCAGAGCGACGCTGGTGTAGAGCACGCCGATGATACTGCTGATGTGGCGGCCGCCGAAATAATCCATGGCCAGAGCCGGTATTAGAGCCACGAAGCCGCCATAGAACACACCAAACACGAAGCCGAATAACGACAGTCCCCAGAAGTCCCGGGAAAACAGCCAGATCAGGAGGGACAGTGCCATGCCCATGAACATGGCCATCAGGGTGACCTGACGGCCCCATTTGTCCGCCAGGCTGCCCAACAGGAAACGGCCGGCGGTGCTGCCGACGCCGACCGCGCCCAGCAGCAGGGCGGCGGATGCGGAATCGATGCCATGATCGCGGGCATACGGCACCAGATGCACGAACGGAACGAACAAGCCGAAGGAAGCAACCAGTCCCGCGGCGTACAGCAATATGAACCGCTTCGAGCGGATCGCCTCGCCGACCTGCATGCCGTCGGAGACGGTGCCCGGCGGCGGAGCCGGGTCGCCATCGGGATAGAGTCCGTGGTCACGCGGGTCGTTCCGGATCAGCAGCGACAGGACCAGACCGAGGGCCAGAGTGACGGCGCCGATCAGCAGGTAACTCTGACGCCAACCCAGGGACTCGATCAGCAGCGCGGCGATGGGTGGCATGAACAGGGTGCCGACGCCGATACCACTCACCGCCAGTCCGGAAGCGAAGCCCCGGCGCCGGGAGAACCAGCGCTGTACCGCGCCCACCGCCGGCACATAGGAAAAACCGACACCAAGTCCGACACCGAGCCCGTAGGCCAGATACACCTCCATCAGGTTGCGGGCCAGACCGGCGAGCATCAAGCCGGCGCCGGTGAACAGCATGCCGATAATCGCCATGGTGCGTGAACCCCAGCGGTCCGCGAGAGGGCCGCTGATGATACCCAGGGCAAAATAGAGAAAGCCGGCCAGGGAAAAAACCAGGGACACGGAGCCGCGGGAGGCCTCGAAATCAGTTTGCAGCGCGTCGACGAAGGCACTGAAGGTATAGGCACTGCCGAAGCCGAGGAAGGTAACGGCGAAAGCACCTCCGACCACATACCAGCCGGGAAAAAGGCGGGAAGGCGGCGTTGGAGTTGGCGTGGGCACAACGGACTCCTTTGTTATTGGATTGCAGGCCGGCTGATCAGGCCGTGTTCCATATTGGGGCAGCGTCCGTTCCGAGACAAACGGGATTTTCTAAGGCTGGGGGCATAGTAAAACTAAACATGGAAGATCGCGGTCCGTCGCTACGAAGCCGCTGTGGGAGCTTGCCTGCAAGCGAAGGGTACTTTGCACTTCGGCAGATTCGCTTGCAGCGGCCCGCCGCCCGGACAAAGCTCCCACAGCGGCTTCGTGGCCCGGTGTTAGCGAATTATACCTCGGTGACTTTGAACACCAACGACGCCGAGTTGAGACAGTGCCGCTCGCCGGTGGGCGGCGGACCGTCCGGGAACACATGTCCCAGATGACCATCGCAGCGGGCGCAGCGGATCTCGGTGCGGATCATGCCGTGACTGTGGTCGTCCAGGCGGCGGATATGGGTGTCGTCCACCGGTTGATAAAAACTCGGCCAGCCGGTGCCGGATTCGAATTTGGTGGCGGAGTGGAACAGCGGCAGGTCACACAGCTTGCAGTGGTAGACGCCATCTTCCTTATTGTCCAGCAGCCCGCCGCAGAACGGCGGTTCGGTGCCCTGATTGAGCAGGATGCGTTGCTCTTCCGGGGTGAGAGCGGCGGCTCGTTGCTGTTTTTCCTGGTCGGTCAGCGGTGTCAGATCGTGGCCGCTGGGGGACAAATGCTCACTCATGATGTTCAATCAGCCTCCGGGGTTTTGAGGGTGTCGGGAAAGGCCGTTCGCAGTTTTTCCACTTTCGGATGCGCCACGTGGGTGATGTACGGCTGGGTGGGGTGACGCCGTGCAAAATCCTGGTGGTAATCCTCCGCCGGATGGAAAGTGTCCAGCGGCTCCAGGGTGGTGACGATAGGCGCGATGAAGGCGCCGGCCTGATTGAGTTGGTGAATGTAAGCGGCGGCGGCCTGCCGTTCCGGCTCGCTTTGATAGAAGATCGCGGAGCGGTATTGCGGGCCGCGGTCGTTGCCCTGCCGGTCCTTTTGCGTGGGGTCGTGGGCCACGGCGAAGAACAGTTTGAGCAATTCGCCGTAGCGGATCACGGCCGGATCGTAGCGGATCTCGATGGCTTCGGCGTGGCCGGTGCGACCGGTGCAAACCGCTTCGTAGTTGGCGTGTTCGGCGTCGCCGCCGGCGTAGCCGGAGGTGACCGAATGGACTCCCTCCAATTGCAAAAACACCGCCTCCGTACACCAGAAACAGCCGCCAGCGAGGATCGCGCGACCCGGGTCCTGATCCCGTGGCAGGTCCTCGGCGGGGTCGGGGAAGCGTTCCGGGTGCAGGGCCAGACTGGTTCCGGGAATGACTGCGCTCATTGCTGGACTCCTCGTTCGCATCCTCGTGATGGATCGGCTCCAGCACTTATTTGGGGATCAGGCCGCGCTCCTTCAATACCTGATGCAGAGCGCGGCACTGACTGCGCGCGATGGCCTTGCGGTTATTGGCTTCATGGGTCTGTGCCACGCCGGTCCACAGCGGGCGGCCGCTTTTGTCGAAAAACTCCGCTTCATAACTCTGCTGCGCGTCCGGCTCCTTGGGCTTTTCCAGTTTGCCGCCGATACCAATCCGCCAGGTCGGTTCCTGTCGCATATCGCTGTTCATCGGATTGAGGTCCCGGGACTCGGTCATGCGAGGCGGCGACAGCAGCAGGGCGGTCAGGTCGACGATCAGGGCACGATCGTAGGGCTGATCGCGCAGCCAGCGCAGCAAAGCCTGTTTGCCGCCATCTTCATACCACACTGGCCGTACCTGATGGGCCAGATGCACGGACAGCGCATTGCTTTGGAAAATGGGCTGGCACACTTCTTCCCAGACGCGGCGGGTGGCCGGCTCCGGGCTTTGTGCCACCAGCAGCAGGGAGCGCGCCGGCGCGGTGCCTTCGTCATTGCTGTGGCGGGTGGTGATTTCAGTGGTGCTGGCGCAACCGGCCAGCATCAGCGCGGCGGTGGGCGCGGCGATCCAGCGCCGGGCCTGGAAGAGAAAACGTGACAATCGGGACCGAGGGAAACTCACCGAACACTCTCCTATGGGCGCCTACTAAGATAACGTCAGTGTAGCCGCTTCAGAAGATCGGGGACACCAGACGTGGCGCCGCACCGGCGAGAATGTGAAGGGCTCTGTCCCCGGGATGGCCGGGTTTTGACGGTGTGTGCCAGCGCACTTCATAGAGCGCGCCGTCCATGCCCTGATCCTCCACCAGCAACAGCTGCAGGTCGCCGCTGTCATCGTCCACCAACACCTTGCCGCTGGCTTCGTCCACCACCGCCATCAGTGGCAGGTGCAGTGGTAGCGCCGCCGCCGGCTCACCGCGAAAACGCCAGCGCCAGTAAGGCTCGTGGGTGGCGTCGCCCGTCATATAACGGGCCTCGCCCTGCCATTGCCGGGACCAGGTGCGCTCAGGCGGTGGCTCGGGCCAGTAGCGGTGACTGCGCAGTACGAATGTAGCCTGGCCCGGATGCTGGTTTTGATTGCCTTGCTGGAACAGGTCGTTGCTGAGACGGGCGCTTTGGGCACTGAGAAAATCCACGGTGTGGGGGCCGTAGAGGGTGTGTCCGCCCTCGTAATATTGAGCACCGTACTCCGCTTCGGTGGTGGCGTAGCCAAAATAGCCATTAGCCAGGCTGCTGATCGCCACGGTCCAGCCCGGATCCGGAAGGGTCGCGCTGACCGCCGCCCGGATCCGGTTGCCACTTTCCAGAGTGATTTCCCAGGGCAGGGCCACCAGCACCAAATCGTTGATCCGCAGCACCTGGAACAGGGCCCGGTGAGGGTAGCGGGCCGGCGCCAGAGCCAGTTGCAGCTTGGACAACATCCATTGCTTCACGCCCTGGCACCCATCGGTGAATACGGTGCGCGGCCACCCTTCCTTCAGGTAGGGCAAATAGGAGATCGGAAACACTTCATCGCCGTTGGCGGCCCCGGCCACGGCGGCGCCGATGATAGGGCGCTGACACAGGCCGTGGCGCTGTTTCTCGTCGAGCTTGAGCAGGTCCAGTTCCCGGCTGGCCACCGCGGTATGCAGGTCGTCCCGCAGCTCATGTCCGAGCTGATGGAACAGGGTGTTGGCCTGTTCCCCCAAGGCGGTGCCGATTCGGCGGGCTTCGCGATCACCGCGCAACCCCGCCGTCCAGGCCGGATTGTTGTCGCCATGGGTGGCCTGGACGGTGCCGTGCACGAAGCGCCAGGGCAACGGCTTCCCGGCGGGTTCGATGCCTTGCGCCAGCCAGTGCCAGACGTCGGCATGGTAGGGGCGGGTAAAGGCGGGGATGGCGGTGCCGTGGATGGAAAACAAGGTCAGGGCGCCGGCCGGATAATAGCGGCCATCATCGGCCATCAGGTCGATACGCAGCTGGCTCATGCGCGGGTTTATCGCCTCCAATGCCCGTTCTTCGGTCCATTGTTGTTCCGGGAGCCGGTGATTGCGGGCCCAGGCCCCCAGGGAGCGGTTGCGGGTCAGCCCCCACACCTCGCTTTGCCCGCTGGCGAAACGGGCCGGCCGGCGCGTGCGATAGGCTTCGATCACCGCCTGGCTGATGCGTTTGGCAAGAAAGTCGAACAGCACCGGATCAAAACCGGGGCTTTGACTGCCAAACACATTGTAAAAGTCACTGCCCAGGTATTGGCCGGGCCCGGAATGGGTATGGGTGACCAGCAGGCTGAGGGCGTGAGCGGGAATGTCGGTGGCGGCGGCGATACGTTCCGCCACCGCGTACTGGAGCGGCAGTGATCCGGCCCCCAAATCCAATTGCACCAGAGCCATCGGAGTCTGACCGGCGCCATGCAGATAAAAGGCCCGTGCTTTCAGGCGGGTGCGGAAGCCGTCGGCGCTACGGGCCCAGGCGGAGTAGCCGAACTTGGGCAGGCCGATGGCGGGGGTAATGTCCACTTCCGCCACGCCGGCCAGATTGCCGTCCTGGACGGTGGAGGGCCGCGGTGCCGGGATATCAAAGCTCAGGGTGGTGGCGGGGTAGAACAAAAAGGGCCAGGCGGTGTGAATCAGCAGGCCAAGGGCGATCAGCAACACCAGCAGCACGAGCCGGGGCAAGGTCAGCAAGCGGCGTGACGGACGAAAGATCATGGCGCGGGGGAGCGGGGAAACCGCATCGGCGTAATTATCATTTTTCTTGGCACGAAAGTCCTAAAACTACCTGCAACTTACTCTTAAAGCAACACCTCAGCCGCGTGGCGTACATAACGACACAAACCGATACGACTTTGTGATGTTGTGAAATGGGACAGAGAAATTCTCAACACTATTCCAACCGGTTTTCACCGGATCTCTGTTTTTTTTAAAGCCCACAGTTATTCCAATGATTGCACTGTAACCCGTTGACACCCGAGGGGGAAAGACGATGAAAGCAATCTGGAAGCTGTCCACGCTGGGCATGGCCGTGGCTTTGGCCAGCCATGCCGCCGTGGCTCAGGAACGTGAATACGTAGAACAGGCAAAACCCAACCAGTACATCGGTGGCATGGCGCATTACATCGATGTGGATGAGGATTGGCAGGCCGGTGACCGCGGGGCGGGCGGCACCATTTTCTACGGTCGCAAGCTTACTGATCATATCTGGTGGGAGTCCGAAGCCGGGGCCTACGGTCTCGAGTCCGATATCGACAACGGCCAGGACTTCTATCAATACCCGGTGACCACCGGTCTGGCCTTCACCCTGGGTGACCGCACCGGTTTTACCCCTTACTTGGTCATGGCCGTTGGTGGTATCTACAACGACGTCTACATCGACGACGATGATGGCTGGGACTTCCACGCCAACGCCGGTCTGGGCGCGGTGACCGGGCCGCTGTTCAACAACGGCCTGAAGGTCCGTGCCGAAGCCCGTTACCTGTATAACGATTTCGACGGTACCGGTGATTCCGCCGGCGACGGTGGTTTTGGTGATTACCGCTATTCCCTGGGTCTGGAAGTACCCATGGGTTACACCAAAGTGGTGGAAAAAACCCGGGTGGAAACCAAGCAGGTGGCGGTACAGCAGCCGGTGATCGATTCCGATGGCGACGGCGTGCCGGATAACCTGGATCAGTGTCCGGATACCATGCCGGGTGCCAAGGTGGATGGCAAAGGCTGTCTGCTGGTGAACCAGACCGTTACCTTCAACAACATCAACTTCGAGTTCGATTCCGCTGAACTCACCGCTTCCTCCCGTCCGCTGGTGTCACGCATTGCCCGCTCGCTGACCGCGGAAAACAACAATATCCGCGTGGAAGTGGCCGGCCATACCGACAGCGTTGGTTCCGCCCAGTACAACGAAGGCCTGTCCCAGCGCCGTGCCGATTCGGTACGCAACTATCTGGTTCGCGAAGGCGTGGATAGCAGCCGTGTCACTGCCCGCGGTTACGGCGAAAGCCAGCCCATTGCTGATAACGACTCCGCGTCCGGTCGCGCTATGAACCGCCGCGTTGAATTCCATGTGACTGAGTAGTAAGAGGAGGGATCTCGAGATGTCACGTTTAAAAACGATCAGCCTGCTGCTGCTGGTGGCCGTGCTCGGCCTCGGCGGCCTGTATGGCTGTAAAGCCAGTGGTGGTAGCAGTGGCGGTGGAGGTGACCCCACCCCCAACGTCCAGGACGACGATAATGACGGTATCCCCAATAATGAGGATAACTGTCCGCAAATGCCCAACAATGATCAGCGTGATGAGGACGGCGATGGCATCGGTGACGTCTGTGATGACGATATCGATGGTGACGAAGTGGACAACGATGACGACAACTGTCCATGGGTGCCGAACGAAGATCAGTTGGATTCCGACGATGACGGTATCGGTGACGCGTGCGATGCCAACAACGATGACGACGGTGACGGCTTCGACGACGGCGAGGATAACTGCCCGAATACGCCCAACCCGACCCAGTCGGACATCGATAACGATGGCATTGGCGACGCTTGTGATGACGACATCGACGGTGACGGCATTCCCAATGGGGAAGACAACTGCCCCTACGTGGCCAACCACGATCAGCTGGACACCGATGGTGACGGCGTAGGCGATGCCTGCACCGGTGACAAGGACGGTGACGATGTGCCCGACGAGCAGGACAACTGCCCGATCGTGCCCAACACCGACCAGGCGGATCTTGACCAGGACGGTATCGGCGATGTCTGTGATGACGACCGCGACGGTGACGGCGTGGAAAACGGTCATGACGACTGCCCGGACGTAGCCGGTCCCGCCAGCAACAACGGCTGCCCGGTGGATGATCCCACCGACACCGATGGTGACGGCATCCCCGATGACCAGGACAACTGTCCCACCATTCCCAACGCGGATCAGGCCGACAGTGACGGTGATGGCATCGGCGACGTGTGTGACGACGCTGGGTTCACCTGTAACGATGTCAGTAACTATCAGCCGCTGCTGGCCAGCGACGGGTTCCTGGCGGACGGTTCCGCCGTGGGCATTTGCATCAGCTGCGGTATCTCTGACGCGGGCAATATGATCGATGGTCAGGACAACTCCTTCGCCACTTTGAATGTGACGGCGGCTTTGATTTACGGTGGTGCTGATGCATTGGTTTACGATGGTCCGGTCATCTCCGGGGTCAACCGTGCCGGCTTCGTGGTTTCCAAACCTAACTCACCGCTGCTTAACCTGAGTCTGTTGGGTAACTTCGTCACCTTGACGTTCTTCAATAACGATACGGAAGTGGCGGAAACCACCGCGGGTGGCGGTCTGCTGGGTCTGGAACTGTTGGGCTTTGGTACCGGTGACGGCAGCCAGCGCTTCCTGTCCACCCAACTGGACCCGTCGCTGGAGTTCAACCGGGTTCGACTGCGCTATGCGGGTTTGCTCAATGTGAATGACTCCCTGAGGATTCACCGTGTTTGCGCCGGTACTGATCCGGCTCTCTGATCCATAACTTTCTCCTTTCAGGCGAACTGATGGGGCGCGAAAGCGCCCCTTTTTTTGCCGTTCCTGGCTGGCGTCCGCCTTTCCGAAAAAAGACGTAAAATGCCAACTTGTTTCCGGACCACGGTGTGATCCGGATCCTGGTATCGGCGATACTTGCTCACTTAACAATGACGTGATGTTTCCGGGTGACGGTAACGGTGGTGGGAGAGCGGGATGCACCGAGCGGGGCGCGTATGGTTCTGTCTATGGCTTTGTTTGCTGGGGCTCGCGGCGTGTTCTGATTCCACCGATGGTCCCTTTCGTAATTACACCGAAACCGGTGATCTGGCGGATATTCGCGAGCACGGCGTATTGCGGCTGTTGGCACCACGCTTCGATGCCGAGGAGGAATTCGTCTGGGAGGGCGTGCCCACCAGCGAATTCCGTCGTGAAGCGGAAGCCCTGGCCGAATCATTGGGATTGCAGCCACGCTGGGTGTACGCGGATGATTTCGCCGAATTGTCGGTGATGCTCAACGCCGGGCAGGCGGATCTCATTGTCACCCATTACAGCCGTACCGACTGGCGCCGTGAGCGGTTGTCGTTCTGCACGCCTCTGGCCGTGGTGCGGGAAGTGCTGGTGCTGCCAGCGGATCGGGTGGGTATGTCGGTGGCGGACCTGGGGCCGCTCATTATTGCCGCGCCACGCGGTACTGCTTATCTGGAAACCGCCCGGAATCTCGCTCGCCGCCATGACAATGTTGAAGTGGACCGGGTCAGCGGAGAGTTGTCCGAGGACGAGCTGCTGCGCGGCATAATGCACGGTCAGTATGACGCGGTGATCATGGATGAGCCGTTATTCAAGGCCTTGTCCATTGATTATCCGGAGCTGCGCGCCGGCCCGGTGGTGCAGCCACGGCGGGCGATTGCCTGGGCGGTCCGCAAAAGCAGCCCGGACCTGCGTGAAGCGGTGAACCGTTACATCGTCGCGCATCGTATCAAGGCGTCACAACAGGACCATGAGAGCCGTGACTGGCCCGCCATCCTCAATAGCGGCGTGCTGCGGGTGATCACCTCTAACAACCCGGCCAGCTACTTCATGTGGCGGGGCGAACTGATGGGATTCGACTACGATCTGATCCGCGACTTCGCCCAGCGTTATGACCTGCGCCTGAGCATGATCGTGCGTGACAGCCCGGCACGGATGCTGGCGGCTCTGGAAAACGGGGAGGGGGATGTGATCGCCGCGTCCATGAGTGTGACGCCGGCGCGGCGCGGAAAGGGATGGCATTACTCCGAGCCTTATCTGGAGGTGCGGGAGCAAATCGTCGGGCCGGCCTCGGCGTCGCCCTTCGAGGATCTGTCGGAGCTTGCCGGGCGAAAGGTGACAGTGGCGGCCGGAAGCGCCTTCGTGGAAACGCTGCGCGCGTTACAGAACGACGGCATCGGCGTGGAAATCGAGGTGCGCCAGAACGTATCCAGCGAAATCTTAATGGACCGGGTGGCCAAAGGGGAGCTGGATCTGACCATGGCCGACAGTCACCTGGTGGCGATGGAACAGGGTTACCGGGATGACCTGAAAGTGCTGTGGACCCTGCGACAACCCCGGCAGATCGCCTGGGGGGTGCGGGAGAATCAGCCGCAACTGCGCCATCAACTGAATGACTACATTAAACGGGTGCGCGACGGGCAGTTGTATCGTGCCACTTTTGATCGCTATTTCCTGGCTGAGCCCGCACGCGCTTCCCACTCCGCGGAAAGGGTGGAGCCGGGCAAGCCGATCTCGCCCTACGATGACCTGGTGCGCGAGCATGCGCTCAAGCACGGTTTCGACTGGCTGATGATCACCGCCCAGATGTATCAGGAAAGCCATTTTGATCCGCTAACGCGGTCGTTTTCCGGCGCCGAAGGGCTGATGCAGGTGATGCCGCTGACCGCCCGCCAACTGGGCTACCAGAACCTGACCGACCCGGCCGAGGGCATTGGCGCTGGCGTCGCTTACCTGGACTGGCTGGAGGGCCGTTTCCCGGCTCGTCTGGATCTGGCGGAAAAAACCTACTTCGGACTGGCCGCCTACAACGCCGGGTTCGGCCATGTGGAAGACGCGCGCCGTTTGGCCCAGCGGCTTGGCAAGGATCCCGATCGCTGGTTTGGCAATGTGGAGGAGGCCATGGCGCTGCTGTCCCACCCTCGCTACGCCCGTCAGGCCCGCTACGGCTATGTGCGGGGCCAGGAAACCGTGCAATACGTGCGCGATATCCGCGCCCGCTACCTGGGGTATTTGAGTGCAACAGAAAAGCAGTGAATAGTGAACAGTTAATAGTTAATAGCGAAAAGATAGAAATGCGTATCCGCAAATATCATTTGCGTACCAGCAATTTTTCATCGCGACCATGGACTTGCTTCTTTAAGAGCAAAGACGCCATTCCCATGGTTTGAACGCGGTCTCTTTGATTTCAGATCGCATCGGCGTATGCCGCGAGCTATTAACTATTCACTGTTCACTATTACAGGTTGGCCAGCCACTGCAGCAGCGTCTGCCGCACTTCCGGGGCGCAGTAGTCGTTGAGGATTTCGTGGCGGCCGGAAGGGCAGTCGAGCCGTTCCAGGTGCTGGTGGCGGCGTTTCAGGATGTGTTCCAGGCGGTCCATGCCTTTTCCTTTATTGCTCATCGGGTCCTGACGGCCGCCCAGCAGCAGTATTGGCAACAGGGAGGGCAGGCGCGCCAGTTGCTCGCCGGACTGGATTTGCGCCAGCGCCGAGATCAGCGCCAGCCAGGTGCTGGTGGTGCATTCGAAGCCGCAGGCGGGATCAGCGATGTAGGCGTCCACCTGATCCTGGTCGGTGCTGAGCCAATCGAACTCGGTACGGGCATCGGCGATGCTGGCGGCCCAGGTCTGGAAGGTCATCTTGTGCACCAGGGGACTGTGGCCACGAGCGCCATGGCGGCGGCGCTGCCAGCCCATCAATAGCGTCATGGCACGGTAAAACCACGGGGAATGGCTGTCACTGCCGCACAACACCAGGCCGCCCAGTTGCTCCGCGGCCTGTTCGGCGGCGGCCAGGGCCAGGAATGAGCCCATGCTGTGCCCGCCCAGCACCAGCGGCCCCCGGTCCGGCTTCACGTGTTCCAGCACCTGCAGAATATCACCGATGACCTTGTCCCAACCGTCCTCATCGGCGAAGTGTCCCCGAGGCGCGTTGTCGTCGATGCTGGTGCCGTGACCGCGATGGTCCGGGCAATACAGGTTCCAACCGTGTTCACTCAGGGTTTCCCCCAGGGCGCCGTAGCGGCCGCCATGTTCCGCCATGCCGTGCAGCCAGACCAGTGTGCCGGCGGCATCCTGCGCCGGCCAGTGATGGACCCCGATGACATGATTGTCGATGGCGGTGATGGACAACAGCTGTTTGGACATGGTGACCCCCTGTAAGTGGCACGAACATGCGGCATCCCTTTGGTTTCGTCAAGACGGGCCTGTATCATGAGGTTTTCCCGCCGTCCTTGTTTCGCTATTCGGGAGCAACCTTGATTCGCTATCAGATTTGCCCGGTCCATCCGCAGGCCCATATTTTTGAAATCACCCTGACCGTGGACCGGCCGACGCCGGAAGGCCAGGCCCTGACCATGCCGTCGTGGATTCCCGGCAGCTATATGATCCGGGATTTCGCCCGGCATGTGGTGTCGCTGGACGCCCGGGCCGGCGACCGGCCGCTGGCGGTGGCCAAGATCGACAAGCAGACCTGGCAATTGCCGCCGGTGGACGGTCCGGTGACCGTGACGTACCGGGTTTATGCGTGGGATTTATCGGTGCGCGGCGCCCATCTGGATACCACCCATGGCTACTTCAATGGCCCCTGTGTGTTCCTGGCGGCCATGGGCCACGAGGATCAGCCTTGCGAGGTGACCATCGTGGCGCCAGCGGGAGCGGAGTTCGCCACCTGGCGCCTGGCCACGGGCATGCCGCGGCTGTCCGGCGCGGAGCTGGATTTTGGTGTGTTCCAGGCGGACAACTATGACGCGCTGATTGACTATCCTGTGGAGATGGGACACTTTGAGCACGCCCGCTTCGAGGCCTGTGGCGTGCCCCACGATGTAGTGCTCACCGGCCGTTTCCGTGTTGACCTGGAGCGTCTGTGCCGGGACCTGAAGCCGATCTGCGAGCATCATATCAAACTGTTCGGTGAACCGGCGCCGGTGGACCGGTATCTGTTCATGACTCTGGTGACCGACGGTTATGGCGGTCTTGAGCATCGCAACTCCACCAGCCTGATGAGTCCGCGCGGTGATTTGCCATTGCCCACCGACGGGCCCCGGCAGGTGCGTGACGGTTACCGCGGCTATCTGGGACTGTGCAGCCACGAATACTTCCACACCTGGAACATCAAGCGGATCAAACCGGAGGCGTTCACGCCTTTTGATCTGAGCCAGGAGGTGCATACCGAACTGCTGTGGGCGTTCGAGGGTATCACCAGTTACTACGATGATCTGGCTCTGGCGCGCACCGGGTTGATTTCGCCGGAGAGCTATCTGGAACTGGTCGGCCAGACCCTGACCCGGGTGCAGCGCGGCCAGGGGCGGCTCAAGCAGACCGTGACCGAGTCCAGTTTCGATGCCTGGACACGCTTCTATAAGCAGGACGAGAACGCGCCCAATGCCATCGTCAGCTATTACGCCAAGGGCTCCTTGGTGGCTCTGGCGCTGGACCTGACCCTGCGTGAACGCAGTAACGAGCAGGTGACGCTGGATCATCTGATGCGTGCGTTGTGGCAACGCTACGGCGAGGGCAGCGGCGGCGTGCCCGAGCAGGGCATTCAGGCCCTGGCCGAGGAACTGTTGGGCGAGAGCCTGGATGAGTTCTTCCAACTGGCGCTGTACAGCACCGAGGACCTGCCTCTGGCGCCGTTGTTGGCGGCGCGCGGGGTGGTGTTGCATTGGCGGCCCGCCGGTGGCCATGGCGACAACGGTGGTAAGCCGGCCAAAGGCCCGGCGCCGGTGCATCTTGGCCTGCGTGCCGCCGCCGACCCGCTCGGCGCGCGGGTGCAGATGGTGTACGAGCAAGGCGCGGCGATGGCCGCGGGGCTTTCCGCCGGCGACGTGATCATCGCCGTGGACGGCATCAAAACCGACGCCGCCGGCCTGGACGGCCGTTTGCAGGGTTATCAGGAAGGCGAGGTGGTGGAGGTTCACGTGTTCCGCCGCGACGAGCTGCTGCGTTTTCGTGTCACCCTGGCGCCATCGGAAGCCTCCACCGCTTACCTGACCCTGGCCCAGGGCGGGCTCACCGACAAGGGGCGGGCGTGGCTGCTGGGACAGCAGTGAAGGGTTAATAGTGAACAGTGAAAAGAAATCACGCTCCGTAGGCCATTGACCTATTCAGAGCTAGCTACAAGGCCGCTGTGGGAGATTCTATGGTGCCCCGCAACCCTTAAAAGAGCTTTGCGGGGCAATATTCTTGTTGCTGCTTCATCAGGGCGAAGGCGGTGCGAGCGATCTTCCGGGCCAGGATCACCAAGGCTTGCGTGGTGTGCAGTCCCCGGTCCCGATAGCGCTGATAGAAGGCGCGCCAGACCGGGTGTCGAGACGCACTCATGGCGGCACAGTGCAGCAGTCGCCTGACCTCCGTATCTCCTTGTTTGGTCAGCTTACGCTTGCCGGTGAGTTTGCCGGAGTCACGGACCCGGACATCCAACCCCAGGAAGGCAACGAAGGCATCGCTATTGGTGAAGTCTCCTCTCAGGAAGGCCATGACCAAGGCGGTGGCGGTGATCTCGCCGACCCCGTCGATCGCGTCGCAGCGTTGCACCTGAGTCTGTAAGCCGGCGGCGCTCACCGCGCTCTTGAGCCGTTTCTGGATCAGAGAGTCAATCCGGTCCATTTCGGCGATCAGGGCACGCAGAGGGGCCTTGAGCTCCGGTTCTCCGCTCAGGCTCTGACGTAATGCCGTGCGGGCCTTAACCAAGGCAGCCCGGCGACGCAGCAGGCTCTGCAGCACCCGGTACGCCTTTGGGGGCGGGCTCCACGGGCGTAATTCGTCTTTCTCGTTGTGCAGATAACGGGCCAGCAACTGAGCATCGGCCCGGTCCGTCTTGGCCCGCCCTCCAACGCCCTTGCGGTAGTTGCTGAGACGGTAGCCGTCCACCACATAGACCCGATGGCCTTTGGCGTGTGCGCGCTCGGTAATGTCCATGTGATAGGTGCTGGTCGCCTCAATGGCGATATCGCAGCCCTTGGGGAGGGTGGCCAGCCATTGGCGGATGGCCTGGGGGGTATTGTCGATGGTGACGGTTTGGTTCAGGTCCTGGAGGTGAATCACCAGGTCGTCTTTGGCCACATCAATCCCGATCTCCGGGCGGCTTGCCGGCATTGCCATGGGGCACCCCTGTCAGCTAGGTTAAATGGGCTTGTCGGGGCGCACCGTAACGCTGGCTTGCAGAGTATCGTCGGTCTGAGTGTGCGCTCAGCCGATGGATTCCTTATCGGCGTTTGAAGGTGCGGGGTGGGGCCATATCTCCCACAGTCTGTACCCTAGGGTCAGAAGCTTGCTTGGTCCCTCCACCCCGACAAGTCTTTTCTTTCTAAGACTTGCCGGGAAACCATACAAGCTTGCCTTGCAAGCGAATGGGCCCTGGACCGTGAGACACCGGCGGTCCTTTTCATACCGAAAAAGACCGCGATCTCTCTCCGAATTCATGAATTATGACTGACCTTTCCCTGAAGGATTTACAGCGTCGTCTTGAGGAAGCGCGCGGTGCCGATCGCGGCCGTTTGCGCAAGCGCCTGGAAGGCTTGCGCCGCCGTCCCAATGACGCGGCGCGGGCCAAGGTGGCGGCGGCGATCGAGACCTCGGTGGCGGAGCGTCAACGGCGTGCCTCGTTGGTGTCCGAGTTGCGCTGGCCGGACCTGCCGGTGGTGCATCACCGTGAGGAACTGGCCGAGGCGATTCAGGATCATCAGGTGGTGGTGGTGGCCGGCGAAACCGGTTCCGGCAAGACCACCCAACTGCCGAAAATCTGTCTGCAACTGGGGCGGGGCGTGGACGGCTACATCGGCCACACTCAACCCCGTCGCCTGGCGGCCCGGTCCGTGGCCGCGCGTCTGGCCGAGGAACTCGATACCCGGGTGGGCGGGCTGGTCGGCTACAAGGTCCGGTTCGCCGAACAGGTTGGCGCGGACAGTCTGATCAAACTGATGACCGACGGCATGCTGCTCAGTGAGATTCAGCATGACCGGCAACTGCGCCAGTACGACACGCTGATCATCGATGAGGCCCATGAACGCAGCCTCAATATCGATTTCCTGCTCGGCTATCTGAAGCAACTGCTGCCGCGCCGCCCGGATCTGAAGGTGATCATCACCTCGGCCACCATCGACCATCGCCGTTTCGCCGATCATTTTAACGGCGCGCCGGTGTTCGAGGTGTCCGGGCGCACCTATCCGGTGGATATTCGATACTGCCCGCCGGAAGGAGAACGGGAACTGGGCTGGCAGGTGGAAGAAGTGTTGCGGCGGATCGACAGCGAGGAGCGTCGGGATGGGCGCCCGGTGGCTCGCGACGTGCTGGTGTTTCTCAGCGGCGAACGGGAAATCCGCGATGTACACCATCATCTCAAGCGTTGCGATTTCCGTGACACTGAGTTGCTGCCGCTATACGCCCGGTTGAGCGCCGCCGAGCAGCAACGGGTATTTTCTCCGCACCGTGGCCGCCGTATCGTGCTGAGCACCAATGTGGCGGAAACCTCGCTGACGGTGCCGGGCATCCGTTACGTGATTGACGCCGGGACCGCACGCATCAGCCGGTACAGCGTTCACTCCAAGGTTCAGCGTCTGCCGGTGGAACCGGTATCCCAGGCCAGCGCCGACCAGCGCTCCGGCCGCAGCGGCCGCATCATGCCGGGGATTGCTTACCGCTTGTACAGCGAGGACGATTTCATCAATCGCCCGGCGTTCACCGACCCGGAAATCCAGCGCACCAACCTGGCGGCGGTGATCTTGCAGATGGCGGATCTGGGGCTGGGCCGGGTGGAGGACTTCCCGTTCATGGAGCCGCCGGACGGCCGCTTCATCCGCGACGGTTATCGCCTGCTGGAAGAGCTGGGCGCGCTGGATAGCGAGCGCCGGCCCACCTCTCTGGGCAAGCAGCTGGCCCGTTTCCCGCTGGACCCGACGCTGGCGCGCATGCTGGTGGCCGCGGCGGAGAAAAAGGCGCTGCGCGAGGTGCTGCCGATCGTCGCCGCGCTGGCGGTGCAGGATCCGCGCGAGCGTCCACGCGAAAAACAACAACAGGCGGATCAGGCTCACCAGCCGTTCCAGGATAAGGAATCGGATTTCCTCTGGTTCTGGAACCTCTGGCAATGGGCGGAACAGCAGCGCGAGGAACTCAGTCGCGGCCAGTTCGAGAAACTGCTCAAGAAGACTTTTCTGGCGCCGTCACGGATGCGCGAATGGCGGGACACGCACCGTCAATTGCTGCTGCTGGCGAAACAGGAGGGCTGGGCACTTAATGACAGCCCGGCGGAATACGAAGCGATCCACCGCTCTTTACTCGCCGGCTTGCTCGGTAACGTGATGATGCGAGGCGAGGAGGGCGAGTGGCTCTCCACCCGTAACCGCAAGCCGCTGGTCTGGCCCGGTTCGGCGCTGAGCAAAGCCGCCGGCAAGAAGAACGGAGCGCGCTGGCTGATGGCGGCGGAGCAGGTGGAAACCAGCCGCCTGTTCGCCCGTTGCGTGGCCAGGGTGGAGCCGGACTGGATCGAGGCGGAAGCCGGCCATCTGGTGAAACGGCAGTATTATGAGCCGCACTGGTCAAAACGGCGCGGCTGCGTGATGGCACGGGAGCAGGTCAATCTGTTCGGGCTGATTCTGGCCTCCGGGCGCCGGGTGCACTACGGGCCGATGGAACCGGAGCTGGCGCGGGAATTGATGATTCGCGAAGGGCTGGTGGCGGGGCAGCTCAGCCGTGAGCCGGCCTTCGTCAAGACCAACCGGGAGCGGTTGGAAGCGCTGGAGGAGATGGAGCACAAACTGCGCCGCCGTGACATTCTCGCCGATGAGCAGACGCGCTTCGAGTTCTATGACCAGCGGTTGCCGGATTCGCTTTATACCCTCACTCACCTGGAAACCTGGTACCGCAAGCACGCTTCGGAAGCGGAACGTCAGGCTCTGATCATGGACGACGATGTGCTGCTCTCCCGCACGCCGCAATGGCAGCGCGACGCTTTCCCTGATGAGTTGGTGGTGGAAGCCATGCACCTGCCGCTGGAGTACAGCTTCGACCCCACCGGGCAGCGCGATGGCGTCACGCTGGTGGTGCCACTGGCGGCATTGAACCAGATCCCGGAAGAGCGGCTGGCGTGGCTGGTACCCGGGCTGCTGCGGGATAAGCTGGAGGCGCTGCTGCGCGGCCTGCCCAAGGCGCGCCGCCGGCATTTCGTGCCGGTGCCGGATTACGTCGATGCGTTGATGGAGGCGTTGACGCCGGATCAGCCCCTGCTGCCGGCGATGACGCGGGAATTGCAACGTATGACCGGTGTGAGGGTGGAGCAGGAAGAATGGCGCGAGGATCAGCTGCCGGATTATTTGCGCATGAATTTGCGTGTGATGGACGGCGATCAAGTTGTGGTGGAAGGCCGTGATCCGGCGGATCTGCGTCAGCGCTTGCGCGGGCGGATGCCGACGCACAGCGAGGTGATCGAGGAAACGCCGTCACAGGAAAGCCGTGAATGGGATTTCGGTGAGGTGCCGGAATGCCGTGAGCAGAATCGTGGCGGTATTGTACTGCGCCGCTACCCGGGACTGCGGGATCTGGAAGACCGGGTCCGGCTGGATTTTTTCGATGACGCCGAAGAAGCGGCCTGGCGCCATGGCCATGGTTGTGCCCGCCTGGCGTTGTTGCGTTTGCCGGATCAGATCAAGTCTCTGAAACGGCAGGCTGGCGCGGCGATTGGCTGGCAAAAACTGAAAAGTGAAAAAAGTGCCATGGCGCGGCAGGCGCTGGAACACGTATTGTTGCGGACCGCCGCGGACCATTTCCACTTTCATGCCGAGCCGGTCCGCGATCAGAGCGCGTTTCGTCATCGCCTGGACTCCGGTCGCGGCGACTTCGTCCCGGCGGCGGAACGCGCTGTTCGCCATTGGGGCGAGGTGTTCGCCTGCTATCGTGGCATCATGACGCGGCTGGAAAAGGGCTTTCCATTGGCCTGGGCTCATGCCCACCGGGATTTGAAGACGCAGCTTTCGGCGCTGTTCGAAACGGATTTTCTGTTGTCCGTGCCCGCTGAGTGGCTGTCGGAGTACCCTCGCTATCTGAGCGCCATCGAGCAACGTTTGGACAAGATGGGCGGGCAGTTGGGGCGTGACCGGGCGCAGGTGGCGGAACTGGAGGCATTCTGGGAAAAGTTCAGCCGCCGGGCCGGGGAAACGCCGCACTGGCGCCTGCCTGAGCCTCTGGCGCTGTTTCGCTGGATGCTGGAGGAATATCGGGTCAGCCTGTTCGCGCAGCCGCTGGGGACCCGTATGCCAGTGTCGGCCAAGCGTTTGAACCGGCAGTGGGAAGCTTGCTGAGGCGCTGCGGGGTTTCCCTCGGACCGGACTACGAAGCCGCTGTGGCCCCGGGGAGGGAGAGTGATTCGCGCGCTCATGAAACATCGGTTTTGCGCCCACGGGGCTGAATCCGGATAATGACATCATTTACTGTCGCGGCGCCCGGTGCGCCTTTGCAGAGAGGACAGGTTAGTGACCCAATCCGTAGTGATCAGCGGAACCGGGCTGTGGACCCCGCAGCAGTCCATTAGTAACGACGAGCTGGTGGCGTCGTTCAACCAATACGTGCAGCTCTATAACGAGAGCAACGCCGCCGCCATCGAGGCCGGTGAACTGGAGGCTCTGAGCCCTTCGAGTACCGGTTTCATCGAGAAAGCCTCCGGCATCAAACAGCGTTATGTGCTGGACAAGGAAGGCGTGCTGGATCCCGAAAGGCTGTGTCCGAACATTCCCGAGCGGTCCGATGACGAGTTGTCGGTGCAGGCGGAGATCGCCGTCAACGCCGCCCGGCAGGCACTGGAAAACGCCAACTTGACAGCCGACGATCTGGATGCCGTGCTGGTGGCCTGTTCCAATATGCAGCGTGCCTATCCGGCCATGGCGGTGGAAGTGCAGCAGGCATTGGGCATGGAACATGGCTGGGGCTATGACATGAACGTGGCCTGTTCCAGCGCCACCTTCGGTATCCAGGCGGCGGTGGACGCGGTGCGCAATGGCTCCGCCCGGCGCGTGCTGATGGTCAATCCGGAGATTTGTTCCGGTCACCTGGCCTGGCAGGATCGCGACTGTCATTTCATCTTTGGTGATGTGGCCACCGCGGTGATCGTGGAGCGGGCCGAGGACGCCACCAGCGACAACCGCTGGGAGATTCTCGGCACCCGCCTGCAAACCAAATTCTCCAATAACATCCGCAACAACTTTGGTTTCCTGAATCGGGCCGACCCGTCCGGCATCGGCGCCCGCGACAAACTGTTCCGCCAGGAAGGCCGCAAGGTATTCAAGGAAGTCTGCCCCATGGTGGCCGAGCAGATCAGCGGTCATTTGAACGATCTGGATCTGCCGGTGGAAGAGCTGCGCCGGATGTGGCTGCACCAGGCCAATTTGAGCATGAACCAGTTCATCGCCCGCCGGGTGCTGGGGCGTGATCCCAGCGAAGAGGAAGCGCCGGTGATCCTGGACGAGTACGCCAACACCAGTTCCGCCGGCTCCATCATTGCTTTCCACAAATATAATGCCGACCTGCCGGTGGACAGCAAAGGGGTGATTTGCTCCTTTGGCGCCGGTTATTCCATTGGCAGCGTGGTGGTCAAACGGGTGAAGTAAATGGCGAGGCGGCTTGCCCCTCTCCTTGAAGGGGGAGAGGGGCAAGCCGAGTCAGTTGCCCGCGTCCAGAATCACCCGGCCCGCCACCTGGCCTTTTTCCAGATCTTCCACGGCTTGAGCGGCGCTCTCCAGCGGGCGATGCTCGATGTGGATGGGCGGCAGGTTCTTCTCCTTGGCGAAAGCCACCAGGTCCTCCAATTCCTTCAGCGTACCCACATAAGAGCCGATGATGCTCACTGCTTTATTGGTGATGATCGGCAGCGGATAACGCAATTCGCCGCCGTGCAAACCCACCGGTACGTATTTGCCACCCTTGCCCAGCAGGCTCAACGCTAATTGGGCGGTCTGCTCATTGCCGACGAAGTCCAGGGCCGCCTGCACCGTGCCCGGGCAGGTTTCCGCCACCACCCGATTCAGTTTCGGTGTGTTCGGGTCGAAGCTGTGGCGGGCGCCGCTCTCTTGCGCCAGCTTGCGTTTCTCCTCGGACAGATCGATACCGATCACATTGCCGATGCCCATGGCCTGGAGGATGCGCAGAGCCATCTGGCCAAGGCCGCCGCAGCCGATCACCACGATCCATTGGTCATCCGCCAGCGGCAGCACTTTGTTGATGGCGGAGAAGGTGGTCAGCCCGGAGCAGGCCAGGGTGGCGGCGTCGCCGGGGTTGAGGCCGCTGATGTCGAGAAGATAGCGGGAATGGGGCACGACGATGTGATCGGCGTAGCCGCCGGGTTTGTTCACGCCCAGGTGAGCCGGGGTGACACACAGGTTTTCCTCGCCTTTCTGGCAGGCACCGCATTTGCCGCAGCCGATCCATGGGTAGATCAGACGTTGGTCGCCGGGTTTGACGCCGGTGACCTGGTCGCCCACCGCCACCACGGTACCGATCACCTCGTGGCCCAGAGTAAGCGGTAGCGGCATGGCGAAGTTGAGGCGTTTGTCGCCGCCCAATTCGAAATAGCCATCGTGAAGGTGAACGTCACTATGGCAGACGCCACAGTAGTTGACCTTGAGCAACACTTCGTCGCTGGCGGGGGCGGGGAGTTGGTAGGTTTGCGGTGCGATCGGACCGCCGAACTCCTGGAATTCGAAGCGGCGACTGTCCGATACACCGTTTTGTTGTTCTGCAGTCATGGCAGGCGTCCTTGTAGGTAACGTCATTGCGGGCCGGTCATGCGGGTTGGCCGCACCGACAGGGTGTTTGTATGCTGTATATCGTATAAAGCAAGTTGACGGGAAGGGACATCGTCCGTGAAGACGATTTTGCTTACCCCGCTTCAGGTCGGCTTGACCAACCCTTACTTACGGAGACGGCTATGTCCGCGGAACTTCAGGACTCGACTTTGCTGCGTTACCAGTCACTGATCGATGGTGTCTGGTGCGACGCGCGCTCCGGCCTTACTTTCGAGGTCAGGAATCCGGCCAGTGGCGAGGTGCTGGCTCAGGTGCCGGATATGGGGGCCGTTGATGCCCGTACCGCGGTGGAAGCGGCGGCCGTCGCCTTCAAGGACTGGCGCCGCCGTTCGGCCCGGGAACGCATGCTGATTCTGCGCCGCTGGTACCAGGAGATCGTTGATAATGCCGACGACCTGGCTTTGCTGCTTACCCTGGAGCAGGGCAAACCATTGGCGGAAGCCCGGGCGGAGGTGCTTTCCGGCGCCAATTTCGTCGATTGGTTCGCGGCGGAAGCGATGCGGGTGATGGGGGACATTCTGCCGCCGGCGGACAACAGCCGCCGTGAATGGGCAACGCGCCACCCTGTCGGTGTGGTGGCGGCGATTACCCCATGGAATTTCCCGTCCTCCATGGTTACCCGCAAAGTGGCGCCGGCTCTCGCGGCTGGCTGTACCGTGGTGCTCAAGCCCGCCGAGGACACGCCGCTGTCGGCATTGGCCTTGGCCACGCTGGCGGAGCGGGCCGGGGTGCCGGCGGGCGTTTTCAATGTGGTTACCGCTGCCCATGGCGCGGAAGTGGGCGGAGAGCTGACTTCCAATCCGCAGGTGCGCAAGCTGTCGTTTACCGGCTCCACCGCGGTGGGCAAATTGCTGATGGCCCAGTGCGCGGCCACGGTGAAGAAAGTGAGCCTGGAGCTGGGCGGCAACGCGCCGTTCCTGGTATTTGAAGACGCGGATCTGGACGAGGCGGTGCGTGGCGCCATCGCCATCAAATTCTATAACACTGGTCAGACCTGCATCTGCGCCAATCGCATCATGGTGCACGAGCGCGTCTACGATGCTTTCCTGGAACGGCTTGCCCGGGCGGTGGGAACCCTGGCGTTGGGCGAGGGGACCAGGGAGGGCGTGACCCAGGGGCCACTGATCAACCCGGCGGCGTTTGAAAAAGTTTCGGCTTTGGTGGACGACGCGGTTTCATCGGGCGCCACGGTGGTGACCGGCGGTGGTGGTGATGCCGGTCTGGGAGGAACCTTCTATCAGTTGACCGTGCTGGGTGACGTGACTCCGGCAATGAAGGTGTTCAATACCGAAATCTTCGGCCCGGTGGCGCCTGTATATCGGTTCAGTGACGAAGAGGAGGTGATCCGGCTCGCCAACGAAACCCCTTATGGCCTGGCGGCTTATGCCTACACCCGGGATCTGGGGCGGATTTTCCGGCTTAATGAGCAGCTCGAATACGGCATGGTCGGCGTGAACACGCCGCGTTTCGTGTCAGAGACGGTTCCCTTCGGTGGCGTCAAGGAATCGAGTATTGGCCGTGAAGGCTCGGTGTATGGCATCGATGAATTCCTGGAAATCCGTTACTTGTGTCTGGCCGGGCTGTAGAGGCGTGGCGGCTTGCCCGCCACTGTTTCTTCCGCCTCCCGGGGCGCTGTGCTAACCTCGAAAAACCCTCATTTCTTTTGGAGAAAACGCTTGTCAGCGGATAAAAAACGGGGCGCGAAGCAGACCTCGAACGGCGAGCAGTTGGCGGAAGCCGTGGTTGATGGCGTTCAGGACACGACACTGATTGAGACGCGCCGCAATCAGATTTGCGATGCCGCTCTGGAGCTGTTTCTGGAGAAGGGATTCGCCTCCACCACGATTCGCGATATTTGTGCCCGCTCCGGTGTCAATCAGGCCAGTATTTACGATTACATCGCCAATAAAAACGACATTCTGCGGCGGTTGCTGAACAAGCTGTGGTTCCGTCCGGATGTGCCGACCCTGGCCGAACGTCTGGATCATGGCGGCGACACGCCGTTCGCGGACACGGTGGCGGACTATCTGCACGACACCTGGACCAAGAAGCGCCGGGGGACTCTGCTGATCTACCGTTCGGTGCCGTACCTGCAGGAAGATGACCGGCGTGCCATGCGCGCTCGTGACCGGGCGGTAATTGAAGGGCTGGCGGCGCGTCTGCGGCAACGGGCGCGATTGTCCGAGGGGGATCCCCGCGCGGAAGTGCTGGCGAACCTGATTATTTTTCTCGGTGCTTTCGCGCCCATGCGGGATTGGCTCAACAAGGATGTGGATGACGAGGTCATCCTGCGTACGGTGTCCGCGGGGGTGGCGGCCATGCTGGACCAGTTGGCGCGGGAGAATCCGGCGGGCAATCCGTCTGGCAAGGACAGCGCCTGACGCTGACACCAATCAACGCAGCACATTCGCTTGCAGCGGCCCGCCGCCCGGACAAGCTCCCACAGCGGCTTCGTAGCATGATCTGTGGGAGCCGGCCTGCTGGCGAATGGCGTGCGTGGCTCCTTCCGTGCCCGCGGCAAGAACGCCGCGGGCGCTTTGGTTCTGGCTGTGGTGAATTACGCGGTCTGGGCCTGTCGACGATTATCGTTCCAGACCAGCGCGGCCAGCGCCGCCGAGGCGAGCCCACCGATAATGGTGGTCATCAGTCCTGGGAAGCTGAAAGCGAAACCCGCCGCGATCAACGGAAAGCGCAACCAGGGACGCACCCGGCCCGCACCCAGCAGATAGCCTTCCAGGCCCCCCGAGATCAGCATGATGCCGACGATAATCGAAGGTAGCACGTAGATCAGCGGCGTCAGATCGCCCTGCAGGACCAGTGCCGGTTGAAACAGGAAGAACAGGGGCACGAAGTAGATCACCACGCCCAGGCGCATGGCGGTGAAGGAGGTCTGCATCGGTTTGCCGCCGGCGATGGTGGCGGCAAGGAACGCGGCGGCACCCACCGGCGGTGTGATCACCGACAGCATGGCGTAGTAGACGATGAAGAAGTGCACCGCGATGGTGTTGAGGCCGCCAACGTCGATGATCGCCGGCGCCAGCGTCACCGCCAGGAAGATATAGGCAACGATGGCCAGGCCAGCCATGCCCATGACGAAGCAGGCCAGAACACCAAAGAAAATAATCAGAAAAATATTGCCGCCACCGAGACTGACCAGGCCCGAGGTGAGAGCGCCGGTGACGCCGGTGATGGTGAGCGCGCTGACCACGAAGGCGATCGGTAGAATGATGGCGGCGGTTTGCGTCACCAGGATGCCGATCTGCCTCAGGGTTTCATACAGCCGTCTGGGGGTCATGCGGGTCTCCTTCTGCAGGAAGGAGAGCGCCACCATGAGTACGCAGGCGTACCAGGGCGCATAGTATTCCCAGCGCATGTAGAGCAGGCCCCAGATCAGAAACACCAATACCGAAATAAACGGCCAGCCCCGTTTCAGCACGTCCCGGGCCGATGGCAATTGCTCGCGGGGTACGCCTTTCAGACCGGTCCGGGCGGCATAGGCGTCCACCTGTAACAGCAAGCCGAAATAGAACAGCAAGGAAGGAATGATCGCCGCCACCATAACGGTGGCGTAGTCCACGCCGATGGTAATCGCCATGACGAAGGCGATGGCTCCCATGACCGGAGGCATGAGCACGCCGCCAGTGGAAGCACAGGCTTCAATGGCGCCGGCATAGTGGGCGGGATAGCCGACCTTTTTCATGGTCGGGATGGTGATCGATCCGGTACCGGCGATGTTGGAGAAGATGGAGCCGGAGAGGCTGCCAAAGAAGGCGCTGGCGACCACGGACACCTTGGCCGGTCCGCCACGGTAACGGCCAAAACCCGCGTTGGCCAGATCGATAAAGAAAGCGCCGCCACCGGTGGCGATAAGCACGCCAGCGAACACCAGAAAGCCAAGAATGATTTCCGCCACGATCTTGGTGGTGATGCCCATCATGCCTTCGGCACGGAAGATGTGGGCCTCGATCATGCGATCAAAATCGTAGGGAATGCCCATCAGCAGACCGGGAAGCCGGTCGGCGATCAATGGATACAAGCCCAGCAATACCACCACCAGAAGGAATGGCAGGCCGCCACTGCGCCGGGCCACTTCCAACATCAACAACCACATTACCGTGCCCATCGGTATGTGATTCCAGCCGGACTGCACCATGTCCCAGGCATGGGTGGAAAAGAACACACTGATACCCAGTGCCACGGCGGCGGCGATCAGATCGTAGAACGGGACCTTGTTTTGCCCGCGCCGGGCGGGCAGGGCAATGAAGGCGGCGGCGACGAACAGGCCTATGAACAGCCAGTAATACTGGCCTTCCAACAGGCGCTCGCCATTCCAGGTGATACCAAAGATGTACACCAGGCCGATGGCCAGGCCACCGACGACAAGCAGTACGAACAACAGACTTTGCCAGGAATACAAATCACCGAGGCGCGTGGCCTCGGAGGGCGGAGTGGCGTCTTCCGGCGGGGAAGTGGTCTGATTCATGAGGTTCGGCTCGCGTAAGGAGATGGACGGAAATGGCCGGTTCGGCGCCGGGCGAAGGATCGCCGCGACGCCGGGGCGCCATTACAGGCGGGAACGGAAGCCTTCGAGGCCCTGGGTGTGTTTGTCCAGGATGTCGAGGAAAGCCTGGTTCTGGAAGTCGGCTTTCACACCGGCCTTGGCGGCTTCTTCCATCGCCGCCTGGCGTGCCTTGACCCACTGATCCATTTTGGTTTTGGCGGCCTCGTTCCAGGCGTCGTCCTGTTCGGTCCAGGCGCCAATTTCACGCAGGTATTTCACCGTGCCTTCATGTATTGGCAAGGGGGTGCGGTCCAGATAGGCGCGGAACTGCTCCAGCGACATACGCGCGGCCATGGGATGAGAGCCCTTATAAGCGTCGTAGGATTCATGGAACCATTTGGCCATGTGGTAGGCGAAGTCCTCATCCGCGTCAGCCGGTACCGAGTAGACGAAGTTGGAGGTGGCACCGTCCACGCCACGGGCGGTGGAGACCCCCAGTTCGATCTTGGTGGGGATCAGCATGGGGCGATGTTGCAGATAACCGTCCCAGCCTTCCTGGTTGTCCTGGTTCAAGGGCAGCCAGCGGATACCACCGGGCGCACCTTCCATCTCCGACAACACGGAACTGACCGGGGCGCAGTACGCCACATCCGCTTTGCCTTCCACGACGGAACGGCAGTTTTCCGCGTAGCTGCTGGCTGGCACGTATTTAATGGTCTTTTCCGCTTCCTCCTCGGAGAGGCCGATGAACGCCGGCAGAGCGCCGGTGACGGCGGCAATCATGGGCGGCGAAAACATACCTTTGGCGACACGATAGCCGCCTTTCTTGAGATCCTCGAGGGATTGTAAGTCGGAGTCACCGGAGACTACATAGCCCCAGGGGGTATCGTTGTGATGCCAGAGTACCCGTTGCGCGACCGGCTTGGTGGACGCATAGCCGCCGATCCCTTCAATCTGGAAGCGCATTTCGGCGGCGGAGACGGAGCTGATCGCAACATCACGGCGGTCGGTCAGGCGCCGATAGCGCATTGATTCATTGTCCTCGGGGACCACCCGGGCAACGGAGCCCACCTCTTTTTGCAGTACCGGTGTCCAACCATTGGTTGAGGCAAAGCTGGCGGAACCGGTACCGGGCGTTGCCACCACCAGCAGTCTTGGCCATTCGAAATTGGTGTCGTCGGCTAAGGTGGCGGAAGATGCCAGCAGTGCCGCAGCGGACAGGGCAGGGACGATAACCCCGCTCAGGGTTCGAAGTTTCATGAGTGACTCCTTATTGTTCTCTAATGGTTCACACGTTTCCGAATGAAAATTTTTCGATTATCCGGCGCTTGGTCAGCCTCTTGTCCGATTTGCTCTCCCGAGGTACAGCCGATTTTATATGTCAGGGGCCCGCTGCTTTGGGGCCTTGGTTCGCGAGGCCTTCATTCGCCCCCCCTGACGATTGTCAGGTTAAACTGCCGCTAATCCATATTTCAAGTTATAAAATGGCTGTTTTTCCAAGATTTCTTAAAGAACTTTCGAATAAAGGTCATGCAGTTTGACCCTTGTTGGGTTTTAACGGGCTTGCAAAAAGGGAGCGGATCAGGGAAACCGTGACGCGATATTCCGTCGCGCCCTGGGAAAAGTGAGCGGGGTATTTGTTTTGCCGGAGAATTCCGGAATGGCGAAAATGCTGACGGTACCGGCTCAGGGGCCGGCCGGTACCGGAATACTGCGGGCTATAGACGGGATTTGAAGCCCTCGAGGTTCCGCGTGTGCTGATTCAGGATGTCGAGGAAGGCCTGGTTCTGGAAATCCATTTTTACGCCGGCCTTGGCGGCTTCCGTCATTGCCGTCTGTCGAGCCTGTACCCATTGATCCATCTTGTTTTTCGCCTGTTCATTCCAGGCGTCATCCTGTTCGCTCCAGGCACCGATTTCGCGCAAATATTTGACGGTGCCCTCGTGAACCGGCAACGGAGAGCGGTCGAGGTACAGGCGGAACTGTTCCAAGGACATCCTCGCTGCCAATGGATGAGTCCCTTTATAGGTGTCGTAGGACTGATGGAACCACTTGGCCATCTGATAGGCGAATTCCTCATCGGTATCCGCGGGCACCGCGTAGACAAAGTTGGAGGTGGAACCCTCCACACCGCGAGCACTGGAAACGCCCATTTCCATTTTTGAGGGGGTCACCATTGGCCTGTGCTTCAGATACTGGGCCCAGCCTTCCTGATTGTCCTGGTTCATCGGCAGCCAGCGGATACCGCCGGGGGCGCCTTCCATTTCCGAGAGTACGGAACTGACCGGGGAGCAATAGGCAACGTCCGCTTTGCCCTCAACCACGGAACGGCAGTTTTCCGCATAGCTGCTAACGGGAACGTAGCTTAGAGCCTTTTTCGCGTCGGCGTCTGACAGACCGATGAAAGCGGGTAGCGCATCCGCGACCGCGGTCACCATGGCGGGAGCGAAAACCCCTTTGGCGACACGGTAGCCTCCCTTTTTCAGGTCTTCCAGGGATTGCAGTTTGGAATCTCCGGAAGTGACAAAACCCCAGGGAGTGTCATTGCCATGCCATAACACGCGCTGGGCGGCGGGTCTGGTGGCGGCATAACCATCGATGCCCTCGATCTGAAAGCGCATGTCCGCTGAAGAAACGGAACTGATGGTGATATCACGCCGTTCGGTAAGACGGCGATAACGCATGGAATCGTTGTCTTCGGGGACTACCCGCACCACCGAGCCGACCTGTTTTTGCAGAACCGGAGCCCAACCGTTGGTAAAGGCAAAGCTTGAAGAAGAGGTGCCCGCCGCGCCGATTACCAATAAACGGGGCCATTCGAAGTCGGCGTTGTCCTGTGCGGCACTGACGGTGCCGGATGCCAACATGATGATGGACAGAACGGGGACCAGCACGCTGCTCCTGGTGCATAGCTTCATGGGACACTCCTTTATTTTTTAATAATCGGTATCTTGATGATCTGGTGTTGTTCGATGGCCGGATGATGGGCCGGGGTGCTCCGTATACCGCCGCCCGCGTGCGGATGAGTGGCACGTGGGCGGTTCCGGTACGACCCGGGAGCTGCCGTATCAGCCCAGTGAACGGGCGATTTCGGCGCCTACTTCCGCTACCCGCCGGGCACGGGCGCCATCACGTTCCGGGTCGGCGCTGGCACTGCTGGCGTTCCCCTGGGCGGCGCGCGCGGCCACCCCCTGGATGATGGCGGCGCTGCGGAAGAAGGAAAACGCCATGTAGATCGGCCACTCGGGAATGCCATCGCGCCCGGTACGTTCACAGTAGCGTTCCAGCATCTGTTGTTCCGGTGGCAGTCCCGCTTGCAGCAAGTCCTTGGTGTTGGGCAGGTCCGTCGGCAGGTGGTAGGGCATGCAGAGATAGGACAGGTCCGCCAGTGGATGACCAAGGGTGGAGAGTTCCCAATCGAGTACGGCGATGATCCGGGGCTCGGTAGGGTGCAGGATGGTATTGCCAAGGCGGAAGTCACCATGAACGATGGTGGTTTCGTCCTTCACGCTGGTATCGGTGTGTTCCAGCAGCCAGTCCCGCAGCCAGTCCATCTGTGAATAGTCGAAGTCCGCTGGCAGCGCTTCCTTGGCGCCTTCGTACTGTCCCGCCCAGCGCGCGGTCTGACGTTTGAGATACCCTTCCGGCCGTCCGAAACGCTCAAGGCCGGCGGCCTTCCAGTCCACGCTATGCAGCTGCGCCAGAGTGTCGATCAGGGCATGAGCAATGGCCGGGCGCTCTTCCCGGGCCACCGGGTCCATGGAGGGCGGTGGAATGATACGGCCTTCCACGAACTCCATGACGAAGAACTCGGCGCCGATCACTTCCGGATCCTCGCAGTAGGCCAGCATGCGCGGCACCGGCACCCCGGTATCGGCCAGCGCATGCATGACCGCGTGCTCGCGATCCACCGCGTGGGCCTTGGGCAGCAGTTTGCCGGGGGGCTTCTTGCGCAATACGTAGCGTTTGCCGCTGGCGCTGGTGATCAGGTAAGTCGGGTTGGACATGCCGCCCTGGAATTGCTCGACAGTCAGGCCCTGGGCGGCCTCCGGCAAGGCGTCGCGCAGCCAGTTTGCCAGCGCCTCGGCGTCGATGCGGTGGGCGGGCAGGGGCGCGACCAGCTGCGGGCCCGCGGTGGTGGCGTTGTTATTCATATCCCTTTCCTTCCAATAGGGAGCCTTTGAATCGATAAGGCATCGAACGGCGATCGGGATTGAACGCCTGTGTCTCGATACCAAACGGCACCGTGCCGCCGGTCCGGCAATCACGGCTGACGTTTGTCAGGATGAGATACTAGAAACGGACGGCGCCCGGGTCAATGCATTCGGATGATTCTTCGGCCGGGTACAAGGGTCGCGCTTGACATCACCTTCGCATCCGCCGTAGCGTTTCCCTGACAAACGTCAGCCCACGACCTTCGGGCCGCGGGATGCGGAAGGGCCCCTCCGGGAGAGCAGAGAGAGAACAACAAAATGTCAGGATGGGACAATAACCAGACCGTCGCCCAGAGGGCCCCGGGTACCGATACGCCGGCGCTGACTCTGGAGCAGGCGGTGGACCGTATCACCAGCACGGACCCACGTTTCGCCGTTACCGAGGCGGACATTCGCGGACAACGGTATCCGGTTTTCGCCAACGCGCCGGCGCACTTGCGCGAGGTGCTGCAATCGGTGGAGACGGTTTATGGCGACCGCGATGTGCTGGTCTATGGCGACGAACGCTGGGACTACCCGCGTCTGGTCAACGAGGTCAATCGGCTCGCCAGGGCCCTCAGTGAGCTTGGTGTGCGGCCCGGTGATCGAGTGGCGTTGGCCATGCGCAACTATCCGGAATTTCCATTGTTGCTATTGGCGATCACCGCCGTTGGCGCGGTGGTGGTGCCGATGAACGCCTGGTGGTCCGGTGAGGAGCTGGCGTTCGCGCTGGAGGATTGTGGCGCCCGGGTGGTGTTCGCCGACCACGACCGTTACCAGCGTATCGAGCCGTTCTCGAAACGCTTGGGGCTGTCGCTGTTCGCGGTTCGTGATGTGGAGGGTGAACACAACTATTCGGATCTGTTGGCGCGGGTACCGGAGGCGTCCTGGCCGACGGTGTCGATCGATACCGACGATGATTTCGCGGTGTTGTATTCGTCAGGTTCCACCGGCCGTCCCAAAGGAGTGGTGCTGACTCATCGGGGACTGGTGTCGGCGGTCTATTCATTGATCATGCTGCGGTTACTGCCGGCGTTGATGGATCCGGAGCAGCCGGCGCCGACGCGGCCGCCCTGTTCCCTGGTGGTGACGCCGCTGTTCCATGTCACCGCTCTGAATTCGAATCTGATTCAGGGGCTGGCCGCCGGTGCCACCCTGAACCTGATGTACAAATGGGATCCCGAGGAGGCGATTCGCATCATCAACGCCGAGCAGGTGACCCGTTTCGTCGGCGTGCCGACCCAGTCCGCGGAATTGATGGAGGCCGCCCGGCGTCTGAATCAACCGTTGCCGTCGCTGGAATTCATCGGCGGTGGTGGCGCCAAACGTCCGGCCGCCCAGGTGGGACGTTTGGCCAGTGCTTTTCCCGCGGCCAGCATTGCTTCCGGCTGGGGCATGACCGAGACCAACGCGCTCGGCATCATTATTTCCGGTGACCCCTATGTGGAGAACCCGGAAGCGGCCGGCCGCCTGACGCCGCCGTTGCAGGAGATGCGCATCGTCGATGAGCAGGATCGGCCGCTGCCGCCGGGCGAGGTGGGTGAGTTGCTGGTACGCAGCGCCGCCAACATGCGTTGTTATCTGAACCAGCCGGAAGCCACCGCCGCGGCCATGCGTGATGGCTGGCTGTACACCGGTGACATGGCCCGCGCCAATGAAGACGGGCTGATCTATATCGTCGACCGCAAAAAAGACATCATCATTCGCGGCGGTGAGAATATCGCCTGCCTGGAAGTGGAAGACGCCTTGTATCAGCACCCCGAGGTCGCCGAAGCCTGCGTGTTCTCGGTACCGGACGAGCGCCTGGGCGAGATCGTCGGCGCCATGGTGGTATTGAAACAGGAGGGCTCGGTGGACGAGGCGGAATTGAAAGCCTGCGTCGCCGAACACCTTGCCCATTTCAAGGTGCCGGAACGGTTCTGGTGGCAGAGCGGTCCGTTGGCCCGTGGCGCCACCGACAAGATCGACCGGCGCGCGATTCGCGCCGCCTGCCTGTCCATGCAGGATAGCGGCCACTCCGATACCGATAAGTCTGATACCAACAAAAGTACAGCGGCGACCGCCGCTCAAGGAAACTGACATGGCTTATGAATTTGTCAAAACCGAACGCCGGGGCCCGATTCTGATCGTGACCATGAACCGGCCGGAAGTGTATAACGCCGTGCACGCGCCCATGCACAATGAGATGTCCCGAGTATGGGACGACTTCGCCGCCGACGATGATTTGTGGGTGGCGGTACTCACCGGGGCCGGCGACAAGGCGTTTTCCGCCGGTAACGATCTCAAGTACACCGCCCAGGGCGGCAAGGGCACGCCACCGCCCACGGGGTTCGCCGGCCTGTCGACGCGCTTCGATCTGGAAAAACCGCTGATCGCCGCGGTGAACGGGTTTGCCATGGGCGGAGGATTCGAAACCGCCTTGTGCTGTGACATTCTGCTTGCCGCCGACACCGCTCGCTTCGCTTTGCCGGAAGTCAAGGTCGGTTTGTTCGCCGCCGCCGGCGGTGTACAGCGCCTGAGTCGGCAGATCGGCCGTAAACAGGCGGTGGAGATGATGCTGTCCGGCCGTCAGGCGAGCGCCGCCGAGGGCAAGGAGCTGGGCTTCGTCAATGCGGTCTATCCGCAAAATGAACTGATGGACGCGGCCCTGGCCAAGGCCGAGGAAATCTGTGCCGTATCGCCGTCATCGGTGAAGGCGACCAAACGGGTTCTCAATCATCTGGATGAACTGGAACGTCTGCGGGAAAGTCTGGCGTACAGTCGCGAGGTGATCGAGGATTTGCGCCATACCGAGGACTTCAAGGAAGGCGTCAACGCCTTCGTGGAAAAGCGCCCGCCGCAGTGGAAGAACCGCTGAATTACATCGAGGAGTAAAACCATGGGTAACGATACCAATCTGAACAATCTCGCCATGTCCGAAGAGGCGCAGCCGCTGCTGGACGCGGTGAAAAAACATATTCGTGAGAATGTTGATCCGATCACCGAGGAATACCACCGTCTCGGCGAAGGCCGCGCCGAGCGTTTCAGCTATGCGCCGGGGCAGCTGGAGTTGCTGGAAGAAGCGAAAAGCAAAGCCAAGGCCAATGGTCTGTGGAACTTCTTCCTGCCGAACGCGGAAACCGGGGAAGGCCTGTCCAACCTGGATTACGCCTACATTGCTTTCGAACTGGGCAAAAACCCGCTGGCGTCCCAGACCCTGAACTGTTCCGCCCCGGATACCGGCAACATGGAAGTGCTCGAGCGCGTGGGCACTCCGGAGCAAAAAGAAAAATGGCTCAAGCCGTTGCTCAATGGCGAGATTCGCTCCTGTTTCGGCATGACCGAACCGAAAGTGGCGTCTTCCGATGCCCGCAACATCGAAACCAGTGCGGTGCTGGACGGTGATGAGTGGGTCATCAACGGCGAGAAATACTACATTTCCGGCGCCGGCGATCCGCGCTGCAAGATCATGATCTGTATGGTCAAAACCAGCCCCGACGCGCCGACGTTCCGTCAGCAGTCGCAGATCCTGGTGCCCATGGACACTCCCGGGGTGAACATCGTCGGACCGATGTGCGTGTTCGGCCATGACCACGCGCCGCACGGCCATATGCACATCAAACTGGAAAACGTGCGGGTGCCGAAGGAAAACATCCTGTGGGGCGAAGGCCGTGGCTTTGAGATCTCCCAGGTCCGTCTCGGCCCGGGTCGGATCCACCACTGCATGCGCTCCATCGGTTCGGCGGAGAAGGCTCTGGATCTGATGATGGAACGTGGCCTGAACCGCGAGGCGTTCGGCAAGAAGATCATTGATCTGGGCAAGAACATGGAAACCATTTCCCGCGCCCGCATCGAAATCGAGGCAATGCGCATGATGGTGCTCAAGGCGGCCAAGGCAATGGACGTGATGGGTAACAAGGAAGCGCGTATCTGGGTATCCATGGCCAAGGCGATGGTGCCGGAGAAATGCTGCCAGATCATCGATCAGGCCATGCAGATCCATGGTGCCACCGGTATCAGCCAATGGTCTCCGCTGTCCGAAATGTATATGCAGCAGCGCACTCTGCGTTTCGCCGATGGCCCGGATGAAGTGCATCACAACGTCATCGCCCGTAACGAGGTTACCCGCTACAACCAATCCGGGGGTTGATGCCATGGTCGATACCTCACTGTTCGACCTGAGCGGCAAGGTGGCGCTGATGACCGGCGCCTCCAAGGGCATGGGCAAGGCGATGGCGCAAGCCCTCGCTGCCCACGGTGCCACCGTGGTGATCTCCGCGCGCAAGCAGGAGACTCTCGACCAGGCCGCCGCTGATATCAATCAGGCGGTGGGCGCGGAACGGGTGCACGCGGTGGCGGCCAACGCCGGCCGCAAGGAAGAACTGGAAGCGCTGGTGGAGAAAACCCACCAGCTTGCCGGGCCGGTGGACATTCTGGTCGGCAATGCCGGCGTCAATATTTTCTACGGCAAGATTTCCGAGATTCCCGACGACGCCTACGAAAAGACCATGAAAACCAACGTGCAGGCCAACCTCTGGCTGGCGCGTCTGGTGGCACCGGACATGGTCGCCAAGGGCAACGGTTCGATGATGTTCACCGCCAGCGTCGGCGCCTACAAACCTTCCGATACGCTGGGTTTGTACGGCACCTCGAAACTGGCGCTGATCGGCCTGGTGCGTAACCTGGCGCTGGAATATGGACCGCGAGGTATTCGCGCCAACGCCATTTGTCCGGGCCTGGTGCGCACCGATTTCGCCAAGGCGCTGTGGGACAACCCGGAAGCGGAAGCCCGCGCCAATTCGCAAATTCCTCTGCGCCGTTTGGGTGAGCCGGAGGATTTCAGTGGTCTGTCGGTGTTCCTCGCCTCCGATGCCAGCCGTTATATGACGGGGCAGGCGTTGACCGTCTGTGGCGGTACGCATATGTGGGCCTGAGGGTGAGTGGACCCGATTCCGGTCGGGTCCTTTCCAGATAACAAACAGCGAGCAAAGGCATGGAAATTAAAGACCGGATAGTCGTGGTCACCGGCGCCGCCGGTGGTATCGGCCGCGCGCTGGCGGAGTGTTTCGCCGAGGCCGGCGCCAAGCGTGTCATCTGCGCCGACCTGGACGGCGAAGGCGCCCAGGCCACCGCCGACGCCATCGGCGGTATCGGCCGGCGGGTCAATGTCGCCGAGGAAAGTGAGATCCAGGCATTGATCGACGAGGTGGAAGCCAACGAAGGGCCGATCGATCTGTTCTGCTCCAACGCTGGCATCTCCACCCGTGGCGGGCCGGAAGTGAGCAACGACGTATGGCAGAGAATCTGGGACATCAATGTCATGGCCCACGTCTACGCGGCGCGGCACCTGGTGCCGAGAATGACCGCCCGTGGCGGCGGCTATTTGCTTAACACCGCTTCCGCCGCCGGGCTGCTGTCCCAGGTGGGATCCGCTCCCTACGCGGTGACCAAACACGCCGCCGTGGGGCTGGCCGAATGGCTGGCGCTGACCTATGGCGATGACGGCATCAAGGTATCGGTGCTGTGCCCGCAGGCGGTGCGCACCGCCATGACCAAGGGCAAGGAAGATGGCGTCGCCAGTATCAATGGCATGATGGAGCCGGAACCGGTGGCGCGGGCTTGCCTGAAAGCGATCCAGGAGGAGACCTTCCTGGTTCTGCCGCACCCGGAAGTGCTGGAATACATGCGCAACAAAACCGCGGACTATGACCGCTGGATCGGTGGTATGCGCAAGCTGAACCGTCGCTTCAACAATCCGGTTTAGGCCAAACCCGGGAGCAGGCCGCTCAGAAGTTATTTATCGGCTCCCCGCGCTTGATCGATAAACGGAAAAGTGACTCCGGTCAGCCGTTCCGACTCGTCCCATAGCCTTTTCGCGGCGCTGATATCCAGTGCTTGCGGAGGGACTGTGGCGACGGTGGGGTAGCCGCGGATTTCTCCGAACTTGTCCGGACCGTAATAAACGCCGCCCTGAGCCTGTGCTGATGTCGCGGCAAAAAGTGTCGGCAATGCCCCTTGGGACGACGGCTGGAACAGAAACCACAGGAAACGACGAGCCAGGGCCGGAGCGCTCCAGGCGCCGGTGCCATTGGGCAGCAGTTCTGTGCGCGAAATACCGGGATGGGCGACGACGCTCTGGATCCCCCAGCCGGCGGCATCGCTACGGCGCTGCAGTTCAAGAGCGAACATCAGGCAAGCCAGTTTCGATTGGCTGTAAACAGGCATTGGCTTGTAGTTCTGCTGTGCTTGCAGATCCTCGAAACTGATTGTGCCGTTGCGGGCAGCGATGCTTGAGAGGCTGACGACACGCGGTTTATCGCCTTTGCGCAGCAGCGGCAGGAGCCGGGCGGTCAAGGCGAAGTGCCCCAGATAATTGGTGCCGAACTGCAGTTCAAACCCATCTTCGGTTTGCCGCCGCTTTGGTGGCATCATCACCCCGGCATTATTGATCAGCAGTTCCAGGCTGTCGCATGAGCTTCGCAGTTCGTCGGCGAAGGCCTCGATGGTGTCGAGACTGGCGAGATCCAGTGCCCGGAAAAGCACGTTCGCACCGGGAACACTTTGCCGGATCTGATCCACGGCCGCGCATCCTTTCGAGGGGTTTCGGCCTGCTATAATGACGTTGGCGCCGGCACGGGCGAGTGCTAGCGCATCCTGGAATCCCAGGCCGCCTGTTCCAGTGATAACCGCCGTGCGGCCACGTTGAGAGGGAATGTCGGAGACTGTCCAATGGGTCATGGCGCTTGCCTGGCTGAGAGTGAGAAAGATAAACTGAGTGCATAAAATTATGCACTTGGTGCAATTTATAATGCACTTGGTGCATTTTGCAATGGGTTATCGAAATGTCAGCAAATACTCCTGCCGTGAAGGCCGCACCCACGGAGAGCCCGCGGGAACGTAAACGCCGCGAAACCCGTCAGCGCATAGCCGAAGCCGCGCAACGCCTGTTCCTCGCCAATGGTTACGATGGCACGACGCTGGACGCTATCGCGGCGGAAGCCGGCATCTCGCGCCGTACCTTTTTTTCGTACTTCAAATCGAAGGACGACATCATCTTGTTCTGGCGTGATGCCGATTCAGCCAGCCTGTACGCTGATCTGCTAAGGACATCGCCGGATGTGCCGCCGCTTGATGCGGTCCGCGATGTGATGGTGAAGCACATTGAGCGTTATACCACTGAGCGGATGACGGCCGTCGACAATCTGATGCGCTCAAGCGAGGCGCTTCTCGCGCGAAAACAGGCCTATTACGCGGAACAGGAACAAGTGCTTTTCAACACGCTGTGCGAAGTCTGGCGGCAACCCGAGCGCCGGGCGGCATTGCGTATGGTGGCAATGGTTTCCATCGGGGCAATGAGACTCGCGCTGCAGGCGTGGAGGGAGCAGAGCGGGCAGAGAAAGCCGGCGGCCAGTTTTCTGCGGGACGCTTTCGACAGTCTGAAATCCGAGCTTTGACCGGCAACGGGCTTCGTCGCCGGCCGGCTTCTAGGGGCCAGCACCCGATACAGGCGCGCTTTCTCCGAGGTGGTTGGCCCTCGTTTGCACCCGGATATCATATCTTCATGTAACGTTTACTCCCGCCGTGCATCACTATAGTGTCGAAATCATGAACCGGACCATTCCGGGTCCCGGTGGTGTTTCGACTCCATCAGCGAATCAGGAGAAGATGACATGGCTAAAACCAATAAACTCAATCCTTTGGCGGCCACCGTTGGCGCTGCTTTTGTCGCATCGGCGATGTCCCTGCCGGTGACCGCGCAGGCGGTTGAAAATCCCTTCGCCGCCTCCGATCTCGGAGCCGGCTATCAACTTGCTGACAATCACGGAGAGAAAGGCGCTGAAGGGCGTTGCGGCGGTAAAAAAGCCGAGGGCAGCTGTGGCGGCAAGAAAGCGGAAGGCAGCTGTGGCGGTGACAAGAAAGCCGAAGGCAAGTGTGGCGAGGACAAGGAAAAAGGCGCCGAAGGTAAGTGTGGCGAAGGCAAGTGCGGCGGCGCCGCCTGATCTCCAACCCCTGCCTGACTGAGTGCCGTGATGAAAGCCCTTACTCCGGTCGAAGGGACCGGCCTGGGATTACGGCGGGCCCTGATGGGCCCGCTTTCCCAATGCGAGACCGTGCCGTTCCAGTTCATGGAGGTGGCGCCGGAAAACTGGATCCCCATGGGCGGTCGCCTGGGCCGGGAATTCCGTCGTTTCACCGAACGCTTCCCGTTCGTCTGCCACGGTCTGAGCCTGTCCCTGGGTGGACCCCATCCGCTGGATTTCGAGCTGCTGGCCGCGATCAAACGGTTTCTCGATGAACATCAAATCCGCTGTTATACCGAACATTTGAGCTACTGCAGTGACGGTGGCCATCTTTATGATCTGATGCCGATACCGTTTACCGGTGAGGCGGTGCGTTACGTCGCCGATCGTATCCGGCGGGTGCAGGACTTTCTTGAACGCCCGATTGGTATTGAACACGTCAGTTATTACACGCCCCCCGGCGGTCCCGCGGGAATGACCGAGCTGGAGTTCATTCGCGCGGTGCTCGAGGAGGCCGATTGCGGTCTGTTGCTGGACGTCAACAACGCCTATGTGAACGGCATCAATCACGGTTACGACCCGTACAGCTTCATCGATGGCCTGCCCGGCGAGCGGATCTGCTATGTGCATATCGCCGGTCACTACGACGAGGCCGAGGATCTCAAGGTGGATACCCACGGCAGCGCCGTGATCGAGCCGGTGTGGTCATTGCTGGAACACGCTTATCGACGCTTTGGGGTGCTGCCGACGTTGCTGGAGCGGGATTTCAACTTTCCCGACAACGATACCCTGTTCGCGGAGTTGAGCCGTATCGGCGATACCCAGCGGCAGGTGGAAGATCAGGCCCGGAAGCCGGACAGGAGCTCCGCATGAGCGAGCCGGATTTTGTTGCCGTGCAGCGGCGTTTTGCCGCCCATCTGCGCGACCCGGACCGGCACGCGGCACCGGAGGGGCTGGAGGATCGCCGGCTCGCGGTATACCGCGACCTCTTTTTCAATAATGTGCAGGGCATCCTGAGCCAGGGCTTTCCGGTCCTGCACGGCGTCTTGCCGGAAGACCGCTGGCGGGCTCTGGTGCGCGCTTTTTTTCATCGCCACCGCAGCCATTCCCCCTATTTTCTGCAAATCCCCGGCGAATTCGTTGCTTTCCTGGCCGGGGAGTATCAGCCCGATCCCCAGGACCCGCCTTATCTGGCGGAACTGGCCCATTACGAGTGGATGGAGGTGGTCCTCGATACCGCCACCGAGGAGATTCCCCAGCGAGGCTATGATCCCGATGGCGATCTGCTCGCGGGGGTGCCGGTGCTCAATCCTCTGCATGTACTGCAGGGATATCGCTTCCCGGTCCACCGGATTGGTCCGGATTATCGTCCTGACCGGCCCCTGGCGGAACCGGTGTGGCTGCTTATTCACCGGGATCGGGACGATCGGGTCCGCTTCACCGAACTGAACCCGGCCACCGCCCGCATGCTGCAATTGATGGCGGCCAGCCCTGAAGAGCAGGGCGAGGCTGTGTTGACAAGACTGGCGGAAGAGTTGAACTTTGCCGACCAGAGTGCGCTGCATGGTTTCGCCGTTGAGTTGCTGGAGCAACTGCGCGGCAAGGACGTGATCCTGGGAGCACGCTGAATCGGGCTCCTGTCCGATGTGACTTCCCGGTGAAGGGGCTGTGATCAGATCCTGGGAGTGATAGCACGGACGTGCCTATAATGCGCTCACCAACGAACAGAGGATAGCTTGTGCGTAAATGGATTCTGCTGGCTTTCGCTGGCCTGGTGGTTGGGTGTGCGCAGACGCCCCGGGATGACAGTGAAGCCCGGGCGCCGTTGGCGCCGCCGGAGGCGGTGAGCGCCGCCGATGCCGAACGCGGTAATGTGGAACGCACGGTGGAAAGCGCCGTTGATGACGCTCCGGACGCCTTGCCCGCCCAGTCCGCCGCTGCGGATGGCGGAGACGACTGGGGCGACGGCGGCGATGACTGGGCCGGCTCCGGTTCAGGTGACCTGGATGATCCCTTTGCCGGCCCTGCCATGGACTGGGAGGAGATCGATCCCTGGGAGGGCTTCAACCGCAAAATGTTCGGCTTCAATGAGTTCGTGGACCGCTACGCGCTGAAGCCGGCGGCCAAGGGCTATCGATTCATTACTCCGCAATGGCTGGACGATACCTTCACGCGTTTTTTCGCCAACCTGCAGGATTTCCGCAGCGGCTTGAACAACGTGCTCCAGTGGCGCTGGGGACAGGCGCGGGATAATTTCGGCCGCTTCTCGGTGAATACCACGCTGGGGCTGGCCGGCCTGTTCGACGTGGCGTCGGAACTGGACATTCCGAAACACAAGACCGATCTGGGCTTGACGCTGGCGCGTTGGGGCGTGGACTCCGGTCCTTATCTGGTATTGCCGCTGTTCGGCCCGTCCACGGTCCGGGACGCCGCCACTATCTGGCCGGAAGACTATATGCGGCTGTCTCACTATTTGCTGGAAGACACCACGGACCGTCTCATCTTCAGCGCGGTTTACGCGGTGGATCTACGCGCCGATCTGCTTGACCTGGAGCGCAACATTATCGGTGACCGCTACACCTTCCTTCGTAATTTCTACATCACTCAGCGCATGAAGGGGGAAGGACTGAGCCGGGTGCCGGGACCGGCGCCGAAGGCCGAAGGGCAAGCGGCGCCGGCGGAGGAACAGGGGACGGAATCAGAACCGCAATGGTGATCCGCGCGGGTCACTATTCGCCGGTGGCGGCGAGTTTGGCTCGAATGTAATCGCCGTGAGACACGTAGAGCAGGTCCGCCACGCGGCGGATCAAATGCTCTTCGTACACGTCCACCTTGCCATCGGCGGCGGCCACGGCCCACATGTCCTCGATCAGACGGGCCCGGGGTTCCGGGCCCCAATGCTCGCGCAACGGACTGGTGAATTCATACAGATCGGTGGCGCCTTCCACCCGTTCATGCAGCTCGGCGACAATCTCTTCCAGTTCGTCGCTGTCCAATTGCCAGCGTTGGCGCACCGCCTTGAACAGGCTTTGTTTTTCGCGATCATCAATGCGGCCGTCGGTGCGCGCCACTTCCAGCAGCAGGGCGGCGGCGGCCCGGTGCAAATCCAGTTCCGTGACCGGTTCCCGGGTGGTCTGGGGTTCGAACAGGCGGGCAATCCAATTCACGCGGCACGTTCCTCCTCGCTTAACAGAGTTTCCAGGGCGACCTGATCCGCGGCGAAGCGGCGGATGCCGTCACTGAGCAGGTCGTTGGCCATGGGGTCCTGATTCAGCGCCCAGCGGAAGCCCGCTTCGCTGATCGGTGTCCAGTCTTCATCCGGTTCCACGTCGGCGGCGTCCAGAGCCTGGGTCAGCGGATTCTCATCGGCGGCCAGGGTTTCCAGCAGGGCCGGGCTGATGGTGAGACGGTCGCAGCCAGCCAGGGCGCGGATCTGATCGGCATTGCGGAAGCTGGCGCCCATGACGATGGTTTCCAGTCCACGAGCCTTGAGCGTGCGGAAAATGCCGCATACCGACTGCACGCCGGGATCGTCGTCGATGTGCTGGATGTCGAGGCCGCGTTTGACATGCCAGTCCTGGATCCGGCCGACGAACGGGGAGATCAGCGTGGTGCCGGCTTCGGCGGCGGCCAGGGCCTGGGCCAGGGAGAACACCAGGGTCAGATTGCAGCGGGTACCTTCCTCTTCGAGGATACGGGCGGCCTCGATGCCTTCCCAGGTGGCGGCGATTTTGATCAGGATGCGATCCGGATCCACATCCAGTTCCCGGTACAGCGCCATCAGCCTCCGCGCCCGCTCCACCGTGGCGCGGGTGTCAAAGGACAGGCGGGCGTCGACCTCGGTGGAAACCAGGCCTGGAACATGCTCCAGCACCGCTTGCCCGGCGAGGCAGGCGTAGGCGTCGCTGCACCAGGTCAGGTCGTGGCCGCGGCCCATTTCCGTGGCCAGGCTCCGGGCCTGGGTCAGCAGGGACTGATAGCGGCTGTCCCGCGCCGCCGCCAACAGCAAAGAGGGATTGGTGGTGGCGTCACAGGGGGCGAGAGCGGCGATCATCTCCATATCGCCGGTGTCCGCCACCACGGTGGTCCATTGCTCCAGTTGCTGCCGCTGATTCGCCATGATCCGTCCCGTTAACCAAAAAAGTGAGTGAGCATTAGAGCATAAGAACCCGGGAAGGTTCTTTCCAGTGCATTCCTTAGCTCACGAGGGCCAGCGCTTCCTCGAACACCTTTGGGGTGGTGTCCGCTTTGTGCATGTTCTCGCTCAGATGACGGCGGTAGGCGCGGGCTCCGGGCTGGCCCTGGAACAGGTTCAGGGCGTGGCGCAGCACGTGCTTGGGATGACAGCCTCCCGCGTAGCGCTGCTCCAGATAAGAGAGGAAGGCCCGTGCCACCTGATGACGATCCGGTTGGGGCGCGGGATCACCGAACACGGTGGCGTCCAGACCGGCCAGGCACCAGGGGTTGCCGTAGGCTTCCCGGCCTATCATCAGACCATCCACCTGATCCAGATGGTGCAGCACGGAAGGCAAATCGCGCAGGCCGCCATTGAGAATGACCTCGAGATGCGGGAACGCCTGCTTGATGGCGTAGGCCCGTTCATAGATCAGCGGGGGAATTTCCCGATTCTCCTTCGGCGACAGGCCGCTGAGGATGGCCTTGCGGGCGTGGATGGTCAGGCTGCGGCAGCCGGCGGCGTCCATGCGGGCGACGAAGCGTTGCAGGAACGGATAGTCGTCCTGATCATCGATACCAATGCGGGTCTTCACCGTGACCGGCACCGGGCTGACCCGGGCCATGGCCTCCACGCAGCGGGCCACCAGATCCGGCTCGGCCATCAGCACCGCGCCAATCTTGCCCTGCTGCACCCGGTCCGAGGGACAGCCCACGTTCAGATTGATCTCGTCGTAGCCGTAGTCGGCGCAGATCCGCGCGGCTTCCGCCAACTGGGCCGGATCGCTGCCGCCGAGCTGCACCGCCACCGGGTGCTCGGTGTCGTCAAAGCCCAGCAGCCGCTCGCGATCGCCATGGATCACCGCCTGGGCCACCACCATTTCCGTATACAGCAGCGTATGACGGCTGATCAGCCGTGCCAGATAACGGTAGTCGCGGGTGGTGTAGTCCATCATCGGCGCGACGGAGAGCCTTCTATCCGGCTCGCTGCCGGTAAATCCAGAATTCATACGGTGTTCGCCGTTATTGCGGTGAGTTTTTCCCGAATCATCCTGATGAGGTTTTCACCGACGCCGGCGATGCTTTTGTTCTGCGAAACGACCTGAGCCCCCTCCATCAGGTAAGTGAACTCCATCGCCGCTTCTTTCGGCTCGGGCAGACCCGCCTCGGTACAGAGAGTCGCTAACCGGAGGAACTGGCGCTTTTTATGTTCTTCGATGAGTCGGCGGGCGGGATTGTCTGGTTCAGGTATTTCCGCCAAGGAATTGGTGAAAGGACAGCCCCTGTAAGAAGCAGTCGAAAGGTCATGCGCGATGAACTTGGCCAAGCCGAGAATCTGCGCCTTGGGGTCACCGGTGTACTGTGCCGAAAGCTCTTCGAAGACCTCGGAATATTTATCGACGAGCAATCGTAACCACTCAAGAACGAGCGCGTCTTTCGAATCGAAATGCCGGTAGAGGGTCATCTTGGTGGATTTGGCCTTTGCCGCGATGGCATCCACCGTAACCCGACTGATGCCTTCAGTAAGAAACAGCTCCTCGGCTGCATCGAGGATCCTTTCTCTGGGGGGCAACTGTGGAATTCGTTCGGGCCGCATGGTGTTCTCCGCTTGACAACGATACTTTTCAGTATCTTACTATACCTTACGGTATCGTTCGATACTGGCAAGTACAATCATACCGCTTTTGCCAGGTAAATGGCTCGGAGAATTTGATGAGAACCGCTGAATATGCCGAATACGATGCACTGGGTCTTGCTGAGCTGATCGCCAGCGGTCAAGTCACCCAAGCCGAAGTCAGTATCGCGGCGCTGTCCGCCATTGAGCAGCTCAATCCGAAGATCAATGCGTTGGTTGAGGTTTGGAGGAGTGAACCCCGGGCCGCTACTGGGCCGTTCAAGGGCGTGCCCTTTCTGGTCAAGGACTTGGGGCTTACTGCCAAGGGGCACCTGAATGAGCTGGGCAGTCGCTTGGCGGCCGGGTGCATCGCCGACGAGGACTCTAACCTGATGGTCCGCTTGCGGCAGGCAGGTCTGGTTACCATCGGCAGAACCACTACTCCGGAATTGGCTGCCAGTACAACCACTGAGTCGGTATTTTCGGGGCCGACCCGCAATCCATGGGATCTGAGCCGCAGCGCTGGCGGGTCTAGTGGCGGCTCGGCGGCTGCCGTAGCAGCCGGTCTGGTACCGGCGGCGCATGCTACGGATGGTGGTGGTTCCATTCGTGTACCTGCAGCCTCTACCGGACTATTCGGGCTTAAGTCCAGCCGCGGCAGAATTTCCATGGGGCCGGCGGTGGACGAGGTGTGGGCCGGGCTTGCCGTACACGGTGTGGTCAGTCGAACAGTGCGCGATAGTGCCGCTTTACTGGATGCCATCGAGGGCGGAGCCGTGGGTGATCCCTTTGAGATCGCCAAGCCGCGCCATTCCTATTTATCGGAAACCACTCGTGAACCTGGGTCGCTGCGGATTGGCCTTCTCCTGCATCCGCTGAGCAACAGTCGCTCCGTCGAACCGGTCGTAAACGCGACTCGCAATGTTGCGATCCAGCTCCAAGGCATGGGGCATAGTGTGGACGAGGTCTGTTTGGACATGGGGGTAAGCTGGGAAAGCTTTGTTGAAATGAATGCCCGGTTCTGGTCAGCAAATACGACTGCCTGGATCGACGCCATTGCTGCGGAAACAGGCCGACCCATTGATGCCGGCACGCTTGAGCCCGCCACTCTTTCGTTGCATCGGATGGGGCATCAACTCACCGCCACCGATTTGCTGGAGGCCATGCATTCAAGAAATCTTGTTACCCGCAGCATGGGTCATTTCTTCTGCAAATACGACATCCTGCTGAGTCCGACTCTGCCAGAGCTGCCCCCAGCAATAGGCAGCTATAACGTAGGTCAGGAGCATCTGGATGGTAGGAGCTGGATAGATCGCGTATTCAGCCACTCGCCGTTCGCCGCATTGGCGAATGTGACTGGATCCCCTTCTATGTCCATGCCGTTGGCGTTTGATCCGGAAACGGGTCTTCCTATAGGCATACAGTTCTCAGCGGGCTTTGGTCGAGAGGACATGCTGCTGCGTCTGGCGGGTCAGCTAGAGCGCGCTTTGCCTTGGGCTGCACGCAAACCTGAGGTATGGGCCGGAAAGTCATAGCACGGCTGCGTGCGATGGTCATTGTGGCCACAGTCCAGCGGCGGCGGCACGGACAGGCATTGGTCGGGCCGGGGCAAAGCCGGATCCGAGGTGGGAATAGCCGGCGCGGGCTGGTAGACTGCGCCGCTTTCCATGACGGGTAATGTCTGATTTTCATGTTGCATTCGTATTCCCCCGCCATCCTTGATGGCCTGACTCCGCCCTAGCGCGCGGATCTTCCGACACCCGGCAGGTGCTTCTCGCGCCGGCCCGACGGTGTTCATCCCCGGAACTTTCTGGTTCCCGCGGGACCGTTGTCCCGTATTCGCGATTTATCGCCTGTTTTTATGCCCAAATTGCTTCAGGCAATTTTTGTTGCCGCCTTTTGTGGTGTCGTTTTTTGCATACGTACATGGGGTTTTCCGTTAATGATTGCTTCCCTTAAAGAGCATTGGTTCAGCAATGTTCGCGCGGACGTGCTCGCCGGCATTGTCGTGGCGCTGGCGTTGATCCCCGAGGCCATCGCTTTTTCCATCATCGCCGAGGTAGACCCCAAAGTGGGTCTTTACGCATCGTTCTGTATTGCCGTGGTCACCGCCTTCGCCGGTGGCCGGCCCGGCATGATTTCCGCCGCTACCGGCGCCATGGCGCTGGTGATGGTGACTCTGGTCAAGGAGCATGGCCTGCAGTATCTGCTGGCGGCGACGATTCTGGCCGGGGTGCTGCAAATCGTTGCTGGCTTTCTGAAGCTGGGACAATTGATGCGATTCGTGTCCCGGTCGGTGATCACCGGCTTCGTCAACGCCCTGGCGATCCTGATTTTCATGGCCCAGCTCAAGGAGCTGGTGGACGTGCCGTGGCTGGTCTATCCGTTGGTGATCGGCGGTCTGGGGATTATTTATCTGTTTCCGTTGTTGACCAAGGCGGTGCCTTCGCCTCTGATCTGCATCATCGGTCTTACCGTGTTGTGCGTGGCCATGGGCTGGAACGTCCCCACCGTGGGGGACAAGGGGGACCTGCCAGACAGCCTGCCGGTATTCCTGCTGCCGGACATCCCTTTGACCCTGGAAACCCTGAAGATCATTTTTCCGGTGTCCCTGACGCTGGCGATAGTGGGGCTGCTGGAGTCCATGATGACCGCCGCCATCATCGATGAACTGACCGACACCGAGAGCAATAAGAATCGCGAGTGTAAGGGGCAGGGCATTGCCAACATCGTCGCCGGTTTCTTCGGTGGCATGGCCGGCTGCGCGATGATCGGCCAGTCCATGATCAATGTGAAATCCGGTGGCCGTACCCGCTTGTCCACGCTGGTGGCCGGTGTGGTGTTGCTGATCCTGGTGGTGTTTCTTGGCGATCATGTGTCGCGGATTCCGATGGCCGCGCTGGTGGCGGTGATGATCATGGTGTCCATCGGTACTTTCAGTTGGGAATCGCTGGTGAACCTGCGCCGCCATCCGCCCAGCAGCACCATCGTCATGCTGGCCACCGTGGTGGTCACCGTGCTCACTCATAACCTGGCCCTGGGGGTTGCCGTTGGCGTGGTGCTGAGTGCGCTGTTCTACGCCAATAAAGTCGGGCGGGTGTTTTATGTGCGTTCGGAACAGGACGCTCCCGGCGAACGTACCTACCATGTGGTGGGGCAGGTATTTTTCACCTCATCGGAACAGTTCCTGGATGCTTTCGATTTTCGTGAGGCCCTGGAAAAAGTGGTCATCGATGTACATCGGGCCCATTTTTGGGATATCACCGCTATTGGCGCACTGGACAAGGCGATCATCAAATTCCGCCGCGAAGGCACCAATGTGGAACTGATCGGTCTTAATGAGGCCAGTGCCACTCTGGTGGACAAATACGCGGTACACGATAAGCCGGACGCCGTGGAAAAACTGATGGGTGGACATTGAGGAAAATAACATGAGCAAAGTCGTTGCCTGTATTGATGGGTCAGTGGCCGCCAGCGCGGTATGCGATGCCGGGGTTTGGGCCAGCCGGCGCCTGGACGCGCCGCTGAAGCTGCTGCATGTGCTGGACCAGCAACGTTATCCGAGCACGCCCACGGACTTGAGCGGGTCCTTGAGCCTGGGCGCCCGTGAACATCTGATGGAAGAGTTGGCCGACCTGGACGCCCGCCGTAACCGGGTGGCCATGGAACAGGGAAAGTTGATGCTGGACGCGGCCAAGGCCCGGGCGATGGACAAAGGCATCGACGATCCGGAGTTGCAACAACGCCATGGCGACCTGTTGGAAAGCCTGCTGGCGCTTCAGGACGAGACCCGGCTGCTGGTGATCGGACGGCAGGGCACCGAACATCAGGGGGCGTCCGCCAAAGTGGGGGACAACGTGGAGCGGGTGGTCCGGGCGGTCTATCGGCCGATACTGGTGGTGCCCGAGACGTTCTCCGAGCCCGGGGTGATCATGCTGGCTTTCGATGGCAGTGATACTTGCCGCAAGGGGGTGGAAATGCTGGCCGCCAGTCCGTTGTTCCGTGGTCTGGACTGTCATCTGGTGACCGTCGATGATGGCCAGCATGCCCGTCACGAAGAGCTGGCCTGGGCCGGGGAGCGCTTGTCCGATGGCGGTCATCAGGTCTTCACCGCCATCCTGGAAGGTGAAGTGGAACCGGCGTTGCATCGTTATCAACAGGAGCATGGTATCGAGCTGCTGGTGATGGGCGCTTACGGCCATTCCCGTATCCGGGAATTCCTGCTGGGCAGTACCACCAATGAAATGCTGCGAGAGGCGAGGGTGCCGCACCTGCTGTTGCGCTGACCCCGGAGAAAGGAAAACAGCGGCGAGGTGGAGTGCCCCGCCGCGGCAGCGGTTTATTTCACCGTGATGGTGATTTCCTCGCTGGTGATGGAAGGCTCGAACGGCACGTGGCGGGCATCGCCCATGATCAGTTGCAGGGTATGTTCGCCCGGTGGCAGATCCAGAGTGGTTTCGGTCTGGCCGCCGCCGAAATGGCGCACGTTGTCATTACTGGGCAGAGGCTGATCCTCGTTCACCGCCTCCTTCAGATCCACCAGGAGGTGGTGGTGCCCGGTGTTGTCCTGGGTGACGCCGGCGGGGGCCACGCCCATGCCTTTGAGACCGAATTTCACGGTGACCGGCCCGGAGACGGTGTCACCGTCCTGCGGCGTGATGAAATACACTTCGGCTTCGGGCGGCGCGGGAGTGCGCTCGATGGCGGTGGCGAACGGTGCCAGCACCAGCAGCGCGGCGGTCAGTAGTACTTTCATTTCAGGCCCTCCTTGATTACGGCGAAGAAAGTAACAGCGTCAAAGCCGGCCAGTATGGATTGAATATCAGACGGACCGGATACAAAAAGGTCCTCCTGTTGCCGTTTTTTGTCAAATGAGGAAGGCGCTGTTCGACCGGCCCGCGGCGGGCGAATAGCATGTCGGCGTGCCGGCAAATGCCGTATAATGCCGCCTTTTTCCGGCCGTGGAGTTGTCATGACCGTTCGTACCCGGGTAGCCCCGTCCCCCACCGGCGATCCCCATGTGGGCACCGCTTACATTGCCTTGTTCAATCGTTGTTTTGCCCGTCAGCACGGTGGTCAGTTCATTCTCAGGATCGAGGATACCGACCAGGTGCGTTCCACCGCGGAATCGGAGCAGGCGATCCTGGATTCCCTGCGCTGGCTGGGGCTGGATTGGGACGAGGGGCCGGACGTCGGTGGCCCTCACGCGCCTTACCGTCAAAGTGAGCGCGGCGATATCTACCGTCAGTACGCCGAGCAATTGGTTCAGGCCGGCCACGCCTTCAAGTGTTACCGCAGCGCCGAGGAACTGGACACATTACGTGCCCGGATCAAGGAGAGCGGTGAAAACCGGGCGTTGAAACCCCGTGACCTTGAGCTGGATGAAGCCGAGCAGGCCCGCCGCGAAGCGGAAGGGGCGCCTTACGTGATCCGCATGCGGGTGCCGGAGGATGGCCGCTGCGCCATCGAGGATATGCTGCGCGGCACCGTGGAGCTGGATTGGGCCCTGGCCGACGCGCAGGTCCTGCTGAAATCCGATGGCCTGCCCACCTATCATCTGGCCAATGTGGTGGATGACCATCTGATGGGTATCACTCATGTGCTGCGTGGTGAGGAATGGCTGAACTCCGCTCCGAAACACAAGCTGCTGTATGAGTATTTCGGCTGGGACATGCCGGTGCTGTGTCACATGCCGCTGCTGCGTAATCCGGACAAATCCAAACTCAGCAAGCGCAAGAACCCCACCAGTATCAATTTCTATCGCCGCATGGGCTTCCTGCCGGAAGCGCTGGTGAACTACCTCGGCCGCATGGGCTGGTCCATGCCCGATGAACGTGAGCGCTTCTCTCTGAGTGAGATGGAAGCGGCTTTCGACATCAACCGCGTGTCCCTGGGCGGGCCGGTGTTCGATGTGGAAAAGCTGAGCTGGCTCAACGGCCAGTGGTTGCGGGACCTGTCCGATGAACAGTTTCTGCAACAACTGATGGGCTGGGCTTTCAATCGGGACTACGTGATGCAGGTGCTGCCGCACATCAAGCAGCGGGTGGAAACGCTGAGCGACGTGGTGGACAAGGCCGGCTTCTGTTTCTCCGGGATGCTCACCATCAGTGAACAGGATTTCGAGCATAAGCAGTACAGCACCGAGGATATGAAGGAATGGCTGCAGTTCTTCCTCTGGTCCTGTGAGGCTCAGCGCAGTTGGAACCGGGATAATCTGTTCGCCGATGCCAAGGCCCTGGCGGATGCCCTGGATGTGAAAATCCGTGACTTCCTGTTTCCGGTGTTCGTGGCCATCGCCGGCACCAGCGCCAGTTTTTCGGTGGTGGACAGCATGGCATTGCTGGGCGCCGATATCAGCCGGGCGCGATTGCGTCACGCGGTGGAGGTGCTGGGCGGGGTTTCCAAGAAGCAAACCAAGAAGCTGGAGAAGGCCTACGCCTCCTTGATTCGCCGGGCTGATTAAGATTGCAGCAATTTGACCAAGGGATGAACAGACGGGGCAAAAACCGTGAAAAACCGCCGCTAAGTGCTTGACAGGATAGGGCCCCTGGGTAGAATACGCCGCACCACACGGGACGCACATACCGGTGGTCACAATCTGGGGCTATAGCTCAGCTGGGAGAGCGCTACAATGGCATTGTAGAGGTCGGCGGTTCGATCCCGCCTAGCTCCACCAAATACGTCCCCTTCGTCTAGTGGCCTAGGACACCGCCCTTTCACGGCGGTAACAGGGGTTCGACTCCCCTAGGGGACGCCACTACAAAAACCCTCGCTCATTGAGCGGGGGTTTTTGCTTTGGGGCGGATACTCTTGCTGCCTCCTTAGCGAAAATCCCGCGACTTGATATTCAATTCCCGCAGCGCATCACCGGCGTCGATCAAGGCTCCCGCCATCAGGTGCACGATGCCTTCCGGACTGATTTCCAGAGTGCCTTTGACGATCACCAGAGGGCTGCGCAGCAGGGTTTTGCGGAACCGTTCCTGAATGGCATTCCAGATCACCACGTTGGTGTTGCCGGTCTCATCCTCCAGTGTCATGAACAGCGCGCCTTTGGCGGAGCCGGGTCTTTGCCGGTTGGTCACCAGCCCGGCGACCCGGATCAGTTGTCCCGGCCGGCCCCGCTTCAAGTCCCGTGCCCGGCGGCAGCCGCGAAAGCGAGGGAGATGGCGGACCAGGGCCATGGGATGCCGGCCCAGGGTCAGACCCAGGTGACGGTAATCCTGCAGCAGATCAGCGTGCTCCGAAGGGGCGTCGAGATAGACTCCGTCATGGTCCTTGCCGGCCCCGCGCTCCGTTTCAAGCAGTGGGCGCGGCGCTTCCAGTCCCTGGATTTCCCAGTGGCCCTGGTGGCGGTGGCCGCTGAGCGCGCGCAGTGCGTTACCGGCCACCAGCGCTTCCCGTTCCCGCTGATTAAGACGGGCCCGCCGACACAGATCACGCACGCTGCTGAAGGGGCGTTCGGCGCGGGCTTGTACCAGGCGCTCGGCGGCTTCCGGATTGAACCCTTTCAACTGACGAAATCCCAGCCGCAAGGCTGGCTGTACCCCGAGCTTTTGTCTTTGTGTCTCTTCCAGAGTGTGGTCCCAGTGGCTGTGCCGTACATCCAGGGGGCGCAGTTCAATGGCGTGGCGGCGCGCATCCTGGAGAATTTGCGAGGGGCTGTAAAAGCCCATCGGCAGGCTGTTGAGCAAGCCGCAGTAAAAGGCGCTGGTGTGATGGCGTTTGAGCCAGGCGGACACATACACCAGCAGGGCGAAACTGGCGGAGTGGGATTCCGGAAAACCGTAGCCGCCGAAGCCCTTCATTTGCTCGAACAGGCGTTGGGCATAGTCCTCGCTGTAGCCGTTGGCGCGCATGCCCTGGATCACCTTGTCCTGGAACTGCATCAGCTCGCCGCTCTTGCCCCAGCGGGCCATGGCCCGGCGTAACTGATCCGCCTCGCCGCCGGAGAATTTCGCCGCCACCATGACCAGTTGGATCACCTGCTCCTGAAAGATGGGGATGCCCAGGGTGCGTTTCAGTACCGCTTCCACTTTCGGGTCCGGGTAATCGGGTTCTTCCAGACCGTCGCGGCGGCGCAAATAGGGATGCACCATGTCGCCCTGAATCGGGCCGGGGCGGACGATGGCCACCTCGATCACCAGATCGTAGAACTTGCGTGGCCGCAGCCGTGGCAGCATGTTCATCTGTGCCCGGGACTCCACCTGGAAGACCCCCAGACTGTTGCCCTTGCAGAGCATGTCGTAGGTGGCGGGATCCTCGGTGGGGATGTCCTGCATGATCAGCGGCCGGCCGCGGTAGTGACTGACCAGATCCAGGGTTTTGCGGATCGCGGTGAGCATGCCCAGGGCCAGTACATCCACCTTCATCAGCCCCAGGGCTTCCAGATCGTCCTTGTCCCATTGAATCACGGTGCGATCGGCCATGGCGGCGTTTTCCACCGGCACCAGCGTGGGCACCGGATCGCGGGTAATGACGAAACCACCCACATGCTGGGACAGATGCCGGGGAAAGCCGACCAGTTCAAACACCAGCGCCCGGTACTGCCGTCCCAGGGCGGTATCGCCCAGACCCACTTCACGGAACCGCTCCTGCAGATCGGCGGGTTTGTCCCACCAGGCCAGATTGGCGCTGAGCCGCTCGATGATCGACAGATCCACGCCCAGCGCCCGGCCCACGTCGCGCACCGCCGAGCGGGTGCGGTAATGGATCACGGTAGCGGCCAGGGCGGCGCGGTCCCGGCCATATTTGCGGTACAGGTACTGCATCACTTCCTCGCGGCGCTCGTGCTCGAAGTCCACGTCGATGTCCGGTGGCTCCCGCCGTTCCTTGGAAATGAAGCGCTCGAACAGAAGCTGGCTGCGGTCGGGGTCCACTTCGGTGACGCCGAGGCAGTAACACACCGCGGAATTGGCGGCGGAACCGCGTCCCTGGCAAAGAATGCCCTGGCCACGGGCGAAGGCGACGATGTCGTGGACGGTGAGAAAGTAATGGGCGTATTCCAGTTCGCGGATCAGCGCCAGCTCCCGCTCCAGCAGGGCCTGTACGGAGGCGGGTACGCCATCGGGATAACGTCGCGCGGCGCCTTGATGGGTGAGGGCGGCCAGATAATCGTCGGCGTTCTGACCCGGCGGCACGACTTCTTCCGGATACTGGTAGCGGATGTCGTCCAGCTTGAACTCGCACTGATCGGCAATCCAGGCCGCCTCGCGAAGCAAGGGCTCTGGATAAATACCGGCCAGGGTCTCCAGCGAACGCAGGTGCCGCTGATCATTCTGGAACCGGCGACGGCCCAACTCGTACACCGAAGTGTTCAGCCGCAGCGCGGTGAGGACATCCTGCAGCCTTTGCCGCTCGGCGCGATGATAATGCACATCGTTGGCGGCGCTCATGGCCAGATCGAAACGTTGCGCCAAGGCCAGACAATATTGATAGTGCAGGGCGTCGTTACGATCCTGCAGCAGTTCGCAGGCAAGCCAGAAGCGATCGCCGAAATGGGCCTGGAGCAAGGAGGCATGATGGGGATCGCGGCCATCGCCGGCGGGGAACCACAGACACAGGGCATGGCGCTCCAGCCGTGTCAGATCCCGCCAGTGCAGTTGGTATTTTCCTTTTTCCGCCCGTCGCCGTCCCTGGGTGATCAAGGTGGCGATTTCACCGTAGGCACGCCGGTTCCTGGCCAGTAATACCAGATGCAGAGCGCCTTGATCGGTTTCCAGGTGGAAAGCGCTGCCAATGATCAGTTTCAGGGCGGTGCCGCTGTCGTCCCGCAATGCCTTGTGCGCCCGCCAGGCCCGCACTACTCCGGCCAGGGAGGCGTCATCGGTGATCGCCAGAGCCCGGTAGCCCAGTTCGTGGGCACGTTGCACCAATTCTTCCGGCTGGCTGGCGCCGGTGAGAAAGCTGAAGGCGCTGGTGCAGTGTAGTTCGGCGAAGGGCAGGGCGTCCGGGGTCATGGGTGACTCCCCGGCACCTCTCGGTCCCGCCGTCGAGGGATGGACATCAACCTGACGTTAACGTTAACTGGAGTGCCCGTTTCATTCGTTTGCCTTGGGATACCACCATGACTCTGAATAACAAACGCTTTCCCATACCGGAAAGTCTGGACAACCTGCCGGAAGACATTCGCGAGGTGATTCTTGGCGTGCAGGAAAAAGCCGGCTTCGTGCCCAACGTGTTTCTCATGCTGGCCCGCCGTCCGGCGGAATTTCGAGCTTTTTTCGCCTATCACGATGCTCTCATGGAACGCGAGTCCGACACCCTGAGCAAAGCGGAAAAGGAAATGATCGTGGTCGCCACCAGTGCCCGGAATCACTGTCTGTACTGTGTGGTGGCCCATGGCGCTTTGCTGCGGATCTACAGCAAGAATCCGTTGGTGGCGGATCAAGTGGCGATCAACCACCGCACCGCGCCGATCAGCGAGCGTCATCGGGTGATGCTGGATTTCGCGTTTCATCTGGCGCTGGAACAGGGGGAGATGAACGATCAATGGGAGGCCCGCCTGGCGGAAGTGGACTTCACCACCGAGGACATGTGGGATATTGGCGCCATCGCCGCGTTTTTCGGCATGTCCAATCGCATGGTCAATCTCACCGGAACACCGCCCAACGAGGAGTTCTACCTGATGGGACGGGTGCCACGGCAATAAAGGGAACAGGGCATCAGAAGAAACCATGCAGCCACCACTGCTGCCGGGCATCCTGGAACAGCCAGCAACATTCCCCCTGGGGATGATGCGCCAGCCGATAGTGGCGGGGCATCGTTCCCCTCCAGGGCTGGCTGAAACGCTCCTGTTGCGGAAACAGCCGCAGAGGCTGTCCCCGCCACACCGGCACCCCGTTGTCCTGGTGCAGTCTCAGCGGCGATTCCAATAACCACAAGGGGCGGTCCTGATCCGCCTGATCCTGTTCAGGCTCCCGTGGTTTCACGCCGAACGGCGGCTGACGGCATTCGCTGTATTCCGGCAGATGGTCATCGGCCAGAGCCGGGCGATAAAGCGCCAGCCCCGGAGTGTCCACCAGCTTTTCCAGCAGGCCGCTCAGCGGAGCGCGGGCTCCGGGCTCCGGAAACAGGGCGGCAAGGCCGGGGTTCAATGGCCGTGGCCGGCTGGTATCCAAACCCAGTCCCAGCACCGCGCCGTCCAGAGGCTGGTGCTCCAGGCGCCGCAGGCTCAGATCGAGCCAGCCGGCGGCGTCATGGGCTGGCCGGGCCCGGCGCACCAGCAGGGTGTGCCGTTCGCGATTGTCCAGACGCAAATGCCAGCGTATCGCCAGCACCTGCTCCTGATAGCGCCTCAGGTGTTGCTCCATCTGCTCAAGCAGCGCCGCCATGGGGATTTTGAGCAGGGCCTGGTCGTTTATCGGATCATCGAATTGTTGTTGTTCCCGGAATGGTGCTGGGGCGGGAATCGCCCGGCGCACGTCCGCTTTCTCTCCGAGCAGGCGTTGCAGCCAGTCCAGAAAGGAAGTGCCGAATCGTTTGCCGAGCGCGGCCCGCGGCAGTGCGAACAGGTCGCCGAGGGTATGAAAGCCAGGGGCCCGCAGACGTTCTTTCACGGCGTCTTCCAGGGCCAGGGTGTCGATCGGCAAGGTCGCCAGCCAGGCCTGGAACCGGCTGCGTTCCGGCAGGTGTTCAAGAGTAGGCAGCTCGGTGAGATGCCAGGCCGCCAGCGGCGTGGGACCAAGGCCCAGATGGCTGGTTAGCGGGCAGTGCAGGCGGTATTGGTCCACTCGTGACAGCAATCCACTGAAACCGCCGAACAGGCTCAGGCAGCCGCCGACTTCCAGCAGCAGGGTATGGGGCGGCGCCAGGCATACTTGTGGCGTCATGGCCAGCAAGTGACGGGCCTCCCGCAGCAAAGCCCGTTCCTCCCGCTGGGGATTGGCTTGTTGCACCTGGAGGTCGTCGCATAAAGCACGGGCCGTGCCCAGGCGTAATCCGGCGCTCACTCCGGCGCCACGGGCGGCGGCATTGGCCAGGGTGATCCGTTGCTGCCGCACCAGTACACGGGGCTCGGGGCTGGGGCCATCCACGGCTTCCAGAGCCAGCAAGGGAAAATGCAGGGCCAGCCACAAGGGGGGATTCATGGATGGACCTCCGATGTTGGCGCCGGCAGCGCCAGCGGAGAGGGCGCCGTCGCGGTCCCCGGGCGGCGGGTCCGGGTGGCCATGGTGGCGCAGGGCGGTGGGGGGTGGCGCAGGTGCTCGGGCAGCACCACCAACCGGCATTGCTGACCGTGGCGGCCACCGGGCTGCTTGCCAACGGTGACGCTCAGTTCGCCGGGCTGATCGACGTCCAGCAACAGACGCAGGGGCGCCGGGCTGGGCTGTTTCGAGGCCCGTCGCGGGCGCACCAGCAGAAACAGACAACGGCCCTGCTGCGCGGCCATGTGCAGGCGGCGCAGAGTCCCGGTGGGCAGGGCACCTCCCGGTGCCCACAACACCAGGCTGTCCAGAGTATCGCTGGAGGCGGCTTCCAGGCAGGCACGCAACAGTGTGGAGCGTTCCCGGGCCTGTAGCACCAGGATTTGCTCCAGCGGCAACCCGGCCCGCTTCAAGGCGGTGGCGGAAGGCCGGGCCGGGGGGTTGGCAATGATGCGGGCGCCGTCCTCTCGGCGACGCAACAGGGGCAACAGCAAGTGCAGCAATGACGGACAGGGCAGTGGACAGAGCAGTTCCACCAGCCCCTGGTTGGGCCAGCCACCTTGCCAGAGCAGGCGGTCCAGGGCCGGGAAACCGGTGTGCCGGCGTTCTTCGCGGGCCGCTCCCCGGCCGGGGCCTTGCCAGGTGTCCTGGCGACGAAGCAGTTGTTGCAGGGCGTCCATATTCTCGTTGAAACCGGCCATGAAGGTCTATCCGGGATACTGTTATTATGTACAGTATCCCGGTGTGCCGATCGGGTCAATCCGTCCGCCGTTTGGTATACATGTTGTCTCCCTCTCCGGGGATGACTATGTTGGGAGCTTGATTCCCTTCCGTGAGTGCGACCATGACACAACAATACAGCGCCCCGCCGGGGCCGGAATGGCTGCAACAGGGCTTGGCGCGCCGCCGTTTTCTCCAATGGACGCTGGCCGCCAGTGCCGTGATGGCGGGTGTCGCCGCGGGCGGATTTTTCTGGTTGCGCCGCTCCCCCCTGGACCAGCGGCGGATACCGGATTGGGCCGGCGAACTGAGTGCTCGGGAATTTCTGCTGTTCGATCGTTGCCGGCGGGTGCTATTGCCCACCGAAGGGCGGGACCTGCCGGATACCGAAACCGTGCCGGTGGTGGCCAACGTGCAGCGCACACTGTCGTTGCTGGCGCCGGCACCGCGCCAGCAACTGTCGCAGGGACTGGGATTGTTCGATAACGCCGCGGTGTTCCGCCATGGCCGCCGCTTTGTCGATCTCGACGACGAAACGGCGCGGGATTATTTCGATCGTTGGGGGCGGGGGCTGGTGTTGCAACGGACTCTGGCCACGGTGATCAAGCAACTGGTGTACAGCGCTTATTGGCGCGACGAACGTACCTGGCCGGCTCTGGAATTCGACGGTCCGGTTTCGGATCGCTGGGGATTGGCATATCTGGGGAACGCGCCGATGCCGGAGGAGCAGGGGAATGTACAGACGGGAGTGCCGGAATGACAACGGCACTTTGGCGGGACTCCGGTCTGGCGGTAACCCAGGCGAAGGACATCCATGAGCCGCGATTGAATTTGCAGGCGGATGTGGTGGTGGTCGGCTCCGGCGCCGGCGGTGCCGTGGTGGCCTATGAACTGGCACGGCGCGGCAAACGGGTACTGGTGCTGGAAGCGGGGCCCTATGTGCCGTCGCGGGATTTCAGCGAACGCTTCCCGGAGGCCATGGAGCAGCTTTATCAGGACCACGGAGGACAGACCAATCGCAGTGGCGATCTGCTGATCCTGCAGGGGGCCTGTGTCGGCGGCTCCACCGTGGTCAATGCGGGCGTCTGTTTCCGTACCCCGGACTTCATTCTGCGCGACTGGCGGCGGGATTTCGGACTCACCGGTCTCACCAGCGACAGCATGAGGCCCTATTTCGAGCGGGTGGAAAAACACCTGGGCGTGCATGAAAACGGTGAACATGAGATTGCCGCCCATGCCCGTCTGATCAGGGCCGGTGCCGACAAGCTGGGCTGGTCGGTGAAGCCATTCCAGCGCAATATTCGCGATTGCGCGCTCACCGGGCACTGCCTGTCCGGCTGCAAGACCGAGCGCAAGCAATCCATGCTGGTCAGTTATCTGCCCTGGGCGGTGGCCCACGGCGCGCGCATTTTCTCCGACACTCGCGTCACCGGGATTCTCTCCGATAATGGTCGCGCCACCGGCGTCCGTGCCCAGGTCACCGGCATCGATGGTGAACCGGTGGCAGAGATGACGGTGACGGCGCCACGGGTGGTGCTGGCCGCCGGGGCGGTACAAACGCCGCTATTGTTGCTGCGCAGCGAATTGGCCAATGGCTCCGATCAGGTCGGGCGTCACTTCGCCTGCCATCCGTCGCTGTACGTCAGCGCCCGTTATCCGCAACCGGTGCACGCCTGGCGCGGTGCCATGCTCGGGGTCTACGTGGACCAATTCATGGCCCCGGAGGACGGCGGTTTCGTGCTTGAGGACGGTGGTGCCGGGATCGTGGAACTGTCGATGACGGCGGAACCGGGCACCGGCGCGCCGTTCATGGATTTCATGGGAGAGGCCCGTTATCTGGCCGGGCTGGTGACCCTGATTCACGATCACAATGTGGGCCGGGTGCACTGGGACGGGGACAATAAGGTCATCGATTACCAACTGGACGATATTGACTTCCCGTCCATGAAGAAGGCGCTGAAAGCCGCGGCACGCCTGCATCTGGCCGCCGGGGCGGAGCAGGTCCATGTGCCCACCAGTGAACCGCTGATAATACGTCGGGAAACGGACATCGATCCGATGGTGGAGGGCCTGGAGAACCAGCCGCACCATCTGCGCATGGTCAGCTATCATCCCCAGGGCAGTTGCCGCATGGGCGCGGATCCTGCCACCAGCGTAGTGGCGGAAAGTGGAGAAACCCATGAAGTGTCCGGGCTCTACATCGCCGATGCCAGCCTGCTTCCGACCTCGATCATCGTCAATCCGCAGATCACGGTTTACGCTCTGGCGACCCGCATCGCCGAGGCTATTGCTGCATCAGCCTGACGCGGTGCACGGTGCCGGGCACCTTGTAGTCGAGAACGTCCTGTTCCCGGAGCATGCACACGCCATGTTGGGGGTTGAGGCGGCACCAGCGGGTCTGGTCGCCGCCACCGGGCACCACGCTGAAACGGGTGGCGTAACCGCTTTCCTCATTCAGGCCCACCCACAGCTGGTTGAAACGCCAGCCGCATAAAGGGTCATCGAAGCGGTCCAGATAGACCGTCATGCGATAATTCAATCCTTGCGGTTCCAACGGCACATCGGTGCCCACCTGACGCAGGGGACACTCCGGTTTGCTGGGCACATACAAGGCTTCCACCCGCACCTCGCTGGCCGGCAGCGCCGGTTCGATATCCAAGAGATAGAACCAGGTCTGGGCGGGGGCGGTGTTCAATTTCGGAGTATGGGGGGCAACGGTGACACAGGCGCCGAGCAGGGCGCTCAGTGTCAGCGGCAGGATGATGCGGAGGCCGGAACGAACGGTGGAGGAAGCGGCGCTTTCCATGGCTTTCCCTGTGCGATGATCGTGACAACGCGGTGACGTAAAGATCTTGAATGGGCTGTTAGGCTATCATTGCCATTCGCGGCTGTCGCGCCGCAAATCCACACAGGAGAAACCATGACTGACGCGAACACACGTCCGCTGCGGGACGCTTTTGGTTACCTTTGCCCCCTGGATACCCGTTGGTCCGACAACGATCTGTACGGCCATGTCAATAACGTCACCTACTACAGCTACTTCGATTCCACCATCAACCGCTACCTGATCGAGCAGGGCGGTCTGGATATTCATCAGGGTGATGTGATCGCCTATGTGGTCAGCTCCGGCTGTGAGTATTTCGAGGCGGCGGCTTATCCGGAGTCCCTGGCGGTGGGCATGCGCGTGGACAAGTTGGGTAACAGCTCGGTGCGTTATGGCCTGGCGGTGTTCGGCGCCGAGGGCGCGGCCAAGGCCCTGGGCCATGTGGTGCATGTGTTCGTCAATCGTGAAAGCGGCCGCCCCGTGCCGATTCCGGAACCGCTGCGTAAAGCGCTGGAAAAGCTGGCGTAACAGACTGGACGGGAAGGGGCTGGGGGCCTCTTGCCAAGGAAGGAGAGCCGGGGGGCAGCGTCCCAGGACACGGGAGAAGCACGGTCCTGGGACGCTGCCCCCCGGCTCTCCACGAGCTCTGAAATCGTTCGCTTCGAATCACCCCCGGCTACGAAACCGCTGTGGGAAGAGGCCCGGGCGGCGCTCCGCTTGGCAGCGAATGGACGTGAAGGTAGGCCAGCGTGTCGCACAATGATCGGACTGATCCGCCATTATGGGGCAAGCAGAGGTTCACGGACCGGGTTTGATTATGCCCGACGGGATAAGGATGTGACGTTGATGAGAGCGAGAAAGCTGGGAAGCGCGTTGTTCAAGCTGCTGTTCGCGCTGGTGTGCGCGGCGTTGGTGGTTCATCAAACGTGGGAATGGATTGAACTGTCGCGTCACGGACGGCAGGTGACGGGCACGGTGATGGACTATCGGCTGTGGACGCACGGACGGTTCGAAAGATACGAAAGTCACCGGCACACTATCGAGTACGCGGGCCACGAAAAGCAGTTCGATTTACCTGAACCACTGGCCGAGGGAACACCGGTGACAGTGCTTTATTCGGTCAGGGAACCGGACGTGGCCAGGGCAAGAACGGCGACAGCACCGGCGCCGCTGTGGCGTTACATATTGCACAGCGATGACGATGGGGGCTGGGTGATCTTGTTGTTCGTCGGCATGGCCCTGGCGGGCGGGTACTGGGGAACGCGGGAGCTGCTGTCGCTGCGGCGGCGCTGAGCGTCCGCGAATGATCTGGTATCACGGCAAGGCGGAAGAGAACCACAGTTCGGCGATGACGTAATACTCCTGCCCGAATGGCAGATCCTTCAGTAAAAAGCCCACTTCCGGCTCCTGGCCGGGAAACCGTTCCGGCGGGTCGGGCCGCTGCATATCATCCTCGTAAATAAACCGTACCGGTGTGTCGAAACCGTCCAGAAAGCGTAATCGGGCGCGCAGGGCAAAGCCCTTTCCGGTATCAAACCATAGGGTGTTGTTCCGTGGCACTGTGCTGCCACGCATGGCCTGCTCCGCGTCATTGAGTACGCCGTCCACCACCGCTTCCCGCGCGCCGGTCCAACTGGTACGCAGGCGCGCCCCTTGCAGCCGATAGCCATCCACCGTGATCCGGGCGCTGGGTTCGCGCAACACGGTGGCGGCCACGGCCGGCAGGGTAAAGCGGCTGTGTACCACCACGCTGTCGGCGCCGACGATGAAATAGTTATGCACGGTGAGCACACGCAATCCCGCTACCCGTACCCGGGTGGTGGCGTATACCAGCGTCGCCAGCGGGCCGGTGATGACCTGCCGGATCACCGGGTCCAGGTTGTCGTTGTCCAGAGTGACCCGCGCGTTACGTAACAACAGGCCAGCGCTGAGTCTCAACTTCAGGCCATCCAGTAAGGTGCCTTCACCGTTCCAGCCTTGATAAGTGAAATCACCCCAGCGGAACAGATTGTCGTCAACAAAGGCGAGCCGGAAGCGGTCGCCCCTGATCGCCAAGGGCGCGCGTTCGAGCGTGGCCGCCGGAGCGAAAGTGGCGCGGGGCCGGGCTCGCAGAACATAGAAAACGCCGTCGCCGTGGGCAATGGGCAGCGTGGCAAGCACCTCCGCCGGCAAGGGCATGGGATGAACCTCTCCGGCGTCCCCGGAGCGCAACAGCAAACGGTCTCCGGCGGCGACCCGGTCTACCGGAATATCCCGGCGCGCGTCATGATCTTCCTGGAAATAGGGTTGATGGCCCAGGGTCCAGGGCAGCCACTGATGCCGCACTTCATGAAAAGCGCCGTCCCGGTAGTGGACCAGCATCAACTGATCCCGGGCCGCTCCAATCAGTGGACTGTGTTCATCGATGGGTAGAGTAAGCAGGGCGGCGTGGGCGGGAAGGGAGAAAAGAAATAACAGCAGGCAAGCCAGCCCGCGCCGCCCGCATTGCCCACATAAAAACAGCAACGCGGACGGCGTGGAGGCTGGCAACGGCTTATTCCGCCAGTTCCGGCCGGTTGGCGAAATGCGCCAGCGCATCCGGATTGGCCAGGGCGTTGCGGTTGCGGACTTCGCGTCCATGGACGATGTCCCTGACCGCCAGTTCCACGATCTTGCCACTGACAGTGCGGGGAATCTCCGGCACTTCCAGAATCACCGCCGGCACATGGCGCGGGCTGGCGCCGTCGCGGATGGTCTGGCGAAGGGTTTGTTTGAGATCGTCATCCAGGACCGCGTCCCCGGCCATCACCACGAACAGCACCACGCGCACATCGCCCTGCCATTGCTGGCCGATCACCACCGCCTCGCGAATCTGTGGCAGGGTTTCCACCTGGCGGTAGATCTCGGCGGTGCCGATGCGTACGCCGCCGGGGTTGAGCACGGCGTCGGAGCGGCCATGGATGATCAGGCCGTCGTGACCTTCGTGGGCAACGGTTTCGGCATAGTCGCCATGGGCCCAGATGTCCATGCCAAGGGAGGCGAAACGCTCGAAGTAAGCATCCTGGAAACGCTGGCCGTCCGGGTCGTTCCAGAACGCCACCGGACAGCATGGGAACGGCGTGCGGCACACCAGCTCGCCTTTTTCTCCGCTGACCGCCTGGCCGTCGTCGTCGAACACCGCCACATCCATGCCCAGCCCCAGACATTGCAGTTCACCGCGATAGACCGGCAGCATGGGATTGCCGAGCGCGAAGGTGGAAATGATGTCGGTGCCGCCAGAAATCGAGCTGACCAGCAAATCCGGTTTCACTTTCTGGTAGAGGAAATCATAACTTTCGTGAAGTAACGGAGAGCCGGTGGAATACAGTACCCGCAAGGTTTCCAGACTATGGCTCTTGATCGGTTCAATGCCGGCCTTTTCCACCGCCTGCACGAATTTGGCGCTGGTGCCGAAGTGGGTGACGCCCTCGGTGTCGATCAGATCGAACAGCCGGGAAGCGTCCGGGTAGGCTGGGTTACCGTCGTACAACACCAGGGTGGCGCCGCTCTGCAGACCGCCCACCAGCCAGTTCCACATCATCCAGCCGCAGGTGGTGAAGTAGAACAATACATCATCGGCGCCCAGGTCGCCGTGCAGCCGGTGCTCCTTGGCATGCTGGATCAGCGTGCCGCCGGCGCCATGGATGATGCACTTGGGGGCGCCGGTGGTGCCGGAGGAATAGAGAATGTACAGCGGATGGTCAAAGGGCAGGGCGGCAAATGCCGGCGCCGGCCCGGCGGCGTCCAGCCACTCACTCCAGGGCAGGGCCGCATGCACATTGCTGGCCTTGCCGCGGCCGGGAATCACCACCAGCAATTCCGGTTTCAGTTGTTCGCGCAGGGTTTGCAGGCGCTCGCCCAGGTCGATCCACTTGCCGTTGTACTGATAGCCGTCGCAGGCGAACAGCACCTTCGGTTCGATCTGGCCGAAACGGTCGAGCACGCCCTGGACGCCGAAATCCGGAGAGCAGGACGACCAGATCGCGCCAATCCAGGCGGCACCGAGCGCGGCGATGATGGTCTCGATGCGGTTGGGCATATAGCCGGCCACCCGGTCGCCGGGACGCACGCCAGCATCGTGCAACTGAGCCGCCACCTGGCCGGCGGCCACGCGCAATTCGCTGTAGCTGATTTGGTGCCGCTGACCGGCCTCGTCCACGCTGATCAGAGCGGTGTGATCGTCATGACGGGGCAGCAGATTTTCCGCTGCATTCAGGCGGGCCTGGGGAAACCAGCGGTGGTCACGGAAGCGTTCGGCCCGCTCCAGCACCTCGGCGCCTTTTTCGCCTTGCAGTGCGGAGAAGTCCCAAACCAGATTCCAGAACGCTTCCGGTTCGTTCACCGACCATTGGTGCAGGGCCCGATAGTCCGGCAGGGGCAGGCCGGACAGGGCACGGGCTTGCTGCCAGAAACGGTTCAGCGCACTGTGTTGCAGGCGCTGTTGATCCGGTTGCCAAAGCGGTTGTTGATCAAGGGTTGTCATTCTTGCTCCACTTCAAACTCCACCAGCAGGGTGCCCTCGCTGACACTATCACCGGCGCCCACGTTGAAACCATGAACGATGCCGTTGCCGCCGGCGCGCAGGGTGTGCTCCATCTTCATGGCTTCCAGTGTAATCACCGCGTCACCGGCGGCAACGCGGTCACCGGGGTTCACATGCAGGGCGACGATGGTGCCGCTCATGGGGGCGGTGAAATCGCCGTGTCCGGCATCGTGCCCGCTTTCCCGCGCCGGATGCAGGTCTACCGCATAGTCCTGACCGGCCACGAACAACCACAACCGTTCTCCTTGGTCGACGAAGCGTCCGGAAAAGGTCATATCGCCAATGGCCACATCGTCAACGAGTGTGCCGCCATCGATGCCGAGATGGAAGCGCCCGCCATCGATGCCGAGATGGAAGCGCCCGCCATCGCTGTGGAACTGGAAGGGCAGAGGGACGCCGTTCACGCTGGCCTGATTGTCCTCAAGGATCACGATCAGATTCTCGTCCAGCACTTTGAGCGGCACCAGAGTCTGGCGCCGGCCTAACGGCCGCCAGCCGTTCAAGGCCTGCCAGGGATCGCTGCCGGTTGCCGGCCGTTGTACCACCAGCGCCGCGGCGGCCACCGCCAGAGCCGGTACCGGCACGCTCACCGGTTCCAGCAGATGCGGATGTTTTTCCAGCAGGCGGGTGTCCAGCTCCGCCTGGCTGAACGGCTCGCTGCTCAGCACCCGGTGCAGAAAGGCACCGTTATGGTGAATGCCTCCGAGCATCAGGTTTTCCAGGCCGAGCACCAGACGGCGGCGGGCCTGTTCCCGGTCGGCACCGTGGCAGATCAGCTTGGCGATCATCGGATCATAGTGATCACTGACCGTGTCGCCGGCCTCGAAGCCGGCGTCCACCCGCACGCCTTCCGGCCACACCAGGGGCTGCAGAGTGCCGGAAGAAGGCAGGAAATGCTGATAGGGGTTTTCCGCGTAGAGACGCACTTCCATGGCGGCACCGTGCCGCTGGATCTGGTCCTGGCGTTTCGGCAGCGCGCGCCCTTCGGCCACGGCGATCTGCCAGGCCACCAGATCCTCGCCGGTGATCATCTCGGTAACCGGATGCTCCACTTGCAAGCGGGTGTTCATCTCCATGAAGAAGAACTCGCCGTTGGGCGCCAACAGAAATTCCACGGTGCCGGCGCCGACATAGTCGATGGCGCGGGCGGCCTGCACCGCCGCTTCGCCGAGCCGTTCACGCAGCGCCTCGTCCAGCCCCGGGGCGGGAGCCTCCTCGATGATTTTCTGGTGACGGCGCTGTACCGAGCAGTCCCGCTCGAACAGATGCACGGCGTTGCCGTGTTGGTCGGCGAACACCTGCACTTCCACGTGACGGGCGGTGGGCAGGTAGCGTTCCAGCAGCACCCGGTCGTCGCCGAAGGCGCCGCTGGCCTCGCGGCGAGCGGAGGCCAGCGCTTCGTCGAAGCGATCCGCGCTTTCCACCACGCGCATGCCTTTGCCGCCGCCGCCGGCCACCGCTTTGATCAGCAATGGGAAACCGACCCGTTCCGCTTCGCTCGCCAGAGTGGCATCGTCGGCGCTTTCCTGATCGAATCCGGGCAGCACCGGCACCTTGTTTTCACTCATTAACTGCCGGGCGGCGGCCTTGTCACCCATCACCCGGATGGCGTTGGCGCCGGGGCCGATGAAGATCAGGCCGGCCTCGTCGCAGGCGGCGGCGAACCCGGTGTTCTCCGACAAAAAGCCGTAACCGGGGTGCACCGCCTGGGCGCCGGTGGCGCGGGCGGCGTCGATCACCTTACCGATATCCAGATAACTGTCCCGGGCCGGCGCCGGCCCGAGACAAACGGACTGATCCGCTTCACGGACATGGGGCAGCTCGGCGTCGGCTTCGGAATAGACCGCCACGGTACGGATACCTTGTTCGCGACAGGTTCGGATAATGCGGCGGGCGATCTCTCCGCGGTTGGCGATCAGCAGTGTGGTGATGTTGGTCATTCTTATATCAGCCCTTTCATGGATCTGTTTATGACACTCCCGGGATTCGACAACCCCCGGGGTTCCGTGGTCACCAACGAATCAGGAGGCGCTCCAGGCCGGCGCGCGTTTTTCGAGGAAGGCGGCGAGCCCTTCCTGGCCTTCGTCTCCGGTGCGCAGGCGGGCGATCAGTTCGGCGGTATAACCGATCAAGTTCTCGTCCAGTGGCTGCTCGTCGCTGCGCCGTACCAGATCGCGGGCCTCCAGCTGAGCTTCCGGAGCGCCTTTCAAAAGAGCGTCAACCAATGCCTCCACGGTGGCGTCGAGCTGATCCTCGGCCACCACTTCGTGGACGATGCCCAGTTCCCTGGCGCGTGGCGCGGCGATCACTTCGGCGGTCATGAAATAGCGGCGTGCCTGACGGGGGCCCAGCGCGCGTACCACATAAGGGGCGATTACCGCGGGCAGAATGCCGAGCTTGACCTCGCTCAGACAGAAGCGCGCGTTGTCCGCCGCCACCGCCATATCGGCGGCGCAAATCAATCCCAGCGCGCCACCGAAGGCCGCGCCCTGGACCCGGGCTATGACCGGCTTGCCGGCCTGATCGATGCGCGCCATCAGCGCTGCCAGCCTTAACGCATCGCGCTGATTCTCTTCATGGTCCAGTTGGCCCATGGCTCGCATCCAATTTAGATCGGCACCGGCGGAGAAGTGTTTGCCGGCGGCATCGAGCACGATGACTCGGGCCTGGTCGTCGGCACCGGCCCGGTCGAAAGCGTCGATCAGGGACTCGATGACGGTGTTGTCGAAAGCGTTGCTTTTTTCCGGCCGGTTCAGGGTGATGCGGGCCACCGGCGCTTGCAGGGTCAGTTCTACACTCATGATTACATCCGGAATACGCCGTAGCGGGTGTCTTCAATGGGAGCGTTGAGGCTGGCGGACAGCGCCAGCCCCAACACGTCGCGGGTGTCCACCGGGTCGATGACGCCGTCGTCCCAGAGCCGGGCGCTGGCGTACCAGGGCGTGGCCATGGACTCATATTGAGCGGTCATCTCTTCCTGGAAGGCTTGCGCCTGTTCCTCGCTCCAGCTCTCGCCTTTCTTTTTCAGCGAAGCCACCTTGACCTGTGTAAGCACGCTGGCGGCCTGTTCGCCGCCCATCACCGAGATGCGGGCATTGGGCCACATGAACATGAAGCGCGGGTCGTAGGCGCGGCCACACATGCCGTAGTTGCCGGCGCCGAAACTGCCGCCGGTGATCACGGTGAATTTCGGTACCCGGGCGCAGGCCACCGCATTGACCATCTTGGCGCCATGCTTGGCAATTCCTTCCGCTTCGTATTTCTTGCCGACCATGAAGCCGGTGATGTTCTGCAGAAACAACAACGGAATCTTGCGTTGGTTGCACAGCTCGACGAAGTGAGCGCCTTTCAGCGCCGACTCGGAATAGAGCACGCCATCGTTGGCGAGAATGCCCACCGGTATGCCGTGAATACGGGCGAAGCCGGTGACCAGGGTGGTGCCGTAGCTGGCCTTGAATTCATCCAGTTCGGAACCGTCGACGATGCGCGCGATCAGCTCCCGGGCCGGCATCGGCGAGCGGGTGGTGGGCGGGATCAGCCCGTAGAGTTCCTGGGGATCATAGGCCGGCGCGCGGCTTTCGCGGATGTCGAGCTGCTCCGGTTTGCGCCAGTTGAGCCGGGCAATGCAACGCCGCGCCAGATCCAGCGCGTGGGGTTCGTCCTCGGCCAGGTGATCGGCGACGCCGGATTGCTCGGCGTGCAGCGCGGCGCCGCCCAGCTCCTCGGCGCTCACTACCTCGCCGGTGGCAGCCTTGACCAGCGGCGGGCCGGCCAGAAACACGGTGGAATGATTACGCACCATGATCACTTCGTCGGCCATGGCCGGCACATAGGCGCCGCCGGCGGTGCAGGAACCCAGCACCACGCTGATTTGCGGGATGCCGCTGGCGGACATGTTGGCCATGTTGAAGAAGATGCGGCCGAAGTGATCCCGGTCCGGGAACACCTCATCCTGGCGCGGCAGATTGGCGCCGCCGGAATCCACCAGATAGACGCAGGGCAAGCGGTTTTCCGCGGCAATGGCCTGACAGCGCAGGTGCTTCTTCACCGTCAGCGGATAATAGCTACCCCCTTTCACGGTGGGATCGTTGGCGACGATCATGCATTCCACGCCGCTGATACGGCCGATGCCGCCAACACAGCCGGCGGCGGGAACGTCCTCACCGGGGTAAACCCCGTCGGCGGCCAGCGCGGACAGCTCCAGGAAGGGGGAACCGGGGTCCAGCAAGTACTGGATGCGTTCCCGCACCGGCAGCTTGCCTCTTTCCCGTAATCGAGTCTCCGCCGCTTCACCGCCGCCGTGGGCGATGTGCGCGAGCTTTTCCCGCAACTCCCCGCGCAGCTTCAGATTGTGCTCGCGGTATTGGTCAAACTCCGGCGCGCTCTTATTAAGATGACTGATGATTTTGGGCATATGCGATCCTCGGAAGAATCGCGGCTGGTGAGCCGCTCCGGCGGTAAAAGAACAGTGTGGGAGCGGGCGGCCGCGATATCAGGCGCTCTCGTTGAACAATTCCCGGCCGATCAACATGCGGCGGATTTCGCTGGTGCCGGCGCCGATTTCATAAAGCTTGGCATCGCGCAGCAAACGACCGGTGGGGTATTCATTGATATAGCCATTGCCGCCGAGACACTGAATGGCGTCGAGAGCCATCTTGGTGGCGTTCTCCGCGCAATACAAAATGACACCGGCGGCGTCCTTGCGGGTGGTCTGGCCGGCATCGCAGCAACGGGCCACCTGATAAAGATAGGCGCGGCTGGCATTGAGGGTGACGTACATGTCGGCGAGTTTGCCCTGCATCAACTGGAATTCGCCGATGGCCTTGCCGAACTGCTTGCGTTCATGCACGTAGGGTACCACCACATCCAGACAGGCCTGCATGATGCCGGTGGAACCGCCGGAGAGCACGGTGCGCTCATAATCCAGGCCGCTCATCAAAACGCGAACGCCTTCGTTCAGTTTGCCGAGGATGTTCTCCTCCGGCACTTCGCAGTTCTCGAACACCAGCTCGCAGGTATTGGAGCCACGCATGCCCAGCTTGTCGAGCTTCTGTGCGCGTGAGAAACCGGGGAAATCCCGTTCCACCAGGAAAGCGGTGATGCCGCGCGGTCCGGCGTTGATATCGGTTTTGGCGTAGATCACATAGGTGTTGGCGTCCGGCCCGTTGGTGATCCACATCTTGTTGCCGTTGAGGACGTAACGGTCACCTTTCTTCTCCGCGCGCAGGCTCATGCTCACCACGTCGGAGCCGGCGCCGGGCTCGCTCATGGCGAGGGCGCCAATATGCTCACCGCTCACCAGCTTGGGCAGGTATTTGGCTTTTTGCGCTTCGTTACCATTGAGAAAAATCTGGTTCACGCAGAGATTGGAATGGGCGCCGTAGGACAGGCCAATGGACGCGGAGGCGCGGGAAATCTCTTCCATCACCAGGGTATGGGCCAGATAACCCAGGCCGGCACCGCCATACTCCTCGGAAACAGTGATGCCAAGCACACCGAGATCACCGAGTTTTTTCCATAGTTCATTGGGGAACAGATTGTCGCTGTCCACCTGGGCGGCAATGGGCGCGATTTCGCGCCGGGCAAAGGCGCGCACGCTGTCGCGCAGGGCATTCAGGGTTTCGTCGAAGTGAAAGTCCAATCCACCGTCAAACATTATTGTTCTCCAATTGCATCATGGCCTCACGGGCCCGTTGTTCAGCCTCATCCATTTCCTGCTGCATGGCCTGGATGTCCTTGAGTTGCTGCTCGAGCATGGCCCGCTTTTCGGCGATTTTGTCGAGCAGGGCCTGTAATTGATGGCGGTTGTCCCCGGCGGGGATGTACAGCTGGATCAGCTCGCGGGACTCGGCCAGGGACAACCCCAGACGCTTCCCGCGCAAAATCAGTTTGAGCGCGACGCGGTCGGAAGGTAGATAGATCCGGGTCTGACCGCGCCGTTGTGGGTGCAGCAGGCCCTGATCCTCATAAAAGCGGATGGTGCGCGTGGTGATCTGGAATTCGCGGGCCAACTCGCCGATGCTGTAGGTCTTTTGTGTTGTCATGGTGGCAGCATAGGGGAAGTTTACGTAAACGTAAAGATGCTGTGAGTGCCTGATGGCGAACCTTCTTTGACGCGCGCGTCATTACGGTTGAATTTAATGACGGCAAGGCCTAACTTACGCCTGATCCGTATGTCGGCAGAATGACGGTGATATACAGAAAAGATCGCAAGGTCCTCAAGCGAGTGGATTACGGGGCCGCCAAGAACTCCCTGATGGGGGTGTTGGCGGCCCTTCTGGTTTATGCCCTGGTGACGGCCTGGGGCGGGGTATACCGGGCCCACGAACTGGAAACATTGATCGCCGGCGGCGCTGTGGTGTTGGTCACGGCCTTCCGATTGTGGCTGATCGCCCGGTTCGACGCTCTGTACGGCGCCGGTCCGGCGCGCTGGCGCAAGCTGTTCGGCGCCGGGCTGATTCTGCACGCCCTGGTCTGGGGCGTGATGCCGGTGTGGCTGCTGTGGCGCACCGGCGCCGGCTTCAACTTCTTCGTGGTTATTCTCTATAACGTTGGTGTCACCACCGCCCTGGGCAGTTCCTGGATGGCGGGATTGCGCGTGCGCCAGCTCTATATCGTGCTGATGTTCGTGCCGATCCTGCTCGGACTGTTTTTCTATGGCGGCATGAAAGAGTGGCTGCTGGTGGTCCTGGTCGGTGCCTACACCTTCTATTTATTCCGTCTTTACCGGGGCCAGTATGAACTGTTCTGGCACGCGGTGACCCGTGAACGGCGCGGCGAACAGCATGACCGGCGGCGGGATCATCATGCCGGTACCGACATCCAATTGAGTCTGGTCTACCGCCTGGCCCATGAGCTGCGCACACCGATGAACTCGGTGATGGGCATGATGTCGCTGCTGGAAGAAACCAAACTTTCCGGTGAGCAGCGTGAATATCTGCAAGCGGCGGGGCAGAGCGGAAAACTGATGCTGGCGCTGATCGACGACGTGCTGGATTACTCCCGTATCCTCACCGGCCGCATCGTGCTCAGCCCGGACTATTTCGATCTGCGTGGCACCCTGGAACAGGCATTGGAAGCGTTCGGTCCCATGGCGCAGAGCAAGGGGCTGGAATTGTCCGCGGTAGTGGATCGCATGCTGCCCCGGCGGGTCCGTGGCGACCGTGACCGTTTCATGCAGGTGCTGACCAATCTGCTCAGTAACGCGGTGAAGTTCAGCGACAAAGGCGAGATTCGCCTGGACGTGGATTTCACCGAAGAAAGCGACAATGAAGGCGTGCTGCGCGTCAGAGTCAGCGACCAGGGCAGAGGCATGGATACCGATACGCTGCGCACCCTGTTCCAGGATCACTTCCTGGACGGCGCCCAGGACGCCTTCGCCGCCAAGCACATCGGTTTCGGTTTGCTGGTATGCAAGGGGCTCACCGAGGCCATGGGCGGCTCTATTGGGGCGGAAAGCGTGGAAGGCGAGGGCGCCACTTTCTGGTTCACGGTTCGCCTTGGCATGCAGACCAACATGAATGAGCCGCAGAAACTGCTGAGCGCCATGGACGGTTTGCAGGCGCTGGTGGTGGGTAGCGCGGGCGGTGCGCTGGCCGGTTTGCAGGAAGAATTCGAGGCACTCGGCTGCCAGTGTCAGGGTGCCCGGGATTATGACCATGCGTTGCAGGCGTTACGGGCCGGACAGCGCGAACAATCCGAATTCCATTTGTTACTGGTGGACACCCGGGAACGGCAGGAACTGGCCCTGAACTTGTGCCACAACGTGCTGGTGGATCCGGCCCTGAGACCGGTCAAACTGATTCTGATGTGCACCATCGAGGAACGGGCCCAGCCAGCGATCCAGCGTCTGGTGGAGCGCCACGGCCTGGTGGTGCTGGTGAAGCCGGTGCATCGCAGCGTGCTGCGCGGGGCTCTGGAGCGTCTGCTGGGAGTGCCAAGGGCGGTGCCGGTACGGGATCTGCCGCTGGAAAACGCGGAAGCTCTGGAGCGCCGCAGACATTTCCGATTGCTGTTGGTGGAAGACAACGAGGTCAACCAACTGGTCACCAAGGGCATGCTGGCGAAGCTGGGATATCAGGTAAAGACCTTCAGCAACGCACCGGCGGCGTTGTCCTTGTTGCAACGCGAGACCTATGACCTGGTGTTGATGGATTGCATGTTGCCGGGCATGGACGGGTTCGAGGCGACCAGGGTGATGCGCGAAAGTGAACGCCAGGAAGGCCGTCCGCGCACGCCGATCATCGCGATTACCGCCAACACCGCCGAGGGCGTTCAGGCCCGCTGTCTTGCCGCTGGAATGGATGACTTTCTCGCCAAACCGGTGCATCTTGAAGAGATGGAAACGGTATTGCGCCGCTGGCTGCCGCTGGGATCGGCGAGCGACGATCATGAAGAAGGCGAAGGAGAATAATAATGACCCGACGTGCTCTGGTGCTGGGCGCCACCGGGCTGGTGGGCCGGCACTGTCTGAGGCTGCTGCTGGGCTGCAAGGCCTATGATGAAGTGCGGGTGCTGACCCGGCGTGAGGTGGAGGTGGAACACCCCCGCCTGCGGGAAAAAGTCATTGATCCGGAGCAGTTGGAGCAGGAAGGCGATTTCTTCAAGGTGGACGACGTGTTCTGCTGTTTGGGCACCACAATGAAAGAGGCCGGCTCCCGGGAAGCCTTTGAACATGTGGACCATGAATTGGTGGTGCGCTGCGGGCACATGGCCAAGCAAGCCGGTGTGCAGCGTTTCATGGTGGTATCCACGGTCAACGCCAATGCCCGCTCCTCGTTTTTCTATGCGCGGGTAAAAGGGCGCATGGAACAGGATCTGGAGGCGCTTGGCCTGCCGCTGCTGGCCTTGATTCAGCCGTCCTTGCTGCGTGGCTATCGGCGGGAGAAGCGGCTGGCGGAAGACGTGGGCAACCTGATTTCCCGGCTGCTGGAACCGGTGACCCGCTGGACCGACGCGCATTGGTTGCCGGTGCCGGCGGAACGGGTGGCGCAGGCCATGGTGGGCATGGCCCTGATGGGGCCGGACACCGGCGTCTACCGGGTGCGGTACCGGGATTTTCAGGTGTTCGCCGGTAAATTCCAGGGCCAGTTCCCGGCTTTGGCCTGACCTTACAGTGGCGGGAAATTAAGGTAAAACACGCGCGGCTTCGGCCGCGCGTCTCGTCTTGTTAATTGTTGATTCGCCCGCTGGTGGTTCCGCCGCCGCGGGCCTGACAAGGAGTGAATATGACGTTCGTAACCTGCGATCTGTGTGACGAGCATGCCGACAAAGTGTCCGTGGTCACCGGGCTCAACTGGTTCAGCTACGGTGGCCGCCAGGCGTTTGGCGGCGAGATCGTAACGGTAAAGTGTTTTGAGGATAACTCCCGTGTGAAGGAGCATCTGGCCACCGACGGTAAAGGCAAGGTGCTGGTGGTGGACGGCGGCGGCAGCCTGCGCAATGCCCTGATCGGCGACATGATCGCTGAAAACGCGGTGAGCAATGGCTGGGAAGGCGTGATCATTTACGGCGCCTGCCGTGACGTGCGGGAACTGGCCAAACTGGACCTCGGCGTGGTCACCCTGGGGTGTGTGCCGATCAAATCGGTGCGCCGCGGTGAAGGTCAGTTGAACATCGATGTTACCTTCGGCGGCGTTACTTTCCGTCCTGGTGATTTCGTCTACGCCGACGCCAATGGCGTGATCAGTTCCACCGAAGCACTGCTGTGAATTGAGACCGCCCAGGGGGGGAGGTCGTCTTTATCAAGGGAATGAAATCATGTGGAAAACAATGAAAGTAACGGACTACATGAAATGGGGTCCGCTTACGCTGGATCCGGGTGTCTCCCTGTTCGATGCCATGGGGCTGCTGTTGGAAAATCGTATTTCCGGGGCGCCGGTGGTGGAGCGGGGGAGGCTGGTGGGGATGTTCTCTGAATCCGATTGTTTGCGCGGCATGCTCGAAGCCCGTTACCACGGTATCGATATCGGTGTGGTGGCGGATTATATGAGCCGTGAATTACAGGTGCTGCCGGCCCAGACCACGGTATTGGAGGCGATGGAAGTTTTCCTGCGCCATCATCGGCGCCGTCTCCCGGTGGTGGAGAACGGAAAACTCGTAGGACAAATCAGCCGGCACGATATTCTGCGTGCCATGATGGAGATGGCCGCGGAGAACGGCATCGTGTCGGAAGCGTGATGACCGGTTAACCGGGCCCGCGAGCGCGGGTCCGGTTAACACCGGAAGGCGATTACGGCAGCAGGTGGCTTACCGCGTCGCGCTCTTCGGCCAGTTCCTGCTCGGTGGCCTGCATCTTGGCTTTGGAGAACTCGTTGTTTTCCAGGCCCTGGACGATGCTCCAGTCGCCATCCTTGCAGGTGCAGGGGAAGGAGTAGATCAGGCCTTCCTGGATACCATAGGAACCGTCGCTGTAGATCCCCATGGAAACCCAGTCGCCTTCATCGGTGCCCAGCGCCCAGGAGCGCATGTGGTCGATGGCGGCGTTGGCGGCGGAAGCGGCGGAGGAAGCACCCCGGGCCTTGATGATGGCGGCGCCACGCTGCTGCACGGTGGGGATGTAGTCCGCTTCGTACCAGTCCTGCTCGATCTGATCGATGGCCACTTTACCGTCCACTTCGCAGTGATGCAGATCCGGGTACTGGGTGGAGGAGTGGTTGCCCCAGATGGTCATCTTCTTCACGTCGTTGACGGTCTTGCCCAGTTTGTTGGCCAGCTGCGCCATGGCGCGGTTGTGGTCCAGACGGGTCATGGCGGTGAACTGACGCGGGTCGATGTCCGGCGCGTTACGCTGGGCGATCAGAGCGTTGGTGTTGGCCGGGTTACCCACCACCAGCACTTTGATACCTTTGTTGGCGTTGTCGTTGATGGCTTTGCCTTGGGCGGAGAAGATCGCCGCGTTGGCTTCCAGCAGGTCCTTACGCTCCATGCCCGGGCCACGGGGACGGGCACCTACCAGCAGGGCGTAGTCGGCGTCCTTGAAGGCCACATTGGCGTCGTCGGTTTGCACGATACCGGCCACCAGCGGGAAGGCGCAGTCTTCCAGTTCCATCACCACCCCTTTCAGGGCTTCCAGAGCGGGGGTGATTTCCAGCAGTTGCAGGATTACCGGCTGATCCTTGCCGAGCATGTCGCCGGAAGCGATGCGGAACAGCAGGGAGTAGCTGATTTGGCCAGCGGCGCCAGTCACCGCCACGCGTACAGGTGCTTTCATGAAGGTCTCCTAGATCGTGGGGAGATGAAGTCGGCGCGCATTATAGAGGACCGCGCCGCCAAGCGCACGGACGGAAGGAAAAGAGGGAGGCAAAGAAAGGGGCGATGCGAAAAGACATCGCGGTCCTCTTCCTCGTGGAAAAGGGCCGCGATGCTTTTTCCGGTGGATCAGCCGGCGGCTTTCTGCTCGCGGGCCATTTTGTTGACCTTGCGGCTGATGCGGTCCAGCTTTTTGCCCAGCGCGTCCATTTCGTCGCGAGTGGGCAGGCCAAGCACATGGGCCAGATTGGCACGCCAGTCCTGCGGGACCACGGCCTTGGCTTTGTCGCCAGCCTTGCCGCGCAGCGCTTCACCGGTTTCCACCAGCTCATTCAGCAGGCGCTCGCCGTTTTCGGTAATCCGATTCACGATTCCCCGGGCGGCTTTGTTAAGCTTGTCCGTTGTGGCGGACAGGCGCGTGCGCAAGCCGGTGGCTTCGGTTTGGGCTTCTGCTACGTCATGTTCACTCATTGAATGGCTCCTGTGCCAAGTCGTAAGCGTCGTGATAACGGCTACAAGTGTACGTTGAGTACATGCGGGGCTCTTTTTTTCTGTCGAACAATTCGACAACCAGCCAAATGCTAAGGAGAACAAGGTGGCGAATGAACAGACCGTGACCCTGTCGCAGGGCCGCTATCAGGGCGTACCGGGGGAGGGTGTCCACGAATTCCGCGGCGTGCCTTATGCATTGCCACCGCTGGGCGAGCGCCGTTTCAAAGCGCCCCAGCCGCTGCCCGACAGTGATCAGGTACAGCGGGCCGATCGCTATCCGCTGCCTTCCTTGCAGCGCCGCAACCCGCTGATGGGCGTGGAGGAATCCGGCGAGGATTGCCTGTATCTGAATATCTGGGTTCCCGAAGACGAGGGGCCCTTTCCGGTGATGCTGTGGTATCACGGTGGCGGCTACACCGCCGGATCGGTTTCGCAGATGCTGTATAACGGCGCCGAACTGGCCCGGAATGGCAAGGTGGTGGTGGTCAACGCCGCCTATCGGCTGGGCGCCCATGGTTTCGCCGATTTCGCCTCGGTGCTGCCGGAAGCGGACAGCAACCTGGGGTTGCGCGATCAAATCGCCGCCCTGGAATGGGTGAATCGTCACATCGAGGCGTTCGGCGGCCGGGCTGACCAGGTGACCATTTTCGGTGAATCCGCCGGTGGTTTCAGTGTCGCCTCGCTGATGGCGGCGCCACGGGCGCGGCCACTGTTCCAGCGCGCCATCATCCAGTCCGGTGGCGCCGATTTCGTGCTATCGCCGGAGGAGTCGCGGCGCGTCACCGAGGCGTTCCTGGCGGCGCTACCCGGCGAGGGTGATGTCGCCGACCGTTTGCGGCAGGCCGACGGTGAAGCCTGGCTGTCGGCCCAGGGGGAGGCCCTGCGTACGTCGGTGGCGCGGGGATTGCGGGATTCCACTCCCCAGTTCGGGATGAATTTCCTGCCGATGGTGGACGGTGACCTGCTGCCGCGGGTTCCGGTCCAGGCCATGGCCGATGGTGCCTGCGCGGATATCGAGCTGCTCGCCGGGGTGTGCCGGGACGAGTGGAACTTCTTTCAATATTCCGGGCCGTTGGCCGGCTTCCCAACGGTTGAGCAGATGCGCGCCATGGACGATGCCGAGATTCTGCGCCGCTTCGAACGTGCCGCGCCGGGCAACGGCCAGCGCCTGTTCGACTACTATCGCGCCCACGTTACCCCGCACCCGCAGCGCAGCAACATGGACTGGTTCTCCGCCATGGAGAGCGACCGTCTTTTCCGGGTGCCGACGTTGCGTTTGCTGGACGCTCAGGCTGCCCGGCAGCCGCGCACCTGGGGGTTCCAGTTCACCTGGCCGAGCACCCAGTTCGGCATCCCCATGGGGGCCTGTCACGTGGTCGACGTGCCGTTCGTGTTTGGCATTACCGATACGCCGGTGGGGCAGTACTTCACCGGTGGCGGCGAACAGCCGAAACAGCTGGCCCGCCGGGTACAACAGGTGTGGAGCGACTTTGCCCACGGCCGTGGCGCTGACTGGACCGCCTGGGGCGAAAGCCGCCGGGTGCACCAGTTCGGGCCCGGCGACAGTGAAACCGAGCTGCTGGACCAGGAAGGCGAAGCCCTGTGGGAGAGGGTTATTCCGCGCCCGGAGACTGCAAAATGATCACTAAAACCGTAGAATAGCGTCCCCAAACCCGATTCCACGGAGAGCAGTATGAGCGTGGCTCAAGCCATTGAGCGCAAAATCCGCGACGCCATGCCGGTCGTCCATGTCACGGTGGAGAACGAAAGCCACCGTCACAACGTGCCGGCCAACTCGGAAACCCACTTCAAACTGACGGTGGTGTCCGAGTCGTTCGCCGGCAAGATGCCGGTGCGCCGGCACCAGGCGATCTACGCGGTGTTGTCCGAGGAATTGGCCGGTCCGGTGCATGCACTGGCCCTGCATTTGTTTACCCCTGAGGAATGGAACGCCCGCGATGGCGAGGTGGCGGCCTCGCCGGATTGCCGTGGCGGCAGCAAACATGATCCGGAGTTCAGTCGATGAACGATGTCATCGTGGTGGCGGCGTTGTACCGCTTTACCCGTCTCGACGATTACCAGAACCTGCGTGAGCCATTGCTGGCGTGCATGACCGAAGCCGGCGTGCGCGGCACCCTGCTGCTGGCTCGCGAAGGCATCAACGGCACCATCGCCGGCAGCCGGGAAGGCATCGACGCGGTGCTGGCCTGGCTGGCGGCGGACGGTCGTTTTCAGGGGCTGGAGTACAAGGAATCCTATACCCACGAGCCGCCGTTCCTGCGCACCAAGGTGAAACTGAAGAAAGAGATCGTCACCATGGGCGTGGAGGATCTGGACCCCGACGCTGAACGTGGCACCTACCTGGAGGCGGAGGACTGGAACCGGGTCATCGCCGATCCGGAAACCCTGGTCATCGACACCCGCAACGACTACGAGTACGAAGTGGGCACCTTCGCCGGCGCGATCAATCCGCACACCAAGGCGTTCCGTGAGTTTCCGGATTATGTGCGTGAGAATCTGGACCCGGCCCGCCACAAACGGGTGGCGATGTTCTGCACCGGCGGGATCCGCTGTGAAAAATCCACCGCCTATCTGCGCCAGCAGGGCTTCGAGGAGGTGTATCACCTCAAAGGCGGGATCCTCAAATACCTGGAAGACGTGCCCAAGGACGAGTCATTGTGGCAGGGTGAATGCTTCGTGTTCGATGAGCGGGTTACCGTCGATCACGACCTCAAACCCGGCAAGTATCAGCAGTGCCACGCCTGCCGCCGGCCGATTTCCGATCAGGACAAGCTGTCGCCCATGTACGAGCCCGGTGTGTCCTGCCCGCGTTGTTACCATGAGTCCACGGCGGATCAGAAGGCCCGCTTCGCCGAGCGGCAGCGCCAGATCGAACTGTCCCGTCAGCGCGGCGAGGCCCACCTCGGACAAAACCCCCGGGAGTCCGGATCACGCTAACGGAGACCGGCATGTTCCGCTTCGCCTGCTGTGCTTTGCTGATGGCGCTCCCGCTGCTGGCGTGGCCGGAAGCGCCGGTGCGGGTGGCGGTGGCCGCCAATTTCGCCGGCCCCATGCGGCAACTGGTGGCGGATTACCAGTCCCGGCATAACGGGGCCGAGGTGGCGGTCAGCGTGGGATCCACCGGCAAACTCTATGCGCAGATACGGCAGGGCGCGCCGCTGGACCTGTTCCTCGCCGCTGATGAGGCCCGCCCGCGTCAGTTGGAGCAGCAGCAGCGGATTGTCGCCGGTAGCCGCCGCACCTACGCCCTGGGTGTGCTGGCTCTGTGGAGCCGGGAGCCGGGGCTGGCGCTGGGGGCGGCGCTTTTGAATGGCGGTGAACTGACGCCACTGGCGCTGGCCAATGCCCGCACCGCGCCCTACGGCGCCGCCGCCGAAGCGGTGCTGGCCACTCTGGCGTTGCCGGAGTCCGTCACCCTGGTGCGTGGTGAAAACGTGGGGCAGACCTTTCAATTCATCCAAAGCGGCGCCGCTCGGGCCGGGTTCGTTGCGCTGTCCCAGGTGCGCGAAGCCGGCGGCAGCCTCTGGCTGCCACCGGCGGAATCCTATCCGCCGATTCGCCAACAGGCGGTGCTGTTGGATGACCGGCCGGCGGCCCGCGCCTTCTATGATTTCCTGTTCAGTGACGCCGCCCGGCAACGGATCGAGGCGGCGGGATATCGGCTGGAGACGCCTTGATGCTGGCGGCCGGTGACACTCTGGCGTTATGGGTGAGTGTCAAACTGGCGCTGATCACCACCGTGATCCTGTTGCTGCTGTGCACGCCGCTGGCCTGGTGGCTGGCCCGCCGCGTCCGGCCCGGCCAGGCCCTGCTGGAAGCGCTGCTGGCGTTGCCGCTGGTGCTGCCGCCCACGGTGCTGGGCTTTTACCTGTTGCTGTTTCTTGGCCCGGACGGCCCCGGCGGCTGGCTGGGTTCCCTGCTGGAGCGGCCGGGGCTGGCGTTTTCCTTCGCCGGTCTGGTGATCGGCTCGGTGGTCTATTCACTGCCGTTCGTGCTGCAGCCGTTAAAGAACGCTTTCGCCGCCATCGACAAGGATGTCCTGGACATGGCCGCCGCCGCCGGCGCCGGCCCTCTCGACCGGTTCTTCTCCGTGGTGCTGCCATTGGCGCGCCCGGGCTATCTGTCCGCGGCGGTGCTCGGCTTCGCCCATACCCTGGGGGAGTTCGGTGTGGTGCTGATGATCGGCGGCAGCATCGCCGGCGAGACCCGGGTCGCCTCGGTGGCGCTGTATGAGCATGTGGAGGCGGGCGATTACGCCAGTGCCCAGCGCCTGGCGCTGGTGCTGGTGGTGCTGTCGCTGGTGCTGCTGTGGGCGGTGTTTCGCTGGCAAAAGAAAGCACGGGGGCCGCTATGAGTCTGTCCCTGGATATCGTCCTTCGTCGCGGCGCTTTTGAGCTTTCCGTGCAGGGAACGTTGCCGGAACGGGGCGTGACCATCCTGTTCGGTGAGTCCGGGGCTGGCAAAAGCAGTCTGCTGCGGGCGGTGGCGGGTCTTGAGCCTTGCCAGGGGCGGATTGAATTCGACGGTGAACGCTGGCAGGGCCGTGCCGGAATGCTGCCGGCCCATCGCCGGCCGGTGGGCCTGATGCTGCAGAAACCGACGTTGTTTCCTCATCTGGATGTGACCGGCAATCTCCGCTATGCCGCGCGGCGGGCGCCGGGGTCGGCGCAACGGTGGGAAGAAGTGCTGGAGCTGCTGTCGTTGACGCCCTTGTTGTCGCGCCGGGTGCGGGGGCTTTCCGGTGGCGAGGCCAGCCGTGTGGCATTGGGGCGGGCCTTGTTGAGCGCGCCGCGACTGCTGCTGCTGGACGAGCCGCTGGCGGCCCTGGATCAGGCCCGGCGCCAGGCGCTGATGGAGGTGATCGGCCGGGTGGCGAAGACCATTCCGGTGTTGTATGTCAGCCACCATCTGGATGAGGTACTGACATTGGGGGAGCATCTTTGGTGGTTGCGTGACGGCGCCCTGGCGGCGCAAGGCGAGGTCAATGATGTGCTGGCCGGCCCCGGCTCACCGCTGGCGGCGCATCGGGATGCGGCGGTGGTGCTGCGCACCCGCCATCTGCGTTACGAGCAGGACCATCATTTGCTGGTGCTGGCTCTGGGCGCCTGTGAGGTGAGAGTACCGGCCTCCGGGCCCGGCGGTGACACACCGCGTCTGCGGGTAGCGGCACGGGACGTGAGCCTGACATTGTCGCCGGCCACGGATTCCAGCGTGCTGAATATCCTTCCGGCGGTCGTTGACGACGTCCGCTCCCTGCCCCAAGGGCAATGCCTGGTGCGGCTGCGGTGCGAACAGCAATGGCTGTTGGCGCGCCTGTCCAGCTATTCCCGGGACCGGCTGGGGCTGGCCCCGGGAATCCGGGTCCATGCCCAGATCAAGGCCGCCGCGCTGGTGTAGCCAGCGGCGGCTCGGCCTCGCTATCGCAACCGGCCTGTCCGCGCCAGTCCGGCGCCAGCCCGAAGCGCAGCTCCCCGGTGGTGATGGTGCTGGTGCCGGAAAACAGGAACATGCCCACCGTCACTAACTGCAGGCAGAGAATCATACCCGGCTGCCACAGGGTGGTCAGACCGGCGCTCAACACCGGCACAACAGTGTCGCCGCCCGGTAGCAGCGCGCTGATCAGCAGGCCGTAGAGCGCCGCCAGGCTGGCCATGGTCTGGTAAACCGTAAAGCGCTTGCCGCCACGGAAATCCGCCCGTAAAAACTCCGAGTACACCCGCCACAATTGTCCGCCGGTCAGTGTCAGAGCGAAGGCGATGGCATAGAGTCCGTGGAAGTACAAGGCCATGCCCGCCAATGCCAGCAGGGTGTAGAACACGCAGGTGAGGGCCTGGATCGGAATCACCCGCACCGCTTCCATGTTCCCGGCGAAGGCGATCTTCTTGGTGAAGCCGTGAAAGACATGGTGCAAGCCGGCGAAACAACGCCGGGCCCAGGCCGGCGCCTGCTCCAGTGATTTGCCGTAACAGCAGCCGAAACTGATACAGGCGAGCCGGCCGACTCCCTCACCAAGCACATAAGCGATGGTCATGGCGGCCAGCAGCGGCATCACCGGCAACGGCTCTTGCCACCATTGCCGGGATAACTCATCGGCGCCCCACAGTAACAGCGGCGCCAGCAGGATACCGACGAAACTGGCACCGCCGACGGTAAAACCGTGGCGATTTTTTTCCACCACCGTGGCGATCAACTTGGCCGCCGGCAGACACACAGCCAGAATGCCGGCGGTGAGTCCCAGGGCGATGCCCAGTGGGACACCGGAGGCGGCGGTAAGCAATACGAACGCGGCCACGCCGAAGCCGCCGGCCAGACCGGTGAACAGTCCGTAATAAGTGAGGTTGAGCGTGCGCCAGGTGCCGTCACGGTTTTTCGCCAACGGCAGGCAGGCAACGAATTGCCAGCGTTCCCGTGGCAGTACCCGGAACAGGATCCGGTAGCTCAGTGCGAACAGTACCGCCAGGGCGAGCACAAAGAGATCCGCGTCCATGATTGTCCCTCCGCTTGTCCGATTCTACGGCAGGCTACGAGGGGGCGGGGACGGATCAGTGACGGATTATTGACGGTTTGGTGAAGGAGGAGGCCTACAACTTGCGCAGATAATATTCCGCCGCGTGAACGATCAGATCGGTGACCGAGCGATCCTCGCGCAGGGCCTGCATCTTCAGGCGTTTGTGCAGATCCGCGGGAATGTCGGCGGTGAGGCGGCGGTGACCCGCCCGTACCGAGCCGGTACGGCGCATGCGCGGTGCCCGTTTCGGAGTGGTCGGGAGGTGCTGCTGCTGGTCGACGAAATCGATCTGTTCCATGATGAGAAGCTGGCGGGGCTGAGATGCGCGAAGGATAATACATAGCGCCGCGGATGGACAGGAATTTACTTTCAATCCATCATGCAAGTGTTTGAAAAGCATAGGGAATAAAACGGACTATTTGTCATTGCCTGGGGGCGCGGCACGGTCGCGCGGCTTTTGCGGCTGTCCGGGTTGGGAACGGAGCAGGGGGAAGCGCCATGGAAACAGTGGCGACACTGATTATCGGCAGTGGTTTCGGCGGGTCGGTGATGGCCTGCCGGCTGGCGGAACGCGGGGAACGGGTGGTGGTGCTGGAGCGGGGGCGCCGCTGGCAATCACGGGACTACCCCAGTGTCAGTCAGGACAACTGGCTATGGGATGAGGACGAGCCCGAACATCAGAACGGCTGGCTCGACTTCCGCTACTTCGGTGACATGAGCATCGCCATGGGCGCGGGGGTGGGTGGCGGGTCGCTGATCTACGCCAACGTCAGCCTGGATGCCCGGCCGGAGATGTTCGAACAGGGCTGGCCGGAAGCCATTCGTTATCCGCAATTGAGCCGCCATTACCACACCGTCGGTCAAATGATGGGGGTGCAATCGCTGCCGGACAATCAATGGACACCGCGCACCCGCCTGATGCACGAAGCGGCGGAAAAGCTTGGTCACGGTGGCCGTTTCAAAGTGGTGCCGCAAGCGATCCAGTTCGATCCGGAGTGGCATGCCGGCCTCGATGACGCCTACGACTATCGCCACAGCAAAACCTGGACCAACGCCCACGGCCGGGAGCAAGGCACCTGCGTGCATTGCGGCAATTGCGATCTGGGATGCCCGGTGAACGCCAAGAACACCCTGGATCTGAACTATCTGGCGCGGGCCGAGCAGCATGGCGCCGATATCCGCCCGTTACATCATGTGCGCTGGATTCGTGCGCTGGAGGATGGGCGCTACGAGGTGGGGGTACGCGATCTGTTGGCCGGGGCCTGGCGCCGCTACCGTGCTGGCCGGGTGATCGTCGCCGCCGGCAGTGTCGGTTCCACCGAGTTGCTGTTGCGCTGTCGCGATCAGTATCGCACCTTGCCGAAGCTGAGCCGGGCATTGGGACGTAACTGGAGTTGCAACGGTGACTTCTTCACTCCGGCGCTCTATTCCGATCGTGAGATCGCGCCGACCCGAGGCCCCACCATCACCAGTGCCATCGATTACCTGGATGGCAGCGACAATGGCGCCCGCTACCTGGTGGAAGACGGCGGCTTGCCGGATCTGCTCGGCAACCTGTTGGAGCACACCGCCCGGCACCCGCGGCTGGCCCGCACCCGCCTTGGCGCGGCGATGCTGGAATATGGCGAGGACAGTAATCCGTTCCTGCGTATGATGCCGTGGTTCGGCCAGGCGGTGGACGATCCCGGTGGCCGCTTCCGGCTGGGCCGGCGCTGGTACGCGCCCTGGAAAAAGGACCGGCTGCGGCTGAAATGGGATTACCGCAAGGCGCAAAAAGCGGTGCAGGCGCTGGCCGACCGCCACCTGGCGTTGACTGAAGCCACCGGCGGCCGGGGCATGACGCCGGCCACCTGGAAGTGGTTCAAGAATCTGGTGACCCCCCATCCACTGGGAGGCTGCGGCATGGCCGACGACCCCAAGCAGGGGGTGGTGGACCACACCGGCGCGGTATTCCACTATCCCGGTCTGTATGTGGTGGATGGCGCCATGGTGCCCCGTGCCCTGGGATTGAACCCGTCCAAGACCATCGCCGCCCTGGCCGAGTACGCCGCCACGCGGATGCCGGGTTAACGCGTCGCCGTGCCGTCGCTGATGACGCGGGCGCGGCTCAGATCGCGGCGGCCAGATGCTCCCGGAGTGCCTGCGCGGCTGGCGACGTTTGTCCCCGTGCCGAGCAGACCAGGCCGAACTCCCTCCGGATTCCAGGATCCAGGGGGAAATGCCGCAGTCCACGCAGGTTATCGGGCAGGCTGGATTCCGGCACCAGGGAAACGCCCATGCCTTCGCGGACCAACGCGCAGGCACTTGCCCAGTCCCGCACGGTGACGCGTACATCGTCCAATTCAAGACCGGCCTGGCGGACCAGGCTTTGCCCGTTCACCTTGCAGCCACCGGTGGCGAGAATAAACGGCTGCGCCGCCAGCTCCGCCAGCGTGATGCCCCGCGAGGTGGCGCGGCGGGCAAGTTCATGGGTGCCGGGAAGCAACGCGACCCAGGCATCACCGCCGAGCAGCAGCGCCTGACGCCCGCGGGCGGGATTTAACACGACCCCCAGGTCAATGGCGTCGTCCGCCAACCAGGCCTCCACTTCCTCATCGGTGCCTTCCAGGGAAACCACCTCGATGCCGGGGTGACGCAGCTGGAAATCACGCAGCATGGGTGGCAACAGCGTCGAGATGACCGAAGGAAAGCTGCCCAGGCGAAGGCGCCCGTGACGCAAGCCGTGGCTGTCATCGACCAGCGCGCGGATCGCGTCCAGATGGGCCAGCATGGCGCGGGCATGCTCCAGTATCGGTTCGCCCAGGGCGGTAACCCGTACCTGCTGCCGGGAGCGAGCGAAAAGCGTCAGACCGAGCGTCGATTCCAGCCGGGTGATGGCCTGGCTGGCGGCGGACTGGGTCATGCCCGCCTGTTCGGCGGCGCGGGTGATGTTGCCGCTGTCGGCGACCGCCACCATCAGGCGCCAATGGCTGAGGTTCATCATTGTCAGTAGCCAGGCTAATGATTGGAAAATTAAATATTAATTTCTCAGCTTTATCGGAGGGACGCAAACTGCCGGCGCTGTTTCCCGATGCTTATTTGCCGACGCTTTGGAGAGCCCGATGAAACTCTATGACGCCCCGCGTACCTGTTCCTTGTCGCCGCACATCGTATTGCACGAGCTGGCACTGCCATTTGAACGGATTCAGGTGGATAACCGTACCAAGAAAACCGCCGACGGCCGGGACTTCCTTACCATCAACCCCAAGGGATATGTTGCCGCCCTGGAACTGGACGATGGCCGGGTTCTGACCGAAGGCGCGGTGATTGTGCAGTACCTGGCGGATCTGCGACCCGAACGGGGGCTCGCCCCTCCGGCGGGCGGTTGGGAGCGGGTGCGGCTACAGGAATGGCTCAATTTCGTCACCTGTGAAATTCACGCTGGCCTGGCGCCGTTGTTCAACAGCGCCTTGCCGGAGGCGGCCAGAGAGCATTTCATCGAGCGGCTTCAGCGGCGCCTGGATTATCTGCAGCCGATTCTGGTGCAACGACCCTACCTGATGGAAAGCGGTTATAGCGTTGCCGATATTTATTTGTTCACGGTGTTGCGCTGGTGCCCGCTTTTCGCCATCGACCTGAATCCCTGGCCGGCGTTGCAGCGGCATCAGGAACGGATTGGTGAACGCCCGGCGGTGCGGACGGCGCTGCGAGCGGAAGCCGCGTCATAGCCAGTTCATGACCAACGCGGCTGGACCCGAGACTGACGAAGGTATTCGTTTTGCCGGGGTCAGACCTCGGCAAAAACGATTGGATGGCGTGCATCGGTGTCGGCACACTCCCGGGTTTCAGGTGACCGAACCAGGGGAAAGGAATGAGCGACGCATTGCAGTCCCAGGATTGGGCCAACGGACGGGGTGGTAAGTGGCAATCTCAGTTGAGTGCCATCGAGGCCATGCTCAAACCGGTGGATACGCCCTTGCTGGCGGCCATGGATCTAAGCCGTCCGGGCCGTATCGCCGACATCGGCTGCGGCGGGGGCGGCACCAGTCTGGCCATAGCGGCACGGGCGGCCGCTGGCAGCCAGGTATATGGTTTCGATATTGCCCCGGAACTGGTGGCCAGTGCCCGTGAGCGTGCGGTTGGCGCGGACGCTCCGGTGATCTTCGAGCAGTCCGACGTCACCGTCGCCGATCTTCCATCCCTCCGTTTCGATCAGTTGGTGTCCCGTTTCGGCATCATGTTCTTCGCCGAGCCAGCGGCGGCGTTCGCGCGTCTGGCGGACTGGTTGACGCCCGGCGGCAGCTTTACTTTCGCGGTCTGGGGACCGGCGGACGATAACCTGTGGATGGACGGGGCGCGCCGCGAGGTGGCCGCGGTGATGGCTCTGCCGGAACCGGACTGGCGGGCGCCGGGACCGTTTCGTTACGGCGATCCCGATCCGCTGCTGGCACTGCTGGCGGACGCCGGCTTCAGCGGCTTGCACGTGGACGAGTGGCGAGGGCCGTTACCGGTGGGCGGCGGATTGGCGCCGGAACAGGCGGCGGATTTCGCGTTATCCAGCTTCGCCATTTCGGAGCGCCTGGCCGATGCGGACGAATCCCAGCGTCAGACCGCCCGGCAACGACTGACGGAGCGATTCCGCAACCATGTGAGCAACGGCGAAGTGTGGATGGACGCCCGGGTTCATCTGGTTAGCGGACGGCGTTGACGGTCCGGCGGGGTTCTCAGCAGGAGTCGATTCGGGCGATGATGCGGATCCGGCCGAGAGCCCGATTGGTCGGATAAAGAGCGATCGGATAAAAAACGAATGGATCTGCAGCAACTGACCGTATTCGTGGCGGTGGCCCGGGAAGGCTCCATTACCCGGGCCTCCCGCCGCCTGTGTCTGAGTCAGCCGGCGATCAGCGCCCGCGTTCAGGCGCTGGAGCAATCCCTGTCACTGACTCTGTTCCGACGCACCGCCCGGGGCATGAGCCTCACCGCCGACGGCGAAGCTTTGCTGGCCAAGGCGGAAGCGGTGCTGGCGGCCCGCCAGGATCTGCTGCGGCAGGCCGCCCGCCTGCGCGGCCGGCCGGCGGGCCGGTTGCGGCTGGGTGCCGGCCATAATATTCAGCCGGCACCGTTACAACGTTTGCTTTCCGAATTGGCACGGCACCATCCCGAGGTGGACTTGGTGCTGGAATACGGTGATTCGCGAGACCTCGCCAGAGCGCTTCATGAAGGCGGTCTGGACGCGGCTTTCTATCACTGCGGCGAGCTGGCGGATGAGGCCCTGAACGCCTGGGAGTTGGCCCGCTTCAATATTCAGTTGGTGGCGCCGCCGGATTGGGTGGCACCGGGGCCGCTCGACTGGCGGCGCCTGGAGGCGTTGCCGTGGCTATGCCCCGGAGCCGATACCGGGTGCGGCCGGGCGGCGGCAGCGCTGTTCCGGCAGCACGGCATCCGGCCTCCGCGCATCATCCGGATCGACAAGGAAAGCATGACCCGGGATCTGGTCGCCGCCGGTGCCGGATTGGGACTGGTGCATGATGACGGCACTGAGGAGGTACCGCGTCAGGGCGGGGTGACGGTGCTCTGTGAAGCAGGACCGCCGGTGCGATTGGTATTCGCTCACCGCGCGGACCGGGCGGACGACCCCTTGCTGAACAGGGCCAGCGCTCTGGTGGGCGGCGTGCCATTACACTGATAGCGCTTCGGCGCCACTGCCCGCCAGGCGAGCGCGTCTGTATCATGACGCCCCATGACCACGAATGCGTTTTCTCCCTCCGATTCCCTGCCGGTGGACGAGGTTCTGCCGGACCTGCTCGACGCCCTGCGACAGCACGGCGGCGCCGTGCTGGAAGCGCCGCCGGGAGCCGGCAAATCCACCCGTGTGCCGCTGGCGCTGCTGGATGCCGGCTGGCGCCAGGAGCGCCGCATTCTGATGCTGGAGCCGCGCCGGGTGGCGGCCCGCTCGGTGGCCGCTTATATGGCATCGCAACTGGGCGAGCCGGTGGGGCAGAGAATTGGCTATCGTACCCGGCTGGACAGCCGCGTGGGCAAGGACACGGTGATCGAAGTGGTCACCGAAGGTGTGCTCACCCGCATGCTGCATGAGGACCCTGCTCTGGAGCGGTATGCGGCGGTGCTGTTCGACGAGTTTCACGAGCGTTCCCTGCAGGCGGATCTGGGCCTGGCCCTGGTGCAGGAAGTGCGGCAGGCGTTGCGCGAGGACCTGCGTCTGCTGGTGATGTCGGCGACCCTGGACGCGGAGCCGCTGGGCGAAGGGCTGGCGTTGCCGGTGGTGCGCAGCGAAGGACGGCAGTATCCGGTGGCGGTGCACTATCGGGCGCCGGGACGGGAGCGCCATTGGCTGGATCATTGCGCCGACTGCGTGCGTGAGGTGGCGGGGGAGGGCACGGTGCTGGTGTTCTTGCCCGGCGCCGGGGAAATTCGCCGATTGAGCGAGGCCCTGGCCGGACTCGACTGCGCGGTGGAGGTTCTGCACGGTCGCCTCGATGGTGATGAGCAACAGCGGGTCCTGCGCGCCAGTCAGGGGCCGCGGGTGGTGCTGGCCACCAATGTGGCGGAGACCAGCGTGACGTTGGACGGCGTTACCACAGTGGTGGACAGCGGTTTGCAGCGTAGCCCGCAATACGATCCACGGCGCCATCGCAGCCGCCTGACCACCCGGCGTATCAGCCAGGCCAACGCTGACCAGCGCGCCGGGCGCGCCGGGCGGCTTGGGCCGGGCCAGTGCCTGCGGTTGTGGTCCCGGGAGGAAGTGCTGGCCCGTCATATCGAAGCGGAGACCAGCCAGGTGGCGCTGGACGGTTTGGTGTTGGATCTGGCCCGTTGGGGGTGTCGCGACCCCGGTGAATTGTTCTGGCTGACGCCGCCGCCGGCGGGGCCCTGGCGGGCGGCGCGGGCGCGGCTGGAACGGTTGGGCGCGCTCGATGACAGGGGCGCGCTCAGCGAGCTGGGCCGGGCGCTGGCGGAACTGCCAATGGACCCGGAGCAGGGGGCTTTGGTGGTGCGCGGCCATCAACACGGCTGCTCGGAAAGCGCGGCGATACTGGCGTTACTGATTCAGGACGCGCCGGCGGGGCTGGACCGGGAAGTGGATTTGCAACGGCGTTGGCAACGGTATCGAGCCCGCCCCGGGGATTGGCCGTTACTGCGTAAAGCGTTGCGGCGTTTACGCGGCGTGCGGGCGGATCGGCAGGAAGCCGATGCCAGTCTGTTAGGGCGGGTGCTGGCGGAGGCCTTTCCGGATGGCCTGGCCCGCCGGCGGGAGCAAGGCACAAGTCGTCATAGCGCCGCTGATGGCGCTCGTTACGTCCTCGCTGACGGCTCTCGTTATGTCCTGGCTGATGGCTCTGGCGCCCGTCTGCAACCGGGCTCGGCGCTGGCCGGCCATGAATGGCTGGTGGTGTTGGACACCGACGGTGATCCCAGGGAGGGCCGGATCCGGTTGGCTTGGGGATTGGACGAGGAAGTGCTGGCCACGGTTCTGGAGCGGGCTCCCTGGAAAGAACAAGTGGGATGGGACGAGCACCGCGAGCGGGTGGTGGCCGAGCAGATACGCGCTGTGGGGCAACTGGTGATTGAGCGGCGTCCGTTGCCCTCGCCATCGCCGGCGTTGATCGAACAGGGTTTGCTGGCCGGTATTCGTCAGCGGGGGCTGTCGGTGCTGCCGTGGGAGCCCCGCTGGCGCCAGTGGCAAGCACGGGTGAACTGGATGCATCGGCTGCGGCCGCAAGAGTGGCCGGCGGCGGACGATGACAGCCTGCTCGCCACACTGGAATCCTGGCTGCTGCCGTTCCTGGCCGGGCACCGTGGTTTGCGGGATCTGCGTGCTTTGCCGCTGGGGCAGGCGTTGTCCCTGTGGCTTGGCCACGAACGGCAGGCGTGGCTGGATCAGTGGTTGCCGGAACGCTGCACGGTGGCGTCGGGGCGTTCGGTGCCGATCGATTATTTGCCCGACGGCGGCCCGCGCCTGGAGGTAAAGTTGCAGGAGTGTTTCGGCATGGAAGCGCTGCCGTCCCTGGCTGACGGGCAACTGCCTCTGACCGCCTCGCTGTTGACCCCGGCCGGACGTCCGGCGGCCATCACCGGGGATCTCGGCCGTTTCTGGCGCGAGGGTTACGCCGAGGTCCGCAAGGACCTGCGCGGTCGCTATCCCAAACACCCATGGCCGGAGGACCCACTGCGGGCCGAGGCGACGGCGCGGACCAAGAAAGGCATGGGGCGGGGGTAACATGTTCGCACGCCGATTCGCTGCCAGAGCAACTGACCACGAAGCCACCGTGGGAGCTGGTCCGGGCGGCGGGCCGCTGCAAGCGAATGACCTGATGCGGAAGGCCACATTCGCCAGCAGGCTGGCTCCCACAGCAATTCCTTAGTCCTTTCCATGTCGCTATTAGCCTGATTGACCACGCATCCCGCAGTGTGATCGTTTCGGCCCTTTCCCTGGAACACGCCCTCTGCTATCAATAGCCGCTTTCGGAGGGAGCGAAATATGAAATTTGATTCCATTATGGTTGCGGCCGAAGCCAATGAAATGATTCTGCCCGAAGGTTGGGGGCAGGGCCGCGCCACTTTTGGTGGTTTGATGGGCGCCATTCTGATCCGTCACATGCAGGCGTATCTGTCTCGGGAACTGCCTGAGCCGCCGCCTTTACGTTCTTTTGCCCTGACTTTTGTCGGTCCCGCCGTTCCGGGGCCGCTGGCGCTGAGCGCGGAAATCCTGCGCAGCGGCAAATCCGTGACCCAGATGCAGGTCACCGCCCGTCAGGAAGGGCAGGTGGTGAGCACCATGCTGGCCAGCCTGGGCCATGCCCGTGAATCTTCCATCCGGGTCCCGGGACCGGCGGCGCCGGATTGGAAACCCGCCGAGGAGTACCACGCCATCCCGTTCATGGAGGGCGTCTCCCCGGATTTTCTGCGCGAATTCGAGATGCGCCCGGTGGCCGGCCAGTTCCCGTACTCCGGCAGCGACAAGCCGGACTTCGAAGGTTATATGAGCTTCCGTGAACGCCCGGAGCGCCAGGATGCCGCCAGTCTTGCTTGTTTGGTGGATGTCTGGCCGCCGTCGGTGATTCCGATGCTGACCAAACGGGCGCCGTCCAGCTCCATGACCTGGATCATGGAATTTCTGGAGGATCCGGCCGAGCTGCCGTGGACCGATCACTGGTTGTACACCGTGCATACCGACAGCTTCGCCGACGGCTACGGCCAGAATCGCTCGGTGATCTGGGATGGCGAAGGGCGTCCAGTGGCGTTCAGTCGCCAGACCATCGTGGTGTTTGGCTGATTCGATGAGCGGGCTTGAGCTGCCTCCTCTGCATCCGGCGGACCTGGGAGCACGGGTGCCGCGCCGCGGCAGTGCGCCGATGGCGTTGCTGGGCCGCTGGATTCTGCGCGCCATCGGCTGGAAAGTGGTGGGGCGTTTGCCCGATATTCCACGGGCGGTGATGATTGCCGCTCCGCACACTTCCAATTACGACGGGCTGGTGGGCATCAGCGCGATCCAGAGCCTGCGCCTGGACATTCGTTTCATGGCAAAGCACACCTTGTTCCGGGGCCCCACCGGCGTACTGCTCAAGGCGCTCGGTGGCATCCCCGTGCATCGGGGCCACGCCGGCGGGCTGGTGGAGGAAACGCAACGATTATTGGCGGCAGGAGATCCGTTCTGGCTCGGTATCACGCCGGAAGGCACCCGCACCGGGGCGCGGGAATGGAAGACCGGCTTCTATCGGATCGCCCTGGCGCTGGAATTGCCGATCATCGTGGTGACGTTCTGCTATCGCCGCAAGGAAGCGCGGATTCTGGACGCGTTCTGGCCCACCGGCGATGTGGAGAAGGATCTGGAAGCGATCTACGCCTTGCTGGACGACGTCGAGCCACGCCATCCGGAAAGGCTGTCGGCGCCGCTCAAGCGCCGCCGGCAATCGTAGACGCAGACGAGGGCTGAGGGGGGCTAAGGGCTTCGCGGCTTCTTATGTCACCGTGCTTTGCTGCTGTTGTTTCTCTCTGGCGCGGCGGATGAAGGACTCCCGGCCGAGGGCCGCGATCATGGCGTAACCCAGTGGCGTGGCAATGGCGTCACAGGCGGAACGAACGTGTTCGTCGAACGGCTCAAGAGATGCCAGCTCCAGGATGCCAAGCGTGTGTTCGCCCTGCCGGATCGGCAGGAACAGCACCTCGCCGGGGCGAATCTGGCTGTGGCCGGTTTCCAGATCCATGTAGCCGCCGGGCACCTCGTGGCGCACCGAGGCGCCCTGAATCTCCAGGGCCGAGGCGAGGAAACCGTCGCTTTCAATATGGGATTGTTCCCGCGCCGTCTGGCCGAGGCCGCGCGCCGCTTCCAGGTGCAGGCCGTCCTCCTCCAACCGGTAGCCGGCGCCGGCCACCGCCGGGGTGTTCTCGATCAGAAACGCCAGTGTCTTGTCGAGCAGTTCGGTGACGCGCGGATTGCCGGCAATATGGGCGGTGAATTCATTCAACAGACGCTGCCGCCGGGCTTCCCGGTCGGCATTGTCGCGCCAGCGCCGCAGCCGTTGTGATTCGGCGTTGCGCAGCAGCATGTTGGCGAAGTTGCTGCGGGCGCTGGCGTCGAGCATGTAGCCGTTCAGGGCGCACACCAGCAGCGGGAAGCCGTAGTACAGCAGCAATGAGATCGGCGTGATGCGCCAATCCTGATAAAGCGCCACGCCCAGGGCGATGATCAGGGCGCCGAGGGACCAGAACAGGGTACGGGTGGGAGGCAGCCGCAAAATGGAGAAGCCGATGATCAGTACGTAGACCGTTTCAAACGCCGCCACCTGGCCGAGGAAATGATCCTGCAAATGGATCGCGCCGATCAGGGTGCCGGTCAACGAAATCATCAGTGCCAGCCCGATCAGCGTCGCCACCAGCGGCTGTACCGCGCGAACATGGATGGCCGCCAGCAGCAACGCCAATGAGCAGGCAATGGGATAAACGCCGAGCGCCTGCCAGCGGCCCAGCGAAGGGTCCTTCACCAGCAGCGATACCGGCACCACCACGATCAGGAAAATCGCCAGCAGGATGTACACCGAGCGCCGGATCAACTGGGTGGCGCGACGCTCCGCGTAGACGATGTAGTCGTCTTCCAGGGATCCGGGAAAACGTACCCAGAGCGTGCTTAAGGCGCGCTTCAGAGCGCGTTCCTGTTCCGCTTCCAGAGGTCGCGTCTGGGTGCTGTCAGTGGCCATGGAGTCCCCCGTTCTTTGACGTTGCTGCTTATTATGTGGTCGCTGCCCGGTTGCTTCCGTTTGTGGGTGCGGACACTATTTGCCGAACCGGGGCATGATAGCGCGCCGGGCAACGGACTAATGATAAATGGGTAACACAACCTTAAGGTACGAATAATGGCGTATGAAGAGCAATTTGAACAGGCCCGGAAGGACGTACAGACCCTGTCACGCAAGCCGGGCAACGATGACCTGTTGTATCTGTACGCCCATTTCAAGCAGGGCAGTGTCGGTGACGTGACCGGCAAGCGGCCCGGCATGCTGGACATGGTGGGGCGCGCCAAGTACGACGCCTGGGCCAAGCTCAAGGGCATGGACCAGGACACCGCGCGGCAAAACTACATCAGCAAGGTGGAAGCGTTGCGAAAGAGTCACGGTTGAGAGTGGGGCGCCAACGTGGCGGTCGGTGGGCAAGCCCACCGCCGCCTTCGCTGCTAAAGCAGCTTCCCGCAGCGGCTTGGTAGTGCCTTCAGTGGGAAGCGGCCTTGGCCGCGAATGGAGCGTGCCTGTGAATTCCGGCACACCACTGATCCACGAACCGCGAGGGGCTCAGGGCCGTTCCGCCAGCGCCTCCGTGTCTGCCCGTTGCGTCGGCCGCCAGCGCGCCAGGAACAGGGCCATGGGCGCGGCGATGTACATGGACGAGGTGGTGCCGACAACAATGCCGAACAGCACCGGCAGGGCGAAGCTGGCCACCGCTCCGCCGCCCAGCAACCCCATCGGCAGCAGGGCCAGGAAGGTGGTGGCGGAGGTGAACAAAGTGCGGGTCAGCACCTGGGTCAGACTGACGTTGATCAGTGTCTCCAGCGGCTGATCCGGATTGAGCTTCTGGTTTTCACGGATACGATCGAAGACCACCACTTTGTCGTTCACCGAGTAACCGATCAGCGTCAGCAAGGCGGCGATGGCGGTGAGATTGAATTCCACGCCGGTGAGCACGAAGAACCCCAGTGTCTTGCTCACATCCAGCAGCAGGGTAATCAGTGCCGCCCAGGCGAAATGCCGTTCGAAGCGCAGCCGCAGGTAGGCGAACATGCCCGCCCCGGCCAGCAGCACCGCCAGAATACTGGCTTCAACGAAGCCGCCGCTGACCGCCGGACCGACCATATCCACCCGTGGAAAACGGCTGTCGGCGTGCAGACCGGTGATCGCCGTCTTCGCTGTTTCGACCGCCGCGTTGCCGTCCTCGCTGGCGGGCATCCGCACCAGGAAGTGGCCCTCATCGGCGAACGGCTGTAACGCCGCGTCGGTGAGGCCGGCGTCCCGCAATGCCTGCCGCAGAGCGTTCTCCGACAGCGACGCCGGCACCTGAACTTCCATGGCGGTGCCGCCGAGGAAATCGATGCCCTGGTTCAATCCCGGCCAGGCCAGTGAGCCCAGGGACAGGACCGATAACAGCACCGACAGCACGATGCCCAACGCCTTCACGCGCATGAACTGGATCGGCCGTTGCCGTTGCCGCAGCCGCTGAAACCCGGGTACCTCTGGCAGGGCCAGCGGTTGCCGCTGCCGCCGTCGCAGCCGCCATTCCATCAGTAACCGGGTCACCGACACCGAGGTGAACATGGAGACCAGCAGCCCCACCGCCATGGTCACGGCGAAGCCGCGCACCGGACCGCTGCCAAACCCGAACAACAGGCCCACGGCGATCAGCGTGGTGATGTTGGCGTCGACGATGGTGGCAAAGGCACGCTGGAAGCCGGCGCGCAGCGCCGCCATGGCATTCTTGCCTTTCTCCGCTTCCTCGCGGATACGTTCATTGATCAGAATATTGGCATCCACCGCCATGCCGACGCCAAGAATCAGACCGGCGATGCCCGGCAGTGTCAGTGTCGCGCCGAAACTGGCCAGCAAACCCAGTACCAGCAGAACATTGATGGCCAGAGCGGTATTGGCGATCACGCCCCAGCGGCGGTAGATCGAGATCATGAACACCAGCACCAGGGCCGCGCCGAGAGCACCGCTGAGCACGCCCATGCGAATGGTGTCACCGCCGAGTTCCGCGCCCACCGTTCGCTGTTCCACCACTTGCAGCGGGGCGGGCAAGGAGCCGGCGCGTAATAACATGGCCAGGTCTCCGGCCTGCTGCGGGGTAAAGTTGCCGCTGATCTCGCCGCGGCCAGCGGTGATCGGGGTACGGATCACCGGTGCGGTGATGACCTCGCCGTCCAGCACCACCGCGAAGGGCCGGCCCACATTGTGGGTAGTGATGTCGCCGAACAGGCGGGCACCGTCGCTGTCCAGAGTGAAATTCACCACCGGCTGATGGGTGCGGCTGTCGAAGCCCAGACGGGCGTCGGCCAACTGGCCGCCGTCCAGTAACGGCGTGGATTCGACCTGGTAACGCCGGCCGTCTTCCGCGCCGGGCAGTACCAGGGAACGGTCCGGGCTGCTGCCATCGGCGATCAGATGGAAGGTCAATCGCGCGGTGCGGCCAAGCAGGGCGGTGATGCGCTCCGGATCGGTGACGCCGGGCAGTTGCACCAGAATGGCATCGTTGCCCTGGCGGGTGACACGGGGTTCCACCACGCCGGTTTCATCAATACGGCGGCGCACCACATCCAGGCTGCGTTCCACCGCATCGCTGATCACTTGTTGCGACAAACTGGAAGAGGGCCGCAATACCAGGGACGGACCATCGTGGGTGACGGAGAGCCGACGGCGGCCCTGATCATCCCGGATGTCCGAGGCAAGCCGCAGGGCAGCTTCCATGGCGGCAGCCGGGCGGATGGCCAGGCGCACTTGATCGCCATCGACCACCGGGCGGCCGTGTTGAATGCCGTTGCGGTCCAGGCGCTGACCCAGCTCCTGTGCGATCTTGCGGGTTTTCTCCGCCAGCAGTGGTCCTTGTTCGACTTTCAGCAGCACATGGGAGCCGCCCTGGAGATCCAGCCCCAGGGACAGATGGTGTTGGCGGTACCATTCCGGCGCCCGTTGCAACGATGCCGGTGGCAGGATACTCGGCAGTGCGGCGAGCACACCGAGCAGAATGACGATGGCATAGGCCGCCGCCCGTAAGCGAAATCGGTTCAAGTTCGTTCTCCATTAAAACCACTCTCCGCCGGGCGCGCGCCCGAAGGCGCCGCCATGTGGCGGTGTTGTTGGGGTCAGAGCGTGGAGAACGCGGGTGGGGCGCGGGGATCCTGTGGCCGATGGTGCTCGACAACCGCCGCCACCAGGGGACGGTTCAGGGGAGACGGGCCGGGGCGCGACGGTGACGGCGCCGCCGACGGCAGCCACGGTAACGGAGCCGCGTTGTCGTCGTGGTGATCAGCGGCGAAAGCGTCGCAACGGACCTGATACCCGGAGGGCAAAGCAAGTTGAGCGGCACCGTCCAGGGGCCGGGTGTGCGGTCCGCCTTCGCGGGTGTCCAATGCCTGGCCGGAATGCGGCGCGGCAAGCAGCATCAGCACCCATAGCAGATGGGCGAGCAGGCTCCCCGCCGGGGCACGGCGGTGGGAGCGAAGGCTGCGGGACGGCGGTACGGCCAAATCGAATATCCGGTGGTGGTGAACTCAGGTCGCCAGGTTGAACCGGCTTGATCCAGGCTGCTGCTGGACAATAGTGGATGGTAGCGCGATCAAATGGGGGCGGCGAGGATCGACTTCAATGAGCGCAGTGGAAAATCGAAATCGTGATATAGAATTGGCCTTAATAAGATTGCCTATATCATTGAAATTAAAGCAATCAGGACTCCAATCAACATCATGGCTAAAAGCAAGGTGGCCGCCATGGACAGGCCCCGGGCCCATAAGGTCGAGGGCCGGCCCGTGGGATCCATGCGACCTTCGGCCATGGCCCGCAGATCCCAGTGTGCCCACCACCAGACCACCGGTCCCAATGGGGCGAACAACAACAGGCTGACCACTGCCAGTACCAGTAGCGGGCCGCCACGGTCCGGTTGGATCATGCGCGGGCGGCCCGGCGCTGATCGATCCAGCGCTTTAGCACTCGCCGTATCGCGCCCCAGCGGTTGACCAGCAGCGCCAGGAAGATCATCGCGCAGCCGCCCAGTTGGGTGGCGCTCATGGTCTCACCGAACCAGAGGGCGGCCAGCAGCGCGGTCCACATCGGCTCCAGGATCATGATTACCACGCCATGACTGTGCATGGACAAGCTCTGCGCGTAGGTCTGCAGAAAGAAACGCGCGGCGGTGCCCAGGGTGGCGCTGGCGATCACCCAGGCGGCGATCACCAGCCCCAGTTCGCCGGACTGGAAAGTGGGGCGCCAAGGCTCCAGCAACAGGGACGCGGTGCCGGTGACCAGGCCCACGGTAACCAGCACCACCGAGGTCAGCGCCAGTGCCGGTACCCGTTCCCGGGTGGTGATCCGGCCGCCGCTGCCGGTGATGGTGGCGTTATTGGCGGCGCGGGTATTGAGGGTGAAAAACAGGGCGAAAATCATCGCCGAGGCAAGGAAGAACAATTGCCCCAGTTCAGCCTGGAAACCGCCATCCAGCGACAGTAGCGCCAGCCCGCACACCGCCACCGGCAGGGCCAGCCAGGTACTCAGCGGCGGCTGCTCCTTGAACACCAGGCGCGCCATGACCGGGACCAGCACCACGCCAAGGCTGGTGATGAAAGCGCCTTCACCGACGTGATTGCCGTAGTGCAATCCCATGATCCAGAAACTCATGGCGGTGCCGAACACCATGCCTACCTGGACGCTGCGCCAATATTTGTCCCGGTTCATGCGGCGCAATTGCCGATGACCCACCAACGCCAGAATCAGGCCGGCCAGCAGGAAACGCAGACACATGAATAGAAGAGGCGGCATCAGTAACACCGCCTCCTTGGAGAACATCCAACTGACCGCCGCCAGCAAGGTCACGCAGACCAGCAGAAGATCCGATTTGGTCGAACTGGGAAGGGCCATAACTCCGCTACAAGTGTGGGGCCGCATTGCACGGCGATGCGGATTCTAGCACGGCGGCATGGCGGCTTCACCGGCCACGGCCCAGGCCGTGGCATCGCTGGATCCGAAACAGACTCTTAGAAATAGGGGCCGGCGGCGGCGATGCTGATCACCAGCAGACCCAGCAGCAGGTTGATGCCGACAATGCGCCGGATCTGTCCGATCTGAAACGCGGCGTCGGCGTTATGGCGGACCGTTACCGCCTGGCGCAGGCGGCGAAAGGGCGCAAAGTAGACGTGGGCGAACAGCGCCATCATTACCAGGCCCAGCGCCAGCATGGTATGCACATAGGCGCCAGTGGAACCCATGCCGCCATAGACACCGAACACCATCCACAGGCCGGTGATCAGCAGCACCGCCACGCAACCCCATACCCAGCGGAAAAAACGGTCCAGCGTGTGCAGCCACAGGCGTGGCCGGGACTCCGGATCCAGAGTGGCGCCCATGGCGGGGCGCAAAGCCATGTAGGCGAAAAACATGCCGCCAACCCAAATCACCGCCGCCAGTATATGCAGCACCAAAGGCACGGCCATGGACAACACCATTGTTTTCTCTCCCAGGGATAAAAGCGGAAAAAGCATCAGCACGGACGCAGGAACGAAGTGTAGCAGGAGGCGGAGGGGGCAGCACGACAATCGCCGCTCATGCAACACGCCAGGCCGATCCGCTGGTTTGCCAGCGAATCGACGTGTGGGTGTGCTGAAACAGCCTGCAATCGTTCCGTGCTTGTACGTGTGGCGGGAACGGGGCAAGCTGCCTGAGCGCTTCCGCGCGACCCTGTTCCACCTGCTGGACCTCTCATGTTTGACCGTACCCGTCTGTGGCTGGAAAACCGACGTTTGGCCCGTTTGCCGGTGACCCGGGAACAATGGGAAGACGCCATTGCCGACTGGGCGCCAGCACGGCGTTACCAGGGAGAGCGCCGCGAGAGGCTGTTCCAGCAGACGTTGCGCTTCCTGTTGCGTAAGGAGTTTCGCGGCGGCGGTGATTTCCAGGTGACTCCGGCCATGGAATTGAAGATCGCCACCATGGCGGTGGTGATGATCATGGGCCTGGATCTGGATTGGTATGACGGTTGGTACACGGTGATCGTCTACGAGGACGCTTTCGTCACACCCGGCGATGAAATGGACGAGTTCGGCATTGTTCACAGTGAGGGACGGGTGCTGGCCGGCGAAGCCTGGGACCGGGGGCCGGTGCTGCTGTCCTGGCAGGACGTGCAGGCGGCGTCATCGGAGCCGGGGTTCAATGTGGTGCTGCACGAGATGGCACACAAGCTGGATATGCGCAGCGGCAGCGCCAACGGCGCGCCTCCTCTGCACCACGGCATGGATGCCCGGGTCTGGCATGATACCTTCACGCGGGCCTGGAGCGCGCTGGAACAGGCGGAGCGGGACGGGGAGCCTTTCCTCGATCCCTATGCCCTGCAGGATCCGGGGGAATTCTTCGCCGTGATCACGGAAAGCTTTTTCGAGACACCGGAGCCTCTCGAACAGATTCTGCCGGAGGTCTATGGCCAGCTGGCGCAGTTCTATCGCCAGGACCCGCTGCGCGCCCGCTGACGCGTTTTACAACCCTTTACCAGTCCGGCCTCAGGGAATTCGCGGGGTTGTGAAATTTTTCCTCCTTTCCTATTGAACGCTTGCGCCGTTCGTCCTATCACAATATTGAAACCCCCGGGTCATTACCGGGTCACAAATCGGTGCTGTCCCGGGCGCTCACCACAGGCGGGAGAAAGGAGTCACGCTTGAGAGTCGTCGATACCACTTTGTTTTATGCGCAGTCCAGCGGCGGGGTGCACACCTATGTGGACAGCAAGCGCAAGGGGCTGTTGGCCAGGGACATGGAACATAAGGTGGTGTACCCGGGCGCGGAGACGGTGCTGCAGGGGGACTTCATACAACTGCCGGCACTCAACCTGCCGATGGCGCCGGGCTTCCGCTTCCCAACCCGGGTGGGATTGTGGAGTCACATCGTCGCCGGTTTGCAGCCGGATCTGATCGAGGCCGGTGATCCCTACACGCCTGCCTGGGCGGCCCGGCGAGCGGCGCGAATGCTGGACGTGCCGGCGGTGGCGTTTTACCACTCCGATCTGATCACGCTTCTGCACAACCGCATCAGCCCGGTGCTGGACGGGGCCACCCGCGCCTACGTCCGGAAGCTGTACGACGGATTCGACCTGGTGCTGAGCCCGTCCCGGGTGATGGCCGAGCGGCTGTGGGACTGTGGACTGCATAATGTGGAAATCCAGCCGCTTGGCGTGGACGCCCACGTTTTTCACCCCAATCGGGCCGACCCTCTGGCCCGGGCGCGGCTGGGACTCGGAGAGCACGAACGGTTATTGGTGTTCGCCGGCCGGGGCTCCCAGGAGAAACATCTGCCAGTGCTGTTCGACGCCTTGCGGCAACTGGGCTCGGGTTATCATCTGTTGCTGATTGGCACCGGGCCGCAACCGGACGCGCCGGGTAATACCACCGTGTTCGAGGACTTCCTGCCAGCGGCGGAAGTGGCGGCCTGGCTGGCGTCATCGGATGCGCTGCTGCACGCCGGGGATCAGGAAACCTTCGGGCTGGTGGCGCTGGAGGCAATGGCTTCGGCCATCCCGGTGATTTGCGCCGACGGTGGCGCCTTGCCGGAAGTGGTGCCGGAGGACTGCGGATTAAGGGTGCCTCCCCATGACGGGGTGGCCATGGCGGCGGCGGTACGCGTCTTGTTCGAGGAGCACGATCCGGTGGCCATGGGCGAGCGCGCCCGCCGCCATGTGGAAGCGGAGCATGGCTGGGACAAGGTAGTGGACAGTCTGGTGCGCCACTACCGCAGGCTGATTGGCGCTCGTCCTGAAACGCGGATATCGGAACACCATGGCCCCCAGACCTGATTCCCGTCCCGACAGCGCCTTCCTGTTGTCGCTGCACGATGTGTGTCCGGCGACCTGGGCGGATTATCAACCGTTGTTGCGTGCTCTAGAGCGCCACCCGCGAATTCCGCTGACGTTGCTGGTGGTGCCGGACTTTCATGGCGGCGGGCGCTTTATCGACGACGAGCCTTTTTGTCAGGCGCTGGAACAGCGCCGCCGACGCGGTGACGAGCTGGTGCTGCACGGTTATTTCCATCATGACGACAGCCCGCCACCGACCACGCCGGGAGGCTGGGTGCGCCGGCGGTTGTTGACGCACGAAGGCGAGTTCGCCGCCCTCGACGGAGAAACGGCGGCAGCGCGCATACAGCGAGGTCTGGCGATGTTTCACCAGCTCGGCTGGCCGGCCCGCGGCTTCGTGCCACCGGGATGGATGACCAGCGCCGGCTCCCGCGCCGCCATCGCCGAGGCCGGGTTTGCTTATTGGACTGACCGGGACGGTTTCCATTGTCCGGGCAGCGGCCTGTTTCTGGCGACACCTACGCTGGTATGGTCCGCTCGCTCGCCGTGGCGCCGCGGGCTGTTCCAGGGGGTCAATCGGGCACGCGAATGGGCGCATCGCGCCGCACCGGTATTGCGTCTGGCGGTGCACCCGGTGGACATGCGCCACCAACGCTCGCGGCGGGCCTGGATCGCCACCATTGAGCGGCTGGCCGGGTGCCGCCGGGCGTTGACCAAATCCCAATGGCTGGACGAGTTGACAGGGGAGGCGGTGTGAGGCGCCGCTGGTGGCTGTTGCTCCTGGCTCTGGGGCTGGGCGCGCTGGTGCCGCTGGTGCTGGGGGGCGCCGGCGCCTTTCACGGGCTGACGCTTATTCCGGCGGGTTGGTTGCTGCTGATGGTGGCGATGATCTTCCTGTGCTGGAACCTCAATGCCTGGCGGCTGCGCATCATGCTGGCGGAGCGCGCCGAAGGGCTGGGCCACGGCGGTGCGCTCGCCACGGTGATGGCCACCGAATGCGCGCTTAACGCCACCCCCGGCGGTAGTGGCGCGCCCTTTACGCTGGTGGCGCTGCTGCGCCGCTATCAGGTGACACCGGCCACCGCCACGGCGGTGTTCGCGGTGGATCAGATCACCGACCTGGTGGTGTTTCTGGTGTTATTGCCGACAGTGGCGCTGTATGGGTTGAGCCGTTATCTGGATTTGGAGGGCTGGTGGCAACTGGTTTTACCGATGGTACTGCTGGGGCTGGCACTGTTGCTGTGCTGGCTGGTGGCGAACCGGTTCAGTGACATCCTGCGGTTCACCGACCCTTGGCTGGAACGCTGGCAGGTGCCGCTGCGGCGACGGCGTGCCCTGGCACGGGCGCTGCTGCGCTTTCGCCAGAGCATGGCGGAAACTCTGCGAGTGCCGCGCCGCCGGTTGATGGCCCTGTTCGGTCTGTGTCTGGCGCACTGGTTGCTGCGTTATTCGGTGATTTATCTCACCGTTCTGGCGCTGGGCAAACATGTGGACTGGGTGTACGGCTTCTTTGTACAGATGATGGCGATGGGAGCAGGGTATCTGACCTTGCTGCCCGGTGGCGCCGGCGGGGCTGAGGTTGCCGGCGCCGCCTTACTGACGCCCTGGCTGGGAGCGGTGACCACCGCCACGGTGTTGCTGGTGTGGCGTTTCATGACCTTTTATCTGTATTTGCTGGTCGGAGGTGGCTGTCTTCTGGCACTGGCCGGCCGAGAAGCCACGGCGATGCTTGGCCACGGGGAGTGCTGATTTTGTGATTGACGTCACATTTTTGACTGTGCTTTATTCAGGGCGGGAATGACCAGAACCACATAACAATACAAAAAGGATTCCAGTATGCCAGCCACCCCCAGCGTGACTGGCCGGGCCCGTTTGTCAGGTGTAGTGCTGCTTGCCGTCAGCCTGATGACGTTGTCCGGTTGTGCCCGGCTTTTCCCCAAACCCCAATACGATCAGGGCGACCCCAATCGCCTGCACCACATCGGCAGCGACCTCAACGGGGCCTATGATCCGTATTCCATCGAACAGGCCGACTTCAAATCAATGGACCGGTTCCAGGCCGAGCGTGGTGTTGTCCCCCAGGATGATGCCGGCAACCGTAATCTATATGCCCGCTACCAGGCTCTGTTGGACGACATTGAAGCAGACATGCTGGCGCGGGCGCGGCGGGAAAAGGGACGTGGCGGAGACACGCTCAAGGTACTGTTGTTTTTCCATGGCGGTCTTAACCACCCCAGTTATAACGACGAACGCCTGGACCGTTATCTGGCGGAGATGGAGTGTGACGGTTTTTATCCGCTCTATGTCAGTTGGCGCTCTGGTGCTTTTGTCTCGTTCTGGGACCGCTTCACCTCGGTGCGTAACGGTGGCATTGCCCGTGGCCCGATGGCCCCGGTGCGAGGCACGGTTTATACCCTGAGCGACACCTTGAGCGGTCTGGTGAAATTTCCGGAAACCGGTTGGGACGTGACCGCCAACAGCATCGCCGCCGCTGACGCGAGACAGCGCGGCATGGACCGGGACCGGCCTGATTATCAGGACGATGAGGCCCTGTACTGGCCGGAGAGCGAGCCTTATTCCTTCCTGGACCAGACGCTGTATCGCTCCGGGCAGGTGTTGCCGGGCGTGGTCCGTCTGCTGATGACACCGGTGGTGCAGGGCCTGGGGACTCCGGCCTGGAGCATGATGCTGCGTCGCACCAAGCATCTGACCACCATGGAAGCGGACGTGCTTGGCTACAACGAGGACTATTGTGGTGACGATTGCGCGGTGGAAGGCAATGGCGTGGTGGCGGTGCTGGCACGGCGTCTTGATGAGCTGAACCGGCGTTTGCCGTCGGGCATGACCATGGAAATCACATTGGTCGGGCACAGTATGGGCGCCATCGTCGCCAACGAGCTGGTGTCTTTGTACCCGCAACTGCCGTATAAAACCATCATCCATATGGGGGCCGCCGACAGCAGCCGCAACTGGATCGACAAAACCTATCCCTGGTTGAAGGCGCACGCCGATGATCCGGACGTGGCGTTCTATAATCTGGTCTTGCATCCCACCAGCGAAGAAAGGGAAGTGCGCGGCTATTTTCTGATTCCCAACGGCAGTCTGCTGGTGTGGCTGGATGACATGCTGACGCAACCGGATCACATGCTGGATCGCCGCTCCGGCCGTTGGACCAACGCCCGGCATTTACTGCCGTTTTACCGTGATGCTGGCAATGCCTACCTGAAAGTGTTTCCCGCCAACGACGACAGCGTGCCGCAGAATCACGGCGATTTCGGCAAGTTCCGTTATTGGCGGGAGGACTTCTATTGGGGGCGGGAAGGTTAAAAAAAACGGTCCCATGCCGTTTCACATGGGACCGCCATAAAAAGCACCGCGGGGGAGCCGCGGTGTTGTTCTCCGTCAAAGTCGGTAAAGAAACGTCGGACCAGGGAATTCCTGGCCCTCGTCCTTGCCAATCTCGGCGGCCACCAGTTGGTTGGTCTTTTCGTTCATGGCCATCAGCAGGGGCTTTACCTTCTCCGGGTCGGCCGCGAGATTGTTGAGCTCATCCGGATCGGAATGAGTGTCATACAACTCCAGATCGTTATGCGCTCGCAGCGTTTCCCAGTCCGTCGGCGTGTGATGGCTGTCGGGACTGAAATAGCGCGCGAACTTATAGCGGCCGTCGTGCACCCCCCTATGCAGACCCCGATTACCCAATTCGGGGCCCAGGCGCAGTTGCTTGAAAAAGTCGGCGAGCATGGCCATGGGCGTGATCTCATCCCCCTCCTTGGCCAGCCGCCGGGTCGCTTCCGGATCGGTGTAAAGCAGCACGCCATAGGCGAACAGCACGCCCCGATCATCTCGTTCGGTGGTTTTGCCGTTGAGTGCCGGGCTCAGGTCCACGCCCGGCGTGTCGCACTTGTGTTTGCCCGCGCTGGCGAGCCCCACCAGAGTGGGCAGCAAATCCACCGTGCTGCCCAGATTGTCCACCCGGCGTCCGCCCTGAACATCCGGATGGCGGATGATCAGGGGCACGCGGCTGTTTTCCTTGTAGATCAGCGGGCCTTTTTGGCGCAGTCCCTGGGCGCCCGCCATTTCGCCGTGGTCGGCGGTATAGACGATGATGGTGTTGTCCCACTGGCCGCTGGCCTTGAGTGCCTGCAGCACATGCTCCACCTGACGGGACACATCGCGAATGCAGTTGAAGTAGTAGCTTTGATTGGCGCGCCAGGCGGCTTCGTCCTGTTTATCGATGTGGCCATAAATGGCATCGAGTACCTGGGCGTAAGAGCGGTGGCACCAGGGTTTGTCGATCAGATTGGCGCGATGGAAGGAGCGCGGTAGCGGAATATGACGCCAATCCGCCTCGTACACCGGGTCGTTGGGCGGCGGCCGCAGCGGCGCCATGAAATCAGGATTGACCCGCGACTGTTCCTGCCGCGCGCCGCTGGAGAAGAACATGATGTCGTGGGGGTTGACGAAATTCACCGCCAGCATCCATGGCTTGTCCAACTGGTGACTGCGCCGCGCCAGCCAGTGACTGGCTTCACCGGCCACCATGCGATCGGCCAGATAACCCTGCCATACCGAGCCGTGCACATCGCCGGTGAGGTTGTAGTCGTGGAAGCCGTATTCCTCCAGAGCCTTGTCCCGGCTTGGGTAGCTGCCATAGAGCAGACCCGGACCGTCCTCAATGTCCGATAAGTGCCATTTGCCCTTATAGGCGGTGTGATAACCCATCTCCTGAAAGAAGTGACCGACGGTGGGCAGATCCGGGTTCAGAGTGGGAAAGGGCGGCGCATGCAGGTTGGCGGTCATGCCGGTGCGCATGGTGTGCTGTCCGGTGTACATCACCGAGCGCGACGGAGAACACGGCGACGTGTTCACATGATACTGATTGAAACCCACCCCCTCGGCGAGCAGGGTCCGGTGGGCCGGCAGGTCCAGCTCCGCCGGCAAATCCATCCAGGACCGTTCCTGATCCGACACCAACAGCAGTACGTTGAGCGGACGGTCGCCGCGGACCGGCGAGGGTGCGCGGGCGCCGGCGGGACGGCTGACGCCCAGCGCGGCCGCCCCCAGGGCCAGTTGTTTGAGAACGGTGCGCCGATCCGGTCCGGTCATGATGTTCCCTGTTATTGATTATTGGATGAGCGGAGTATGCCGGGATAATTGATAAACAGGATGAATAAATTCATTCTCTTTATTTATGGTTCTCCCAGTATGACCGAATGACAATCAAGGAGAGTGGCGATGTGGCCCTTGCAGCAGCTGGTTCAGTTCCGGGCGGTGTATGAGCATGACAGCCTGTCGGCGGCGGCGCGTGCCCTGGGTATGTCGCAGCCGGCTTTGAGCCACAGTTTGAGTAAGCTGGAGGCGCGTGTGGGCGGCGCCCTGTTTCAGCGACACACACGTTCCCTGCGCCCCACGGAACTGGCGCGGGCACTGTATAAACAGGCGGGCAGGGTGCTCGACGAAGTGGCCGGGCTGGACCTGCTGGTGGCCCGTTTCCATGAAGGGCGCAGCGGCCTGGTGCGGATCGGCTGCGGACCTTTCGCGCCGGATATTCTCGGCCAGAGCCTGGCCGGACCGTTACGGCGCGAGGGCAGCGGGATCCGGCTGGATCTGCACGCGGATCAGTTTGATGCCCTGCAGGAGGGGCTGTACGCCTACCGGTACGACTTTCTGGTCTATGACCGCCCACAATTGGAAACCTTGGCGGATCAGGCCGATACCGTGGTTCAGCCGTTGCGTCATTTGCCGCTGCGGGTGGTGGCGCCGGCGGCCTGGGTCCGCGGGGAGAAAGAACCGGTCGGAGAGGATCCTGCCGCTGCCCGGGCATTCATGGCACGGATGCCATGGGCATTGCCGATTGTGCCCATGGAGTATCGGCAAAGGCTGTCACCCTGGTTCCAGGCCTTGCTGGAGCAGCGCAAGGGTGCCGAGTATCAGATGGCGGCGATCAGTTCCTGTCTGGCGTTGTGCCGGGCCGGACAGGCGATCACGGTGGCGCCGGATTTGCTGATCGAGGCGGATATCGCCTCGGGACATCTGCTGACACTGCCTTTGGATACCGGAGTGCGGGTCGATGTCAGTGCCTGCCGGCTACGCTCTCATCCATTGTCCGACGCCGCGGCGAGGGTCTGGCAACTGCTGGTCAAAGGCGGCGATTCACCCTGGCGCTAACTCAACTGGCGGGCGGCGGACTGCGGACGATGGTGCCCTGGGCCGCCACGCAGAGTTTGCGCTGTTCCTCACGGCAATCGTAAATGTCGCAACGGACCACGGCCTGATTGCGGCCGGCATGAATCACCGTGGCCTCCGCCAGCAGAGTGTCGCCGCCGGCGGGGCGCAAGTAGTTGATCTTGAATTCCGAGGAAAATACCAGCGGCTCCAGAACCGTGCCACCGGCGAACGCCAGCGCGTTATCGGCCAGATAGCTAAGGACGCCGCCGTGGACGAAGCCGTATTGCTGGCGCAGATCGTCCTTCACCTTCAGGCGCAGAGTCGCTTTTCCCCGCTGATAGTCCAGTAATTCCGTCCCCAACAGGGCGCTGAAGGCTTGCTCGGCCAGGACCTGCCGGGCCTGCTGCAAAGAGGCGTGCATGGAGAGTCTCCCGGGTTCGGGGCATCACCGGAATAGCGATACCGTTAGTGGAGTATTACTCTAGAGGAATACTCTATTGGCGTCAATCCACACAGGTTGTGCCTTGTGGCGAATCGCATTAGGGTGCTTTGCTCTCCACTTTCCACTCCCCCACTCGAGGGCCGGGAATGCCGAGTTCGGACACACGTGACAAGATCATCGCCGCCGCGCTGACCACTTTCGTGGAAAAGGGCGTGGCCAGCGCCACCATGCAGGCAATTCGTGAGCGGGCCGAGGTGAGCAATGGCAGCCTGTTTCACTTCTTCGCCAACAAGCAGAGCCTGTGCGAGGCGGTTTATCTGGAGGGGATCCGGGACTATCAGGGCGGCTTGGCGGCACAGTTGGAGCAAGGCGGTGGCGCTCGTGACGTCGTCGCGGCGTTGCTGCGTTACCACCTGGAATGGACCGAGGGAAACCGGGACTGGGCGCGATTCCTGTCCGAGCGCGGCTACACGGGATGGGGCGAGGATCTGGCCCGTCAGGTGGAACAGGCCAATACCAAATTGATGTCGACGGTGTCCGCCTGGGTGCGGCGACATGTGGCGGAGGGCACACTCAAACCGGTGTCCCCGGAGGTGGTGGTGGCCACCTTGTTGGGGCCGGCCCAGCTGCTGTGCCGGGCCTGGTTGGCGTCGGAGAGCGCCGCCGCGCCAACCACGCATCTGCGGGAACTGGTGACCGTGACTTGGAGCGCGTTGGCTGCCCGAGGCAGCTTATAGCCGGGGTGTGGAGCGGATCCGTAACAGACTGATTGCCGCGGCGCAGGCGGCAAAGGTGGCGGCCATGATCAACGCCGGGGTGATGCCGTTGGTCAACTGTCCGAACACCAGGGCAGTGAGCGCCGCGCCCAGGGTCTGTCCAATCAGCCGGGTGGTGCCCTGCATGCCGCCGGCGCCACCGCTACGCTCTCTTGGCGCCGACCCGATCATGGCGCGATTGTTGGGCGCCTGAAACAGCCCGAAACCGATGCCGCACAGTGCCATGGATCCCAGCAGCGCTGGCAATGACGGTTGTTCCGGTAGCGCGGCAAGTAATAGTAATCCGGTCATTTTCAGCAGCAGCCCGAGGGAACACAACACGCCGATGGGATAACGATCCGCCAATCGCCCGGCGATGGGGGCGGTGACCGCCACCGCCGCGGGCCAAGGTGTCATCAGCAGCCCGGTTTCCACCGCGCTGTAGCCGAGAATGTCATGCAGATAAAAGGGCAGGGCGATAAACGCGGCCATCTGACTGGTGAAGGCGCAAAACGAGGTGCCGATGGCCAGGGCGAACGGCGGAATACGTAGCAGATCCACCGGCAACAGCGGCGACGATTGGGACAGCTGCCGGCGTACCAACAGCGCGATCACCACCAGCGAGGCAGCCAGTGCCAGCGCCGCCACGGTACCGCCCATGCCATGGGCAAGACTGTCCACCGCCATGACCAGCAAGCCGATGCCCAGTGCATTGAGGAGCGCGCTGCCCCAGTCAAAGCGGCGTGGAGCCTGGCCGGTCTCGGGCAGATTGTGGCGGGCCAGCACGAAGGCCAGACAGCCCAGGGGGATGTTCACCGCGAACAGCCAGGACCAGGATCCCACCGACAGAATGCCGGACGCCACGGTGGGGCCGACCGCCGAGGATAGGGCCACCACCATGGCGATCAGGCCGATGCCCCGGCCCAATAAGCGTGACGGATAGATAAAGCGCACAAGGGCAGCGTTGACGCTCATGACCCCGGCGGCACCCAGTCCCTGAAAAAACCGGGCGGCGGTGAGTGTTACCAGGGAGTCCGCGAGAGTGCACACCAGGGACGCGATGGTGAACACCGCCAGCCCGGTCTGATAGACGCGGCGATAACCGACGATGTCGCCCAGCGACGACAGCGGCAGCAAGGTGGTGGCCACGGCGAGCAGATAGGCATTCACGATCCACACCGATTGCGACGGACTGATCTCCAGATCCCCGGCAATGGTGGGTAGCGCCACGTTGACGATGTTGCTGTCCAACACCGCCAGGCCGACGCTTACCACGATAGCGAACATGGCCCAGCGTCGTTGCTCCATGGGCAGACCGTCCTGGTCCGGACGGTGTTGACCCGATGTACTGTCAGGCAAGAAAAAGCTCCTGGCGCAAGCGTTCAAAAGGTCACAAAAAAATCATCATACCCGGTTGAAGGTGAGGGCTCCATTTGGCGGATGCGGGTTTGTATGGCGGCCATAAAAAAGCCCGGCGCGGGGCCGGGCTTTTTTCAACAGCGAAGCGCTTCCATCAGCCTGCCTGGGCTACCGGAATCTTCACCTTGTCCGCTACTTCCTGATACTCCTCCATCTGGTCGAAGTTCATGTAGCGGTAGATCTCACCGGACATGGAATCGATATCCGCGGCGTATTGCATGTATTCCTCCACGGAGGGCAGTTTGCCCAGAATGGAGGCCACCGCCGCCAGTTCCGCGGACGCCAGATAGACGTCGGCGCCTTGCCCCAGACGGTTGGGGAAGTTACGGGTGGAAGTGGACACCGCGGTGGACTTCGGCGCGATCCGGGCCTGGTTACCCATGCACAGGGAGCAGCCGGGCATTTCGGTACGGGCACCGGCGCTGCCGAAGATGTTGTAGTAACCCTCTTCGGTGAGCTGGCGCTGATCCATCTTGGTCGGCGGCGCGATCCACAGACGGGTCGGCATGGTGCCGCTTTCCACTTTCTGCAGCAGCTTGCCGGCGGCGCGGAAGTGACCGATGTTGGTCATGCAGGAACCAATGAACACTTCATCGATCTTGGCGCCGGCCACGTCGGACAGGGTCTTGGCGTCGTCCGGATCGTTCGGGCAGCACAGCACCGGTTCCTTGATCTGATCCATGTCGATCTCGATGACGGTGTGGTACTCGGCATCGGCGTCGGCACGCATCAGGCTCGGGTTGGCCAGCCACTCTTCCATGCCCTGGATACGGCGTTCAATGGTACGGGCGTCGCCGTAGCCATTGGCGATCATCCATTTGAGCATGGTGATGTTGGACTTCAGGTACTCGGTCACGCTGTCCTCGGACAGGGTGATGGTACAACCCGCGGCGGAGCGCTCGGCGGAAGCGTCGGACAGCTCAAACGCCTGTTCCACGGTGAGATCTTCCAGGCCTTCGATTTCCAGGATGCGGCCGGAGAACACGTTCTTCTTGCCGGCTTTCTCCACGGTCAGGTGACCTTCCTTGATAGCCTGCAGCGGAATCGCGTGGACCAGGTCACGCAGGGTGATGCCCGGCTGGCGTTTGCCTTTGAAGCGCACCAGTACGGATTCCGGCATATCCAGCGGCATGACGCCGGTGGCGGCGGCGAAGGCCACCAGACCGGAGCCGGCCGGGAAGGAAATCCCCATCGGGAAGCGGGTGTGGGAGTCGCCGCCGGTGCCCACGGTGTCGGGCAGCAGCATGCGGTTCAGCCAGGAGTGGATAATGCCGTCGCCCGGGCGCAGGGAAACACCGCCACGGTTCATGATGAAGTCGGGCAGGGTGTGTTGGGTTTCCACGTCCACCGGTTTCGGGTAAGCGGCGGTATGACAGAAGGACTGCATCACCAGGTCCGCCTGGAAGCCCAGACAGGCCAGGTCTTTCAGCTCGTCACGGGTCATCGGGCCGGTGGTGTCCTGGGAGCCCACGGTGGTCATCTTCGGCTCGCAGTACATGCCGGCGCGAACGCCTTCCATGCCACAGGCCTTGCCGACCATCTTCTGGGCCAGGGTGTAACCCTTGTTGGAATCGCCGGGCTGTTCCGGTTTGCGGAACAGTTCGGACGGAGCCAGCCCCAGGGCTTCACGAGCCTTGGTGGTCAGGCCGCGGCCGATGATCAGGTTGATCCGGCCGCCGGCGCGCACTTCGTCCAGCAGCACTTGAGAACGCAGCTCGAATTCGGCGATCACTTCGCCGTTTTTCTCGACCTTGCCTTCGAAGGGGTAGACGTCGATCTGGTCGCCGGTTTCCATTTTGGAAACATCACATTCGAACGGCAGGGCGCCGGAATCTTCCATGGTGTTGAAGAAGATCGGAGCGATCTTGCCGCCGATGCAAACGCCGCCGGCACGCTTGTTCGGAACATACGGAATGTCTTCGCCGAAGTGCCACAGCACGGAGTTGGTGGCGGACTTACGGGAGGAGCCGGTACCAACAACGTCGCCCACATAGGCAACGGGCAGGCCTTTGGCCTTCAGTTCTTCCATCTGCTTGAGCGGGCCGATTTCGCCGTCTTTTTCCGGGAAGATGCCTTCACGGGCATTCTTCAACATGGCGTTGCCGTGCAGCGGAATGTCCGGGCGGCTCCAGGCATCCTGGGCCGGGGACAGGTCGTCGGTGTTGGTTTCACCGGTGACCTTGAAGACGGTCAGAGACATTTTCTCCGCCAGGTCCGGGCGCTTGGTGAACCACTCGCCTTCGGCCCAGGACTCGATCACTTCCTTGGCTTTGGCGTTGCCGGCTTTCATTTTGTCTTCCACGTCGTGGAAGGCATCGAACACCAGCAGGGTGTGCTTGAGCTCGTCGGCGGCGATTTCCGCCAGTTCGGCATCATCCAGTGCTTCCACCAGGGTGGCGACGTTGTAGCCGCCCTGCATGGTGCCCAGCAGTTGAACGGCGCGTTTGCGGTCGATCAGGGGAGAACTGGCTTCGCCTTTGATGATCGCGGTCAGGAACGCGGCCTTGACGTAAGCGGCCTGGTCCACGCCCGGCGGAACGCGGTTGACGAACAGATCCTGAATGAACTCCTCTTCGCCGGCCGGCGGGTTTTTCAGCAGTTCAACCAGTTCGGCAACTTGCTGCTCGTTCAGCGGCTTGGGCGGCACACCTTCGGCGGCGCGCTCTTCGACATGTTTGCGATAGGCGTCTAGCACAGCGTATCCCTCGTTTCGTCTTGGCTGATTTCTTTTGAAAATCAGCTGGTTAGGGTGTCTCTGGGGGTCGGAATTGCGCGCGGAGTATAGCGGAAACCCCATCATCTGTTAAGCCAAACGGGGTCTGTGGCCATTCATGACATGAATGTTCGTAATCACTGGAAGCGCAGCCCGGACGCTGGACTAAAGTCAAAAACCGATTCGCCGCCCAGGCGGCTTCCCAAAGCGGCGCTCCGTAGCCCCCTTGTGGGATCTGCCTGGGCGGCGAATCCGAATGCAGGCGTAGCGTCTCCCGCGTTAACTGGCGGCGCCTCGATTCCGGTACAGCAGAAAAGCGGCCATAGCCAGCGCCGAGGTCGTGGCCAGAATCGTTCCCAAGGCCGTTACCGGCGGCAGCGGTAATGCCGAGGCGAGCGCCGTCATCGCCGCCGCGCAACTCATTTGCAGACAACCGAGCAGCGCCGAAGCCAGCCCGGCTCTGTCGGGAAAGGGATGCAGCGTGAGGGCCGTGCCCAGCGGATTGATCAGTCCCATGCCGAACAGAAAGAGGGTGATCGCCAGGGAAAACGGGATCAACCCATCGGCGATGGCGGGCAACAGGCTAAGGCCGCTGATCAGGGCAACGAGAATGCCCGCCAGCCCCACCTTGACGACGCCGAACCGCCGAGCGAAGCGCGGGGCCAGCAAGCCGGCGGCAAACACCACGAAGACCGTGGCGGCGAAGAACCCGCCCAACTGCAAAGCACTGAGCCCGAGACGGCCCATCAGAATCGCCGGCGCCGCGGCAAAGAAACCGTACAGCCCCCCGATCACCAGGCTCACCGCCAGGGCTGGCAGTAGAAACCGCTGGTCAAGCAGCAGGCGCAGGTAACCCGGCGCGGCGGAGGCCAGCGCCTTGTGGCCGCGGCGGGATGGCGGCAGCGTTTCACCCGCCCCTGACAAATAAAGAGGAATCAGGATGGCGCCAAGCACGGCCACAACCAGAAAGTTGGCACGCCAGCCCAGCGCCTGCTCCAGAGCCCCGCCCAGCAAAGGCGAGAATCCTGGAGCCGCTGCCATCGCCACCATGGTCAACGCCAGAGCCCGGGCCAGAACCTCCCCGTCAAACAGATCACGGGCAATGGCCCGGGACAGAACCGAAGCGGCGCATACTCCGAGCGCCTGAATCACCCGGCCCAGTATCAGTTCATTCATGTTGTCGGCACGGCTGCACCAGAGACTGCCGGCGATGAATACCAGCAGCCCCAATACCACCAGAGGCCGGCGGCCATACCGATCGGATAACGGGCCCACCAACAGCTGGCCGGCGGCGAAGGCGGCGAAAAAACTCGACAACAACAACCCAAGCTCCCGCGCCGGCACACCGATGTCGCTGGCCATGGACGCGAACGAAGGCAAAATAATATTGGTGGAAAGGGTACCAATGGCCGCGAGGCCAGCCAGTAATATCAACAGGTTACCGCTGAATTCTCGAGCCGTTTCCAGGGATGGAACGGAGGCTTCGCCACGCTCGGGCATCGGGCCGGTCACGCCTCGCCTCCCACGTTTGCCCGCGTCATTTCCTGGGCGCCGGCGGCAGCAATGAAGTCGCTACAAAGCCCGATCATCGCTGGATCCCGTAGCAGCCGCCGATGCCCCAGCCCGCCGGCGCGGATCAGCTCGGATTGCGGCCAGTTTCGATGAAGGGTGTCGGCGGCGCTGAATGGCACGGTGTCATCTTCCGGGTCATGCACGATCAATCCGGGGTGACGCAGGCCATCCTTCAAGACGTCAAGATCCAACGCCGCCAGCGGATGACCGATGAAGTCCTCCACCCATTTCTCGAAAGCGGCGGTGCTCGCCCGGTCCAGCCCCACACCAATGGCCAGCTGTCGCACCATTGCCGACAACGAGACCGGGCCGCCCAGATGGACACTGGCGTGAACGCTCAGACCACGATGAAACGCCCACAGGGCGGCGGCGGAGCCTACTGAATGGGCGAGTACGCCATGCACGGGTGCCCATTCCCGGGTCAGGGCCAGCAGTGCTTCCCCCATGTGCACCACGCTGGCCCGTTCGCCAGTGGCTTCGCCGTGGGCCGGGCCGTCGAACAGCGTGACACTGTATCCGGCGGCGAGCAGCGGATCGACGAAACCCAGCATGTGCGCGGCGCGGCTGCTCCATCCGTGGACCAGAACCACCCGGGGGCCGACGCCGAAGGTCCAGCTCACCAGGGTACCCATGGCGGTGGAGTGAGTGTTTTTCTCGGCGCTGTCTAGCCGTTCCTGTTCCTGGGGCATCAAGGGCGGACGCTCCGGCACCGCGAAGGCGTTGATGAGGGCGGGCGGTATGGACTTCGACTGTTGTGGAGAGGGCATGGGGCCTCCTTGAAAAGGGCTCGGATTGACGAGCCGGTTAAATGATGGGTGACATGTTTGATTAAATGTCGCTCATCATTTAAAATTCGTCAAGCACTTTCAGACTGATGGCCGGAGCGATTGCCGCTCCTTGGCAAGGAGGATGAATCATGAGGGTCACCCGGGCTCAGGCCGAAGAGAACCGTGAGCGGGTTATTGAAACGGCGGGGCGTTTGTTTCGAGAGAAAGGATTTGACGGTGTGGGCCTGAACGATCTGATGCAGGCCGCGGGGCTGACCCGGGGCGGATTCTACGGGCAGTTCGAGTCAAAGCTGGATCTGGCGGTGCGGGCTTTGAGCCGGGCCCAGCAGCACAACCTGGAGCGCTGGCGTCCGTTGGCGGAGCAACCCCGGCAACAGGCTTTGCAGAATCTTATCGGCGGTTATCTGTCGCGCTATCACCAACAACACCCGGAAGATGGCTGCGCTCTGGCGGCGCTGGCGGTGGACACGGCCCGCCAGCCGGAGGCATTGAAAGAGGCGTTCACCGATAACCTGAGGACCTTCCTGGGCTTCGTGGCCGAGTTGTGCGACGGCGATGACGAGGAGCAGCGCGAGGAACGGGCCATGGCGGTGCTGTCGACCTTGGTGGGTGCCCTGGTACTGTCCCGCGCCACCGACGATGCCGATCTGGCCCGTGGCCTGCGGCGGGCCGCATCGGCAGCGGCGTTGGAGGCGGGGCGCAAGTAGTGTGAACCGGCCCTAGTACGGCAGAGTGCCACCGGGAGGTTGGCGGCGAAAGCGCTTGTAGCTCCACAGATACTGGGATGGTTCCTCCAGAATCAGCGCTTCGATGGACTGGTTCATGGCCTTCAGCGCGTGATCCAGATCGCTGTCGTGAATGTCCTGGTGGGCCGGGCGCACGCGGATCTCGAAGCCGCCGGCGCCGGGCAGACGGCGGGCCCAGGCCATGAACACCCGGGCACCGGTCTGTTGCACCAGCTTGCAACTGAGCGTGCCGGTGTAGGCGGGCTGGCCGAAAAACGGAGCGAATCGGCCGCTACGGCGGTCCGCCACCTGATCCGGCAGAATCGCGGTCATTGCTCCCTTGCGCATGGCCCGCACCAGACCGGCGACGCCACGGGCGCTGGCCGGGTACATGGTGGAGCCGAAATGCTCACGGCCCCGCTTGATCAGATCGTCCACCTCGGCCATGCCGGAAGGAGCGAACATCACATGTAGCGGGAAATCCCGTGCCAGCCAGAAATTCAGCACCTCCCAGCAGCCGATGTGCGGTGCCAGGATCAATACCGGCTGACCGGCGTCCACCGCTTCACGCAGCGGGCCGTCGCCATCCACCGACACCACCCGGTCCAGGCCTTCCTCCGGGCGGCGCCAGAACAGGGCGATCTCAAACGTGTTCTTCACCGTTTCCACCAGGGAGTCCCTGACCAGTTGATCCGGGTTCGGCTGGTTAGGCAGACACAGTGATAAATTGATGCGGGTGACGCGCCGGGCCTCGCTGGGCAGGGCGGCGAGCAGGCGGCCCACGGCGGTGGCAAGCGCCCGGTTTAGTCTGAAAGGCAGCAGGCCAAGCAGGCGCAATCCGGCCACCACCAGACTCCCTTTCAGTTTTTGTATGCGTGGATTGGTTCGACGTCCCATGGCGGGCAAGTATACGGCGCTGGGCGCGGGACGCCAGAGGGAATGGCCGTCGGCCATGGAGACGATGGTGCCGGCGTGCCGCTATAATCGCCGCCGGACCAAACGAGGACGCCATGACCGACATATCCGCCCTGCAAGCCTTTTTGCCGTGTGCCACGCCCCGGGCCTGGATCGACTGGGCGCTGGAAAACCCCGATCTGTTGATGATCGACCACGCTCACTGTGAGAAAAAGGCGGCTTCCACGGCGCTCAACCTGATGTTCCGCTATGTGGACCGGCCAGAATTGCTGGATGCCTTGAGTCAACTGGCCAGGGAAGAACTACTGCATTTTGAACAGGTGGTGAAAATGATGCGCGAGCGCGGCGTGCGTTATGACCATCTGTCGCCGTCACGCTACGCTCAGGGGCTGCGCCGCCATGTGCGCACCAGTGAGCCCGGGCGGCTGGTGGACACCCTGATCATCGGCGCCCTGATCGAGGCCCGCTCCTGCGAGCGTTTCGCCGCGCTGGCCCCCCATGTGGACGAGGAGCTGGGCCGCTACTATCGCTACCTGCTGAAAAGCGAATCCCGTCATTTCGAGGATTACCTCGACCTCGCCCGGCGCTACAGCGATACGGACATCGAGGACCGGGTGGCGTTCTTTAAGGAGAAGGAAAGGGCGTTAATCGAGGAGCCGGACGAGGTCTTTCGCTTTCATTCCGGCACACCGAGGAGCAGTTAACAGTGAATGGTTAATAGTTAACAGCGAAAAGCGCGGGCACGGCGGCTTGAAATTACCTCCGCGTGTTCCCGCGAATTATTCATTATTCACTGTTAACTGTTCACTAATTTCCTTGCTTTCCAGCCGCAATCCCTGATCATCGGCAATGATCCACCAGCTCAGATCGCCCCAGTCGCCGAGTACCCAACGGGTGCCGGTGCCGCCGGAGAGGGGAACCTCATGGACCGCGGGGCGGTGGGTGTGGCCATGGATCAGGTGTTTGACGCCGGCCTCATTCATTACCCGGACCACTTCCTCCGGGGTCACGTCCATGATGTTCTCGGCTTTGTTGGCGTTGTTGCCCTGGCTCTGCATGCGCATGCCCTGGGCGATGGCGCGGCGTTCTTCCAGAGGCTTCGCCAGCATTGCCTGCTGCCATTGCGGATTGCGAGCCAGCGCGCGGAACTGCTGATAGGCGGTATCCAGGGTACACAGGCTGTCGCCGTGCATGAGCAGAGCGCGGGTTCCGTACAAATCCACCACGGTGCCTTCATCCAGCAACTGGCCACCACACTGGGCGGCGAATTGTTCGCCGAGCAGGAAATCGCGATTACCGTGCATGAAATAGAGGGCGCTGCCGGCGTCACTGAAGCGACGGAAGGCGTCGATGGCCTGGCGGTTGAAGGGGGCATCGTCGTCGTCGCCGATCCAGGCCTCGAACAGATCACCGAGCACATACAGAGCGTCGGTCTTGCCGGCGTGCTCCTCCAGCAAGCGTTCCAAGGCGGCCAGATGTTCCGGCCGCGCCGGATCCAGATGCAGATCGGAGATAAACAGCGTATAGCTCATGATACTCAGTCGGCCTGGCCGTCTTCATCCAGGCGTACCGCCCGCTCGATGATCACCGGCGTGCTGGGCACGTCGCGGACGCTGTGGGCGCCGTTGAGACGGCCGACGCCGGTGCGCACCTTGGCGATCCGGTCCACTGTGTCCATGCCGTCCACCACCTTGCCGAACACCGCGTAACCCCAGCCGCGCGGGGTCGGAGCGGTGTGATCGAGCATGGCGTTGTCCTTCAGGTTGACGAAGAACTGGGAGGTGCCGGAATCGGGGTTTGAGGTGCGGGCCATGGACAGGGTGCCGCGCTCATTCTTCAGACCGTTGTCGGCTTCATTCTTGATCGGAGCGTGGGTTTTCTTCTGCTGCAGATCGCGGTCAAAACCGCCGCCCTGGATCACGAATCCCGGTACCACGCGGTGAAACACGGTGCCGTCGTAGAAGCCCTCGTCCACATAGCGCAGAATGTTCTCCACCGTTTCGGGCGCCTGTTCCGGGAACAGCTCGATGGTGATGTTACCCATGGAGGTCTGCAGGCGCACCTGAGGGTTGGCGGCCCAGGTCAGGGAGCTTATCAGCAGGGCGGACAGAGCGATCAGCAGGCGCATGGATCAGTCCTCGATGATCTGGGCGGATTCGATCAGCACCGGATCCTGCGGCACGTCCTGATGGAAACCGCTGCGGCCAGTGGGCACTTCCTTGATCTTTTCCACGGTTTCCATGCCTTCCACTACCTTGCCGAATACGGCGTAGCCCCAGCCGTCCGGGGAGCGGGCCTGGTCCAGAAAGTGGTTGTCCGCCACATTGATGAAAAACTGAGCGGTGGCGGAGTGCGGGTCGGAGGTGCGCGCCATGGCGATGGTGCCGATTTCGTTGGAGAGGCCATTGGCGGCTTCGTTCTCGATCGCCGCCTGGGTCGGTTTTTGTTCCATTTGCGCGGTGAAACCGCCGCCCTGGATCATGAAGTTGCCGATGACGCGATGGAAAATGGTGCCGTCATAGAAGCCTTCCCGCACGTAAGACAGGAAATTTTCCGTGGTTTTCGGCGCACGTTCGCTATCCAATTGCAGAGTGATTTTGCCGTAGGTGGTCGTCAGCACCACTTTCATGGAGTTCTCCTTGGTGGGAGCCGGAAGGTCTGGCGCGTCTGGGGGCGCTTCGACCGGCTCCTGAGTCTTTGACTGTAAAGGGGCGCACTGTACACTAATGCCCCCCGTATTTCAGCCGCAGGCGGCTTAATGAGTGACGTGAAAGCGCCCAGTAATTTTATCAGACAGATCATCGATCGTGACCTTGCCGAAGGTAAAAACGACGGCCGGGTGGTCACCCGGTTCCCGCCGGAACCCAATGGCTACCTGCATATTGGCCACGCCAAGTCCATCTGCCTGAATTTCGGTATCGCCGAAAGCTATGGTGGCGCTTGCCATCTGCGCTTCGACGACACCAATCCGGAGAAGGAAGAGGAGGAGTACATCGTCTCCATCCAGCGGGACGTGGAATGGCTCGGGTTTCAGTGGGCCGGACCGGTGCGTTTCGCCAGCGGCTATTTTGATCAACTGTATCAATATGCGCTGCAATTGATCGACAAGGGCCTGGCCTATGTGGACACCCAGAGCCCGGAGCAAATCGCGGAAATGCGCGGCAACTACAACCGGCCGGGCCAGAACAGCCCGCACCGGGAGCGGTCCGTGGAAGAGAACCGGGCTTTGTTCGAACGTATGAAGGAGGGCGGCTTCGAAGAAGGCGAGGCGGTGTTGCGGGCCAAGATCGACATGGCCAGCGCCAACATCAATCTGCGTGACCCGATCCTGTACCGGGTGCGCAAAAAAGCGCATCACCAGACCGGTGACAAGTGGGTCATCTACCCGATGTACGACTTTACCCATCCGCTGTCGGACGCCATCGAGGGAATCACGCACAGCCTTTGTACCTTGGAGTTCGAGGATCACCGTCCCCTGTATGACTGGCTGGTGGAACACGTTGAGGTGCCGGCTCAGCCCCGGCAATACGAATTCGCCCGGCTCAACCTCAATTACACCGTGACCAGCAAGCGTCGCCTCAAACAACTGGTGGATGAAGGCCACGTGGCCGGGTGGGATGATCCGCGCATGCCCACGCTCAGCGGTCTGCGCCGCCGTGGTTTCACGCCGGCATCGATTCGCGGGTTCTGCGAGAATCTGGGAGTCAGCCGCGCGGACTCGGTGATCGACATGTCGATTCTGGAAGACTCGGTGCGCGACGACCTCAATCAGCATGCGCCCCGGGCCTTCTGTGTGCTTAACCCGCTCAAGCTGGTGATCCGCAACTGGCCTGAGGACAAGACCGAGTGGCTGCAGGCGCCGGTGCACCCGCAGAACGAAACCATGGGTACCCGGCAAATGCCGCTGACCCGCGAGGTTTATATCGACCGTGAGGACTTTCGCGAGGAAGCCAACAAGAAGTACAAGCGTTTGGTGCTCGGGGATCGGGTGCGGTTGCGCTACGGCTATGTGGTGCGTGCCGAGGAGGTGGTGCGTGACGATGCCGGGGAGATCGTCGAGGTCCACTGCAGCTATGATCCGGACACGCTCGGCAAGAACCCGGAGAATGATGAAGGGCAGGGCAAACTGCGTGGCGTGATCCACTGGGTAAGCGCCCCTCTCGGGTTGCCATGCCAGGTGCGCTTATACGACCGTCTGTTCAAGGTGCCGATGCCGACCCGGGTGGGTGAGGGCGAGGACTTTCTTGATCACATCAATGAAGCGTCCTTGCAGGTGCTGGACCACTGCGTGGTGGAGCCTGGCCTGAAAGGGGTGTTGCCGGAAACCCGTTACCAATTCGAGCGGGAAGGGTACTTCTGCGTGGACACGGACAGCGATGAGAATGGTCTGATCTTCAATCGCACCGTGGGGTTGCGCGAATCCTGGCCTCGCGAGGCCTGAATCGGGCCACGGCGCTGGGTGTATAAAGGGGCGGCGACCGCCGCCCCTGTACTTCAGTCGGTGAGATCGTCCACGGCGGCGCCCGGTGCGTTGGTCTTCACCGAGTCGATACCGTTTTCCATGCCACCGGTGTCCTTGTACATCTGGCTGGTGCCGATGACCTGATGATTACCGGCCAGCAGATTGAAGTAGTGCCGGCCATCCTTGGCTTCCTTGCGTTGATAACGCTCGTCCTTGGCGGCATTGGTCTGCACCGATTCGATGCCGTTCTTGCAGGCTTCCTTGGTGGTGTATTGCTCGCTGCCGAGAATGACCTGACCGTTGGCGGCTTTCAGTCGGAAGATGAATTGTCCGTTGCTCGCTTTATCCAGTTCAAACTTTCCTGCCATGGTATCTCTCCTTGGTTCGCGCCTCCGGAAGCGGGGGCTATAAGAGAGTGTGCCATTGTGATGTGACAAGGGTTGTAAAAGTGTTTAGCGTTGGTTTCGCTTCGTAGAAGCGCCAGCGTCGCCTCGTTGTATACTGCCGCAACAAGGACAGGGAAAGAGGAAGCGCGAATGATCTTGGCGGTGCCGGCGTTCATACGCGAATCCGGGCGCAAGGAGTGGCAATTCGCCCTGCGGACCTTTGCCGCTGGCATGCTGGCACTGTATCTGGCGCTGTTGTTGGGGCTTGATCAGCCCCAGTGGGCGCTGATGACGGTGTACATCGTGGCTCAGCCGCTGGGCGGCATGGTGATCGCCAAGGGGCTGTCACGACTGGTGGGCACGGTGTTGGGCGCGGTGATGGCACTGTTGCTGGTGGGCGGGTTCGCGCAGCAGCCACTGCTGTTCTTTATCGCCATTGGTGCCTGGCTGGCCCTGTGTACCTACCTGGCCAATCTGCTGCGCAACTTCCGCTCCTATGCCTTCGTGCTTTCCGGTTACACCGCGTTGATCATCGGTTTGCCGGCCCTGTCGCAGCCGGATCAGATGTTCACCGTGGCGGTGGCCCGGGTCACCGAGATCGGCCTGGGTATCCTCTGTGCTTCCGCCGCCAGTGTGCTGGTTTGGCCCCGTTCCGCCGCCACCGCCTACCTGCACCGTTGTCGGCAGCAACTGCGGGATTTGATCGCACTGGTGGCGGACACCGCCGGCGGTCGCGCGGACAATCGCACCCTGCAGCAGCGCCGGCGCGAATTGATCGCCAGCGGCATGGCGCTGGAAGCCCTGCGCGAGAATGCTCTGTTCGACTCCCAGCAGTTGCGGCGGCGGGCCGGGCTGTGCCGCCGCCTCGGTCACGAAATGCTGGCACTGATTTCCTCGGTGGGTCCGTTGGGAGCCTACGTCAATCGGTATGCCTCGGTGCATCAGCAGGACCGTCTCGACGAATTGCTGCGCGGCATGTCCGAGTTGGATGGCGAACTGGATCCGGAGAGCCTGCGGGCGTGTCTCTCCGGACTCCACGATCAGGCCCGGGATCTGGCCCGCGGTCTGCGCAAGGAGACGGTGGGCGACAACGAACAACGTTTCCATGCCTTGCAACTGGCACTGGAACACTGTGGCGAACTGTGCGATCGCCTGCGCTCCAGTGTCGTGCTGTACGCCATGCTGAGCGACCAGGCCCTGACACAGTCGTGGCGGTCCGGCACGTCACGATTGCACCTGGATCATGGGCAGGCGTTGCGCAGCGCCGGGCGTACCGCGATTGCCATTGCCGCGGCCCTGAGCCTTTGGTTCTGGAGCGCCGCGCCATCGGATCAAGGCACTTTGATGGTGATCCAGACCGGGGTGGTGTGCGCGTTGTTCTCCACCCGGGATGATCCGCTCAAGGCAGTGTCCGGGTTCCTCAAGGGGGCGTCCCTGGCGGTGGTATTGGCCACGCTCTATCGTCTGGTTCTGCTGCCGGGCACGGAAGGCTTCGCCGCTCTGGTACTGTGGCTGGCGCCGGTGTATCTGCTGGCAGGCCTGGCGATGACGCAGTTGCCGAGCATGGCCATGGGGACCGCCACCGTGATCTTTTTCCCGATCCTGCTGGATCTCGGGCCGCAACAGGACTTCTCGGCTCTGCCGCTGTTCAATAACGTGCTCGGGCTGGCGATGGGATTGTTATTGCCAGTGCTGGCATTTCTGCTGATCTGGCCCGGCGATGATGCTGCCACCGCCCGTACCCGTTTATGCCGGGATCTGTGCCGCACCCTCGGGCGCTGGCCCATGTCCCGCCGCCGCCCCCGTCACGAAATGGAAACCGTGCTGTATGACCGCATTGCCCGAACCTTGCCGCGACTGAGTCCGGAGAGTGCAAAGGACGGGGAACTGTTGCACGGCGCCATGGCGGCGGTGACGCTGGGGCTGGGGTTACTGTTTCTCGACGCCTTGTGTCGGCGTGGCGTGCCTGATCCGATCCGGTTCACCCTGACGCGGCTTATCCGGGACACTCAGAGAGTATTGAGAGACGGTGACGAGGCCCGTTGGCGGCAATTGTCGGCGGACACCGAGCGCGCACTGAGGCAGTGTCAGCAAGCCTATAACAAAGCGGAAGGCGAGGGTGAGCGCCGCCGGCTGGTGCGGGCGGTGGTGCGTCTGCGTATGCAGATCAATATGATCGGAAATTATGGCGGCTTCTTCCTGGCCGGATCCGGAGCCGGCCGCTGGCGGGGGCTGGAGATAGCACATGCTGTATGAGATTGAGCTGGGCGGCGTGTTGCTGCCGCCCTTGGTGCCGCAGGTGCTGTTGGCCCTGCTGTTGTTTCTGCTGGTGCACGGTCTGATCAGTCGTTTTGATGGCTACCGGCACCTATGGCATCCGGCCCTGGCCGGATTCTGTGTGTTCTTGATCGTGCTCGCCCTGGTGATGGGGGCGTGGCTGTCGCTGGGGAGTATGCATGGCTAATAATAAGGAAGGCGGCCGCTGGCGCGCTTATCTGTTCACCGCGCTGCTGGTGGCGGCCGCGGCGGTGGCGGTGTGGTATCTGTGGCGCCACTATTTCGAGGATGTTTGGACCCGGGATGCCCGGGTGCGCGCGGTGGTGGTGAGCGTGGCCCCGGACGTGTCCGGAGCGATCCAATCCCTGAAGGTGGTGGATAATCAGTACGTGGAGGAGGGCGAAACCCTTCTGTTGGTGGACCCGCGCCGTTATCAACTGGCGCTGGATCAGGCCAGGGCCGAGGTGGCGCACCGGCGCCAGGAACTGAATCTGCTGTCCCGGGAAGCCAGCCGCCGTCGCAGCCTCGGGCGAGCCATTTCCCAGGAGGAGCGGGAGGAAGCGGATAACAAGGCGGCTTTGGCGCGGGCCGATCTGCAAGCGGCGGAAGCGGCCCTGGCACGGGCGGAACTGGATCTGGCTCGCAGTGAAGTGAAGGCTCCGGTGGCCGGCTTTGTCACTCATTTGCTGGCGCATACTGGCGATTACGCCCAGACCGGGCAGCCGGTGGTGACACTGGTGGATGACCAGTCGTTCTGGGTCGAGGCCTATCTTAAGGAAACCCAGGTGCATCAGATCAAGGTGGGGGATGCGGCTCGTATTCATTTGCTGGGCGCCGGCAAAGCGCTGACCGGCAAGGTCACCGGCATTGGTCGCGGTATCGCCAACAGCAACGCGGTGACGGCGGACAAGGGACTGCCTTCCGTGGCGCCGACCTTCGAATGGGTAAGGCTGGCGCAGCGGATTCCGGTACGGGTGGAGTTTGACGAGATCCCGGACACGCTGCTGCTCAGTGCCGGTATGACCGCCAGCGTGCAGGTGTTGCCGGAGTAGGGAGGAGGTCTGGCGTCAGGGGCTGGCGCCAGACCTTCGGAGTTACCCTTTGAGTGCTTTTTCCGCGGCTTCCAGGGTCTGGAAGATCAGGGTGTTGATGGTCATCGGGCCGACGCCACCGGGCACCGGCGTATAAGCGGCGACGCGCTCCACCAGCGGTGCCAGCTCGATGTCGCCGCACTTCTGCGGATGGTAACCGGCGTCCACCACCACGGCGCCGTCCTTGATCCAATCGGCCTTGATGAATTCCGGCTTGCCCACCGCGCCGACCACGATGTCGGCCTGTTTCACCAGCTCCGGCAGATTGCGGGTCCGGCTGTGGCAAATGGTGACGGTGGCGTTGGCACCCAGCAGCATCATTGCCATCGGTTTGCCAAGAATGGCGCTGCGGCCCACGACCACGGCGTGTTGGCCCTCCAGCGGCACCTGGTAGTGCTCCAGCAAGCGCATGATGCCCTTGGGCGTGGCGCAGCCATAAGCGTGTTCGCCCATGGCCATGCGGCCAAAGCCGAGACAGGTAACGCCGTCCACGTCCTTGCCCAGGGCGATGGCGTCAAAGCACAAGCGCTCGTCGATCTGTTCCGGCACCGGGTGCTGCAGCAGAATGCCATGCACGTCCGGATTGGCATTGAGCTCCTCGATACGCTGCAGCAGCTGCTCGGTGGTGGTGTCCTGGGGCAACTCAATGGCCTGGGAATCCATGCCGACGCGGCGGCAGGCATTGCCCTTCATCTTTACATAAGTGGCGGAGGCCGGATCGGTGCCCACCAGAATGGTGGCGAGAATCGGCGTGCGGCCGCCGGAAGCGGCTTTCAGGGCTTCCACCCGTTGTGACATCTCTTGCTCGAAGCGTTGAGCCAGGGCCTTGCCGTCCAGAATCTGCGCGCTCATGGGTCTCTCTTGGTCCTTGGAACATATAAAAGGAAAGCGGTGGGAATCGCGCGGCGATTCTCGCACGGTCGGCGGGTTGGAGCAAAAAATCGCCGGGAGCGATTTTTGATGTCGCGGCAGTTATGGTCCGAAGGATGGCCGCCATGGACGGCGGCCACAAAAAATCGCCGGGAGCGATTTTTGACGTCGTGGCAGTGATGGTCCGCAGGATGGCCGCCATGGACGGCGGCCACAAAAACAGAGTCACCGCACTTTTCTTCCCCGGTTGTTTATAATTCCAGCGAACAGGTCAGATAGCGGGTTCGCGGCGTTGACGCTCCTGGGGGCGGCGAGTATTATGCCGCCTCGCTCGACCTGCTCGGCGGGGTGTAGCGCAGCCTGGTAGCGCGCCTGCTTTGGGAGCAGGATGTCGGGGGTTCGAATCCCTCCACCCCGACCAACTCAGCGAAGGTTGAGAGGTAGTTAAGCGCCTGTAGCTCAATTGGATAGAGCAACGGCCTTCTAAGCCGTCGGTTGCAGGTTCGAGCCCTGCCAGGCGTGCCATCGCTGGCGGCTCAAGCGATTTATGGTGACTGTAGCTCAGTTGGTAGAGCCCCGGATTGTGACTCCGGTGGTCGTGGGTTCAAATCCCATCAGTCACCCCAAACATGGAGCCTCCGGGTGAAAACCCGGGGGCTTTTTTATTAGGGCGCTGGAAGCCAGACGCTGGACGCCGGCGTCCGACCCAGTGAGCATCTGGCGTCTCGTGGGCGTAGGCAGGGCGGCTGCCATTGATTATAATTTGCGCCCTTCATACGGGGTCCATCCGTACACCGGGGACCGCGGGATTTGAAAAGTCTTTTAAATAGAGGATGTTATGCAGGTTTCTGTAGAAACGACTTCAGGTCTGGAACGACGCATGACCGTCGGTGTTCCCGCGGATAAAGTGGATCAGGCGGTGGAAAACAAGCTGCGCGAAGCGCAGAAAAACATCCGTCTGGACGGTTTCCGCCCTGGCAAAGTGCCGTTGCGTGAGGTAAAGCGCCGTTTCGGCGCCGCCGTGCGTAACGAAGTGCTGGCCGATGTGATGCGCGAGTCCTTCCTGGAAGCGGTTGAGAAGGAAAACCTGCAACCCGCCGGTCTGCCGGGTTTCGAAGCCACCCGTAATGAGGGCGGCCAGGACCTGGAATTCGTGGCCACTTTCGAGGTGTTTCCGGAAGTGGAACTGGCTGACCTGTCCACCATCGAGGTGGAGAAACCGGTAGCGGAAATCACCGACGCCGACGTTGACGAAATGATCGAGACGCTGCGTTCCCAGCGCTCCGACTTCGCTGAAGTGGACCGTGCCGCCGAGCAGGGCGATCGCGTCAATATCGATTATAAAGGCCTGAAAGACGGCGAGGCTTTTGAAGGCGGCAGCGCCGAAGGGCAGAACCTGGAGCTGGGCTCCGGCAGCATGATTCCGGGCTTCGAGGACGGCATCGTCGGCATGAAAGCCGGTGAAGAGAAAGACATCGACGTGACCTTCCCGGAGGAGTACCACTCCGAGGAATTGAAAGGTCAGGCGGTGGTGTTCCAGATCAAGGTCAACAAAGTGGAAGCCAAGGCTCTGCCGGAAGTGGACGCCGAGTTCATGAAGGCATTTGGCGTTGAGGATGGTGATCTGGAGACCTTCAAGACCGAAGTTCGCAACAACATGGAACGCGAACTGAAGAACGCGGTATCCGGCAAGGTCAAAGAGCAAACCATGGACGGCCTGGCCAAACTGCACGAGTTCGATCTGCCGGCGGCGCTGATCAAGCAGGAAATCGATCGCATGCGCCAGCAGATGGTGCAGCAGTTCGGTGGCGGTCAGCAGTTTGATGCCTCCATGCTTCCCGAAGAGCTGTTCCGTGACCAGGCCGAGCGTTCCGTTCGTCTGGGTCTGGTGGTGCGCGCCATCCTCGAGAAGAATGACCTGAAACCGGATGCTGATCGCGTCAAGGCCCGGGTCGAAGACATCGCCGCTCAGTACGAGCAGCCGCAGGAACTGATCAACTGGATCTACAACAACCCGCAGCAACTGCAGCAGATCGAGGGCGCGGTGCTGGAGGATCAGGTGGTGGATCTGGTCCTGGAAGGGGCCAAGGTCGAGGAGAAGACCATGTCCTACCAGGAGGCGGTGAAACCCCGCCAGCCGGAGCAGGCCGACGAGACGGCCTGAGCCGAATAGACCTACGAAGAGCGGGGCCTTTTGGCCCCGTTTTGCTGTGAAAGTAACCGTATTGACCAAGTTTTGCGCAGTTAACCCACTTCTGGCACCGCCTTTGTGGACGCCCTGCCGAAGGGCGTCATAGTATCGGAAAAAACGGGCAGGCCCTTGTGATTCGAGGGTGCCGCCCCAACACCCGCGGTATCAAGCCGGGCACGCTGCCCATGATCCCGTAGACAAAGGAAACGCTAGATGATCGATCTGAGCCGGATTACCTCCCTGACCCCGGAGATGAAAACGCTGATGGCCGACCCCACCGCCACGGGGCTGGTGCCGATTGTGGTGGAGCAAACCTCCCGGGGCGAGCGGCAGTTCGATATATACTCCCGACTGCTCAAGGAGCGGGTGATCTTCCTGATTGGCCAGGTGGAAGACTACATGGCCAACCTGATCGTGGCGCAGATGTTGTTTCTTGAGTCCGAGAACCCGGACAAGGATATTCATCTGTATATCAACAGCCCCGGTGGTTCGGTAACCGCGGGGATGTCCATTTACGACACCATGCAATTCATCAAGCCGGAGGTATCCACCATGTGCGTGGGCCAGGCGGCCAGCATGGGCGCTTTCCTGCTTGCGGCCGGCGCCGAAGGTAAACGCCTGGCATTGCCGCATTCCCGGGTGATGATTCACCAGCCGTTGGGCGGTTTCCAGGGCCAGGCTTCCGATATTGAGATCCATGCCAAGGAGATTCTCAAGATCAAGGCCCAGCTCAATGAGTTGCTGGCCAAACACACCGGCCAGCCGCTGGAAGTGCTGGAGCGTGACACCGACCGCGACAATTTCATGTCCGCGGAGCAGGCGCGGGAATACGGTCTGATTGACCAGGTGGTCCATCGGCGCTGAGGGTCTGGAACGGCTCCGGGGCACCTCCCCGGAGCTTCCGGGCTTGAAAAAAGCGGGTTCTCCCTGCATCTTCAAAGTTAAATCAGGTTCAGAGGCGATTCGATGACCGATAACACCGGAAAGAGCGACGACGGCAAGCTGCTGTACTGCTCGTTCTGTGGCAAGAGCCAGCACGAAGTCCGCAAGCTGATCGCGGGCCCGTCGGTCTTCATCTGTGATGAGTGCGTGGATCTGTGCAATGACATCATCCGCGAGGAAGTCCAGGAAGACGGCGACAACAGTGGTCAGGAAAGCCTGCCCAAGCCCGACGAGATCAAGAACACGCTCGATGAGTATGTGATCGGTCAGGAACGGGCCAAGAAAGTGCTTTCCGTGGCTGTATACAACCACTATAAGCGGCTCAACAGCACCCTGCGCGGTCGTGACGACGTGGAGCTGGGCAAAAGCAATATCTTGCTTATCGGTCCCACCGGCAGCGGTAAGACCCTGCTGGCTGAAACCCTCGCGCGCCTGCTCAATGTTCCCTTCACCATTGCTGACGCCACCACGCTGACCGAGGCCGGTTATGTGGGTGAGGATGTGGAGAACATTATCCAGAAGCTGTTGCAAAAATGTGATTACGATGTGGAGAAGGCCCAGAAGGGTATCGTCTACATTGATGAGATCGACAAGATCTCGCGTAAATCCGACAACCCGTCCATCACCCGTGACGTCAGTGGGGAAGGGGTGCAGCAGGCTCTGTTGAAGCTGATCGAGGGCACGGTGGCCTCGGTGCCGCCCCAGGGGGGGCGCAAGCATCCGCAGCAGGAATTCCTGCAGGTGGACACCTCCAATATCCTGTTCATCTGTGGTGGCGCTTTCGCCGGCCTGGACAAGGTCATCCGGGACCGTTCAGAGAAGGGCGGCATCGGTTTTTCCGCCGAGGTGAAAAGCAAGGAAGGGGACCGCAATGTGGGCGAGACCCTGGTCGGCGTGGAGCCGGAGGATCTGGTCAAATACGGCCTGATTCCGGAATTCATCGGCCGTCTGCCGGTGGTGGCGACTCTGGAAGAGTTGTCCGAGGACGCGCTGGTGCAGATTCTCACCGAGCCGCGTAATGCCCTGACCAAACAGTACATGCGCCTGTTCGAGATGGAAGGCGTGGAACTGGACTTCCGCGAGGACGCCTTGCGTTCCGTGGCTCGCAAGGCGATGGAACGAAAGTCCGGCGCCCGTGGTCTGCGTTCCATCCTGGAAAGCGTTTTGTTGGATACCATGTACCAGGTGCCTTCCATGGAGGGCGTGGTCAAAGTGGTGATCGACAGCGCCACCATCCAAGGTGAATCGGAGCCGTTGCTGATCTACGAAAACAGCGAGCAAACGTCCCGAGTGGCGCCCGATTGATCGGGCGCCCCGTGAACCGATAGAGGCCCTAAGTGCTGAAAGATATTCCTTTGCTTCCGCTCAGAGACGTGGTGGTGTATCCCCATATGGTGATCCCGCTGTTCGTCGGGCGGGAGAAATCCATCGCCGCTCTGGAAGCGGCCATGAGCGACGACAAGCAGATCATGCTGGTCGCCCAGCGCAATGCCTCGGACGATGACCCCGGCGAGGACGATATCTACCGGGTGGGCACCGTTTCCACCATCCTGCAAATGCTGCGACTGCCTGACGGCACCGTGAAAGTGCTGGTGGAAGGCGGCGTGCGCGGCCATGTCACCCGGGCCCGCTTTGACGAGCAGGGCGGGGTGGCGGATGTGCGGGAACTGGATGACCAGTTGCCGTCGCTGAGCGAGCAGGAGGCTCTGGCCCGGTCGCTGCTGGCGCAGTTCGAGGAATACGTCAAGCTGTCCAAGAAAGTGGCACCGGAAGTGATGAGCTCGGTGCAATCGATCGAGGACATCAGCCGTCTGGCGGACACTATTTCCGCCCATCTTCAGCTGAAGCTGGAAGAAAAACAGGACGTGCTGGAAATGGCCGATGTGCGCGAGCGGGTGGAACACCTGGTGGCGCTGATGGAATCCGATATGGATGTGCTGAAGATGGAAAAGCGCATCCGTGGCCGGGTCAAGAAGCAGATGGAGAAGAGCCAGCGCGAGTACTATCTGAACGAGCAGATGAAAGCGATTCAGAAGGAACTCGGCGATCTGGACGACAGCGGCAACGAGCTCGAGGATCTGGAAAAACGCATCGACAGCGCTGGCATGAGCAAGGACGCCTTGGAGAAATCCAAAGCTGAATTGAGCAAGCTGCGCATGATGTCGCCAATGTCCGCCGAGGCCACGGTAGTCCGCAGCTACCTGGACTGGATGACCTCGGTGCCGTGGAAAAAACGCAGCCGGGTGCGCCACGATCTGGCCCATGCCCGTGATGTGCTGGACCAGGATCATTACGGTCTGGAAGAGGTGAAGGAACGGATTCTGGAGTTCCTCGCCGTGCAAAGCCGGGTCGGCAAGGTCAAAGGGCCGGTGCTGTGCCTGGTGGGGCCGCCGGGGGTGGGCAAAACCTCCCTGGGCCAGTCCGTGGCCAGAGCCACCAACCGAAAGTTCGTGCGGATGGCACTGGGCGGTGTCCGTGATGAAGCGGAAATCCGTGGCCACCGCCGTACTTATATCGGTTCATTGCCGGGCAAGGTGATCCAGAAACTCTCCAAGGTGGGGGTGCGTAATCCGCTGTTCCTGCTCGACGAAGTCGATAAGATGGGCATGGATATGCGCGGTGATCCCGCTTCCGCTCTGTTGGAAGTGCTGGATCCGGAACAGAACAACACCTTCAACGATCATTATCTGGAAGTGGATTACGATCTCTCCGAGACGCTGTTCATCTGCACTTCCAACTCAATGAACATTCCCGCTCCGTTGCTGGATCGCATGGAAGTGATTCGTCTTCCCGGCTATACCGAGGAAGAGAAAGTCAACATCGCTTCTCAATACCTGATTCCGAAGCAGATCAAAGCCAATGGCCTGAAGAAGGACGAAGTGGCGTTCAGCGACGACAGTCTGCGCCATATCGTTCGCCACTATACCCGTGAAGCCGGGGTGCGCGGGTTGGAGCGGGAGATCAGCAAGATCTGCCGCAAGGTGGTGAAAGAGCATTCGCTGAGCCGTTCCACCGAGACGGTGACATTGTCCGAGGACAATCTCGATCACTATCTGGGAGTGCGCAAGTTCAGCTACGGCCTGGCCGAGGAGCAGGATCAGATCGGGCAGGTTACCGGCCTGGCCTGGACCTCCGTCGGCGGCGAGCTGCTGACCATTGAGAGCGTGTCCACGCCGGGTAAAGGCCGTGTCACCACCACGGGCTCCCTGGGGGATGTGATGCAGGAGTCGATCCAGGCGGCGTGGACGGTGGTGAAAAGCCGTTCCCGTATGCTGGGGATTCGCCGCCGGCAATTGGAGCGTAATGACCTGCACATTCACGTGCCGGAAGGGGCGACCCCGAAGGATGGCCCCAGTGCAGGGATTGCCATGTGCACCGCCATGGTTTCGGTGTTGTGCGGGATTCCGGTTCGCGCCGACGTGGCGATGACCGGGGAGATCACACTGCGTGGTCAGGTTCTGGCCATCGGTGGATTGAAAGAAAAACTGCTGGCCGCTCACCGCGGCGGCATAAAAACCGTCTTGATTCCTCAGGAAAATGAGCGCGACCTGAAGGAAGTGCCGGAAAATATCAAAGCGTCATTGGATATTCGTCCGGTAAAATGGATCGATCAGGTGCTGGAAGTGGCTTTAACGCAAACGCCGACGCCTTTGAGCGAAGCGGAAGTGGAAGAGGATCTGGCCCTGGCCGATGAAAAAGCGCAGCGAGAATCAGAGCGGCCAAGCACCCATTGAGCCGCCTTTTTTTCCGCGTTTAACAGTTTGATTTGGCAGACTTTTTTACAATCACGTGAGTTGTCGGTACAGCGCCTTTCCTTTCTTGACGCCTGCCTAAAGCGATTGGTATAAAGGCGGCTTCGTCGTAAGGAGAGTGCGTTACGCCTCGACCACGAAACCGGGAAACAGCAAAAGGGGAATTTTGTGAATAAATCAGAACTGATTGATGCGATCGCAGCGGCTGCTGACATTTCCAAAGCCGACGCGGGTCGTGCTCTGGATGCGACGCTGGAAGCGATCACCGGTGCACTGAAGAAAGGCGATAGCGTTTCTCTGGTTGGCTTCGGTACTTTCTCCGTGAAGCAGCGTGCCGCTCGTGAAGGCCGCAATCCGCAGACCGGTGAGACCATCAAGATCGCCGCAGCCACCGTGCCGGGCTTCAAAGCCGGCAAGGCACTGAAAGACGCGGTGAACTAAACTGGTTTCGGGAGCGGTAGTTCAGCTGGTTAGAATACCGGCCTGTCACGCCGGGGGTCGCGGGTTCGAGTCCCGTCCGCTCCGCCAGTCCCAGGAAGCGTATCCGGAGAGCGGATGCGCTTTTTTGCTTTGAGAACCTGTTCCTGATTTTTATATCGCTTCGCTTCCTGGCTCTTGGGATGACGGGGTCGAAGGAGTCGATCCTCATACGGCGAAAAATCATGAACAGGCTCTCTGGAACCCGGAACCGTCTGACGCTTTGGTGTTCCAAATAAAAACGAATCGATTGATCGGTATCTCTTTGGAGTGAAGCATGCAGGAGTTCAGGCGATTTGTCCGCGGGCCCGTGGGCAAGGTTCTGCTCGCCGCCATTATTCTCCCTTTTATTATTTCCGGGTTTTATGGTTATTTCACCGGTGGGGGTGACTCGGTCTCGGTGGCCGAGGTGGACGGCAATAAAATTTATCGCAACTACGTGACCGCGAGAACCGAGCGGTTGCGGCAGATGCTGCGTCAGCAAAGCCCGGGTGTGAGCGAGGCCATGCTTGATGCCTACGTGCGCCCGGAGATGGTGCTGGAAGGCATCATCAACGAGCAGCTTACTTTGTCCGCCGCCAATAGCGCTGATATGGCTTTCAGCGAAGTGCAGGCCGCGGCGGAGATCCGTTCCAATCAAGCGTTTTTCGAGAACGGAAAATTTTCCGACGAACAGTTTGAGCGTTTATTGCGCAGCCAGGGCATGACCCCACGAGGCTATCTCGATGGCTATCGTCAGGACCGGCTGACCCAACAATACCGCTTCGCTTTTACCGGCACCGACTTCGCGTTACCCGGTGAACTTGCCGAGCAGCGTCGCTTGGGCGAGCAGACCCGTGATCTGCGTTACGTGCAGTTGTCCCTGGCGGATCTGGAAAGCCAGTTCAACGCCACCGATGAGCAGGTGGCGCAGTATTACCAGGATCACCAGGACCAGTTCATGCGTCCCGAGCGCTATCGCATCAGCTATCTGGTGCTGAGCCCGGAGCAGTACGAGGCGCAAGTTGATGTCAGCGACGATGATATTCGCGCCGAATACGAAGCTCGCCGCAGCATGGCGGAGAGTCGCGCCAACGGCTCCAAGGAAGTGGCCCATATTCTGATTGGCACGGACGAGCGCAGTGCGGATGAGGCGCTTGAGCGCGCCCGTGAAGTGCGCGAGGCCATCGAAGGTGGCGAGTCTTTCGCCGATGCCGCGAAGACCTATTCCGACGATCCGGGCAGTGCCGATAATGGCGGTAATCTGGGCATGCTGGCCCCCGGTTCGCTGCCGGAGGCACTGGATGAGGCGCTCAAGTCCTTGTCCGTGGGAGATGTTTCCGAGCCGGTGGTGTCTGAATCCGGTGTGCACTTGCTGACCGTACTGCGGGAGGACAAACAGACCTTCCCGCCGCTGGACGAAATGCGCGAGGGTCTGATCGCCGATCTCAAAGCCGCCCGTGCTCAGTCCATGATGATGGACGCGCTGGCACAGATGGAAGAGCTGGTATTCGAGCACGGTGATCTGCAAACCCCGGCGGAGCAGTTGGGCCTGAAAGTCGAGACCACCGATTGGGTGGCGGTCAATGATCTGCCGGCGGAACTGGACTCTCCAAAGGTGCGTGAAGCCCTGAATACTCCGGCGGTGAAGGAGCAGGGCCATAACAGTGATGTGCTGGAGCTGGATGGCGGGCGCTATCTGGCGGTGCACCTGGAGGATCGCCAGGAGCCGGAGCCGTTGCCGCTTGATCAGGTGGCGGACCGGATTCGCGACACCCTTAAAGGGCAACAAGCACGGGAAAAAGCACTTTCCCTGGCTGAACAGGCTCGCGAGCTGGCGAAGGAAGGCAAGGCGTTGGATGAGATCGCGGCGCTGGCAAACGCCCGGATCGAAGAGCAAAGCGAGGTGCATCGCGGTGCCCGCCAACCGGCGCCGATGGTGGTACAGCAAGCTTTCACGCTGCCATGGACGCGGGAGCAGGGCGCTTCTGAAATTCAGGTGGCGGATTTGCCCAATGGTGGCTGGGTGGCCTTCCAGGTTACCGGAGTCACTGATGGTGGTCAGGAACCGTTGCCGGAAAGTCAGCAGAAGCAGGCTTTGCTGCAACTGGGTGAGATGGAAGGCGAGCGCGATTTCGAGCAGGTCATGGCGTTCCTGCGCGATACCCGCGACGTCACCATCCATGCCGATGAGCTGCGCGCCAAGCCCGAATAAGCCGCAACAGTCACGGCGATAATAAAAAGCCCGCTCTTGAATCAGAGCGGGCTTTTTTTTGGCTCCGTGCGCAATAGCGGGAGTGAGAGTGAGTGTCTCCATTGGGACACTGGTCTGTACGAAGGCCTTCCGGGGTCGCTGGGACAGAAGGGTGGGAGCTTGCCTGCAAGCGAATGGACTCCCGGGTCCCTGGATTCGCTTGCAGGCAAGCTCCCACAGCGGCTTCGTGGTGGCCTCTTATGACCGCCGTCCATGGCGGTCATCCTGCGGGTCGTCGTTGAAGCTTATTCCGCCGCCGGGGTGTAGTGGCGGGTGGAGTAAGCTTCCAGGGCAGGCTTGCCAACCGTGCCGACTTCCATCATGTAGTCGACAAAGGACTGCGCGTAATCGAGGAAAGTGTCCACGGCGCGTCCGTCTTCGCTGACCGTACCGAAGGTGAGGTAGCCATCCTGGCCGCTGGCGGTGAAGCTGTTGCTCACCACGGTCAACTCGGTGGTATCGTCCAGCGGCTGCCACTCGCCTTCGTTGCGCAGACGGTATTCTATGTCATAGAGGCGCTCGCCTTCCGCCCGGTTCATGTCCACGTACCAGCGCAGTCCGGAGGCATAGGGATAGGCACCGGAAGAGTCGCTGTGAGCATAATCCACCGCCTCATTGAGTACCTGGCGGATTTCCGCGCCGGTCATATCCAGGTTGGTGAGGGTGTTGCCGAATGGCAGCAAGGTGTAGGCATCACCGATGGTGATGGGACCTGCCGGGATGTCGATGCGCACGCCGCCGGCATTCTGGATGGAGACGTCGGCCTCCTTGCTCATGAACAGAAAGGCGTTGGCCACCACATTGGGAATGTCACCGCCACGATCCGGGTCCTCGCTGGGGCAAGGGTCGCCATACTCCCGACCGGGGATCCGGGCCAGGCACAGGTCTTCGGTGGCGGTGCCGATCTCGATATTCTGGAACTCGTCCAGTTGCTCGGTAAAACCGGCGAGCAGCGTTTGGGCATTGAGGTCGGGGCTGGTCAGACTGAGTTGAGCGTCGGCGTCAACGGCGGCCAGGATCTGTTGCCGTTCCGTGCCCTCGGGCTCATAGGATTCGTCATCGGCGGTTTTACGGGTGATCGAGTCTCCCAGCAGCAAGTACGGCACGCCCGCGCAGGCGGTGACATTGCCGTCGGCATCCCATTCCACGTTCAGCTCTCCCACCACCTGGGAGTACTGCCAGGCCTGGGCGACACAGGCCTGATCGCCATCGGCGTTGGTCACAATGGTGGGGTAATCACCGGATGCGGCCAGGCCGTAATCAGCGAAATCTCCGAGCAGAGTGTGTGAGTCACCTCCGATGATCACATCGGCGCCGGACAGATTGGCGGCCATTTCCAGATCATTCTGATACTGATAGTGGGTCAGCAGGATGATTTTATTGACGCCCTGATCGGCCAGTTCGTCGATCATGGCCTGAGCGGTTTCCTGCTCGTCCAGAAACTCCGTGGTATCCAGCGGGCTGGAGCTGTTCTGGGTTTTGCCGGCGATGTCGATACCAATGATACCGACCTGTTGCCCGTCCACTTCGTGGATCACGTAGGGCTTGATGTAGTCGTCCCCGGCGTTGGGCGCTAGCGGGGTGCCTACTTGCGGCTTGACGTTGGCGGCCAGAACCGGAGTCCCGCAACTGTCATCGGCCAGGTAGTCGAGAAACTTCTTGAGGCCGGCGTCACCCCGATCAAATTCGTGATTACCCAGAGCGAAGGCGTCGAAACACACCTGGTTCATCAGTTCGGCATCGGCCTCACCTTCGAAGCTGGAGAAGTACAGCGTGCCGGTGATGGCGTCCCCCGCATGCAGCTTGAGGACATTGCTCCGCGCCGCTTCCCGTTCGGCGATCTTGGCCACTACGCGGGGGAAGCCACCCGAGTCAAAAGTGGTTTCGGCGCCGGCGATATCCAGCGTCAGGCTCGATGCCTCAAGATTGGAGTGATGATCGTTGATATGAAGGATGGTCAGGGACAGCGGCTCCCCACCGCCGCTGTTATCGTTATCGCTGCTGTCGCCACCGCAGCCCGCCAGGGCCAGTGCGGATACCAGCGGCAACAGGGCCAGAGACGTTTTCGGGCTCACCATCAGGCTCCTTTATTGATCGGTTAGGAGCCGCCAGCCTGACAGTCGAATATGTCAGTCTGGTGATGGTGGGGAGGGCGAGGATCAGTCCTCGCCCGGTTCCTCGAACGGCATGGAAACGGTGGCGGCGCCAGCATCCACGTAGGTGATCTCGCCGGTAATGCCGGAAGCCAGATCGGAACACAGGAAAGCGGCGGTATTGCCCACTTCCTCGATGGTGACGTTACGGCGCAGCGGTGCCTTGGCGGCGTTGTACTCCAGCATGGTACGGAATTTCTTGATGCCGGAAGCGGCCAGGGTACGGATCGGACCGGCGGAGACGCCGTTCACGCGAATGCCTTCCGGCCCCAGGCTGGAGGCCAGATAGCGCACCGAGGCCTCCAGGCTGGCTTTGGCCAGGCCCATGACGTTGTAGTTCGGTACGGTTTGGCGGGATGCATGATAGGACAGCGTCAGCAGGGCGCCGTTGCGGCCTTGCATCAGAGGCCGTGCCGCCTTGGCCAGCGCCACGAAGCTGTACGCGGAGATATCGTGAGCAATGCGGAAGCCTTCCCGGGTGGCGACCTCGGCGAAGTTACCATCCAGTTCGTTGGCGGGAGCGAAACCCACCGCGTGCACCACGCCGTCCAGGCCATCCCACTGTTGTCCCAGATCGGCGAACACCCGGGTGATCTCCTCATCGGAGGTCACGTCGCAGGGGAAGCACAGGCTTTCGTTGCTGCCGTAGGCTTCGGCGGCTTTCAGTACCCGCTTTTTCAGCTTGTCGTTCTGGTAGGTGAAGGCCAGTTCGGCGCCTTCCCGGTGCATGGCTTCGGCGATACCGGTGGCGATGGAACGATCACTGGCGATGCCGACGATCAGGAAGCGTTTGCCCGCGAGAAAACCCATGGTCTGTCCTCGAATATTGGTGTTGAAGATACCTGGCTCAAGTATAGAGAAAACCGGCCGGGGATAAACGGTGGGGGCCTTTCAATGTGCAACGGCGTGTTTCTTCTCGGTGCTGAAAGCAGCGTCGATCAGGGTGCGCGTATAGTCGTGGGCAGGCCGCTGAAAGACGGTTTCGGTGTCGCCGTGCTCGACCACCTGGCCCTGGCGCATCACCAGCAACCGGTGACTGAGCGCGCGCACCACCTTGAGGTCATGGCTGATGAAAAGGTAGCTGAGCCCGTGCCGGCGTTGCAGATCGCGCAGCAGATCCAGCACCTGGGCCTGCACGCTGCGGTCCAGGGCGGAAGTGGGCTCGTCCAGGATCAGCAGATCCGGTTTCATGATCAGCGCCCGGGCAATGGCGATGCGCTGGCGCTGACCACCGGAGAACTCGTGGGGGTAACGCTCCAGGGCCCCGGGGTCCAGACCCACTTCCCGCAGCAGCTGCCGCACCCGCTCCCGGCGCTGGTCGCGGCTCAGATCCGGTTGGTGCACGCGAAGCCCTTCCTCCACGGCTCGCAGCACCGTCAGGCGTGGATTCAGACTGCCGAAGGGGTCCTGGAAGACCACCTGCATATGGCGCCGCCAAGGACGCAGGGCACCGCCCCGCAGGCGGGTGAGATCCTGGTCCAGCAGCACGACGCGTCCCTGACAGGCGACCAGCCGCAGCAGCGCCAGCGCCAGGGTCGATTTGCCGGAGCCGGATTCCCCGACCACACCCAGGGTTTCACCACGGCGCAGCTGAAAAGAAATGCGATCCACCGCCCGGGTTTCCTCCCGTGGGCCGAACCAACCGCGGCGGCTGCCTTTGAAGCTCACCTCAAGATCATCCGCCCGGAGCAGAGTCGGCGCATCGGCCGCCACCGGTACCGCGGTTCCGCTGGGCTCGGCGTCGATCAGATGACGGGTGTACTCCGCTTGTGGCTGACTCAACACCTGCTCCGACGGGCCGCATTCCACCACCTTGCCCTGGTGCATCACCGCCACATCCTCGGCGAACCGGCCCACCAGCCCGAGATCATGGCTGATCAGCAGGATGCCCAGATTACGCTCGTGCTGCAGGCGTTTGAGCAGGTCCATGATGGTTTCCTGGACGGTCACATCCAGGGCGGTGGTGGGCTCGTCGGCGATCAGTAACTCCGGATCATTGGCCAGGGCCATGGCGATCATCACTCGCTGACGCTGCCCGCCGCTGAGCTGGTGGGGGTAGCGCGACAGCATGGCTTCGCTGGCGGGCAGCTCCACCTGGCTCAGCAGCGACAGGCTGCGTTGGCGCGCGGCGGCGCCGCTGAGCCCCTGGTGAATGCGCAGCGTTTCACCGATCTGTTTTTCCACCGTGTGCAAAGGATTCAGCGCCGTCAGCGGTTCCTGGAATATCGTCCCGATACGCCCGCCGCGCAGCCGCCGCCGTTCGGTTTCCGACCAGGCCAGCAGATTCTCGTCATCCAGGCGCAGGGCCTTGGCTTCGCGGGTGGCGCTGGCGGGCAGCAGGTCAAGGATCGACATGGCGGTGAGTGATTTGCCGGAACCGGACTCCCCAACCAGTGCCAGCATGCGGCCCCGTTCCAGTTTAAGGCTGACCCGGTCCACCACCGGCGCAGTGTCGCCAAAACGGACCGTCAATTGCTCCAGCTCCAGCAGGCTCATGACAGGAATTTCCTCGGGTCGAAGGCATCGCGCACGGCTTCACCGATGAACACCAGCAGAGACAACATCAACGCCAGGGTGACGAAGGCGCTGAGTCCCAGCCACGGGGCCTGCAGGTTGGCTTTGCCCTGGCCCAGCAACTCACCCAGTGACGGTGAACCCGGTGGCAGGCCGAAACCGATGAAGTCCAGGGAGGTGAGAGTGATCACCGCGGCATTGAGTACGAACGGCAGATAGGTGAGGGTGGCGACCATGGCATTGGGCAGCATGTGCCGGAACATGATCACCGGTGTGCGCACGCCGATGGCCTGGGCGGCGCGCACGTATTCCATGTTGCGGCAACGCAGGAATTCGGCGCGCACCAGATCCACCAGTGTCATCCACGAGAACAGCAGCATGATCACCAGCAGGCTCCAGAAACTGGGCACCACGAAACTGGAGAGGATGATGATCAGATAGAGGATCGGCATGCTCGACCAGATTTCGATGAAGCGCTGTCCGGCAAGATCGGTCCAGCCACCGTAATAGCCCTGGATGGCGCCGACCATGATGCCGATGGCGCTGGCGCTCAGGGTCAGCATCAAACCAAACAGCACCGAGGTACGGAAACCGTAGATCAGGCGCGCCAGCACGTCCCGGCCTTGATCATCGGTGCCGAGCCAGTTCTCCGCCGAAGGTGGCGCCGGCGCCGGTACCGTGAGCTCGTAATTGATGGTGGTGTAGTGGTAGCGGATCGCCGGCCAAAGCATCCAGCCCTTTTCCTCGATCAACTCCCGTACCACCGGATCCCGGTAATTGGCTTCGGTCTCGAAGAAACCGCCAAAGGTGGTTTCCGGATAGGTGTTCAGCACCGGGGTATAGAAAGCGCCGTCATAACGAATCAACAAAGGTTTGTCGTTGGCGATCCATTCCGCGCCGAGACTGAGCACAAACAGCACCAGGAATACCAGCAGGGACCAGAAGCCGCGGCGGTTGGCCCGGAATGCCCGCCATTGCCGCCGCCAGAGAGGGGCGCTTGCCGTCGCCATCATCAGTGGGCCCTCCGCTCGAAATCGATACGCGGGTCCACCCACATGTAGGTCAGGTCGGAGACCAGTTTCAGCAGCATGCCCAGCAGGGTGAAGATGAACAGGGTACCGAACACCACCGGATAGTCCCGGTTGATCACCGATTCGAAGCCAAGCAGCCCGAGACCGTCCAGGGAGAAGATATACTCGATCAACAACACGCCGGTGAAAAACACACTGACGAAAGCGGCCGGGAAACCGGCGATGATGATCAGCATGGCATTGCGGAAAACATGGCGGTAGAGCACCTGCTTTTCACTCAGCCCCTTGGCCCGGGCGGTCTGCACATACTGCTTGCCGATCTCGTCGAGGAACGAGTTCTTGGTCAGCATGGTGAGGGTGGCGAAATTGCCGATGACGATGGCGAGGGTGGGCAGGGCGATGTGGTGCAGGTAATCGATGATCTTGCCGAACCAGGACAACTGCTCGAAATTGTCCGAAGTCAGGCCGCGCAGCGGGAACCACTCAAAATAGGAACCGCCGGCGAACAGCACCACCAGCAGTATGGCGAACAGAAAACTGGGAATGGCGTAACCGATGGCGATGGCGGTGCTGCTCCAGACATCGAACCGGGAGCCGTCCTTCACCGCTTTGCGAATGCCCAGAGGAATCGACACCAGGTAGGCGATGAGCGTGCTCCACAGCCCCAATGATACCGACACTGGAATGCGCTCGATGATCAGATCCGATACCGGACGGTCGCGATAATAGGACTCGCCGAAGTCGAATCTCAGGTAGTTGCGCAGCATGATCCAAAAGCGTTCCAGGGCCGGTTTGTCGAAGCCGTAGAACTGCTCGATACGGGCCACCAGCTCCGGTGACAGCCCGGTGGAGCCACGATAGCCGGAGTGTCCGCCACCGCCGATGGTATCGGCCGTGGTGCCGGCGAAGCCGCCGCCGGGGCCCGCGCCACCGCCCTGACCCTGAAGCTCGGCGAGCACGCGCTCCACCGGGCCGCCGGGCGCCGCCTGTACCACCAGGAAGTTCAGCAAAAGGATGCCGAACAGGGTGGGAATGATCAGCAATAGTCGTTTGAGAATATAACGTGGCATTTATTCCGCCGTTGTATCCCACCAAAGATCCAGGGCCCCGTCGACGCCAAGGTACGGCGGCAAATCCGGATGGGCCAACCGGGAGCGGTAGGCGAAGCGGTGGTAATCCATCCCCCAATTGGGGATCACATAAAATCCCCACTGCAGGGCGCGATCCAGCGCCCGGCTACTGGTCACCAGGGCCTCACGGTCCTTGGCGGAAATCAGGGTTTTCACCAGGCTGTCGATGGCCGGATCCTTGATGCCGGCGTAATTGCGGCTGCTGGGCCGGTCCGCCGCCTTGCTGGACCAGAAGTCCCGCTGTTCGTTGCCCGGAGAGGAGGACTGGCCCCAGCCGCCGACGATCATGTCGAAATTGAAATTTCGCACCCGCTGCAGGTATTGGGACTCATCGACGCGGATCACATCGGCGTTGATACCCAGAGCCTTGAGGTTGCGGGAGAAGGGCAGGACCACACGTTCGAACGCCGGGCTGTAAAGCAGAAACTCGAACTTCACCGGCTTCCCTTCGGGATTGAACAACTGACCGTTACGCACCTCATAGCCGGCTTTCTTGAGCAGGGTCTGGGCGGTACGCAGATTCTCCCGCGGACGGCCGGTGCCGTCGGAGACCGGTGGTTGATACTCCTCGGTAAAGACCCGCTCAGGCAGCTTGTCACGTAAAGGTTCCAGCAGTTTCAGCTCGGCTTCGGAGGGCAGTCCGGTGGCGGCCATCTCCGAGTTCTGGAAATAGCTGCGGGTGCGCTTGTACTGGTTGTAGAACAGCTGCTTGTTGGACCATTCAAAGTCCAGCGCGTAGGCCATGGCCTCGCGCAACACCGGGTCCTGGAACAACGGGCGGCGCGTATTGAAGATAAAGCCCTGCATGCCTGAAGGGTTCTGGTGATGGACTTCTTCCTTCACCAGCTTGCCGCTGTTGAAATCCCGCCCGGTGTAGGCGGTGGCCCAGAGTTTGGAGTTCATCTCGAAGCGGAAGTCGTAATCGCCTTTCTTGAAGGCCTCCAGCGCCACGGTCTGGTCCAGATAATACTCAAAGATCACCCGGTCGAAGTTGTACTGGCCCTGGATGACAGGCAGGTCCCAGGCCCAGTAGTCATCACGGCGCTCATACACCACCTGTTTGCCGGGCTTGAAACTGGCGATGCGATAAGGGCCGGACCCCATTGGCACGGTGAGATCCGCCTGAGTGAAATCCTTGTCTTTCCAGAAGTGCTTGGGCAATACCGGAAGCTGGCCGACGATCATTACCAGTTCCCGGTTGTCGCCGGGTTTGAAGGTGAACTTCACCTTGCGCTCGGAGAGTGCCTCTACCTTTTCCACGTCGGCATAGTAGTAGGCGTAAAGCGGCTGGCCATGTTCGGTCAGCTGATTGAAGCTCCATACCACGTCCTCGGCGGTGACCGGGTGACCATCGGCGAAGCGGGCTTCGTCACGCAGAGTAAAGGTGATCCAGCCGCGATCGTCCGGCCATTCCATGCGTTCGGCGAGCAGTCCGTATTCGGTGAACGGCTCGTCCAGGCTGCGCACGGTCAGGCTGTCGTAAATATAGCTGGGACCGAGACCGCCGACGCCGGCGGCGGCACTGCCCTTGGGCAGGTAGGGCATGAAGCTGTCGAAGCCGCCGATCACATGGAGTTTGATCTGACCGCCCTTGGGGGCGTCGGCATTGACGTAGTCGAAGTGACGGAAGGAAGGGCCATACTTGGGAGCGTCGTACATGGTGATGGCATGGCCGCTGTGCACCTCGGCGAAGGCCGGCAGGACCAGCAGCAAACCCAACAAAATGGTGACGGCTCTCATCGTTATTATCCACTCCTGATCGTCATCGAATCTCATATTAGAGCCTGTCGAAGGCCTCGGTGCCAGCTTTCAGCGCCTTCGACAGGGTATATGACCATGAGCGGCGCGCGGCGTTCCGGCGGCCCGCACGGTTCGATCAGGGGGCGTCGCGAATGTCCACGAACAGCGTGACACGATCACCGGGACGCAGGTAGCGGCGCTTGCTCAGGGTATTATTCCAACTGCGAATGTCGTTCACGGACACATTAAAGCGATTGGCGATGGTGTACAACGAATCACCGTGGCGTACCGAATAGCGGACCTGGCGAACCATTTCGGAACGTTGCCCCTGATCGCCGCTTTCGTTGCCGCTCCATACCTGCAAGGTCTGCCCGACCCGCAGTGGATCCTTGGGGTCGAGATCGTTCCATTGGGCCAGGTCGCGTACCGACACCTGGTAATGCCGGGCCAGGTCCCACAGGGTATCGCCGCTGTCGACCTTGTGCGCCAGCCGTCGGCCCCGCGGCTTGGCGCCGTCCCCGGCCGGAGCCGCGCTGCCGCGGGCGGATTGAGGAATCAGCAGGGTCTTGCCGGCGATGATGGTGTTGCCCTTGAGGTGATTGATCTCGCGCAGGACCTGCACCTTGGTGCGATGGCGGCGGGCGATGCTTTGCAGATTGTCGCCGCGAGCGATGGTGTAACGCTGCCAGCGCATCCGTTGGCCGGCGGGTAAGCTGGCCAGCCCGGCCTTGAACCGGTCCGCCTTGTCCGCGGGCACCAGCAGGCGGTGCGGGCCGGCGGGGGCCGTGGCCCAGCGATTGAAGCCGGGATTGAGCAGATACAGTTCTTCCATGGGCACTTCGGCGAGCCGGGCGGCCTGGGTCAGATCCAACTGCCCACCGGTGTCGACACTGATGAAGTAGGGCACATCGGTGATCGGGTGCAGAGCCACGCCATATTGCTTGGGGTTTCTGACAATATCCGCTACCGCCAGCAGCTTGGGTACATAGGCGGTGGTTTCCGTGGGCAGATCCAGGCTCCAGAAGTCGGTGGGCTTGCCCGCCGCTTCGTTGCGTTTCTGAGCCCGGAGAATGGTGCCGGCACCGGCGTTGTAGGAAGCCAGCGCCAGCAGCCAGTCCCCGTCGAAACGGTCGGCGAGCTGCTGCAGATAGGTGAGAGCGGCGCGGGTGGAAGCGATGATGTCGCGGCGGCCGTCGTACCACCAATCCTGGCGCAGACCGAAATGCTGGCCGGTGGAGGGAATGAACTGCCAGGGCCCGGCGGCGCGGCCATGGGAGTAGGCGAAGGGGTCGAAGGCGCTTTCCACCACCGGCAGCAGCGCCAGCTCGGTGGGCATGTGGCGGGCTTCGGTTTCGTCGACGATGAATTTCAGGTAGCGCTCCGCGCGCGTGGTGACCCGGGTGAAATAGACCGGGTGGCGGGTATAGAACACCCGCTGCTCTTCCACTCGGGGATTGTCCACCCGGGGCAGGCCGTATCCTTCACGCAGTCGCGCCCAGAGATCCTGGTCCTGTTCCGCCGGCTCGGCGATGGCCGTGGGCTCGGGTTCCGCCATGCCGTTGGCGAGGCCGGCTGTGTCCGCCTCTGGTTCCGGTATTGGTTCCGGTGCCGCCGGTGGCATGGGCGGCAGTTCATCCACGGATGGTGTCAGTGAGCAGCCCCCGCCAAACCACAACACCCCCAAGGCAAAAACGCCTAGAAGTTTATGCATGTCAATTATATGGCTATTGAAATTCCGGTGAATTCTAGGGACCGGGAAAGGTTACGGCAAGGTTAAAGAACCGCTGAATGACTCCCTGGCGCTTCCGCGGGTGCTACAGGCCACGGTAGCCAGAAGCGCGAGGGAGTCATTTAAATGTGTCCGGCGTCAGCCGTTGTCCTTCCAGCGCCGCAGGGCGGCGAAGCTGTCCACCGGGGTGTCCAGCGGCGCGTCGAAGTGGCGCTCACAGGACTGACGCAGAGCGGGCTCGGTGGCACGCAGGAAGGGGTTGGTGCGGCGCTCCACGGCTATGGTGGAAGGCAGGGTGATGTGCCCGGCGTCGCGCAGGGCCTTGACGTCGTTCAGGCGCGTCCGCACGTCCGGGTCCTCCGGCGTTACCTTGGCGGCGAAAGTGAGATTGGCCAGGGTGTATTCGTGGGCGCAGAAGACCTGGGTGTCTTCTGGTAGCGCCGCCAGTCGCGACAAGGAATGGTGCATCTGCTCCGGCGTGCCCTCGAACAGGCGCCCGCAACCTCCGGCGAACAGGGTGTCACCGCAGAACAACCAGCCCGGCTGGCGGGCATGGTAGGCGATGTGTCCGAGGGTGTGGCCAGGCACGTCCAGCACTTCCAGTTCCAGATCCAATTCGGCCAGCTTCACCCGGTCACCGTCATTGAGAGGGTGAGTGAGGCCGGGAATGGTTTCCCGGGCCGGGCCGTATACCGGGATATCCCGGTGCTCCAGCAAGGCGTTGACGCCGCCGACATGATCGGGATGGTGATGGGTGATGAGGATGCCGGTAAGAAGCAGGCCCTGCTGGCGCAGCCAGGATTCCACCGGGGCGGCGTCGCCGGGGTCAACCACCACGCAGTGATTGTCACGGCGCAGGGCCCAAATGTAATTGTCCTGGAAGGCGGCGATCGCCGTAGGGGTCTGAAGCATGTCGTGCTACCCTTATTTGGCACTGAACGTCAGCGTTTAGCCTACCACGGAGTCGAGCCTACCAGGGAGAGTGTCACGGATGCAGTTACCCCCATTGCCCCGCGGCCCCTACCGGCGTCATCCCCAGGATATGCCGCATCGTTTTGATCGCTGGCTGGATAGCGATGCCGGCCGCGCCCTGCTCAACGAGGAGCGTGAGCTGCTCGCCGACTGGCTGCCCAGACTGGTGGGGCAGAGGGCGGTGTCGGTGGGTTCCAGCGCCAGCCGGGACATGCTGGAAGGCATTCGTATCCCGTGGTGTTGCAACGTCACGCCGCCGGAACTGGGCGGCGGGCAGATACAGGCCCAGGCCAAGGCCTTGCCCATCGCCAAGAACAGCGTGGATGTGTTGCTACTGCACCATGGTCTCGAGTTTCAGGACGAGCCGCATCAGGTGCTGCGGGAGGCGGCTGGCTGCGTGGCGCCGGGAGGCATGATCGCGGTGGTGTCGTTTCAACCGGTCAGTTTGCTGGGGCTGGCGCGTTGGTTCCGGCCCGGTGCCAGCCGCCGGCCTGGCTGGGTGGGGCGTTATTTCACCCCCTATCGAGTGAGTGACTGGTTGCAGGTGCTCGGGTTTGAGGTGGAAGGCCTGGCCAGCGGCTTCCACAATTTGCCGCTCGGTGAACGCGGCCGCCGCCGGTTGGCGTGGCTGGAATGGCTGGGGCGGCGCCTGTGGTGGCGCCACGGCGCCTGTTATCTGTTGGTGGCGCGCAAGCGGGCCGCCATGGTGCGACCGCTGGCGCCGTCGTTCCGGCGCGGCGAGCCATCGCGCCCGACGGTCATTTCCGTGCCCCTGGCCCGCTGGCAACGCAACGTGGAATGAATATCGAAGATAAAAGTGGACAGGAGTGGAGTGGTTCTTGAAGACAGTGGAAATTTTTACCGACGGTGCTTGCCGGGGTAATCCAGGGCCGGGCGGCTGGGGGGCGTTACTGCGCCACGGCGAGCACGAGAAGGAACTGTTCGGCGGCGAGCCGTTGACCACCAATAACCGCATGGAATTGATGGCGGCCATCGTGGCTCTGGAAACCTTGAAGTCACCCTGCCGAGTGGTGTTGACCACGGATTCCCAGTATGTGCGTCAGGGTATCACCGAATGGATGGCCAATTGGAAGCGGCGTGGCTGGCGCACGGCTTCCCGCCAGCCAGTGAAAAACGCCGATCTGTGGCAGCGTCTGGATCAGGCCGCCGCCCCCCACGAGGTGGAATGGCGCTGGGTGCGAGGCCACAGCGGGCACGTGGAGAACGAACGGGCGGACCGCCTGGCCAACCGTGGAATTGATCAGATGAGTGTGGACCGATGAGACAGATCGTACTGGATACGGAAACCACCGGCCTGGAACCCGCCGCCGGACACCGTATTATCGAGATCGGTTGTGTGGAGGTGGTGAACCGCCGCATTACCGGTAACAACCTGCACCTGTACATCAATCCGGAGCGGGAGATCGACGAGGGGGCGATGGAGGTGCACGGCATCACCCTGGAGTTCCTCGCCGACAAGCCGGTGTTCGCGCAGGTCGCCGAGGAATTCGTCAATTTCATCGACGGTGCCGAGCTGGTGATCCACAACGCGCCTTTCGATGTGGGCTTCATCAACCATGAGCTGAAGTTGCTGGGCGCCAGGTGGGGCACGGTGGAGCAGCGCTGCCGGGTGCTGGATACCCTGCGGCTGGCGCGGGAAATGCACCCCGGACAGAAGAACAGCCTGGACGCGTTGTGCCGCCGCTACGACGTGGACAATGGCCACCGGGAGTTGCACGGCGCTCTGCTTGACTCGGAGATTCTTGCCGACGTTTATCTGGCCATGACCGGTGGCCAGACCAACCTTTCCCTGGGCGGACAGGATAGTGGCGGCGGCCAGCGGCAGGCGGAGGCGATTCGCCGGCTGAGCGCGGATCGCCCTTCGCTGCGGGTGGTGTCCGCTGACGGCGACGATCTGCAGCGCCATCTGGACAAGCTACGTTCCATGGCGGAGCAAAACGGCCAGCCCACCTTGTGGGAGACCGAAGAAGGCTGATACCGAAGGCGAAAGAATATCGCGGTAGTCCATGGGGTTTGGAAACATGAACGTGCGCTGCATTCGCGAGCCAGCTCGCTTCCCACAGAGAGCACTACAGAGCCGCTGTGGGAGCGGCCTTGGCCGCGAATGGAGCGCCACCGTGGCGCGGTAAGCGTGCTGGCGAATTGCGGCACAGCAATGATCCACGGACCGCAATGTTCCTTTAGCGCCGGGTTATAACACCGCCATCAGCTTTTCCACCTTGAAGCGGCTCTCCCGATACTCTTCCTCGGTGGTGGAATCCATCACGATGCCACCGCCGCCGTGGCAGTACAGCGCGTTGCCCCGGGTGTAGAGGGTGCGGATCAGAATGTTGCTGTCCAACCGGCCCTGATCGTCCTGCCAGAACAGCGTGCCGCAATAGGGGCCGCGCGGCACGGGTTCCAGTTCCTGAATGATTTCCATGGCCCGTTTCTTCGGCGCGCCGGTGATGCTGCCTCCGGGAAAGGCGCTGATCAGCGCGGCCAGGGGCGTCACGTCCGCGCGCAGGCGGCCGTGCACGGTGGACACCAGATGCTGCACATTACTGAAGCGGCGCAATTCGAAGAGCGGGTCCACCGTTATTGAGCCCGGTTCGCAAACCGTCCCCAAGTCGTTGCGCAACAGGTCCACGATCATCAGATTCTCGGCGCGGTCCTTGGGATTGGCCAGCAGAGCTTCTCCCAGGCGCCGATCTTCCTCTTCGTTGTTACCGCGTGGCCGTGAGCCTTTGATCGGCTCGGTGACCACCTCGCGGCCGTCCACCCGCAAGAAGCGCTCCGGTGATACCCCGAACACTGCTTCGCCACGATCGCGGAAAAAACAGGCATGGGGCGCGGGGTGCGCGTGCACCAGCCGTTGGAAGGCGATCAGCGGGTTGCCTTCGAAGCGGGCATCGAAACGTTGACTGTAATTTACCTGATAGCAATCTCCGGCTACGAGATAGCAACTGATCCTTTGCAGTGCATAGGCATACTTATCAGCAGTTTGCTGTGCCCGGAACGGCCGGGTCAGGTGGAACTCGCCGGGTTGTTGATGGAACGGCCGAGGTGTGGACCGGTAAAGATGCACCACCGCCGGCTGATCGCAGTGGCCAATGCCGTGCAGGGCCAGGCCCGCCGTGTACGGCAGCAGGCCGCAGGCGAACCGGTAACCCTGAGCGAGGGCCTCGGCGACCCGCTCCGGCAGAGCCTCAAGGGTCTCCCGGTCTTGCGCGTACAGGGTGTGATCGGGCGGCCCGAGGGCCAGCAAACGGCCATTTTGATGAAAGACGACGTGAACGCTATCAAGCATGAGGTGTCGGGAAAGGCTCGCGGACGGCGAAAACAGGCCGGCTAGTGTAGCGCTCCCGGCGCCGGGCGGCGACCCGTGGCGAAGGAATAAACGCGCATGAAAAAACTGTTGTTGATGTCCGCTTGTCTGGCCTTGGCGGCTTGCGGCGGTGGGGGTAAAAGCTATGCCGAGCATGATGTGGGGGTCTGCCCCTCGACGGCGCGGTGCTTGCTGAACCCTGGTGGAGAGCACCGGGTAACACTGGAGGGCACCGTGGCGACCAATCTCTCCTATGAGTGCGGCAGTTCCCTCTATTATGTGTTGGATACCGCCTCCGAACAGTTGCCGGCCAACCAGGCCCTGTGTCCGTCGGACGCTGAAAGCATCGCTTTCTTTCTCGGGGACCGCCGCTACAAGGGGCGCTGGGTCACCCTGGGGGAAGCCTATTTGCCGCAACGGCTGACAACCCGCGATTATCGTTTCACTCTGGCGGATATGGTGGAAGCGCCTCGGCGGATCGGCGCCGGTGATGACTATCGGGTGCGCAACCGGGCGGCGTTGTTGATGGCCCTGGACAGCGATCCGGCCACTTCCCGTCTGGAATTGCCGGAAGGGATCAACCAACTGGTCAGCGAGAATTTCGATACCCTGATACCGCCGCTGGAGTTTGATTATCCGGACTACGCCGCTTTCCGTGCGGCCTGGCAGCCGTTGCTGGATGCGGTGTCCGCGGAAGCAACGGTTTCCGGTTTTCCGGCGGATCCGTCCACGGTGTCCGCCCGGATCAGCAACGCCAATACGGAGACGCGCGCGGGGGAGTACGTTCTGGAGACTTGTCAGGACGGGGTCGCGCCCTGCGATGAGCTCAAGGCGTTCGATACCAATCAGAACGCATTGCGAATGGAAACCCTGGTACTGCCGGATGGCCGCGTGCTGGGCCTGGGGCAGTTGCAAAAAGGGGATCCGGAAAACGGCGGCAGCGAGGATCTGGTGACCTGGGAGGGGGTTCCCACGCTGGCGGCGGGACTGACCGTCCAGCAGGGGAATATCGTCGGCCTGCTGAACAGCGCCGCCGCCACCGATGCCACCCTGACCGGGCGTTTGCTGGGGCATCGCGCGCTCTATATCAATCAGCGCGTGCAGGGTGGTTTCGTCACCGATTTCGCTCTGGATCTGCCGGGCAGTCCGTCCACGCCCAGTGGCGGTGAAACCGGGCGGGTTCAGGGGAGTGTGCTTGGCGCCGGCAACATTGGCCTGAGTATCCGCGCCACACAGACCGGCCCGGTGAGGATGGACGGCGCCAGTGAGGCCGCAGGCTATTACTCGGTGACCCTGAAACGGGCCTGTACCAGCAACTCGGAGCAGTGCGCGGATTTTATTCCCACCAAGGAACTGGGCAGCAACGGCAACTATCCGGCGTGCCTGCATGACAGCGATGGCAATTGCCAGCCGTTGGAACCAAACCAGGCCCGTGAGCGTAACCGGGCGGATGAAAACCAGATTGAAACCTTCGTGGTGCGTATCTCCGCCGATGGCACCGCTTACGCCGCCAAGTCCTGTGAGGATGAACTGGTTCCCGCCGGGCTGGTCACCGCCGCCAGCCAGAGCCGTGCGACACTGGCGTTGCTGCTGGCGCCGGGGGCTGCCAACAAGGCCGGCACGCCTCACTTTGGCGCCCGCATTGATGGCACTCTGGATCTGACCAATGGTATCCGCCCGTTGTATCGTACGGATCGCTACAGTGAGCGGCTACGTGGTACCTGGCGTGATCTCTACCGCCCGGCCCAGTTGAGGGCCGCCGGAAGCAATGACCAGGGACGCCAGGACTCGGAAAGCCGCGGCTCGGTGGAATGGCGCTATCAGGGCAGTGATTGCGATCTCTGAATCCAATCCGGCACCATTGTCGACAATAACCATTGAAAGATCGGAGGGCGCCGGGTAAAGTCGCCACCTGATCCTTCAATTGTCGACAATGGATGCCATGACCCACGCCCTCGACGATAACGTAAGAACCCTGGCGGATCGGGTGTTTGCCCGTCTCCAGGACGATATCGTGCGCGGTGTGATCGCTCCCGGCACCAAAGTCAGCGAAACCGATCTCGCCAGCCGCTACGGCGTCAGCCGTGGCCCTCTGCGCGAAGCCCTGCGCCGTCTGGAATCCCGCAAGCTGCTTGAAAGAGTGGTTCATGTGGGCACCCGCGTGACTTCCCTAAGCTTCGACGATCTGATCGAAATCTACTATGTGCGCGAAGCGCTCGAAGGCATGGCCGCGCGCCTTGCCGCCGAGAACATGAGTGATGAGGAAGTGCGCGGTCTGACCGCCTTGCTCGGTCAGCATGAACAGCAGCAGGACCTGCGTGAGGACACCGCGTACTTCCAGCGCGAGGGCGATCTGGATTTCCATTACCGCATTATCCAGGGCAGCCACAACGCCACGCTGATCCAGATGCTGGTGGGGGGGCTGTATCACCTGGTGCGGATGTACCGTTATCAGTTCAGTACCGTGTCCAACCGGCCGCAGAAGGCCCTCAATGAGCACCGCCGTATCGTCGAGGCGATCGAGGCTCGGGACGCGGACCTGGCGGAGTTGTTGATGCGCCGCCATATCAGCCGGGCAAGAGAAAATATCGAACAGCAGGCGAAGCGGAAAGAGTCGGGCGCTGTCTGAGCGTGCCGCGCCGTGAGCCGGGTGGAACCGACACAGGAGATGACAATGAGCCAGCCGAACAGCGCCGGCGCCCGTTTTCGACGGGCACTGGCCGAAGAAAAGCCCCTGCAGATCATGGGCACCATCAATGCCTACTGCGCCATGATGGCGGAACAGGTGGGCTACCGGGCGATCTACTTGTCCGGCGGCGGCGTGGCCAACGCCTCCTATGGGTTGCCGGATCTGGGCATGACCTCCATGAACGACGTGCTGGAGGATGTCCGCCGGATTTCCGCCGCCAGCGAAGTGCCGCTGTTGGTGGACATCGACACCGGCTGGGGCGGGGCCTTCAACATTGGCCGTACCGTCAAGGAAATGATTCGTGCCGGCGCCGGAGCCGTGCACCTGGAAGATCAGGTGGCGCAGAAACGCTGCGGCCATCGTCCCAATAAGGAAATCGTCTCCCAGGAAGAAATGGTGGACCGCATCAAGGCCGCCGCCGACGCTCGCACCGATGATGATTTCTTCATCATCGCCCGTACCGATGCGTTCCAGAAAGAAGGCCTGGAAGCAGCGGTGGAACGCGCCCGCGCCTGTCTGGAAGCCGGGGCCGACGGTATCTTCGCCGAGGCCGTGCACACCCTGGATGACTATCGGGCCTTCGCCGATGGCATCGGTGGCGCGCCGTTGCTGGCCAATATCACCGAGTTTGGTGCCACGCCGCTGTTCACCCGTGAAGAGCTGGCCGACGCCGGCGCCAGCATGATTCTGTACCCGCTGTCGGCGTTCCGCGCCATGAACCAGGCCGCTCTGAAGGTGTATCGCGAAATCCGCGAGAAGGGCACTCAGCAAGAAGTGGTCGACACCATGCAGACACGTATGGAACTGTACGATTTCCTCGGCTATCACGACTACGAGCGCAAGCTGGACGAGTTGTTCGCCAAGGGCAAGGGCTGATGACAACGCCTCTCCCGGCAGAGGAGCGGGCAGACGTAAACACCGGAATTGAAGCAGGAGAATGATAATGGCAGAAGGCAAGAAACTGGCGGGCGCCGGCCTGCGAGGCCAGGTAGCAGGTAAAACCGCTCTGTCCACCGTGGGCAAATCCGGCTCCGGGCTGACTTACCGGGGCTACGACGTGAAGGATCTGGCGGAACACTGCCAGTTCGAGGAAGTGGCCTACCTGATTCTCAAGGGCGAACTGCCCACCCAGGCGCAATTGGACGAATACAAGGCCAAACTGAAGACACTGCGTGGTCTGCCTCAGGCTCTCAAGGAGGTGCTCGAGCGTATCCCCAAGGACGCCCATCCGATGGATGTGATGCGCACCGGCTGTTCCATGCTCGGCAACCTTGAGCAGGAAGATACCTCGGTTCTGGGCGTGTTCCCGAACCAGGAAGACTGTGTCGACCGCATGCTCGCCTGTTTCCCGTCCATCATCTGTTACTGGTACCGTTTCAGCCACGACGGCGTTCGTGTGGAAGAGAACACCGATGATGATTCCATCGGCGCCCATTTCCTGCACATGCTGCGTGATGAAGCGCCCAGCGAGCTGCATGAGCGGGTCATGAACGTCTCTCTGATCCTGTACGCGGAGCACGAGTTCAACGCCTCCACCTTCACCGCCCGGGTTTGCGCCTCCACCCTGAGTGACATCCACAGCTGTGTCACCGGTGCCATCGGCAGCCTGCGCGGTCCGTTGCATGGCGGCGCCAACGAAGCGGCCATGGACATGATCGAGAAGTTCAAGGACGCCGACGACGCCGAGCAGGGCATGATGGGCATGCTCGAGCGCAAGGAAAAAATCATGGGCTTCGGTCACGCCATTTACAGTGAGTCCGACCCGCGCAACGCCATCATCAAGAGCTGGTCCGAGAAGCTCGCCGCCGATGTGGGCGATACCGTTCTTTACCCGGTTTCGGTACGTTGCGAGGAGGTCATGTGGCGGGAGAAGAAACTGTTCTGTAACGCCGACTTCTTCCACGCCTCGGCGTACCACTTCATGGGAATCCCGACCAAGCTGTTCACCCCGATTTTCGTGATGAGCCGCCTGACCGGTTGGGCCGGCCATGTCTTCGAGCAACGCGCGGACAATCGCATTATCCGCCCGAGTGCCGAGTACACCGGTCCGGAGCTTCGCAAGGTAACCCCGATCGCGCAACGCTGATCCGGGAAGGGGGGCGGTGCGCCGCTCCCTCGACCCAGCCCGCCAACCCGACTCGATTGATGCCTAGCCATGAACACTGACTACCGCAAACCGTTGCCCGGTACCGATCTCGACTACTTCGACACCCGTGCCGCGGTCGACGCCATCCAGCCCGGCGCTTACGACAAGCTGCCCTACACCTCCCGCATCCTGGCCGAGCAGCTGGTTCGCCGCTGCGCACCGGAATCGCTCACCGATTCCCTGAAGCAGTTGATCGAACGCCAGCGCACCCTGGACTTTCCCTGGTACCCGGCTCGTGTGGTGTGCCACGACATTCTCGGCCAGACCGCACTGGTGGACCTGGCCGGTCTGCGTGACGCCATCGCCGAAAAAGGCGGGGACCCGTCCAAGGTGAACCCGGTGGTGCCGACCCAGCTGATCGTGGATCACTCCCTGGCGGTCGAACATCCGGGGTTCGAGAAAGACGCGTTCGAGAAAAACCGGGAGGTGGAAGAGCGCCGTAACGCGGATCGTTTCCACTTCATCAACTGGACCAAGACCGCGTTCGATAACGTGGATGTGATTCCGCCGGGTAACGGCATCATGCACCAGATCAATCTGGAGAAAATGTCCCCGGTGGTGCAGGTCGGTTCTGATGGCAGCGGACGGAGCGTGGCTTATCCGGATACCTGCGTGGGTACCGACAGTCACACGCCGATGGTCGACGCCCTGGGCGTGATCTCCGTGGGTGTGGGCGGTCTGGAAGCCGAAAACGTGATGCTGGGCAATCCGTCCATGATGCGCCTGCCTGATATTGTCGGCGTGGAACTGACCGGCAAGTTGAAGCCGGGCATCACCGGTACTGACCTGGTACTGGCATTGACCGAATTCCTGCGCCGCGAGCGGGTGGTCGGCGCCTATCTGGAATTCTATGGTGAAGGCGCTGACAGCCTGTCCGTGGGCGACCGCGCCACCATCGCCAATATGACACCGGAATACGGCGCCACCGCCGGTATGTTCTTCATCGACGATCAGACCATCGAGTATCTGAAGCTGACTGGCCGCGAAGACGAGCAGGTGGCTCTGGTGGAAACGTTCGCCAAGGAAACCGGACTGTGGGCGGACAGCCTGAAGACCGCCGAATACGAACGCGTTCTGAAGTTCGATTTGTCCCAGGTTGAGCGTAACCTGGCCGGCCCGTCCAATCCGCATGCACTGCTGCCGGTGTCTCAGTTGCACGATCGCGGCATCGCCAGGGAATGGGAAGAGGAAGAAGGGCTGATGCCCGATGGCGCGGTGATTATCGCGGCCATCACCAGCTGCACCAATACGTCCAATCCGCGCAACATCATCGGCGCCGGTCTGCTGGCCCGCAACGCCAACAAGCTGGGCCTGGTACGCAAGCCGTGGGTGAAGAGCTCCCTGGCGCCGGGCTCCAAAACGGTGAAGATGTACCTTGAGGAATCCGGTTTGCTGCCGGAACTGCAGAACCTGGGCTTCGACGTGGTGGCGTTCGCCTGCACCACCTGTAACGGCATGTCCGGAGCTCTGGATCCCAAGATCCAGAAAGAGGTCATCGACCGCGATCTGTATGCCACCGCGGTGCTTTCCGGTAACCGCAACTTCGACGGCCGTATCCACCCTTACGCCAAGCAGGCGTTCCTGGCTTCGCCGCCGCTGGTGGTGGCCTATGCCATCGCCGGCACCATCCGTTTCGACATCGAAAAGGACGCGCTGGGCAAGGATCAGGACGGCAACCCGATTTATCTGAAGGACATCTGGCCTTCCGATGAAGAGATCGATGCCATTGTGAAGTCGGCGGTGAAACCCGAGCAGTTCCGCAAGACCTACATCCCGATGTTCGAGAAGAAAGGCGACGGCGCCCGTGCCGCCAGCCCGTTGTACGACTGGCGTCCACAATCCACCTACATCCGCCGCCCTCCCTACTGGGAAGGCAACATGGCGGGGCAGCGTCAGATGAAGGGTATGCGTCCGCTGGCGATCCTGCCGGACAACATCACCACCGATCACCTGTCGCCCTCCAACGCCATCCTGCTGGACAGCGCCGCCGGTGCCTACCTGCACAAGATGGGCCTGCCGGAAGAGGACTTCAACTCGTACGCGACGCACCGTGGCGATCACCTGACCGCTCAGCGTGCCACTCTTGCGAACCCGAAACTGTTCAACGAGATGTGCCGTGACGACAGCGGTAACGTGATCCAGGGCTCGCTGGCACGGGTGGAACCGGAAGGCCGGCAGATGCGCATGTGGGAAGCCATCGAAACCTACATGGAGCGCAAGCAGCCGCTGATCATCATCGCCGGCGCGGATTACGGGCAGGGCTCGTCCCGTGACTGGGCCGCCAAAGGCGTGGCGCTGGCCGGTGTGGAAGTGATCGCCGCCGAAGGTTTCGAACGGATTCACCGTACCAATCTGATCGGTATGGGCGTGATGCCGCTGCAGTTCGAGGACGGCACCACTCGCAACACACTCAAGCTCGACGGCACCGAAATCTATGACGTGGAAGGCGAGCTGGCACCGCGTGCGACCCTGACGCTGGTGATTACCCGCAACAACGGTGACGTGGATCGCGTGCCGATGATCTGCCGGTTGGATACGGCGGAGGAGGTATCGGTATACACCAGCGGCGGCATCCTGCAGAAATTCGCCAAGGAGTTCATGGCGGAAGCGGGCTGAGAGCCACACTGGCACGCTCGTGGGCAGAAAGCGACACGCCCAACCCGGCTCCGTATTGGGCGTGTCGCACGCCATCCTTACTCATAAAGTGAGAAAATCATGCAACATCCACCGCAAATAAAAATTCCCGCCACCTACATGCGCGGTGGCACCAGCAAGGGCGTTTTCTTCAATTTGAAGGATCTGCCGGAAGCAGCGCGGGTTCCCGGTGAGGCCCGGGACAAGCTGTTGCTGCGGGTGATCGGCAGCCCCGATCCCTACGGCAAGCACACCGACGGTATGGGCGGCGCCACGTCCAGCACCAGCAAAACGGTGATCCTGTCGAAAAGCGAAAAACCGGACCACGATGTGGATTATCTGTTCGGTCAGGTTTCCATTGATCAACCCTTTATCGACTGGAGCGGCAACTGCGGCAATCTCACCGCGGCGGTCGGTTCCTTCGCCATCAGCAATGGGCTGGTGGATCCGGCTCGTATTCCGGAAAACGGAACGGTAGTGGTACGGATCTGGCAGGCGAACATTGAAAAGACCATTATCGCCCATGTGCCGGTTACCAACGGCGCGGTACAGGAGACGGGTGATTTTGAACTGGACGGCGTCACGTTCCCGGCGGCGGAAGTGCGCATTGAGTTCATGGATCCGGCGGATGGCGATGGCGCCATGTTTCCTACCGGTAATCGAGTGGATGAGCTGGACATTCCCGGTATCGGTACGTTGGAAGCGACATTGATCAACGCCGGCATTCCCACCATTTTCGTCAACGCGGCGGACATTGGTTACACCGGCACCGAACTGCAGGGTGACATCAATGAGGACGCCGAAGCGCTGGCGCGTTTTGAAACCATTCGTGCCCACGGTGCCGTGCGCATGGGTCTGATCAAGGACGTCAGCGAAGCGGCCGCGCGCCAGCACACGCCCAAGGTGGCTTTTGTCGCGCCGCCGGCCGGTTACACCTCTTCCAGTGGCAAAGTGGTGAGTGCCGATGATGTGGATCTGCTGGTACGGGCTCTGTCCATGGGCAAACTGCATCACGCCATGATGGGGACGGCGGCGGTAGCCATCGGCACTGCGGCGGCGATTCCCGGCACTCTGGTGAACCTGGCCGCCGGTGGCGGTGAGCGCAACGCGGTGCGTTTCGGGCACCCCTCCGGCACCCTGCGGGTCGGTGCCGAAGCCGCCGAGGTCAACGGCGAATGGACCGCCACCAAGGCCATCATGAGCCGCAGTGCGCGAGTACTGATGGAAGGCTGGGTGCGGGTACCCGGCTAATCCGTACCCGATTCATGGGTCCTGCAGTACCATCATTCGCTGCCCTGGCGGCGAATGGGTGTGCCGCAAAACCTTCGCCTGCAGGGCAGGCTCCTACAGCAAAACCACCAAGCCGGTGTAGGAGCTTGCCCTGCAGGCGAATCATGAGGGCCGGATTGACCGGCCAGCCCCCATCCCGCATCTTGAACGTCGGATAGCCGTCGCCATTCCGCTTGAATAACGGAAAAGGAGTGAGCCCGATGAGCAGTAACGTCGATCAAAACCTGCGCCCGGATTACGATGCCGAAATCCAGGCGATTGCCGACTACGTCCTCAAGTACCGCGTCGATTCCCCGGAAGCCTGGGATACCGCTCGCAATTGTCTGATGGATACGCTCGGTTGCGGGTTGCTGGCACTGCGTTTCCCGGAATGCACCAAGCATCTGGGCCCGCTGGTGGAGGGAACGGTGGTGCCCCATGGCGCCCGGGTGCCGGGCACCTCGTTCCGACTGGATCCGGTGAAGGCCGCCTGGGACATCGGCTGTATTGTCCGCTGGCTGGACTACAACGATACCTGGCTGGCGGCGGAGTGGGGCCACCCGTCGGACAATCTTGGCGGCATCCTGGCGGTGGCGGACCATCTTTCACAACGGAACCTGGCCAATGGCAAGCCGGCGCTGACCATGAAGACGGTGCTGGAGGGCATGATCATGGCCCATGAGATCCAGGGCGTGCTGGCACTGGAAAACTCGTTCAACCGGGTCGGCCTGGACCATGTGGTGCTGGTAAAGGTCGCCACCACAGCGGTGGTGGCGAAGATGATGGGCGCGAATCGTGAGCAGTTGTTGTCCGCGGTGTCCCACGCCTGGGTTGATGGTCAGTCCCTGCGTACCTATCGGCACGCGCCCAACGCCGGCTCACGTAAATCCTGGGCCGCCGGTGACGCCACCAGCAGGGCGGTGCGGCTGGCGGATATCGCGCTGCGTGGAGAGATGGGTATCCCCGGCGCGCTCACCGCGCCACAGTGGGGGTTTTACGATGTGCTGTTTTCCAAAACCAACAAGGATCAGAAGCTGAAAGCGGAAGGTGAGCGCCGATTCCGCTTTCAGCGGGAGTACGGCTCCTATGTGATGGAAAACATTCTGTTCAAGATCAGTTTTCCGGCGGAATTCCACAGCCAGACCGCCTGTGAAGCCGCCGTGACCCTGCACCCGCAGGTCAAGGACCGCCTGGACCAGATCGACCGGATCGTCATTACCACCCACGATTCGGCGATCCGTATCATTTCCAAGGAAGGGCCGCTGGCCAATCCGGCGGACCGGGATCACTGCATCCAATACATGACGGCGGTGCCTTTGATCTTCGGCGACCTGGTGGCGGAAAATTATGAGGACGATTTCCACGCTGCTCATCCGCTGATCGACGAACTTCGTGACAAAATGCAGATCGAGGAAGACGAACGCTACACGAAGGATTATTATGACCCGCGGAAACGATCCATCGCCAACGCCGTTCAGGTGTTTTTCAAGGATGGTTCCTGCACCGATAAAGTCGCCGTGGAATACCCCATTGGCCACCGCCGCCGTCGCGCGGAAGGCATTCCGCTGCTTGAAACCAAGTTCAAGCGTAATCTGGAAACCCGGTTTCCGGCCGGGCGGGTCAGGGCGGTATTCGAGCTGTGCAAGGACCAGGCGACTCTGGAAAGGACCCGGGTTAACGACTTCATGGACTTGCTGGTGATCTGACTCCGCACCACCGGTAAGCCGCCCAAGACCGGCGGCAACCCCGCCAACCCCAGCGATGCCGAGGCATCGCACCCAGGCCCGGCCACAAGCTGGGCCTTTTTTATGGTGGCCAATCCCGGGTAAGGCGTCGAAAGCGGTGAACAGGGAGGTCTTAAGCGACATGGAAGTGGTTGTTGTGCTGATGCTGGTGATGGCCGTAATCGGCATCGCCACGGCTGGAGTTGGCTATGCACGGCGGCGTGGCAAGAGGCAGAAGGCGCATAAAGGGCGGATGCCATCAGGAGGGCTCCCTTGGCACGCGGTGAAAAAGTTCGCGCTTGTGGTGCTCTGTATTGCCGTTCTTTTTGCCGGCTCGTTTGCCTATATGGAACATTTTGGCGGTAAGGGACGGAGGGCGGCCATGTCGGCCTGTGTGGCACTGGCGACCACCCAGGGGCTGGATATCGAATGGCGCCCGAATGAACGGATGCAGGCGGTGGGGCGTGTCTGGTCTTTCCGGTACTTTGACGGGCGCGCGAACGCCGGTGGGTATAGTGAGGATTATGAGTGCCGCGCGTACCATCATCGGGGGGAGGGATGGACGGCGGAGATCTCCCGAGAATAGCGTCTCCGCCAGGATAAAGAGCAATCGGTGCGCTCGGTCGGCGTATTCAGCCGGCGTACACCGGCATTGCCAGCGTCGCCTGCAGCACCCGGCCCACCGGGCCGTGTTCATCGAACAGGGTGGTTTCCACCAGACCGTTGCCGTTGTCTTCCATGCGGGAGACGGCGTCGAGTCCCAACCAGTCGCCCCGTGGATCACGATGCAGGTAGAGGCTGATATCGGCATTGATGGTGCCGATATCCGGGGCCACCTTCAATTGCCCCACACCATTGCCGAAATCCGACAGGGTGGCGGCCTGCACCACGGTGGAGCAGGGCCTGCCATCAATGACCGGAACCGGCAGCCGCATCCAGGCCCGTCCCCGTCCGCGCCCTTCAACGCCATCGAGCAGTGCCACCTCCACGGTGCTATGCAGGCCGGGTAGTGTCAGACGCGGCTTTTCCTGGTCCCGTTCCGCCACCGCGATCAGGGACGCCACTGGCCGATTGTCCCTGGCGGGCAGGGTATGATCGCCGAAGCGGGCATGGGCGGGCACGGTCACCGGGGTGCGTTCCAGATAGAGTCCGGTGGCCCGGGCGGTCACCACGCCATCCGCCGTCAGCGTGCCTTGCAGCACCCGCAGGCGCCGCCCGGCACGTACGGTTTCCACGGTGGCCCGCAATGGCTGGCTGGGTACCGGGCGTAACAGGTCAAGGGTGAAGCGGGCCAGGCGCAGGTCGGCGCCGTCCATGGCGTCCTCCATTACCGCCGCCAACAGGCCGGAAGGGGAGCCTCCATGCAGAAAATCGGGGCTCCAGGGCCCCAGCGCCGCCTGATTCGGGTGATAAAGGTCGCCATCGCGACGAAACAGTCCAAGGGTCATGTTGTTGTCCTTTTCTTTGCAACCGGTTACTGCAGCCGCCGGGTCAGGCCTTTAATGGCCAGAATGCGAGTGCTGATCTCCTCGATGGACAGCTCGGTGGCGTCCAGGTGGGGGATATTGAATTTGTTGTATAAAGCCTGCAGGGCGCGTACCTCCATCTCGCATTGGCGTGGCGACGCGTAACGGCTGCCCGCCTTGCGTTCGCTGCGGATGGCGCTGAGCCGGTCCGGGTTGATGGTCAGCCCGAACAGCTTGTCCTTGTGCGGCACCAGACTGTCCGGCAGACGCAGATCATCGAAATCGTCCTCGGTGAGCGGATAATTGGCGGCGAACAGGCCAAATTGCAGTGCCAGGTAGAGGCAGGTGGGGGTCTTGCCGGAGCGCGATACGCCGATCAGGATGACGTCGGCCTGATCATAGTGGCGGGTACGGGCGCCGTCGTCGTTGTCGAGGGCGAAGTGCACCGCGTTGATACGAATCCGGTAGGCCTGCTGGTCACGGATGGCGTGGCTCTGGCCCACCTGGTGGCTGGAGCGCACCCCCAGTTCGTCCTCCAGCGGCTGCAGGAAGGCGGTGAACAGGTCCAGCACGCGGCCCTTGCAGGTGTGCAGGATTTCACGGTGATCATCGTGGACCAGGGTGGAGAAGACCACCGGCGCGGCGTCGTCGCGTTCGGCGGCCTGGTTGATCCGCGTTACCGCTTCGCGGGCGAGGTCATTGGACTGGACATAGGGGATGGTGGTCTGGCTGAATTCGACACTGCCGAATTGGCTTAGAAGACTGTGACCCAGTGTCTCGGCGGTGATCCCGGTGCCGTCGGAGACATAGAATGCGGATCTTTTCATGCAGTGAGGCTCCTCGTGGGGCGCAAATGCGGGCCTGTGGCGGTCGGTTGGCCGTAACGCCGGCCCGGCCATAAACGAAAGTCGTAACAGTTTACCCAATCCATGCGGGCAAACCGCCTTGGTTTTGAGTAGAATGGCGGCTCGGTTCAATCCGGTAAAGGAACTCCTGGTTAATTTTTCTCCACGGTTCCGGGCGCCTCCGGCCTGGACCGGGATGTATTAAACAGTGGGTTTCCACAGTATCGGCCAGCAATATCTAAGGAGACGACCTTGGCGGAGTACGTAGTCTGGTTTAAGGATCTGGGCAAGGGAGACGTGGAACGCGTCGGTGGTAAAAACGCCTCCCTCGGCGAGATGATCAGCAACCTGGCGGCGGCCGGTGTGTCCGTTCCCGGCGGTTTCGCGACCACCGCGGAAGCCTTCCGCGAGTTTCTGGAACACAACGACCTGACCACCAAGATCAACGACGCGCTCAGCAGCCTGGACGTGAACGACGTGGTAGCGCTGGCGGCGACCGGTGAGCAAATCCGTAAATGGGTGGTGGACGCGCCGTTCCAGCCCGCCCTGGAAGCGGCCATTCGCGACGCTTACGAACAGATGTGCGAAGGCAACGGTGATCTGCCGGTGGCGGTGCGCTCTTCCGCCACCGCGGAAGATCTGCCCGATGCCTCCTTTGCCGGCCAGCAGGAGACCTTCCTCAATATCCGCGGCCTGGACAGCGTCATGGTGGCGGTCAAGGAAGTGTTCGCGTCCCTGTTCAACGACCGCGCCATCAGCTACCGGGTGCACCAGGGCTTTGACCACAAGCTGGTGGCTCTGTCCGCTGGCATCCAGCGCATGGTGCGCTCCGAGACCGGCGCCGCCGGTGTGATGTTCACCCTGGACACCGAATCCGGTTTCCGTGACGTGGTCTTTATTACCGCGTCCTATGGTCTGGGCGAAATGGTGGTGCAGGGCGCGGTGAACCCGGACGAGTTCTACGTTCACAAGAAAACCCTGCTCAACAAGCGTCCGAGCATCCTGCGCCGCAACCTCGGCAGCAAGATGCAGAAGATGGTCTACGGCAGCGAAGCGGTGGCCGGCAAGTCCGTGCAGACCGTGGACGTGAGCGCCGAGGACCGCCTGCGCTTCTGTCTCACCGATGCCCAGGTGGCGGATTTGTCCCGTCAGGCCATCGAGATCGAAAAGCACTACGGCACGCCCATGGACATCGAATGGGCGCTGGACGGCGACGATCAGAAACTGTACATCGTGCAGGCCCGTCCGGAGACGGTGAAGAGCCGTTCCGACGCTTCCGTCATGGAGCGCTATCTGCTCAAGCAGACCGGCAAGGTGCTGGTGGAAGGCCGTGCCATTGGCCAACGCATCGGCGCGGGTCCGGTGCGGATCGTTTCCAGCATCAAGGAAATGGAAAAAGTGCAGCCCGGTGACGTTTTGGTCACCGACATGACCGACCCGGATTGGGAACCGGTGATGAAACGGGCCGCCGCCATCGTCACCAACCGGGGTGGCCGGACCTGTCACGCCGCGATCATCGCCCGCGAGCTGGGTGTGCCGGCCATCGTTGGCTGCGGTGACGCCACCGAGCAGCTCACGGACGGCCAGAAAGTGACCGTGTCCTGCGCCGAAGGCGACACCGGCAATATCTACGAAGGCATGCTGGACTTCGATGTTCAGCGTAACTCCATTGAGTCCATGCCGAAGCTGCCGTTCAAGATCATGATGAACGTGGGCAATCCGGACCGAGCCTTCGACTTCGCCGCGCTGCCGAACCAGGGCGTGGGTCTGGCCCGTCTCGAGTTCATCATCAATCGCATGATCGGTGTGCACCCGAAGGCCCTGTTGAACTACGACACCCTGCCACGTGACGTGCAGCAGGCCGCCGACAAGCGCATCGCCGGCTACAACGACCCGGTGGACTTCTACGTGGAGAAACTGGTGGAAGGGATTTCCACCCTGGCCGCCGCTTTCCACCCGGAGAAAGCCATCGTCCGTCTGTCGGACTTCAAGTCCAACGAATACGCCAACCTGATCGGCGGCAAGCTCTATGAGCCCGAGGAAGAGAACCCGATGCTGGGCTTCCGCGGCGCCAGCCGTTACATCAGCGAAAACTTCCGCGACTGCTTCGAGCTGGAGTGCCGCGCGCTGAAGAAAGTACGCGATGAGATGGGCTTCACCAATGTGGAAATCATGGTGCCCTTCGTGCGTACGCCGGGCGAAGCCGAGCAGGTTATCGATCTGCTGGCCAAGAACGGCCTGAAGCGGGGTGAGAACGGTCTGCGCATCATCATGATGTGCGAGCTGCCCACCAACGCGCTGCTGGCGAATGACTTCCTGAAGTTCTTCGACGGCTTCTCCATCGGCTCCAACGACCTGACCCAGCTGACCCTGGGCCTGGATCGCGACTCCGGTATCGTCAGCCATCTGTTCGATGAGCGCGATCCGGCGGTGAAGGCACTGCTGAAGATGGCCATCGACGCCTGTAATGCCCAGGGCAAGTACGTGGGCATTTGCGGCCAGGGCCCGTCCGATCACCCGGACCTGGCCAAGTGGTTGATGGAGCAGGGCATTTCCTCCGTGTCGCTGAATCCGGATTCGGTATTGGATACCTGGTTCTACCTGGCGGAGAAACACGGCCACTGATCGGTCCGTGCTGAACGAAAAAGCCGTGTCCCGAGAGGGGCACGGCTTTTTTTGTGTCCGCCATCCCTGGCGGCCGCCCTTCGGGCCGTTGCTGGCGCAACGTCAAAAATCGCTCCTGGCGATTTTTTGTGGTTCATCGCGGAATAACGGGAATGGGTGTCTCCATCGGGGCACAGAAGTTGCCACAGTGGACCCCGAATTTATGTCTCCAAGGCCCGCACACTCCGCTATCCGATCAGGATGAACCTGGTATTGTCTATACCGGCCTCCGTGCTATCGTTCCCGAAAAAGAGGGAACAGCATGTTTCACCGCATCATTCGCACTCTGGAGCTGTACGACGGTCTGCGCCTGCCGGTGCGGGTGGCCGGGGTGGAGCTGTTGCTGGTGCATGATGATGGACGTACCTGGTTGATTCAGCGCCGCTGTCCCCATGGCGAATTTCCGTTGGAACGGGCCACGGTTCATCGCGGCGTGCTCCGTTGCCCGGGGCATGGCCTGGAATTCTCTCTGGAGAGCGGCCGCTGCCCGAATCAGAGCTATCAACTGCGCCGCTATCGTATTGATTACGAAGGGCCCTGGCTGGGAGTGTGGGTGGCCGACGGCGACTGATTTCGGGAATCAGCGGATCGCCAGGGTGTCGTCGCCCTGATCGGAGCGGGCGGCCAGCTGCACCTGATAGCGCAGTCTCAACTCCTTCACTTTCCGCACATAGGCCTGGGTTTCGGGAAAAGGCGGGATACCGTCGTAGCGGCGAACATTGCCTTCTCCGGCGTTGTAGGCCGCCAGCACCCGATCCAGATCGTCGAAGCGGCCTTGCAGATAGGCCAGGAAACGGGTGCCGCCGTCGATGTTCTCGTCGGCATCGAAGGGATCCAGCACCTGAAGATGGCGGGAGGTCTCCGGCATCAGTTGCATCAGTCCCTGGGCGCCGACCCGGGATACCGCCAGGCGATTAAACAGGGATTCGGCGTGGATTACCGCCTTGACCAGCGCCGCCTCCACATTATGGGCACGGGCGGCGCGGGCGATGACATCATCATAACGGTCGCGCTGGGCCGCGGTGAGCCCGCGGGGCACGTAATTCCAGCCCTTGCGCACGGACAGCAGGGTATACTCCGGACCAACCCGGTCACGAGGCTGATCGGTGAACAGAATGCTGCCGTCGGCGGCGCGGTATTTATAGATGTCCCGGGCCCAGGATGGCGATCCGGCCACCAGGATCAGAAGCAACCCGAATACCCCAAAGCGTGTCATATCTCGTTATTCAATCCGTGCTGCTATTGTTTATCGGTATCGTTTACCGGCCCACGTCCACGTCGACCGTTCCCCCAAGGGTCCTTTGATACCACAGCGGGCGGCCACGGGGTAGAGGGCAACCACTGGCCTCTGAACCAGGTCTCACCTTTCCCGGAGGTGCGCCTGCCATTACTCTTTATGGATAGTCTTTACAGAGCGGCCCCGTCCCCCCAATCGTCAAGGAGGAAGTATGTTGTCTCCACAGCTGCAGTCTTGGCTGGATACCTTTATTACCTGGCTGGAGCTGGGGTTGTTACTGGCTCTGGTGGTCGTGCTGCTGACCGCTCTGGTGCTGTGGTTCCAGGATCGCTACCTGCAAACCGCCCATTCGATCCGCCGGAACTATCCGCTAATCGGCCGTTTCCGCTATTTCTTCGAGCACCTGGGGGAATTCTTCCGCCAGTACTTCTTTGCCATGGATCGGGAAGAACTGCCGTTCAACCGCGCCCAACGCAGCTGGGTGTATCGGGCGGCGAAGAACCTGAGCAACACGGTGGCATTCGGCTCCACCAAGCAGAACGGGGCTGGCCGGGTGGTGTTTCTCAATACGCCGTTTCCGACTCTGGAAAAGGACGCGGCGGAGACCATGCCGCTGATGATCGGGCCACACGCGCGTCAGCCTTACGTGGCCCGCAGTTTCTACAATATTTCCGGAATGAGTTTCGGCGCCTTGTCGAAACCGGCGGTCAGGGCTCTGTCCCATGGCGCCTCGCTGGCCGGGTGCTGGCTGAATACCGGGGAAGGGGGGCTGGCGCCCTGGCACCTGGAAGGTCACTGCGACGTGATTTTCCAGATTGGCACCGCCCGCTACGGTGTGCGCGATGCCGACGGCGGCCTGGACGATGCCCGATTGGAGCAGGTGGCGCAGCGTCCGGAAGTGAAAATGATCGAAATCAAACTCAGCCAGGGCGCCAAGCCGGGCAAGGGCGGGATTCTGCCGGGGCCCAAGGTGACCGAGGAAATCGCTTCGATTCGCGGTATCCCGGTGGGGCAGCCGTCGATCAGCCCCAATGGCCAGCCGGATGTGGGCAGTGCCGCCGATCTTCTCGACATGATCCATCGCGTCCGTGACGTTACCGGCAAGCCCACGGGTATCAAAGCGGTGATCGGTTCCTGGCAGTGGCTGGAGGATCTGTTCATGGAAATCCACGAGCGCGGCCTGGAAAGCGCTCCGGACTTCATTACCATCGACAGCGGTGACGGCGGCACCGGCGCGGCGCCGATGTCGTTGATGGACGATGTCGGGCTGAATTTGTCGGAATCGCTGCCGCTGGTGGTGGATTTGCTCGACGGCTTCGCCCTGCGGGAGCGGATCCGGGTGATCGCGTCCGGCAAGCTGATCACGCCGAACATGGTGGCCTGGGCCATTGCCATGGGCGCGGATTTCTGCGTCTCGGCGCGCGGCTATATGTTTGCACTGGGGTGCATCCAGGCCATGCAGTGCAATCGCAACACCTGTCCCACTGGCGTTACCACGCACAATCCCCGTTTGCAGCGTGGATTGGTGCCGGCGGAAAAGGCCCAGCGGGTGGCTTACTTTCATGCCAATCTGGTCAAGGAAGTGGAAACCATCGCCCACTCCTGCGGTGTCGGCGAGCCGCGGGAGCTGCGCCGCCATCATGTTCGTCTGGTCAATTCCAACGGCGATTCGATCCCCATGGAAGAACTGTGGCCGCCGATTGAACGCGGCCTCTACCTGACCGAGGGGCGGCCCAGTCTGCATGCGCCCTTTGCCCGTTTCCGCGTGGGTGCCTGAAGCCGTGAACAGGCTCCAAGGTTGTATCGCCGTCCGCTATCGGCGTCATTGTCAGCGCCGGCTTGTGATTCCCGGGACAGACGCCAGAATAACGGCATCCCTCGGGGGCCGAAGCCGGCGCCCTGATCCAACACGAATTTAAGGAGCAGCTTGTGTCCGCTGAATTTGACTTGGTAGTGATCGGCGCGGGATCCGGCGGTGTGCGTGCCGCTCGCATGGCCGCCAGCCATGGCGCCAAAGTAGCGATCATCGAGGAGCGTTTTTTCGGCGGCACCTGCGTCAATGTGGGCTGTGTGCCGAAGAAGCTGTTTGCTTATGGCGCCGGGTTCCCTGGTGAATTCGAGTTGGCCGCCAGTTATGGCTACCGCGTGGCTGATTGGTCCTTCGACTGGGCCACCCTGCGGGACAACAAAACCCACGAAATCGAGCGCTTGAACGGCATTTATCGCAAGCTTCTGGACGGCGCCGGCGTGCAAATATTCGAAGGCCATGGCCGGGTCGAGAGCAGCGGCACGGTCAGCGTGGATGGCGAGACCTTGTTGCAGGCCCGCCATATTCTCATCGCCACCGGCGGCAAGCCGTTCGTGCCGGACTTTCCTGGCCGTGACCATGTGCGTATCTCCGACGATCTGTTTTACCTGGAGCAGTTGCCGAAACGGGTGGCGGTGGTGGGCGGTGGTTACATCGCCAGCGAGTTCGCTTCGATTCTTAACGGTCTGGGTGTGGCGGTGACGCAACTGTATCGCCGTGATCTGTTCCTGCGCGGCTTCGACAAGGATGTGCGGGAGTTCGTCGCCGAAGGCATGCGCCACGCCGGCGTGAACTTGCGCTTCAACACCGACGTGACCGCCATTGAGGAGCAGGGCACAGAGAAGGTGGTTCGTCTCACTGATGGCTCCGAACTGCGCGTGGACGAAGTGTTTTACGCCACCGGCCGGGTGCCCAGGCTGGATGGGCTGTTCGCCGACGGGGTGGCGGTGCAAACCAACGAGCGCGGCGCTATCGAGGTGAATGACCGCTTCGAGACCAGCGTCGCCAATGTATACGCCCTGGGCGATGTGATCGACCGGCTGCAGTTGACGCCGGTGGCCCTGGCCGAAGGAATGTGGTTGGCGGCCTTTTTGTTCGGCGAACAAAAGCCGGAAGGACCGGTGGTCTATAGCGATGTGCCCACGGCGGTGTTCTGTCATCCCAATATCGGTACGGTGGGGCTGACCGAGGAGCAGGCTCTGGCCCGTTATGGCACCGTGCGGGTGTACCGCAGCCAGTTCCGGCCGCTGCGGTATACCCTCAGCGATATCCAGGAACGCACGCTGATGAAACTGATCGTCGATGACAGCAGCGATAAAGTGGTGGGTCTGCACATGGCCGGCGAGGAGGCGGCGGAAATCACCCAGGGCTTCGCCGTCGCCATTCGAATGGGGGCCACCAAGGCGGACTTCGACGCCACCGTTGGCATCCACCCCAGTTCCGCCGAGGAGTTTGTCACGTTACGCCAAGGCGAGACGGTGACCGCCGCGCCGCGGGGTTGACCCGCGTTGTGGTGAACCCGAACCAACGCATTCGCGGCCAAGGCCGCTTCCCACAGCGACTTCGTGGGTCCCTTTGTGAGAAGCTGGCATGCCAGCGAATGCCGTGCATCGGTGTTTCGATGCGGGCGACCGCTTAAACCCGCTCCAGCGTTACCGGCAAGCCGTCGGCGGGCACCGGCAGGCTGCGGGTGTCGAGTGGCATCTCGTAGCCCACCGGCACCCGCCAGCGGAAGCGCAGCAGCATCTGATGCAGTACGGATTTAACCTGCATCTCGGCGAAATGCAGGCCGATGCACTTGTGCGCGCCGCCTCCGAAAGGTACCCAGGCATAGGGGTGTATCCGGTCTTCGCGCCGGGCATCGCTGAAGCGCTCCGGGTCGAACCGTTCCGGATCCGGCCAGTACTCCTCCATGGAATGGGTGAAAAACGGTGCGATGTTGATGAAGGTGCCGGCAGGTATATAGAAGCCGTCGTACTCCACGTCCTTGACCGTGCGCCGGGGCATGCTGGGTACCGGCGCGCACAGCCGCAGCGCCTCCTTCATGGCCATGCCGATACCGGGGAGTTTGGCCAGATCCTCGTGTTCCAACCAGGGCTTGCCCAGAGCCAGGGATTCCTCCCTTAGCCGTTCCTGCCATTGCGGCTCCCGGGCCAGATGATAGAGCAGGGTACACAAGGTGATGGTGGTGGTGTCGTGGGCCGCCATCATCAGAAAGATCATATGGCTGACCACGTCTTCGTCGCTGAATTCATGGCCATCCTCGGTGCGAGCCTGGCACAGCATGCTGAACAGGTCGCTATCCGGAGCGGCGCGCTTGGCACCGATATCGTCCATGAACAGCCGCTCCAGAACCCGCCTCCCCCGCAGCCCTTTTGACCAGCCGAGCCCCGGGACCGGGAAACGAATCAGGGACGTCCCGGCGCGTACGGTGTCGATAAAGGCGCGGTTGATCCGGTCCGTCTGATCGCCCAGTTCCCGGCCCATGAACACGTCGGTGGCCAGATCCAGGGTTAGTTGTTTGAGGGCCGGCAGCAGCTTGACGGAGCCCTCCGACCAATGCCGCAGCCCCTCCTCGGTGCGCGGCGCCATCCGCAGAAGGTAACCACGCAGCGCCTCGCGCTGGAATGCCTGTTGCATGATACGGCGATGCCAACGGTGCTCCTCGAAATCCAGCAGCATGATGCCGCGATGGAAGAACGGGCCAATGAAGTAAGACCAGCCCTGATGGTTGGAAAACAGATCGCCACGGTTCATCAACACGAACTGATTGGCGTCGGGGCCGAGCATCTGCACCATCTTCAAACCGAACAAGTGAGTCCAGGACACCGGTCCGAAACGGTCATAACGCTGCCGTAACGTGGTGACAGGGTCGCGCATCATCGGCAGGGTATTGCCGATCAGCGGCAAGCCGGTATCGCCGGGGACCGGCTTCAGTGCGCTGCCGGCGGGAACCGGCGCCAGCGGGGTGATGGTGGCCATGGAACTCTCCGTTGTGGTTAAGCCGTTGTCGTTGCGATACCTGTATATATGGTGTTTACCTTTATGCTGAGCAGGCTTCGAACGGAAGGCAATAGCAGGTATATGTCTTTCTGCCGGATATTTACCCGGTGGTGGGCAAAGAACGATCATGTGGCGGGCAGGTCCCGTATTCTCCCGGCCACGGCATACCATTAACGGCTTATGCACGCGGTTATCCACAGAAACTGTGGACATCCCGCACGCCTGTGGGGCAGGTCTCCACGGCCGCTGCTCCGCGCTGGCCGGCTGTGTACCATGTGGGCTTGGGTTATGGAGGTATATTGATGCGAACAGTGGTGTTCAACCGCAAAGGCGGTGTTGGTAAATCCAGTATCACCGTCAACCTGGCCGCCATTGCCGCCAGCGAAGGCCGCAAGACTCTGGTGGTGGATCTCGATCCGCAATGTAATGCCAGCCAGTATCTGCTTGGCATGGAGGCCTATCGGGGCGAAGACGGGCCGGCCCCCAACATCGGCTCGTTCTTTGCCCAGACACTGTCGTTCAAGCTCAAGGAAAAAGCGCCGCGGGAATATGTGCACACCACCCGTTTCGAGAATCTGTATGTGCTGCCCGCCAACGGTGAACTGGGCGAAGTGGAACACCTGCTGGAATCCAAGCACAAGATCTACAAACTGCGCGGTTTGTTAAAGACCCTGGCGCGGGAGTTCGATGCCATCTACGTGGATACTCCGCCGGCGTTCAATTTTTATACGCTTTCGGCGCTGATCGCCTGCGACCGGGTATTGATTCCGTTCGACTGTGATGCCTTCTCAAGAAAGGCGCTGTACTCGTTGCTGGAAAACATCCAGGAAACCCGGGAGGACCATAACGAGGACCTTTCCGTGGACGGCATCGTGGTTAATCAGTATCAGCCCCGTGCCCGCCTGCCACAGGAACTGGTGGCGCAGCTGCAGGAGGAAGGGCTGCCGATTCTCAACAGCCGACTGTCCGCCAGTGTCGCCATGCGGGAATCTCACGACAAGGCGTTGCCGCTGGTGCACTGGAATCCGCGTCATAAACTCACCGATGAATATCGGGCGCTGTACCGGGAGCTCTATGGCTGAATCCACCTGGCGCCGCGCCCGGCAACGGGCCGGCCGTGTACTCAAGTCCCCGCTGGCCAGCCAGCGTCTGGCCGCCGCCAGTGCCGCCAAGGCCTGGGCCAACCGTGACCGTTTGGGCGAGGCCTGGGACAAGCTGCAACTGGCTGGAGGCATGCTGCGGGACTGGTCCCTGCGACGTTATCCCGAGGCGCCCTGGGCCACGCTGATCACGGTGGCGGCGGTATTGATCTATTTCCTGATGCCGCTGGACGCGGTGCCGGACATGATTCTCGGTGTCGGGTTGCTGGATGATCTGGTGGTACTCAATCGCGCCTGGCGCTGGATCGGCTCGGACCTGGAGAAGTACCGGCTGTGGCGGGACGGTCAGGACCCGGAAGGTAGGTCAGCCAATCGCAGCTCGTGAGCCACTACCGGCCGGTGCTGGGAACATGAATTCAGAGAGGTCTACGAAGCCGCTGTGGGAGCTTACCTGCAAGCGAATCCTGGAGCCCCGGGAACCCATTCGCTTGCAGGCAAGCTCCCACAGCGGCTTCGTGGCCGGGGGGGGG